>Ga0208413_1002673_pt1 | contig 10028 bp, 9 predicted proteins | sample AntAceMetag02UKD_FD_184761 | JGI IMG/M metagenome (GOLD analysis project Ga0208413, IMG submission 184761) | Saline lake microbial communities from Ace Lake, Antarctica - Antarctic Ace Lake Metagenome 02UKD (SPAdes) (version 2) | ecosystem: Environmental > Aquatic > Non-marine Saline and Alkaline... | reverse complement strand
TATCGCCTGTTCCATTCGAAAATACAGGCGTTAGGTTCTCTGTCGGCTTTGACCACAAAGTTACGCTCTATTGCGCAGATTCACCCAAAGATGCTCTGCAATACATTCCGTCAAATATAGAGTCAACGGACACACATTTTTCCACAGAAATACAATCTATCGGAGCCACAACCAGGCGCTATTGGATCAAAGACTCAATGGAAATTATTGATTTTGATATATGGTTGAACCCTAAAGTAATAACCCCAGAAAATATCGACAAAATACTAAAACATGAAGTGTTGCACGGGCTTGGAATCAGCCACAGTAACAATTCCGACGCTCTCATGTACTTTAAGCCGAGCCGCAGTAACTTGCATGCAGATGATTTGGCGGCTCTTAATGTTCTCTATGAAACCTGCGAGGACGCTATTGATGACGACTTCAATTTGTTCATTTACAAAACGCGGCTAGGAGGAGAAAGTTACTATGCCATTTTACCTTTTGGTGGAATATGGCCAGATGACGTTCACACCGTCGGTCTTAGTCCTTGCTGAGAGAGCCCTGCCTAAACCTGGAAACCGAGAGTGACACCGAAAAACGGGGGTAGCTGAAACAGGAAAGGAAGGATAGTAAAGAAAGGAGAGTAAAGAAGGGACAATAAGAAAGAGACAGTGAGCAAGAGAAGTGAAGCAGATAGGAAGAAGCAGTAAGAAGAAAACAAGCAGCAACAGTGAAAAAGAGTAAAAAAAGTAGAATAACGAACAGTTCGCCGTTCTTTCAGCAGAACCCCTCCCTAGAAGCTATGCCAAGCAGCAGCCCGCTTCACCTAGCAAGTAGGTGGGATCATGAAGCGGCAACACCCCCCCTGTGTCAGCATAGATGTCGCGTCAACTTTTAAGACCATACCAATATCAGGGGGGCGGCATTTGAGTGATTTATGCCGAGATACAGTGAAGGATTTAAAGAACAAGCCGTCGAGAAGATGATGCCACCGAACGCAGTCACAGTCGCGCAGGTCAGCCGAGATCTCGGTATCGCAGCGCAAACCCTATATAATTGGCGCAATCGAATTCGCCAAGAAGGTAAAGCTGTGCCTGCAGACCCGAAGAACCCGGAAAGCTGGAGCGGGGAAAGTAAGCTCGCCGTTGTGATTGAGACAGCTGCTCTGAATGAAGCTGCGTTGGCAGAGTATTGCCGTAAGAAAGGACTTTATGTCGAGCAAATACAACGCTGGCGAGAAGGCGCTATGGCCGGGACAGACGCGCCTCGACAGATAAACGCGGCTGAACGCCGAGAGCTACAAAAAGATAAGAGGCAGGTTCGCAAGCTGGTAAAAGAACTCAAGCGCAAAGACCGTGCGCTCGCCGAGGCAGCTGCGCTGTTATTGCTCCAAAAAAAAGCTCAGGCCATCTGGGGGGACGCAGAGGACGATTGATCGTGACTGCGGATCGACAGATGGCAATAGAACTTATAGAAGAAGCGGTGGGTGCCGGTGCCCGTCGGCACAAGGCCTGTGGCGTTTTAGAGATTACTGTGCGGACCTTGCAGCGATGGCAAAAGTCATTAGCCGAGGATCAGCAGTTGGGTGATCAGCGCAAGCTGGCGGCCGCTGAGCGACTACCTGCCAACAAACTCACCGAGATAGAGCGGCTTTGCATTCTGGCTATCAGCAATAGCCAAGCCTATAGAAGCCTACCACCCTCACAGATAGTCCCGAGACTTGCAGACGAGGGTGAATATATGGCTTCGGAGTCAACGTTTTATAGAGTCTTACGCGAGGCCGACCAGGTCAATCGTCGTGGCCGAGCTAAACCGCCGCGTACATTGAACAAGCCTCAGGGTTACAAGGCAACCGGACCTAATCAGGTTTGGTCGTGGGATATAACCTTCCTCGCCTCGACGATTCGCGGCGCGTTCTATCGGCTGTACATGCTTATGGATATCTACAGCCGCAAGATCGTTGGTTGGGAGGTTCATGACGACGAATCAGCTGCTCACGCCGCCACATTAATGCGTAAAACCTGCCTTGCCGAAGGCGTGCACGATGCGGGACTGGTACTGCACTCGGATAATGGCGCGCCGATGAGGGGGGCTACGATGCTCGCTACCTTGCAGCGACTGGGTGTGGTGCCATCGTTTAGTCGTCCCTCGGTCAGTGACGACAACCCGTACTCGGAGAGTTTGTTCCGCACGCTGAAATACACACCAAGTTACCCGAACAAGCCGTTCGAGAGCATTGACGCTGCGCGTCAATGGGTACACACGTTTGTTGGCTGGTATAACGATGAGCATCGCCATAGCGCGATAAGATATGTGACACCAAAGGAGCGACACGCAGGCAAGGATCGCGATGTACTGCTGCGGCGAGACGGTGTGTACAAGGCTGCGCAGGCGCGCAACCCACAACGTTGGTCAGGCAAGACCAGAGACTGGCACCCGGTGGCCGAAGTGTGGCTGAATCCACCGAACGAAAATCAGGCTGGCAAGACTGAGGAAGCCAAAGCAGCATGACGAGTAGACGCGACAACTTCGTTGACAATTACCGCACCCCATATACCTGTGAATCAAACGACTTAGGGTCTTACTAGTAGGCTGTTAACTTACTATTTTATCGGTGTCCCCATTTGCTTCCTCATTACCCCGGCGAGCTAGACGTGCCTGTAGCACGGAACCAAGTCTGGTCGAGGGACTTTATGTCGGATCGGCTAGCTGATGCTAGGGCTATTCGAACGTTCAATGTAATCGACGGCTACAATCGAGAGGCTCTGGGTATTGAGGTGGACTTTTCGCTGCCAGCGGCCCGTGTGATCAGATCTCTTGAAAAAATTATTGAATCGAGAGGAAAACCTGCTGCACTGCGCCGTGATAACGGTCCTGAATATATTAGTGCCGCATCGGTGGAGTGGGCCACTAAGAACAAGATCACACTGATCTATATTCAACCGGTCAAACCTACACTCAATGTCTGTATAAAACGATTTAACCGAACAGCAAGGCATGAATGGCTTAATTTACGTCGCTTTGAAAGTCTCGATCAAGCACAATTATTAGCCACGCAATAGATGTGGGAATACAATAACGATAGGCCGCACACGGCTATTGGCGGGGTGCCACCAAGGCAACTATTGCTGGCAGCTTAACTCTCTATTTAAAAGGTCGGTTAATAATGGGGGGATTACATTAGTTACTCGTACCACCGAAAATTTTTAGGAACGCAGCTATATCGATCGTGTTTCAGATCAACAAGCTAAAACTGTGATTTCAAAGTGTGCTACAGATTGGCAGAATTGGTATATTCAGACTACTCCTTTTTGCCACGACCATCTTTATCTTGAATTCTTACTTTGAATAAATTCGCTTCGTTGCTATCGGTTTTATTATATTAAAGGTAATTTTATGTATAAAAAGACCCTCAAAATTCTCATTGTACTCTTTAGTTTCGCTGCGGTTTCTGCCGCAGAGCTAGATTCAAAGCTAGATTCAGAACAAGAATCAGAGTTACCGCAGGCAGACGCGGCTCGCGTCGAGGCTCACATAAGGTTTTTGTCCGACGATACCCTTGGTGGCCGGGATACCGGCACTGTTAACTATGAAATTGCTGCCCGTTACGTTGCATCGCAATTTGCCCAGATTGGCGTGCTTCCAGGAGGGGATGCCGGCGAGTACTTTCAAAATATTAATTTTCGTCAGGCGTATCGGAATCTAGACGATGTTTCTATGGTGGTGCATACCGCTGGTGGTGACGAAGTATTTGAGTTTCAAGAAGAATTTTTTACTAGCGCGCCAATGGCCCGAACCGATGAGTCCGTGACAGCACCCCTGGTGTTTGTTGGCTACGGAATCGAGTCTGATTGGCTTGATCATCATGACTATGCAGGCTTGGATGTGTCGGGCAAAATAGTAGTTGTGCTTGGTGGCCGACCAACATCTTTTCCAAGCGAAGAAGGCGCCCATTTTGCTAGCGGTGCACAGAAACGCCAAGCCGCAGTTAGCCGTGGGGCGGTGGGTATGATTTCCCTTCGAACTCCAGAATCAGAACAGGTGTCCCCCTTTGCAAGGTCGGTAAGCAACTTGCATCAGCCGACAGTCAGCATTATGAATCGTGACGGCAGCCTTGCCGGTGCACCGTCTTCTCTTAGAGGCATCGCTTCACTTAACCTCGAGGCCAGCGCACGCCTATTTGAGCTTGCAGAACAATCTATTGATGACGTATCTACGACGATCGAAGGTGGTGAAATTCCGTTTGGTTTTGAGTTACCACTTTCAGTTACCTTAATCAGCAAAAGCCGCCACGAAACTATAACCAGCCCAAACATTATCGGAATCATTGAGGGCAGCGATCTAGTGCTGCGCAACGAATATGTTACTTTTACCGCGCACCTTGATCACGTCGCGCCAGCAAATGGAGATGGCGACGATCTTATAAACAACGGCGCGCTGGATAACGCAGCCGGTGTTGCTGCGCTTCTGGAAAATGCCAGACTGCTCATGGCGTTGCCCGAACGGCCCCGGCGTTCCATCATGTTTGTCATCGTAACGGCAGAAGAAAAAGGGCTTTTGGGGTCTCAGTATTTTGCGGAAAACCCAACCGTGCCTATCGAGAACATCGTGGCTAATGTGAATCTCGATATGCCGCTGATATTGTATCCGTTTAATGATGTAATCGCCTTTGGAGCGCAGCATTCGAGCTTAAAAAGCAGCACAGCCAAGGCACTGCAAACACTCGGACTGGCGCTTCTGGATGACCCAATGCCGGAGCAAGCTATATTCGTGCGCAGTGATCATTACCGATTCGTTCAACAGGGAGTCCCGTCGGTTATGCTAGCAACTGGCTATGGGTCCGACGACCCTGGTCTCGATGGTGAGCAAATATGGAATGATTTTTTTGCAAATCATTATCACCAAGTCAGCGACTCGGTAGAGTTGCCGATTAACTATGAAGCGGGGGCACAATTTGCTCAGGTTAATTTCATGATAGGTTTGGAAATTGCCAATGCAGAGCAAAGACCGAGCTGGAACGAGGGTGATTTTTTTGGCAACGAATTTAGTCAATAGAGCGCTCGAGAGTAATGGCTCTCATTAGCTAGCTAAAGGCTTGGCGAAAGTTTATGCCTAATAGTCATCAAGTGAGTAAAAGCAGTATTGCTAAGGCAGACCTGCGCTCCATTAATGCTGGAGTAGAGTTGAAGCTGCGCCGCACTGGAATCGATCCAGAGCGGTAGTCAATGTATCATTTAGGGCGTCGCTTTCATCTAAAAGGCTGTGGCGGTTAGCGCTGGGTTTGACCACTTGGGCACAGGCTTTGCTTTTTGAACCTGTTATGTTCATCTGTCACCGTTTTTTCAGACCACTGTAAACTTTTTAGAGAGCCTGTCACCTTAACAGCACCATGCGAGATACTCCCTTGGGCAGTGATATCCGATACCCAACGTTGATTGGTGCGCAGTGCCGTAAACTGCTGTTCCAACAAGTTCGGCCCCGGTACTGTTTTACGCGAGCCAGTTGTCACTCGGAACTTACGAACTGTCTTCGGTACTATCCCAGCGCGCTGCATTCGCAATACTACGGTGTTTTCTCCTACACGCTCACCTGACTCCAGCAGGTCTGTGTGAATGCGTGGGGACCCATATGTATCTCGACTAACCTTGTGATAACCGCGAATCTTCGCCGTTAAACCTCGGTGGCGCTGTGCGCGCGCACTCGCCGGTCGGTCTCGCCAGTCGTAGTAGCCGCTGCGAGAGACTTCCATGGCCCGACACATCATCCTAGTAATGTGTTGCTTATTGTGCTGTTCAATTACGGCGTATTTCACGGTTGGTTCTTCGCAAAGAACACCGCTGTTTTTTTTAGAAACGCATTTTCTTCCTCAGTGGCAGCGAGCGCCCTCTTTAGGCGCCTAATCTCAGCGTCCTTATCTTTCGCTATTTGTTTACCGGCAAAAGCATCGTCTTTTTTCTCTTCCAACTGTGTTCTCCACTTATAGATTTGATTAACTCGCAGTCCCAACTCCCTCGCTATCTGAGTCACAGGTCGCTCGGATTCAGCCGCTAATCGAACTGCTTCTATCTTAAAATCCCTAGAGTAGGTCTTGTATTTTTTCTCGCTCATCAAACACTCCTTCTCGGCCATCATAGACCTTTTTTAAGTGTCCGTTAAACTGGGGGGAACTTCAGAATGACCTACAATTATTATTTGTACAACACTCGGAAAAATGAAGCTGACATGGGTGCCCTGGGACAATAACGAAGCCTTGCAGACAGGAAAACAAGGCGGGGCTGCAACGTTAGATTTCAGCAACATCAATTCAGCAAGTTGGCCTCTAATTTCAAAAGTATACGCAGATGAAGTCTATAAAGAACAGTACAATATTGAGCTGTCAGGCGTTATTAACGGGGCTTTCAATACTGCTACTATGCTAAATCTTTACGATACCTATTCAAAATTAGTAGAGCCTTACACGACGACGGAGAGGGAAGGGAATTCTTTCTCGACAGGGGCCAATGATTTTTCTAACGCGGTTGACGAGCTGAAGACTCATGCCAGCAGCCGTGTTTATGCGGTGAGTGAATATTTAAGCAAGCAGTAAACTTCAAGTATTTTCCTGCTAAAACCCGTTAGCTTGAATAATCATAATAATTGGTGTGGAGCGCTGGGTTATTTGCAGTACGTCTTAGATTAACAATTAAGGTTAACTTTTTGGTGAGCGTGAATTTACTGTATTTTTTGAATCGTTTGCCTTTTAATTTTAGGCGCTAGGGCTGGGGTGGCCATTGAAAACGGACATATGCGCGGCATCGTGTCCAGCTTAGTAGCTCGGTTCCGGCCCCAGCACCCGTCTAGGGCATTGAATGATGTAACGCATTCTGCAGACATCGATAGGGATTTTGTCCGTTTGGACATGGTTGTTCACTTCTTGAAAAGCCCATTTATAATTGGAGATGCAGCGTCAAATCTTTCTTGGGGATATTTTAGGGTGGTATAGAAGGTAGGGTGGTTTCACACAGGTCAGGATTAATGGCTCCAAAGAGAGCCGCAGAGTTGGAACTAATAATCACAGAGTGTGGGAAAATCGCAGTTAAACTCTACTAAAAAGAGTAGTTTTTTCAGTGTTTTTGATCCGGCGAGTTGTATGCAAGCCCGGATCAATTTACTCTGACCTTCTTGACGCGCGGCTTTCCGGCCCCCTACATCCTACTAGATGAAAAAAAATGGCTAGATTAAATCACCTCCTTTTGTTGATTGCGTTGCTTCCCTCGATTTCTGTGGCGGCTACCCTGGAAGATGAAGTAGCTTATCTGATTAGCGTTGTAGACCGTGGCGATTGTACGTTTGTCCGCAATGACATAGCTTATACCTACGGTGAGTTCCAGCTACACCTGCGATCTAAGTGGCAACAAAATGAAGAGCTAATCAGCAGTGCAGAGGACTTCATAGAAAAGATAGCCACTCGCAGCTCGGTGAGTGGACGTCCTTACGTAGCACTGTGTGAGGGCGAACTGCTGATTGTGAAGATTGGTTGAGCGGATTATTAGCGTCACATCGGCGCAGTAACTGACAGAAAAAAGAGATCAGATACCGTCTCAAAATAGGGGGCAGCAAAATAGGGGCAGCAAAATTGGGGTCAGTGTAAAAATACAGTACTGTATTTTTACACTGACCCCTTTTTTAATCCAATCTGAATTAGCACAATGCGGGCAATTATTGTATTTTTAGGGCTGGGTTCTGGCCTCCAATTTACCGCGATTCAAGACATGCGGCTCTTTAAGCAATGGAACCAATAACTAACATCCACCGAACAGGCATTATTTATGGTTTTTTATTCTCGTTTTCAAACAAGTTTTAGATCTTATCTGTCTTTGGCGACGCTACTAATTGTAACCCTGAGTGTTGCTCAGCTAGGTTTGGCACAGGAGCAGGCCGCTGACGAGGGGATCGATGACTGGGTTGCTGCAACCATGTGCGCAGCGGATAACCGCGCAGTAGACCTGAGCCCGCCACCATCCTTTACTTATACCGAGGCTGATGGCAACAACGCGCGCCACCTAAGCGCCGCGCAGGCCGGCCTCAGCACAGCCGATATGCCAAATCTGGAACTAGCTTGGGCAGTTGCTTTTCCTGAAACGTCTAGTTTGCGTGCTGCGCCGGTGATCATCGGCTCAACGATATTCTATTCCGCTACCGATTCCGGTCGCGTTTTTGCCCTGGACACCAACAGCGGCTGCGCTAAGTGGGTCTACAATGCACAAACTCGCCTGCGTTCTTCAATGGCCTATGGCGTAATTGATGGCTTAAGCACACTGGTGTTTAGTGATGGGCGCGGCATGATTCATTCCATCAACGCGGAAAATGGTGAGGCAATTTGGGTTGCTAGCGGCCAAGCGTCGGACAACCAGGGCATGCTAACCGGCACGCCGGTTATATATGAAGACATGATAATTGTGCCGGTTTCCGGTTCTGGTGTTATCACCGGAGGCAATCCGAAGTTTGAATGCTGTGAAAACCACGGCGCTGTTACAGCGCTTAATGTGCGCACCGGAGAAAAATTGTGGGAATACCACACTATGCCAGCGGCGCAGTACACCGGCGCCGTTAGCTCAACGGGTGTCAAGCAGCGGGGTCCCTCTGGCGCTCCAATCTGGACAACACCGACTATTGACTCAGAGCGCGGTCAAATTTATGTCACCACTGGCGAAAATACCTCGCACCCCACAACCGGCACCAGCGATTCAATCATCGCTTTAGATCTTGAAACCGGTGAAGAAAAGTGGGTCTTTCAAGCATTAGAGAATGACATGTGGAATTTCGGCTGTAGCGCCGACGGCCCTAACTGTATCGTTCTAGCTGACACCAACTCCGTCGATTTCGATTTCGGCGGCCCGGCCATTCTAGTAGAAAGTGGCGACAAGCAGCTGTTGATTGCCGGCCAAAAATCTGGCGATATCTGGGCTCTGGATCCTGACTCGGGTGCATTAGTCTGGAACCAGCGCGTCGGTGAAGGCACCGCATTGGGCGGCAACCACTGGGGCATCGCTACCGATTCTGAGCGCGCCTTCATGACTATCAACGACCCGGGCAATCGCAGCGAGAACAGTGTGCCGGGCATTTACACTTATTTCGTTGGCACTGGCGAGCCAAGCTGGTCTTATAAGGTAGAGCCAGATTGTGACGCGCGTAGCGAAAGGCTTAGGCGCTGTGAATCACTTTATGGATTCTCTGCCACGCCATTGTCTGTGGACGGAGCGGTCATCACCGGCGGACTAGACGGGCGTGTGTTTATATTCAATTCGGACACGGGCGAGCAGCTGTTTAAATTTGATACTGTGACCGATTTTGAAACTGTCAATGGAGTAGAGGGTTATGGCGGATCGATCGACAGTCATTCCATCTCGGCTGGATCTGGTATGGTGTTTGTGGGTTCCGGTTATGGTTCTTTCAGTCAGGTGGCGGGCAACGTGCTGCTGGCTTTTAAGCCGTCGAAATAACGCTATTCTTGGTTAATTTCTAATCAAAAAAGGCCAGGGTAAAGCTGCAGCAGTTTTACCCTGGCCCATATATTACGGCTATTACGGCATCGAGCTGGCTTGTCATTCAAAGAAGTATCTGTGGCACAACGGCTTTAGGCGTTTTACGCATAGTGCGGCAAAGATTTTCTTTCATATGCCAAGCGGCTTTCCATGCCATTCCTGTCATGTAGTTAATTTCGTCAACTCTCAGCCTGCAGCTTTCTTGTATAGTCTCAGAATTTAGAAGCTTTCCCAGGTTATCAATATCGTTATTACTACCGGCATATAAAGACACCCAAGTATCTTTAAAGTGAGCGGAAAGAGACGTCGCCTGTTTTACGCCATCAACAACGATGGTAAGCGTGCGCAAGTAGCCAAGCTTTTTAAGCTCCCTAACGACTCGTCTAACTTCTTGCTTGCCACCTTCCACCATGTGGTCGGACTTGTTGCCAAAGTTTTTTACACTTAAATTGATAAAGAGCTCCGATTCATCAGCGTCATTCCATATTAGCTCGGCACCACGCTCCTTAAGCTTGCGCAAAT
>Ga0208413_1002672_pt1 | contig 10029 bp, 9 predicted proteins | sample AntAceMetag02UKD_FD_184761 | JGI IMG/M metagenome (GOLD analysis project Ga0208413, IMG submission 184761) | Saline lake microbial communities from Ace Lake, Antarctica - Antarctic Ace Lake Metagenome 02UKD (SPAdes) (version 2) | ecosystem: Environmental > Aquatic > Non-marine Saline and Alkaline... | reverse complement strand
ACGCGTGCTAGACGACTTTGAGGCCAAAGGCCTTATCAGTGAACAGCGCGTGGCCAACAGTGTGGTTAATACAAAGGGTAAAAAATTGGGCGGATTGCGCATCAAGTTTGAGTTGCAAGCCAAGGGCTTGAGCGACGATTTGGTGCGCGAGACGGTGTCCCATTTAAAAGACACAGAGATGGCAAGGGCGCAGTCCGTATGGGCTAAAAAGTTCGGCGAAGCGCCAGCAGATACCAAAGGCCAAGCCAAGCAAATGCGGTTTTTGGCAGCTCGGGGATTTGATGGTGGCGTGGTGAGAGCTGTGGTCCCACGTGTGGCAAGCGGCGCGGGCGACGGCTGGCCATCAAGCCATGGCAACGATCAAGATCAACATGGGTACTTGGACGCCGACAACGACGCCGACAACGAACACAGCCAAGGCTTTTTCGATGGCAGTGACGATTAGCGCGACGTCGGGTGTCGTGCGGGTGCAATGCAGTCGATAATTGGGAATGACTGCAACCAACAACGCTGCGCAAACAGCCACCTTTGCCTCGCTGGGCTTGAGCCCGGCACAACAAACCAATTTGACCTCCTTGGGTTTTGACGCCTTGACACCCATTCAAGCGGCAACCTTGCCGCTGTCGCTGGCTGGTAGCGATGTGATTGCTCAAGCCAAAACAGGCAGCGGCAAAACAGCCGCATTTGGGTTGGCGCTGCTGCACAATCTCGACCCTAAAAATGTAAGCGTGCAAACGCTGGTGTTGTGCCCTACGCGAGAGCTGGCAGACCAGGTCTGCGCAGAGCTGCGCCGACTGGCGCGGGCTTTGGACAACGTCAAGGTCTTAACGCTGTGCGGCGGCGTGGCCTTGCGAGGGCAAACTGCCAGTCTTGAGCATGGCGCGCACATTGTTGTGGGTACGCCAGGGCGGGTGCTAGACCATTTGCAGCGCGGCAACTTAGAGCTGAAACACATCAACACCTTGGTACTGGACGAGGCGGACCGGATGTTGGACATGGGCTTTGCGGACGACATTGCCGCAGTGACCAAGCACTGCCCTGCGGCGCGTCAAACCTTGCTGTTTTCGGCCACCTATCCGCAGGCCATCGACAGCATGGCGGCGCGCTTTATGCGCAACCCCAAGCGTGTTCAGGTCGACACCGTTCATGAGGCCGTGACGATCGACGAGTGGTTTTATGAGGTGTCTGAAACACAGCGCTTGCACGCCGTGTCAGAGCTGCTAAACCACCACCAGCCAGATTCAACGGTTGCTTTTTGCAACACGCGCGCGCAGTGCAACGACTTGGTAGAGGTATTGCGGGGGCTGGGATTTTCAGCACTTACGCTGCACGGCGACTTAGACCAGCGCGACCGCGATCAAGTGTTGGTGCAGTTTTCAAATCGCAGTTGCTCTGTCCTGGTGGCCACAGATGTGGCCGCTCGGGGTCTAGACATTGCCAACCTAAGTGCGGTGATCAACGTCGACACCACGCCAGACCCTGAGGTGTATGTGCACCGCGTAGGCCGCACTGGTCGTGCTGGCGCGACTGGCAAGGCACTGAGTTTGGTGAGCATGCCCGAGATGGGCCGTGTGGCACGCATTGAGGAGCAAACAGGGCGTTCAGCCCGTTGGCAAGACTTGGGCAAGCTCAGCACCGGCAATATGGTGTTTCAAGCACCCATGCGCACCTTGCAAATTGCAGGCGGGCGCAAAGAAAAAATTCGAGCTGGTGATATCTTAGGTGCACTGACTGGCGAGGCAGGCTTCGATAAAGCGCAGATTGGCAAAATTGCCTTGGGCGAGTTTTCGACCTATGTGGCGATAGACAAGGTAGTCGCACAGCGTGCTTGCGACAAACTCAATGAGGGTCGCATCAAGGGTAAAAAAGTAAAAGTTAGGCTGTTAGACAACTGAGCCTGGCGCTGGGTTGCGCACTCAAATTACACGGCACATTCACCCAGCGCCTCACCGGCCGCTGGCAACTACCAGCCAAACATCAGTCCGAGATTCTGAACTGCTGCGCCGCTGGCACCCTTGCCCAAGTTGTCCAAGCGGGCAACCAGCAGCGTGTGACCGTTGGCGTTGTTACCAAACACATGCAGCTCCAAGTCATTGGTGTTGGCAAGTGCTGTGGCGTCTAAGTTGGCTGGGTTGCTGCCACCATCGATGACATGCACGAACTCTGACCCAGCGTAGTGAGATCGCAGCACCTTGAGCACTGCAGCTGTCCCGCCTGCGTGGTTGAGGTGAGAATGGTGCAAAGGGAGCTGTACCAACATGCCTTGTGCAAAGTTGCCAACGCTGGGTACAAACAAAGGCGCGGTTTGCAGGCCGCTCCAGTGCATGATTTCAGACAGATGCTTGTGCTGTAAGCCCAAGCCATACAACTGAAACAATGGTGCGCGAGCGGCTTCGTAGGCTTCAATCATGGCTCGCCCGCCGCCGCTGTAGCCGCTCACGCTGGGCAAGCACACCTGTGCACTGGACGCGATAAGTTCGCTGTCAACCAAGGGGCGCAGCATGGCGATAGCGCCTGTGGCGTAGCAGCCAGGATTGCTCACCCGGTTGGCTTGCTTAATCAGTTGTGGTTGCGCATTGCACAACTCAGCAAAGCCATAGACCCAGCCATCACTCACGCGGTGGGCGGTGGATGCGTCAACGATGCGAGGTGCATGGACATTGCGTGCAACCAGTTCGTCCACCAGCGCCACGGTCTCACGTGCGGCATCGTCATGCAGGCATAAAACCACGGCATCAGCTTGGGCCAGCAGCGCTTGCTTGGCGAGAGGATTTTTGCGCTGCTCGGCATCGATACTGAGCAAGTTGACATGGTTAAGGCCTTGCAAACGTTCGCGTATTTGTAAGCCTGTGGTGCCAGCCTCGCCATCTATGAAAATATTCGTCATAACTTATATGTAAGGTTTTATGGGCGTTGGGATAGCAATATTAATCCAGCCCAGTCTCAAAGGTGATGTTTGTCAGCTGTAAAAAGCGAATGGTGCGATGCAACATGATACAGTTCACGTTTGTTTTTTCCCCCGTGCGCCAAGTTTAGAAACAGGCTCGGTACAGAGTTGCGTGGGAACGGTTGCATCACACTTTGAGAGTCCTGACATGAAGATTCATGAGTATCAAGGCAAGGAAATCTTGCGACAGTTCGGCGTGCCCACACCAAGGGGCATTGTCGCTTTTACCGTGCAAGAGGCTGTTGAAGCCGCACAGAAATTGGGCGGCCCAGTTTGGGTTGTAAAAGCCCAGATTCACGCTGGCGGGCGCGGCAAAGGCGGCGGCGTTAAAGTGGCCAAGTCCATTGACGACGTCAAGGCCTTGGCGGGTGACATTTTGGGTATGCAACTCAAGACCCATCAGACAGGACCCGAGGGTCAAAAAGTCCGCCGTCTCTACATAGAAGACGGCGCTGACATCCAGCAAGAGTATTACGTCTCAATCGTGACAGACCGCGCCACGCAAAAGCTGGCATTCATTGCCTCTAGCGAAGGTGGCATGGACATTGAGGAAGTGGCCAACAGCACACCCGAAAAAATCATCACCTCGTTTATTGACCCGCTCACAGGCTTAGGCGCTGAGCAGGCAAAGTCAATTGCCGATGCGATTGGTATGCCAGCGGACTCCACCGCGCAAGCCGTGGATATTTTCCAAAAGCTCTACAAGTGCTACATGGACACTGACGCGTCATTGGTGGAAATTAACCCGCTGAACCGTGACAGCAAAGGCGTTGTCATGGCGCTGGATGCCAAGTTCAACTTTGATGCCAATGCGCTGTATCGCCACCCCGAAGTGGTGGCTTACCGCGATTTGGACGAGGAAGACGCAGCCGAAGTTGAAGCCTCTAAATTTGACTTGGCCTACATCAGTCTAGACGGCAACATTGGCTGTTTGGTCAACGGCGCAGGGTTGGCCATGGCGACCATGGACACCATCAAGTTGTTTGGCGCAGAGCCGGCCAACTTCTTGGACGTTGGCGGCGGCGCGACACCTGAGAAAGTGACTGAAGCCTTCAAAATCATGTTGAAGAACCCCAAGGTCAAGGCCATTTTGGTCAATATTTTTGGTGGCATCATGCGCTGCGACACCATCGCAACGGGCGTGATTACAGCTTGTAAGGCTGTTGACTTAAGCGTGCCACTGGTGGTCCGCATGAAAGGCACCAACGAGGTCTTGGGCAAGCAAATGTTGGCTGACTCTGGTTTGCCAATCATCAGCGCCGACTCGATGGCTGAAGCCGCCGAGAAAATTGTGGCCGCTGTGAACGCAGCCTAAGCCAGAAAGAGAATAAGGAACAAGCATGTCTATCCTCATTAACAAAGACACCAAGGTTATTACCCAAGGTATCACCGGTAAAACGGGCCAGTTTCACACTGAAAAGTGTCAAGAGTACGCAAACGGTAAAAACTGTTTCGTGGCTGGCGTCAACCCTAAAAAAGCTGGCGAGTCTATTTTTAACATCCCAATTTTTGGCACTGTTAAAGATGCTGCCAGCAACACAGGCGCAACGGTATCTGTCATCTACGTGCCGCCAGCCGGCGCTGCTGCAGCCATTTGGGAAGCGGTTGAAGCTGAGCTTGACTTGGCGATCTGTATCACCGAAGGCATCCCAGTGCGCGACATGTTGGAGCTGCGCAACCGCATGGCGGCCAAGGAAGCCGCAGGCGGCAAGAAGACCTTGCTGTTAGGCCCTAACTGCCCAGGTCTCATCACACCCGATGAAATTAAGATCGGCATCATGCCAGGCCACATTCATAAAAAGGGTCGCATTGGCGTGGTCTCGCGCTCAGGCACGTTGACCTACGAAGCGGTGGGCCAGTTGACGGAGCTGGGCTTGGGTCAATCCAGTGCTGTGGGCATTGGTGGCGATCCTATCAACGGCTTGAAGCACATCGATGTCATGCGCATGTTCAACGACGACCCGGACACCGACGCGGTCATCATGATTGGCGAAATCGGCGGGCCAGACGAGGCCGAAGCCGCGCGTTGGTGCAAAGACAATATGACCAAGCCGATCGTGGGCTTTATCGCAGGCGTCACGGCGCCAGCCGGCAAGCGCATGGGCCACGCAGGCGCATTGATTTCTGGTGGTGATGACACGGCAGAAGCCAAGCTCGCCATCATGGAAGCTTGCGGTTTTACCGTGACACGCAACCCATCTGAAATGGGCAAACTGCTCAAGGCACTGCTGTAAAGCTCCAAGCCTGTTGGTCGGGCTACGATGGCAACGCAGCAGTGCGTTGCCATTTTTTTTCGCCCCAACAGTGTGGCAAATACCAAACACCAAATACCCAATACCCTTGACGCCGAAGTGGCTCACAGGCGTGCCATGCCCCAACCCGCTGATGGCTGTGGGTGACAGCAGGCATGCCCAGCTGTATGCTACTTGCTACCAGCGTTTGAGCCAAGGCAGCAGCGGTATAGGGCCCATTGGTCTACCAACTGAGCCGTATCTGCAAAAATGGCGGGCGTGGCCAACGCGCTGCACACACAACAAACACCTATCAATTCAGGTAGCAATAGGCTGGGAGGCTTACATGATCACTTCATCACATACACGTTTGCAAGCGCAGCGAGGATTTACGCTCATTGAGTTGATGGTGGTGGTGGCCGTCATTGGGGTGTTGGCGGCAGTGGCGATTCCTGCTTATCAAAACAACACACAACGCGCGCGCTGGGCCACCAACCTGTCAGGTGGGGCCGCACTTCAAACAGCAGCTTCTCGGTGTTTGGTCGAGCAAGGCGGCGTTGTAGATGCCTGTGACAGCTTGGCCAAACTAGGCGTAACAGCCGGTCTGTCAGACAGCGGCGCACTGACGCTGCCCAGCGGAGAGGCCACGGTTGCCAGCAGCAGCGATGCGGCCTCGCTGCGCATCATCATCAACGGTACGGCCAACGCCGGCAGCTGTACGGTGGTCATGTCAGTCACCCCCACTACCGGGTCGCCCCTGATGCAGTGGGTCATCACCCGTGACCCAACGCAGCCAAAATGTACGGCTGACAACACCGGCGTTGAGCAAGCCGCAACGTAAATCGCTCAGGCAACAAAGCTGCCTGATTTGCCACCGTGTTTTTCTAACACCTTGACGTCCGTCATGGTCATGCCGCGGTCGGCCGCTTTGCACATGTCGTAAATGGTCAGAAGGCCAATTTGAACGGCGGTAGAAAATCAGGTGATTTTCCTCGTAAAAGCCCCTAAAGAGCCGTTATTGATGCGTTTGTATTTCTTGTCTACTTGTCCTTAATTCCTTGGGTTAGTGGGACAGGATTGGGACAAGATTCCCAAACCTGAGAGAAGCATAGACTGACCATCCGACACACGTCAAGGGCAATGCGTTCTCGCTAAGGACATACACGCTATGTGTTTGGATACTGGCTTGATACGGCTCAACTCTCGCGCTCACTGTGGCGACACCCGCCAATGCAGCAGACTAGCCCGCCACTAGCGTTGGCCTAGAGGTTCGATAGGGGGCGGGGAGGGGTTGTTAGTCACTCAGACATTGTTGTACCTGCCCAGATACAAAAAAGTGTGGTTTGAGAAGGTGTTTCCGGCTAGAGCCTCACCACATCACAAGCAACCCACCTGCAAGCCTATCCCTGTTGACTTCGACTGAAGAACATCTAAACAAACAGTGTTATCTTCGTATCAGTGGATGTCATCAATTTGATTAGAAGGCTTGGGTTGTGAAAAAACTGATTATTGTGTTTTTTTTAGTGCTTGCCACGGCTGTTTGGGCTGGTGACTTTGAAGATGGTGTTGCTGCATATAAAAAAGGTGACTTCACAACGGCTGCAAGTTTATTTAAAAAAGAAGCTGAACAAGGGGGTGCAACATCACAGCACAACTTGGGCTTGATGTACGACAACGGCGAAGGGGTATTACAGGACTACCCAGAAGCAGCTCGTTGGCTCAAGTTGGCAGCGGCACAGGGTAACTCAAAGGCACAGAAGACCTTAGCAGCCATGTACTCAAATGGTCAAGGCGTTCTACAGGATTACGTTGAAGCAGCTCGTTGGCTCAAGTTGGCAGCGGCACAAGGTGACTCATTCGCACAGTACAACTTAGCACTCATGTATGTGGGGGGTGAAGGAGTTCTTCAGGATTACACTGAAGCAGCTCGTTTGTACAGGTTGGCAGCGGCACAAGGTATCTCAAAGGCACAGAACAACTTAGCTATCCAATATGCATCAGGAAATGGTGTCTCAAAGGACATCGTCCAAGCACACATGTGGGCGAATTTAGCAGCGGTGTCTGAAGGTGGAAAATCTCAAAAGCTAAGAGACCATATCGCCAAAACAATGACATCTCAACAAATAGCCAAAGCTCAAGAAATGGCTAAGAAGTGTCAAGCCAGTCAGTTCAAGGACTGCGGTTGATAGTGCATAAGCTCAGAGATATTGCGTCGCCTGGAACACATAGTGGCTTAATCAACGAGTGGAAGATATCAGATGAAACTGCTGTTATTTATTGTTGTTCTTTTACCTTCGTTGTGTCTAGCTGGTGCGTTAACTGATGAGCAAGTTAGATCAATGATTATCCGAGACTCGATAGCAAGCTACTCTGGTAAATGTGCATGTCCTTATAACGTCACAAGAAACGGCTCAGCTTGTGGGCGCAGAAGCGCCTACTCTAAACCGGGCGGAGCATCACCACTTTGCTACCCTCAAGACGTGTCACCAGAAATGATCAAACGCTACCGTGGTATGTGAGGTATGAAGCTCTGGATAGCTGCCCTAGCATTGATGTCCTATACGTGCTGCAGCTATGCCCTTGTCATTGAAGGTCGCGTAGTAGCTGTCACAGACGGCGATACAGTCAGGCTCTTGAGCGTCAGTAATGTTGAATATAAGGTACGTCTAACCGGAATAGATGCACCTGAAAAGGCACAAGCGTTTGGCCTAGCATCTAAAGGCAACTTGTCGCGCCTAGTATTTAATAAGGTTGTTATCGCCGAGTGCCCAAAGACAGATAGATATCGCCGACAGCTTTGCAAACTACTTCTTGATGGTCAGGACATCAACCTTCAGCAAGTAGTGGATGGTTTTGCGTGGCACTACACCTTCTATCAAAAAGATCAAGAGGTGGATGATAGAGCGAAGTACTCAGAAGCAGAGGCGGAGGCTCGATCTTTGAACAAAGGGCTGTGGCATGAGACTCAACCTGTTGCCCCGTGGGTTTACAGAAAGCTAAACTAGACACAGCGGCCTATTTGGAATCCTTAGCTTGAGACGTTGTGGGGTCTTGCTCGGATTTAGATTCTGGAACAAAATCACCTATAACCTCTTTTAGCGGGCAAACCCCAACAACTGGACACTTTGAACAAGAGGCAACCAACGCAATAGGACAGAGTGTCATTTGAACTCCTAATTTGAATAGACTGATTCACTTTACGGTAAACGGTCAAATAAAGATACAAGCAATGGCTAAAAAGTGTCTGGCTAGTAAGTACAAGGACTGTGACTGATGGTGCACCAGCGGAGGGGCGTAGGTGTGTACGCCCTAGTGCTAAGAACACTCGCCATCAAAAGAAGCGTTTTGCAACTTTATCCGTAAGGTATTGCTCAGGTTAGAAAAGACTCCTATTTGTTGAGTCCCACCAAGGTCGTAGATTTGGAAAATATCGCCCAACTTCTTCACGTCACTGAAATACATATGGGGAAACACTAAACTTGGAACTTCAAGGCGAATATTTGCATCATTGTTACTCCACAGATGAACCCACCAACGATACTCTGTGAGTTTCAGATAGACGGTCGTTGACTTAACATCATCCTTGAATTGAATTGTTCCCTCACATCGGTAAGTTGAAGTCTTCTCAGAAAAATTAACTACTATCAGCAGCAGTGCAACCGAGATTATTAACATTAGCAAAACTCGTTTCAATATTTTCATGTTTTCCTTCGTGACGTGACTTCAACATCATCACCAGCGACTCCAGCCAAAACTACCTTAGCAACCTCAGGTGCAACCTTAGCCGCAATCACGACTGACGACCACCGAGAACTACTATCAACTGGACGGTACTCTTTGACATAAAGGTCGCTTTTCCTAATAGTATTTACTATTAGCATTTCCGACCTTTTCCATCCTTGTATCAACTCTTTTGTTCGAGTCATCCCCTTAGAGTTAACAGGACACCTCTTCATCAAGTGTTCAGGGTTAAGAGGCAACACACCATCCGCTTCTTCCCATAATGAGAGCAGTTGCTGGTATTCAGCCCAACTCCAGCCATATTCGACAGTGATATTCAAAGGCACATTACTGAGAACATAAACCTGCCTTTGCTTGCCTTCGCCCCTAAGCAGTCGAAGTCGGTCTAAAGCCTGTTCACTTTCAGCTTCTCTAACTTGTTCCAGCAGCAGTTGTGCTCGCCAGTCAGGGTGGGTTTGAACCTGCACAGAACCCCTCTGAATGCCCCTGTAACCCCTTGGTTCTCTAGTGTAGGGCTGGTTACCACTCTTGTCCTGCAAACCTCGTAGCGGCTCTTCTGAATCCCACCACATAGCCCTAGCTTGGTCTGACATCCCACTGGCGGGTGGTTGTTCCCTACCAAGGATGATGACGTTATCAAAGGCTGCGTAATCGTTCAACCCCCGTAGGTTGCCGAAGTTGACGAATGACGCTCCCTCGTAGGTTTTGTCATCACCACAGATTGCCTCTTTAACCGCCTTCGTGCAGGCAACCAAGGTTGACCCTTTCGACGCTACACCGGCAACAAACTGTCTCACTTGCTCAAGCAGCTGACCGTCCGTGCTGAGCAGCTTGCCTTTGCTGAACGACATGTCTGTAAATTGATGGATGGTTGCCTTGCGCTCAGCTGCTATCTCAACGACTTCGACTGAGTCAACAAACTGCTCCAATATCTCCTTCTGGGCGTTAGCGTCAATGAAGATGATGGGAGTGTCGGAGTCAACGTTGAGGTGTTTACGGGTGGTCATGACGAATTGATCAGCCTTTTTATTCTTCTTGTCATTGCTCTTAGGCTCAAACCTAACGACATGGCTTTCATCTCTTCCGCCAATAATAGATAAATAAAGCCCC
>Ga0208413_1002671_pt1 | contig 10035 bp, 12 predicted proteins | sample AntAceMetag02UKD_FD_184761 | JGI IMG/M metagenome (GOLD analysis project Ga0208413, IMG submission 184761) | Saline lake microbial communities from Ace Lake, Antarctica - Antarctic Ace Lake Metagenome 02UKD (SPAdes) (version 2) | ecosystem: Environmental > Aquatic > Non-marine Saline and... | reverse complement strand
CAGACCAAGACAGCCGTCAGGCTTGGCGCTGAGGACGCACTACCGCTGCCATCACGCGTCGGCAACTACCTCAAGTATCCAGACGGCAGGGTCGAGAAAATTGACTCCAGCGTCAAAACCGCACCAATTTTATGGGGCAAACTATGAGCCAGACCACCCAGGCGCGGGAGGTGTTCCAGCAGTGGGTTGAGCGCTACAGGGACAAGCCTGCGCTGTTTGTCCAGGAGGTGCTAGGCGTGGACCCGGACGTGTGGCAGATTGATTTTTTGAACGCCATCGCACGGGGTGATAGGCGCATATCAGTCAGGTCTGGCCACGGCGTCGGCAAGTCAACCGCGAGCAGCTGGGCGATGCTGTGGTTCTTTATGACCCGGTCACCTGTCAAGGTGGTGGTCACAGCGCCTACGTCAGCCCAACTGTTTGACGCATTGTTTGCTGAGTTAAAGCGCTGGGTCAATGAGCTGCCAAAGCCCTTGCAGGCGATGGTCACTGTGAAGCAGGACCGCATTGTTTTTAATGCCGCACCTGACGAGATGTTTATCTCCGCGCGTACATCAAGGGCCGAGCAGCCGGAGGCTCTGCAGGGCATCCACTCGGACCACGTTATGCTGGTGGCCGATGAGGCGTCAGGCGTGCCGGAGGCTGTGTTTGAGGCGGCCAGCGGCTCGATGTCTGGCCACGCAGCCGTGACCCTGCTGCTGGGCAACCCGACCAGGTCCAGCGGTTTTTTTTATGACACGCATAACCGCTTGGCTAACGAGTGGACAACCTTCAAGGTTGGTTGTGAGCAGTCACCAAGGGTTAGCAAGGACTACATCGATGAGATGGCGTCTAGGTACGGCGAGGATAGCAACGCGTACAGGGTCCGCGTGCTGGGCGAGTTCCCGCGATCAGACGACGACACCATGATCCCGATGGACTTGATCGAAAGCGCTCGGCATCGTGATGTAACCGTCAACCCATACGCGCCCATGGTCTGGGGCTTGGACGTTGCGCGGTTTGGTGCTGACAGCTCGGCGCTAACCAAGCGAAAGGCCAACGTGGTCACAGAATCGCCACGGGTCTGGAAGAACCTAGACCTGATGCAGCTAACGGGTGCGGTGGTGGCCGAGTACCAGGCGCTACCGCCACACGAGCAGCCTGTTGCAATACTGGTAGACAGCATTGGCCTGGGGGCTGGTGTGGTTGACCGGCTGATTGAGCTGGGGCTACCAGCTCGCGGCATCAACGTCTCAGAGTCGCCCAGCTTTGGTAGCCAGTACCGAAACCTGAGGGCAGAGCTGTGGGCTAAAGCGAAAACATGGCTAGAGCGCAGGGATTGCTGCATACCAAACAGCTCTCAACTCATATCTGAGCTGGCCACAGTCAAGTACCGATTTGCAAGCAACGGGAAATTGCAGATTGAGTCAAAGGACGACATCAAGAAGCGTGGCCTCAAGTCCCCCGACCTAGCGGACTCGTTTGTGCTGACGTTTGCTGAGGACGCAGCGGTTGGCGTCCACGGGACGGCGGCTAGAAGTAAATGGGACAAACCTATCCGCAGGGGCATCCCCCGACTATGTTGATAGTGGGACAATTAGACAATACCGCTAAAGGATGAAAATGCAAGCAAACTCATACGAAGACATGGACCCCATTACAGCAGCCGAAGACATGCAGCGCGAAAGCTCGGAGGATGACTACGACGACCAGCCTATGGATGAGACCGAGCTGCAGTCAATTGTCGCGTCTGAAATTGAAGACGCCATCAGCTACATCGACTCGGACCTCAGCCCGTTTCGCGCCCAAGCAACGCGCTACTACCGGGGTGACCCGTTTGGCAATGAGGCCGAGGGCAGCAGCCAGGCTATTAGCACCGAGGTCCGCGACGTTGTCAACGCGATGCTACCCAGCATCATGCGCACCATGTTCTCCAGTGAGCGGGCCGTGGAGTTTGTGCCAAAGGGTCCAGAGGACGTGGCCATGGCCGAGCAGGCAACCGACTACGCAAACTATGTTTTGCAAAGTGACAACGACGGTTTCTTGGTCATGTACTCGACGTTTAAGGACGCGCTGATCCGCAAGTGTGGCGTTGTCAAGACCTGGTGGGAGGACAAGACCACGGTCCGGATTGAAGAGTACACGGGGTTGGATGAGCAGACGATCATGCTAATTGAGAACGAGCCAGACGCCACCGTGTCTGTCATCTCACAGTACGACGACCCCAACGTGTCACCGGAGATGATGCAGCCACAGGTTGACCCGATGACCGGCCAGCCAATGCTGGACGAGATGGGCCAGCCCATTATTCCTGCGATGCCGCAACTGTTTGATGCGACCATCAAACGCACCATAAAGTCTGGGCGCATAGCGATTGAGGCAGTGCCTCCAGAGGAGTTTTTACTAAGCCGCAACGCCAGGTCGCTGGAGGACTCCAGCATTGTTGCCCACCGCAAGATGGCCACGGTGGCTGAGTTGATTGAGATGGGATACGACGAAGAAGAGGTCATGACCTACGTCACCTCAACTGACTTTGAAAACAACGACGAGTACTTGAGCAGGCGCAGCCTGAGCACAACCATCGGTGCCAACTCAGAAAGCAACAACCCTGCAATGATGCGTGTGCTGTACATCGAGGCGTGGATACGGATCGATTACGACAACGACGGCCTACCAGAGTTGCGCAAGCTGTGCTGTTTGGGCGAGGGCTACACTATTGTTCGCAATGTCCCGGCGGACATGATCCCATTTGCGGCCTTCCCTTGCGACCCGGAGCCACACACATCGCCCCTAGAGGCCACAAGTATCTTTGACCTGACCAAGGACTTGCAGGAGATTAAAAGCGACATACTGCGCAACACGCTGGACTCGCTGGCCCAAAGCATCCACCCACGCACAGCAGTGGTGGAGGGGCAGGTCAACATGGACGACGTGCTAAACAACGAGACCGGGGCAATTGTGCGTATGCGGGCGCCTGGCATGGTACAGCCGCTCACAACGCCGTTTGTTGGCCGCGAGGCGTTCTCCATGTTGGACTACATGGACCAGGTCAAAGAAGACCGCACAGGTATGAGTAAGGCCTCCATGGGCCTGAATGCGGACGCGTTGCAAAGCTCAACTAAGGCAGCCGTGGCCGCCACGGTTAGCGCCAGCCAAATGAGGTTGGAGCTAATCACCCGAATTTTGAGCAACGGGATGAAAACCCTGTTTAAGAACCTGCTGCACCTGATCGTCACGCATCAGGACAAAGAGCGCATGGTTCGATTGCGCAATGAATGGGTGGCCATTGACCCCAGGTCATGGAATAGCAGCATGGACGTGACCACAAACGTTGCGCTGGGCAATGGAGACGTCGAGCAGAAGATGGCTATGCTCAACATGATCTCTAATATTCAAAAAGAGGCGCTCATGACTATGGGCCCACAAAACCCACTGGTGTCGCCGGCGCAGTTTAGCTACACGGTCCGCAAAATGGTGGAGCTGGCCGGGTTCAAGGACTCCAGCCAGTTCTTTAGCGCCGTGCCGGCTGACTACGCGCCGCCAGAGAAGCAGGAAAAACCAACGCCAGAGGAGATACTGGCGCAGGTGCAAGCCCAAAGTATTCAAGCAGACATCCAGAAAAAAGCAGCAGAGCTGGAGCTTGATCGTGAAAAGATGATCCGATCAGACGACCGCGAGCGCGACCGCCAAGAGGCCGACTTTATGCTGCGAGCACAGGAGATGCAGCTCAAGTACGGCACGCAGGTGGATGTGGCCAGCATCAAGGCGATGATGGAGCGTGACCGAGAAGCACTGCGCGGCATGAACCAGATGGTGCAGCCTCAGGGTCCCATGTAATGGATAACGTAGAACGACTGGCGCGTGGCCAAAACGCACAGCGCCTGATGGATGACCCAATCATCCAATCCGCCCTGCACGACATGGAGGCCATGTACATAAACGACTGGAAAACCAGTACAGTTGACGACGTAGTCAAGAGGGAGCGTGCTTTTGCGAGCATTAGCGTCTTACAAGACTTCAAAGCAGCGCTCCAGTCCTACGTTGACACCGGCAAATTAGCTGGTAAACATCTGGAGCGTAACTCCAAACTGTAATTAGGATGAGATAATATGGCCAACGACACCACGGCACCAGCCAGTGTTCATAACCCAATGACTGCAGATAGTGCAGCCAATGCCATTGAGGCAATGTTGTCCGGAGACGGAGACCAACAAGACTCAGAGGCGCAGCTGGACGAGATCAACGAGGTTGACGAGTCCGAACAGTTAGATGACGACGAATCTGCAGACGACGCAGCGGATGACGAGTCAGATGACGAAGAGTCAGACGAGGATGAAGACGAGGGTCAGGACCCGGTGGAGCAGAAGTTCACCGTCAAAATTGACGGCAAGGACACTGAGGTTTCACTTGAAGACTTGACCAACGGCTACAGCCGAACCGCTGACTACACGCGCAAAACGCAAGCACTTGCCCAAGAGCGTAAAGAAGCTCAGGCGGAGTTTGATATTGTGCGGCAAGAGCGGCAACAATACGCCCAACTGTTAGGCGCATTGCAGCAGCAGTTAGCCCAAGCTGACGCATCACCTATTGATATGAATGCGCTTTATGAGAGCGACCCAATTGAGTGGGTGAGGCAAAAGGAGCTAGGTCGCGAACGACAGGAGAAGCAATACGCCATCCAGTCGGAGCAACAAAGACTAGCCCAGACACAGCAGGCGGAGCAGCGGCAGCACATGCGCGGCTATCTGGAGAACCAGAAGACGGCCCTGATTGAAGCACTACCGGCATTGCGTGACCCAGAAATGGCGTCTCAGCAAAAAAAGAAGTGGGTTGATGCGGGTAAGTCAATTGGATTTTCAGATCAAGAGATGAACGGGATCACCGATCACCGCATGCTACTTGCACTTAACACCATCGCGGAGTATCGCGGGATTGTTAGCAAGAGGCAGCAGATCAAACCAGTTCCAAGTGCAACCAAGTCAGTTAGACCTGGGACCACCGGCAACAGCCAAAAAAGCAGTGGGGTCAAGAAGTCGCAGCAGCGTCTCAGATCGACGGGAAGCATCAAAGATGCGGCCAGCCTGATCGAAAAATTCTTGTAACTTTTTAGGACATCATCATGACAATGGCTACCAATACATTCGCAACATATGCCGCAAAGGGCATTCGCGAAGACCTCTCTAATGTAATTTATTCAATCAGCCCAGAGGAAACGCCTTACGTTTCCAACATTGGCAAAGGCACAATCACCAACACCGCGTTTGACTACCAAACCGACTCGTTGGCAGCAGCTGGCGCTAACGTTCAGTTGGAGGGCGACGAGACCGCATACGACGCCGTTGTGGCAACCGTGCGCTTGCAGAACTACGCACAGATCAGCCGCAAGTCGGTCGTGATCTCTGGTACGCAAGACAAGGTGAATACTGCCGGCCGACGTCAGGAGTTGTCTTACCAAATCGCAAAACGTGGTTCTGAGCTGAAGCGCGATATAGAGTTCTCATGCCTGAACAACCAAGCCGCAGTGGCTGGCGACGCTACAACCGCACGTTCTACTGCGTCATTGCAAGCCTACTTGAAGACCAATAGCAACAAGGCTGGCGACGGTACAGACCCGGTTTACACCACGGTCCCAACAGACCCACGCAATGATGGCACCCAGCGCGACTTCACTGAGGCTATTTTGAAAGACGTAATCCAGCAGGTTTGGACCGAAGGCGGCACGCCTAAGATTCTGATGGTTGGCAGCTTTAACAAGCAAGCCGCATCAGCCTTTGCGGGTATCGCTGGCCAGCGTTTCAACACTACAGGCGCCAAGCCAAGCACTATCGTGGCCGCCGCCGACATCTACGTCAGCGACTTTGGGAACGTTTCGATTGTTCCTAATCGGTTCCAATCAGCACGCAGCGCCTTTGTGATCGATCCTGAGTACGCCTCAATCGACTTTTTGCGCCCAATGCAAACGATTGAGATGGCCAAGACCGGCGACGCTGACAAGCGCTTGATGTTGTGCGAGTGGGGTCACCGCGTTAAAACTGAAAAGGCTCACGGCATCGCCGCTGACTTGACTACTTCCTAAGAGACAAAGGGCTGGTCTAATAAACCAGCCCTTTTTACATATGACAGTAATCAATAAACGCCTGGTATCTGAAAACGCTGCCATTGGCCAGAAGCAGTACTGGCATGACCACGACGACGGCTCCGTGACAATCCAAACAGTGCAAGATGTCGAGGACGTTGCCGAGTCCAATAAGCAAAGTTTTAATCAAGTTGATGAGCGGGCCAACTGGCAGGGTGACATGCACAAAGTTGCATCTATACCGATGGCCATATTTTATGACTTGAAGCGCAAAGGCATCTTAGATGACCCTGCGGCAATGAAGAAGTGGCTCAATGATTCGGACAACCGCGTGTTCCGTACGCGGCCAGGAACTGTTTAGTCATGGCTTACGGACCAGCTCCAGAACCTTTTGAGTCAAAGTATGCGCGGTTTACCGAGCGGGTTCCGTTTTGCGGGTGCCATATTTGGATGGGGGAGGTGGACAAGAATGGCTACGGGAAAACTAGGTCTAACGGCAAGCGCGTTATGGCTCACAGGGAGTCATATAAGCATTTTGTTGGCCAGATAGTTGATGGCAACGTGATAATGCACTCGTGCGACACGCCATCATGCGTCAACCCAAACCACTTATCCCAGGGTACTCATCAAGACAACTCGGACGATATGGTGGCAAAGAAAAGGAATGCTGTCGGAGTTCGATCTAATGTGGCAACCATCAATGATGCTACGGCGATTAATATATTTAACTTTAGCGGTAAGCAATCCGACATTGCAAAAAAGTTTGACGTTTCTCAGTCTACTGTCAGTATGATCAAAAGAAAACTGTACTGGAAGCACATTCACGAGGGTATGATCTAGACCATGGCAATAAGCACCTACACCGAGCTGCAGTCAGCAATTGCTGATTGGTTAAACCGTGATGACTTGGCTGCGGTGATACCTACATTTATCTCTTTGGCAGAGGTCGGCATGGAGCGCGTGCTGCGCACCCGCAATATGCTGGTCCGAGCCAACGCGCCAATTGACACGCAGTACAGCGCGGTTCCGGCTAATTTTTTAGAGGTCCGGTCGATTAAGATTACCAGTGTCGCGCCAATCCAGCCAATGGAGTTTCAGACCATGGACGCCATGGACGTGCTGGACTCCAAGGACCAAGCAGCCGGAAAGCCAAAATACTACACAATTGTAGGAACCCAGCTGCGGGTACACCCAATACCGTCGGGCGTCCACACAGCAGAGCTTGCGTACTACGCAAGGCTGGATAAGCTGTCGGACACGCTGACATCAAATTGGATTCTTACTAAGAGTCCTGACGCCTATTTGTACGGCGCGTTGCTACAAGCTGCGCCATACTTGAAGGACGACGAACGCACGGCAGTGTGGACGACGTTGTATGCTGCTGCCATCCAAGCGATGCAAACAGCAGACGATCGCGCGTCCACTGCTGGTGGCGCATTGAAAACCAGAAGCCAAGCATTTGGAGTTAACTAATGTCAAGTTTTAGCGATTACACAGAAAATCTAGCCCTAACCTGGCTCTTTACCACCAGCAGCGCAACGCGCCCAACTGCCTGGCATGTTGCGTTATTTACCGCAGCGCCAAGCGACACGGGCGGCGGCACTGAGCTGTCTGGCAACAGCTACGCCCGCGTATCCACCACGTTTACGGTCTCCGGCACTAGCCCGACCACAGCCACAAACGCTGCGGCGGTTGAGTACGCAACGGCAACCGGTAGCAACTGGGGCACGATTACGCACCTCGCGTTGTTTGATGCCAGCACCAGCGGAAACATGTTGGCTTGGGCGCCACTAACTATTAGCAAGGTGATTGACGTTGGCGACGTGCTGCGCATACCAGCCGGCGACTTGGACATCACGCTGACTTAAGACAATGTCTTACCCATACGGTCTAGGCGACTACGGCGCTGGCAACTACGGCGCTGGGGCGGAGAACGCTCAGGCAAGCATTGCCGCTGCGAGCTTGTTTGTTGTCGGGGCCGTTGGGTATGTCAAGGAGACGTCTGCCACAATATCGTCTACGTCAATCGGGCGGGCATACGGGTCCTACGCTTACGGCTCTGGCCAGTACGGCGCAAGCCAAATTAACTCGGTTCGTATACGCGAGACATCGGCCACAGTGGCCAGCGCGTCTGTGGCTGAGGCGGAGGCCTACGCAACCCGCAGTGTAGCGGCGATAATTAACTCAGTGACTAGCGCAACCGCCAGGGGCGTGTCATCAATCGGTGCAGCTGCTGAGGTGCAAGCTCAAAGCGCCTTTGTAGCCACGGTAAACAGGGTGCAACCAGGGGCGTCTGCAATGGCTGCTCAATCATCATTTATTGCCTCTGCCCGCGAGAAGTGGGAGAATGAGGCAGATACGCCAGAGACCTGGACCGTCTTGGCGGACGGGTCAAAGATACTTAGGCAACCTTAAAAGGATTTTAGAAAATGGCTGATACCACTACCACCAACTTAAGCCTGGTTAAACCAGAGATCGGTGCAAGCATTGACTCGTGGGGGACCAAAATTAACGGAGATTTAGACACCGTTGACGCGCTGTTCTCTGCCTCTGGTGCGCTTGCTGTTGCCAACGGCGGCACAGGGGCGGCTAATGCGTCTGCGGCACGCACGGCGCTTGGTTTGCTAATCGGTACTGATGTACAAGCCTATGATGCTGACACAACAACGTTGACAAATACCCAATCATTAACAAACAAAACCATTAGCGGCGCAAGCAACACATTGACTGTGGACGGTACAGATGCTGTTGGTTTCCGCAACATCCCGCAGAACAGTCAGAGCACAGCGTACACCTGCGTTCTTGCAGACAATGGAAAGCACATTTTTCACCCGAGTGCAGATACAACAGCACGTACTTTTACAATCCCAGCAAATAGCAGTGTTGCTTATCCAATTGGTACGGCCATCACGTTTATCAATCAAAACGGCGCGGGTGTAGTGACAATTGCAATCACGACAGACACCATGCGTTTGTCTCCAGCAGGAACTACAGGGTCTAGAACTTTAGCTGCAAACGGTTCAGCGACTTGCGTAAAAGTGACTTCAACCGAGTGGCTTATTTCAGGGAGTGGATTAACATGAGCGGCGCACTACAAGCAGTTTTCCAGAACCAACGATCATTTGGGCCACCACCTCCCGGTGCGATAGGTTCGGCGTATCAGGGCGGGTTTTATGCCGGGCAAATTGGCGTTGCCGGGGTTGCTACGCATTATCTAATTGTTGCTCCTGTGTCTTCCGGTGAAAGCGCGTCAAAACAATATAAAAACGCAAACACTGCTGTACCGGGTGCAGACAGCGTTATTGACGGCCCACAAAATACAGCAGACATGGTGGCAGACGGTAACTCAACAGTTTATCCAGCGGCACATTTTTGTAATGACGCGTCTATTGGCGGGTTTACCGATTGGTACATGCCAGCAAAAAACGAGTTGGAGATTTGTTATTACAACTTGAAGCCAACAACCACAGCCAACAACACATCTTCAGGAACCAACACCAACGCAGTTCCAAGTAGAGGTTCTAATTACACAGCCGGAACGCCAGCACAAACTTCGGCAGCAGCATTTAAAGACACAGGCGTAGAGGACTTTGCTGCTGCCTTTTACTGGTCTAGTACTGAGACTTCAGCTTCGTTCGCTTGGAGACAGGACTTCAACGACGGCTTTCAGAACGACTACTTTAAGGTCAGTTCTCGCAGGGTGCGTTGTGTCAGGAGATTAGCTATTTAATCCTTTAATTCTTTTCTTTATGGCTCAGTACAAGCATTTGCCAATTTACAAGACGACTTACGAGTTGGTTACACGCAAGACAAAAGACTAGTTAGATTAGGAGCACCCTCATGTATATCTGCGTAACTGAAATTGATGCCGTTACAGGCGTTGTTTGCACTGCCGAGCCGCAGCGCACTGGCCCCTCCATGCCTGCCGTAAAAGGTTTGATTCAAGTATGGCAAGACAAGTCAACATGGCCCGTAGAAGT
>Ga0208413_1002670_pt1 | contig 10037 bp, 6 predicted proteins | sample AntAceMetag02UKD_FD_184761 | JGI IMG/M metagenome (GOLD analysis project Ga0208413, IMG submission 184761) | Saline lake microbial communities from Ace Lake, Antarctica - Antarctic Ace Lake Metagenome 02UKD (SPAdes) (version 2) | ecosystem: Environmental > Aquatic > Non-marine Saline and Alkaline... | reverse complement strand
AGGGCCGTCTAGAAGGACTAGCACTACTCACATAACTGTCACCAAAAACAAATACATCAGAATAGTAATCCTCACAAATAAATTAAAAAGTGTCCACATTTATCAATGTACCTGAGGAATGAATAAATGGGTGATTCATTCCTGCAAAGCCTAAAGGGATACTTAAAGTGTCTTTTTCATTGACAATAGTGACAATACTTGAACTTAATTTTCTTTCAATATTTATGCTTATATTATTCTTTAATTTTAATTGATGCGCGTAAGCAGTTCTAGATTTTACATTCGTGATTCTGTTGAATATGACGCTGTCACGTATGATTATCAGGTTGCTGGTAAGGTATCTTCCGCTTCCTTTTCCTGTAGTAAGGGTGTCAAACTTCACAATATTTCCACTAAATGAAATGGCGTAATTTTGCTTGATGGAAGAATTTACCAATTTGTAATCCTCCCCATCGCTAAGGGTAAAGTTGCTTAGTTTTTACGCATGCAATTCAACCTCTCCCTCACTGTCCAGGGCTTGTTTTGGAAGGGAATAGGTAGACCTTGCATGAGTTAAGCGTTTAGAAATATTCCTGTAGAAAATGCTAACGGTTTAGCCGTTGATTTATTTTGGCTGAATACAAAGCGTTGATTTCCTGTTTCCCTCCTTCCACAGTTTTCGTGGTCATTCTGTCGGTATTTCCGAAAAACCGGTAGAAGGCATCCTCCTTGAAATTGGCAATCAGTATTTCAAACCTGCGGACTATCCTAAATTCGGCCCAATTTCATAAAAAACCCTCATTCCGAGGCTTAGATAGGGCTTTGAGCGAAGGAAGCCTTGGATATCCCCAGCAAGTCGGGACTGCCACACCCTTTCCCACCTCAGCAACGCCAAAAAGGGTTCGCAGTGACGATTTAGCTGGTTTTATAAGACGATCTTACCTCAAACTTATTAATGACAATAATGTCACAACTAAAATTCTTACTTTCAATCTTTTAAACCTCATCTGCTTTTAATTCTCTAAATCTGTTTATCTGATCGTTTTATTAGCCTTAATAGTTTGTGTTTGCCTATTTCAGGTTTAAAGTAGTCTAAAGGTTGTCAATATTATTCTCACTGTTAAACCTTTCAAGGTTTTGCCTTCTTAGGTCTTAAGGTGAAAAAATTCAAAGCGGATTTTAAAAACTGAATGAATCTCAGGTTTGTACTATCGTCTAACAAAATAAAATTAAGAATTCGGTACTGATAGTTCTGGCGCGGGATACCAGTATTTAGCCATGATATATAATCAAAATATTTCTGAGTGTAACCGAATATATAATTATTGTCAATACTTTTTTTCTTTTTAATATAAATACCATTGTGTATTTTACCCGAATAAAATTTAAGCGTGTCATCGGAATAAAAGGCAACACTATTGGGTAATTTCATTTTGTTCCAGCGTTTTATGTTTTCAGAAGTATGACTACTATAAAAATCAAAATCGATTTTGTAGAAAATTCTATTCTTGTTAATTTTTTTATACCTCATCCGAAATAGCCTTTGGGCTACATCAAACCGTTTATAATGTAAAAAGTGGATTTTAGCATAGGGTGTGCTTCCCACAGGATAAATTTCCCCAACGATTGGGTAGCAATGGGTTTGGTCCAATTCTTTAACCTCATGTGCAGACTCACTATTTAAGTTTTCAATAAAATCCAAAAAGTCATTTCCAATACCGATGCCAACTGTTGGGGTTATATAGGGTAATTCAAGGAATTTATAGAATTCCCGACCCCAGCAATTGTCTGAAATGATTGAAAAATCATGGTATTTTATCTTCTTTAGAGAATAATATTGAGCCAAAATTCTTCGAGAATAAAGAATATTTTTAAATACTTCTCGTCTGTTTTTATTAAACAATTGCATTCTATGGTTAATATAATTGCTATAGGTCAAATATCACTCTTGATACGGAATAGCCCATTTAGAATTCATTCAGTGTTAGAATTTGATTTTATAAGGGATTCTGCATTAAGGTGATACAATCAACGCATCCTGAATGGTAAATATAAATTAAAAAGTTCACCCTTCCAATTCGTGAAAAGTCAATGCTGGTTTCTTAGCTAAAAAGATAACGCTGAAAGTGTTAGGGTGAATTGTCCTAAAGCAAAGCAAAGGGTAAGGAAACATGGTATCAAGTCACCCGATTCCTCAAACTGTCCCAAAGCTTGTCCATTGTTCTTAGAATTTCAATTCCAGGTTGAGTTGCCTTCCTTCCTCAAGCGCTTTTTTATCCATGCTTGTACCTGTGGCAAGCCCAATAGCCATACCAATGGGTAAGCCAATTCCTATAAAACCCACGTTTCCTAGACTTGCGCCAAAAGCAGCGCCCAGAGGAATACCAAAGGCTGCCATTCCCAACGCCATCCAAGTATTTCGGTAGTGGTTTTTGGTGACAATTTTCAGTTCTTTTTCGATTAGGGCAACAATTTTTGCTTGCAGCTTTTTTGTCTTACTGCACAATTCTTTCTCCGAACTAGAATTTAATTCATCAATAGAGACATTGATAAGCTCAATTACTTTGTTAGGTAATTCTTTCTTTCTGAGTTCTGCTATCAATTTTTCAAATTGACTATAACTCTTCTGTAACTTGGGTTTGTCACTAATTTCTGGCCTTTGTTTTAGATTGTTGATCTTCATAAGGTTGTTTTCATTTTAAAGGCAAAGGCTTCGACCAATCACTTAAGAGGTGTTAGGAAACGATTGGCTCTCCTTTGATATAACTTTCTTTAGCGTTCCGATAAGTCGGAATCCATGCCTCCCCTGGTTGTTTAGTGAATAAATATAAGTTAAAACCTTCGCGGTTCCAATGGGCGAAAAGCCCGTCACAATTTTATTTAGTTTTCCATAGGGGGTGGATCAGCACTTTACCTATTTTAATAAGAAAGTCGTCAGATTGCTCAAAAAACGGATTCGAATAGTTTGATTGGGTAGGCGTAAATAAGTATCTACTGTTAAATTATTTTATTCTGTTGTTTTATTTTGTGAACGGCCTCAAAAAACCACAGAAGAGTTGGTTTAAATGTTGATTAGTAGTAAGTTCATCAATTAATTTACGCATTGTCTTTTGGGCATGAAGGAATGGCGGAATAATCCGAAATAAATGCCCTCTGGTGAATTAATATTTATAAGAACAAAAATTATGGAGGTCAACAGTGGTATAGTCGATAAAATGATGGTGATTGTCAGAAAATTTGAAGCGAACAAAGACAATCGAACAATTTTTCTTCATTGTTATAGCATGATGACAGCCAATATGCTCGTCGCTATAGAGCAGAATAAATTTCACGATACAAAATGGGTAAACCAGCTTTTGAATCGTTTTGCTGACTATTATTTTGACGCACTGACCTGTTACGATTGTGGAGGGGAAACGCCAACGGTGTGGAAGGAAGTTCATAAGGCAGCAGCAACCAAGAAGCTTCATGTAATTCAACATTTATTACTGGGGGTGAATTCCCATATTAATTATGATTTGGTCCTTACCTTGTATGACATGCTTTCCCCAGAATGGACAGGTTTGTCTGATGAAATGCGGGTAAAAAGGTACCAGGATCATTGTTTGGTTAATTTGATTATTAGCGAAACTATCGACAAAGTCCAGGATGAGGTGGTAGAGAAATATTCACCTGCGATGGATCTGATCGATAAACTTATGGGACGGCTTGATGAAATTTTATTGCTTAAGTTAATCACTGAATGGCGAGATACGGTTTGGGACCATACCCAAAAATTGTTGGTATTAGAAAGTGAAGACGATCGGGCAAAGTATATCCTTGACCTAGAAAAGAAAGTTTTGAATAGAGCTGATTGGTTGGATACCCAAACCTGGTTTCGATAATTCCATATTTATTTTTTTCAAAGGTTTTATGCCTTTTACAAAACCTCTCAATCAATAGCCTCCAGCGGAAGCAGGAGGCTATTAGGGAATTACCAGTCTCTCTGGGTTTAGCCAAATCATTTACCCTTGGACCTCTCCAGCTGGTCGAGTTTGCAAAACACATCATTTTATCCCTACCAGTTTGGAACTGGCCAAAACTAAGTAAGTTTACTTATTAAAAATATTCGAATTAAAAATTTCATAGGAAGGGTGGGCGTGGTATAATTCCATTTAACTTTTTAAAGATTTACTTTTTTCCATAGGAAAATGTTAATCGTTTAAAAATGATTTGAAAGTAAAAGCTACTATTTAATCGGTATCTCTTCCTCTTCATTTTTGGCCTTGTTTCGCTACGCTACTTAGGAGCTGTATGTAAATCTTAACGCAAAATGAATCAGTCCCTGGCTAAATCCGAAATATGCGATAGATATTCTATTACGTGATGATCCGCCGCGGCGGACAAACTCAGCCGAAAAGGCCTCAGACAGATTTTTTGTTTTTAACGCCAATGAGGAATCCATTTTATTGATTTCCATAAGGTCGGCTTAAATCTAAAAAAATAGATTTATATCAATCCAATTTAGTTACTTATCATTTTTTTCGAATACAAATTAAAAAAAAGATCCCTGAAAACACTTCAGGGATCTTTTTCAATTGCAACCCTTTGATTAAGGGTTAACTATTAGTCTTTGCTTATTGATGATTGTTTGCTCGTTGCTTATACTTACGAGGTAGACACCTTGAGAAAGATTGTCAAGGGGTATGTTAAACTGATTGTTAGTAGTTTGAATCCCACTTAAATCAAAATGGCTAACCAACTGACCGTTCATGTTGTGGATAAGGACTCTTCCCTGACCAATTTCAGTATTGATTTCTAAAGTAGCCCTTCCTTTAGCAGGGTTAGGGAAGATACGGATCTGATCAGTAGCAACAGTTTCAGTGTACACATCCATTTCTTTATAACCTCTTTTGTACATTTCTTTGTACCCTCTGTTGTAAGATTTTTTAGCCGTTCTCAGGTTAGCAGCAATGTTGCCACTCTTAGCGGCGTTTCCTATGATGGCAATGCCAGAGATACTTGCATTATTGACTGAGGCATTCAATTCCAAGGTTAAAACACCATCCGTTACCTCGATATTTTCGAAAGAAAGCAGTGCAGGCGCATTGTTGTTTTCCACAAAAAGGTCAAAGTCACTTTTCAGCACCTTACCCTGAAGGGCGATGTCATAGACTCTTTTTCCAGCTTTAGCAGTACCTCCAGCATACCCAAACCATACTTCATTGTGCATGGTAAAGACAGTGTAGGTTCCATTGGGAACTGGGATGGTGTATTTCAGATTTTTCCCACTTCTTTCTGTTTGGAAAAGTGGCTCCACATCTATTTTAGTGTTTTCGTAACGACCAGTACCTTGGTTGTAATATTGTTCCGTTTTTGCTTCGGCAAGGTAAGTGATACCATTTAAAGTGGCATTTGAATTCCCACCAGTGTTTAAAAAGTAAAGGTGGTCAGAGCCGGGTGTCTGAGTACCTTCTTTGCTTTCCTGGATTATCGATATGCCAGAGATGGAAGCATTGTTTTGGCTTGCGATCAATTGTAGACTTAAAACACCATCTTTTACTTCGATTCCTTCGAAAGTAAGGATCGTCTGTTGGTTGTTGTTGTAGGTAAAGATGTCAAAGTTGTCTTTAACCACTTTGTCTTCCAACAGGATGTCGTAAACCCTTCTGCCTTCTCTGGCAGATGAACCACCTTTGCCAAAATACAACTCATTGTGGTAAGTTTTCACGGTATACGTTCCATTCTCCACCGGTACTAGGAAATTCAATAAAGAAGAGTACCGCTCTGACTGGAAGATCTTTTCGCTGCTTGCATTGGTATTGGTATAAGTCTTGGAGTTTGGCGAACTGATGTATTCACTTCCTGAAACGTGAACGTTGTTTTGAAAGGTAACGGCATCCTGGTAGCTGGTGTTAAGGTACATGGTAATTCCTTGTGTTTGCTCAGGCGCTTCAGGGATCACTGATACCACTGGAACAATAGCAATTCCAGAAATCAGGCTGTTGTTTGACGAGGCTGTAAGGTCCAGGTTAAGGAACCCGTCAGTAATCTCAATAGTGCTAAAAGTAAGGATAGTTTCCTGATTTTTGCTTTCCAGAAATAAGTCCAGGTTGTCTTTGACTACTTTACCCTCGATAGCGATATCAAACACCCTTTGTCCCGCTCTCTCGGATCTTCCGTTTTGTCCAAAGTACAATTCGTTGTGATAAGTTTGAACAGTATATACTCCATCTTCTAAAGGTATTTTGAATAAAAGCTCATTGTCAAACCTTCCAGACTGAAACAACACCTCTTTGCTGGCTTGATCGTTATTAGAGACATTCGATCCTGACGAGATTAGGAAGTCGCTATTAAGTTGTTCGAAGTCCTGACCATTGTATGCTATCGTACCTTCATAACCAACATGGTAATAGAATCCGGCCAATGCTTCACTAGATCCACTTTCAACAGGCTTGCTTTCGATAACGACTACCGCTTTCTTTTCAGCGGTAAACTCTATTTCAGAAGAAGTGCTTACATTTCCTTCTTTATCTGTTACAGAAGCCCATACATAGTTTCCACCGGAAGGGATTTCTTCTATGACAGCCTGGTAAGGTTTTTCCTCGCAAGAACCTACCAATTTCAAACCACAATAGAAGTCTACTTTTGTGATATTGTTGTCCAGGTTAGTGACTTCACTGCTCAAAGTAATTTTGTCACCTTCGGTAATCTGGCCAAGGTCTTCCTTAACGGACAATTCGATAATCGGGGTTTTGATAACTTCAGGCTCTTGCTCACTTGCTTTACCAACACGGATAAGCACTACTGAGCCATATGCAGGGATAGTAATCTGTCCTGAGAATTTTTCTAATTTCGCATTTACATATTCGCCAGACAAGGCAATTGTCTTGCTGCTTTTAGTAGGGTTGTATTCAAATACAATTTCTTCTTCAGGGTCAATAAACGAGGCTTCTACTTCTACAAATTCCAAATCATCCATCCAATAGGTGAAATTAGTCTCAGAAGTGGCGATCATAAGAGACACCTCACTTGCATCTGTGTAAGGAGAAACAAGCACTTCAAAACCATTAAGGCTAGTATTTACTTCGAAAGTAGTCATGGCAGACAATTTCGCCCAAGGGGTGCCAGTGTACCTTAAATAGGCTTGAATGTTTCCCACTTTGTTAGCCAAAGCATTGAACTTTAATAAATAGGTTTTGTCTTTCTTCAATTGACCTAAGTTTATCTTAATAGAACCAGATCCTGAACTAGTAATTTTAAGGGCTCCTGCATTTGTTTTGCTGGTAGATTCCCATTGTTGTTGGCAATTGTTGCAGGATACACCCTTTACATTTTGATCGAAGGAAGAATTAGCATATAAGCTAGAACCGATTTTCTTAGTAACAGTATAAGTAGAGAGCTCTACTGAATTACTCACCGAGTTTTTATCTTTACCAAATTTAGCGCTCCACTGCTCCAGGTTGTCTATGGCTACTACTTTTTCACCATTGTTTACGTATTCGTTTTGGATACTGAACGCATCACCAAGAGGTCTGAAAAAATAGTTTTTATCAAAACTACCCATTGATTGGATATCATTTTTGTACGTTTTGATGGAATAGGAATTTTGATCAGAAGTCTTGACAAAAAACTGGTTGTTAAGGACGCTAACATCTCTTGTGTCTTCACCGATAACACTGTTCCCCATAGTAATGGAAGAATGAGAGTTGAAAAAAGTATTGTTTGTTACAGAGATATTGTTCACGTTAGACATTTTCAAACCACTGTTTTCAGTATTGCCAATGGTATTGCCACTGATTTCGATATTGTTGGCGTTGTCATCCAGGAAGATGCCTTCTGCCAAAGGCTTATAATTGACACCTTTGTTAGGAATTCCACCTTTGCTTCCGATACTGTTCACAATGATGTTACCTTCGATTTTCCTGCCTATATATCCTTGGTATCTAACCCCACCAAAGGTGTAAATTCCTCCACCGTCACCTTTGATCTGACAGAAAGTATCTACATAGTTATTCTTAACAACGGTATAATTACCGTTAAACTGAATACCATTGAATCCTGAATTGACAATGGCATTGTTTTGAACCAATATTTTCTCTCCACTTACAAAAATACCAATCCCCGCAGCATCCTCATTTCCTGTTCTTCCTGCGATCAAGGCTGTGTTTTTTATATCATTGTCTCTGATGACCGCACCATCATTGCCATACCTAAGGTACAAGCCGTTGTTGTAGGTATTGCTGATGCTATTTCTTTCGATTACCAAGTCCAGCACACTTAAAGCAAGGATGGCATTCTCACCAGAAAAATTGATTTCAGAATCACTTATCTTTATATTTCTCCCTCCTTTTAATTCGATTGCGTCATTGTTGGCACCTTTAAAATGAATGTTTTCTATAGTGATATTTTCATCCCTATAGTCTTTGGTCAATAAATTCGCTAAGGTACTTACTTCTACTTTCATGGAAGAAGGGTTGCTATTGCCGAAGTAGACATTCATTTTTTTTGTGGCAGGATTGAAATACCATTCTCCAAAAGTATCGAGCGTTTTGATATGATTTTGGATAAAGAAACCAAAATCAACTTCAGCCTGGTAGGTACTGGTTGAACCATTGTATTGAATTTGTTGGCCACTATGTTCCTCTATTTGATGGGTATTTATGATCCACTGATTTTTCTTGATCACTACCTCTGCACCCTTCCAATTTGGTGAACTGCTCAATTGATTGCCGGAGATGGCGTATTTGCCACTTAAATCATCAATAGTAAGGTATCCTTCATTGGCAAGGTCACTGTTAGGATATCTTCCCATCTCATGAATTTCCCCATTGATCAAAAGCACCTGAACAGTACTGGTGTTAATTGAAGAAGAACTTTCAAAAATCCCGTTGCCAATAGCCTTCCAACCGTTCACAGTTTTCAAGGAAGTAATTACTGGATTAGAGCCAGAGCCATACGCACCGATTTTAATAGGAGAAGTAGAAGAGCCTGAAGCACTAATGTGTAAAGTCCCATAATAAGCTTCTCCTCTATTGAACAAGATGGCGTCACCAGCCTTCAAGTAATTGAACAGCGAATTGATTTTATCGATTGATTTCCATGGAGTGGCTGGGTTTTGAGCTTCCGCCAAAGACCTTGAGTCATTTCCAGATTCCTGAGAAACATAGTAATTTGTAGCATGTCCCTGGGTAGGTGACATTGCTAAGGAAATCAGAAAGGAAATGGAGAAAAATAACGCTTTCATGGTACAGAAATTTAAAGTTTATATTTTTTTATTTTTCACAACCACCATATATTTAAGGTGTTTGTTAATTTTGTCCTAGTATTTTTGATTTATGAAGTGTTAAAAAAGTAATTCGATAGAAAGAATTATGTTTTTTGATTTTCATATATATCAAAATGAAATTCTAAATATGAATCTCATTCTGATAATAAACAGTATAAAATTCTTATAAACAAACTTTATACTTATTCTAGAAACTGAGATAGGGAAGGAAGTATTGAATAATTTCAATAGGTGAAATGAATTTTGCTTTTGAGATTCTGAATTTTGTCGATGATCTAAAAAATGGCAGCGAAAAGTTTTTTTAAATATTTTTCACTTTTTTCAATAAAAGGCAATACTTGAAAGATTTACCTGCTGAAAGTTTGATTCAGGTAGAAGGAAATAAAAGATGTGAAGGATGAGGTAAGGCTATTTGATAAAAGTTAGCACCTGTTGGAGCTAGTTAATGGGGAGGCAAGAGCCTAACTTAGAGCGCATAAAAGATCAGCCACAAGTTCAAGAAGGTTAGCGGGTCATCTTTCTCCAGTAGATTATATATACTACTAAAATCAAATGATAGAATAAGATCAGAGGTGGCTTAGTTATCGCAAGGCAGAAAGGGTTATTTTTGATTCAATCCCTTAATGAAAACGGGTAAAGGTTATCCCATCTTTAGCTAAGGAAGCCCACTGAGGAGACAAGGTGGTATAAATATCAATGTAGGTACAGTCATTTAATTCCGCCACTTCTTTGAACTTAGGCAGCAACTCTTTCACTCTTTCGGACGAACCATGGTATTTCTCCTTCATTA
>Ga0208413_1002659_pt1 | contig 10064 bp, 13 predicted proteins | sample AntAceMetag02UKD_FD_184761 | JGI IMG/M metagenome (GOLD analysis project Ga0208413, IMG submission 184761) | Saline lake microbial communities from Ace Lake, Antarctica - Antarctic Ace Lake Metagenome 02UKD (SPAdes) (version 2) | ecosystem: Environmental > Aquatic > Non-marine Saline and... | reverse complement strand
CTCTCCGGTTCGCACCTGCATTTATCCGGATCGTATCTGTGTAATTTGTTCTTCAGCTGCCCAAAGGGCACCCACATCATCACCCCTTCGGGGCACGATCTACGATCGCACCATCTACGCGCTATCGCGCTCCGTGTGGTTAAAAAGATAACAGGCTGAGGGGTTACCCTGCACAAACCTGATCCCGGAGTTTTAACCACGGATTACACGGATAAATACAGGATACCAATCCCCACTCCGCTGCCTCTCTCCGGTTCGCACCTGCCTTTATCAGGATCGTATCCGTGTAATTTGTTCTTCAGCTGCCCAAGGGGCACCCGCGTCAGTCACCCGCTCCACTCACTTCGTTCACTACGGGGCACACCGTTCCGGTGCACCACCTACGCGCTCCCGCGCCCCGTCACCGCTTTACCGCTAACCGGCGACTCCGTGGCCGCCCCACTGTTCCGCCGCGTCACCGCCCAACGTTTCACCGCTTCACGGTTCGACTCCGTCGCCTCCGCCCGCGACCACCCCGGCCGACGCCCCCGTCCCAGAGAGAAGAATACTCTTACTCATGATCAACATCGAACTCCCAAGCCGTGACCAACTTGGTTCGGAATACCTCATCGGGCACCGTTACTACGAGATCAATCGGGCGGATCGCTCCAGTCGTATCCAACAAAAGATTGGCGGGCTGGGCATCGCCGATGACGAGATTGGCCTCGCGATTGTAATAAATGTACCTGTCTGGAAAGGCCGAGGACCGCCAGAATCCAAAGCAGCGCAAAAACGCGTCAATTTGATCCTGAGTTGGAGAAAGCTGGATCTCATGCGATACAATCCAAGGTTGAGTTGTCACGATACGCAAACCCGCTGAACTCAATAGATATCCATGCACACGGATATCGTCACCGAATAGCTCGTTGTGCAAATCAAGCCGTAGGAGATAATCGATCGGCGTCGAGACGTCAGTCTCTGATCGTAAGCAATGGCCAAACCGTCCGTCATGGGTGAGTTTAATCGCCCACCCTCCCACCACGTCTGCAAACGTTTCATGCTCAGCTCCCGCGCCTACCCGACCTTGCGTAAAGGCAGACTTGGGTAGACAAAAACCTCGGGATCTGAACCAGCGTTCGAGTTTCTGCGCCTGATCACGCCCGCCAAGACGGACACCGTCTGCGACTTGGCATTGTCGAAGGTAATCAAGGGCTTCGTTAGGTGAGACGCTCGGATATAATTTACGTAGTCCTGATGCCATAACGGAAGTCCCTTCATTGCCTCAGAAAGCGGTCCATCCCGTTCCGAGTCAATCGCCTTCCCGGCACGAGTTATGTCCTAGACGGCAAAGCCGCCTCCCCCACCGCCCCAACGTCCACTACCCAAATCAGTCCGAGAATTAGCCACAATACTAAAATGGGGTCATGTCGTGAATTGTGAATTTTTGAGATCGAGAAACGTTCAATCCCTCAGGAGAAAAAACCGCCGTGAATTCATGCCTGCGCCTCCGCTCCTCGCCCCGTCAACGCTTAATCACGTCCTATTCCCTATTAATAACTATTTGTTAACCCGATGCAAAGCGTCCGCCTCCGCGTTAAATTTCCATCCAATCAGACCGTGTCGTCTATCTCTAGGACCATGACCATCTTCGCCGCGTGGTCGATCCAGTAGGTGATCACAAATCCATCGACTAGCAGGTGATCCAAATCACGACCAACTTCGTCCTTAATCCTATAATCACTGACAACACCAAGATCCCACGCGAGTTGCTGCGCGGCGATCATGGCTCGCCGTTGTCGACGAATCGGCAGTGCCAACAACGATTCCGCTGAGTTTTCCTAAAAACTGGCTTGATAGGTGTTAACATCCACGCTTAACGCGAGTTGCCAATTCTTCCATGCTCACGCGTCGTCCGGCTTGCATGGCATCGATTCGCTTGGCTGCGACTCGTTTCCATGCGGGAGTATCGTGTTTCAATCGGGCGAAGTAGGCGTAAACGTCTTGTCGATCTCGTTTACTCAACCGACTGACCTGCTGCTTGATTTCCAATACGCTCATAGCTCTTCATCTAAGTCACCTTTTCCCATCCGGCAAGTCAGGAGTGTGGCGCCGCTCAGCGAGTCAGGCTGCCAGTCGTTAATTCTCGAATCTTGGGCACATCTTCGAACCGGGCGTCACTGACTGACGGCCCACCCTCAACGAACCCAAGCTCGGATTTTTTAACCACGGATTTCACAGATAAATACAAGATATCAATCCCCGCCCCCCTGCCTTTATGCGGTTTGCACCTGCCTTTATCCGGATCGTATCTGTGTAATTTGTTCTTCAGCTGCCCAAAGGGCACCCACATCATCACCCCTTCGGGGCACGATCTACGATCGCACCATCTACGCGCTCCCGCGCTCCGTGTGGTTAAAAAAAACCCAGGCTGACGGCCCAACCTCAACGAACCCGGAAATTTCACCACACGAAGCGCGGGAGCGCGTAGATGGCGCAACGGAACGGTGTGCCCCGCAGGGGGGACGATGGCAGGTGCAATTCGTATGGGGTGCAATTCGTATGGGGTCATGTCGTGAATTGTGAATTTCATGGGTCGCGTCCCAAACCAGGCGTCGTCAAGCAGCCTCCCCTCTCACCAATCCCTCGATGGCCTAGAAAGAACCGACGACAAACATTAAGGATTTATTCCTCTGGCTTGGCCCCCGCAAAGCGCCCTCTCCGCCAGACTAAATTATCTGCTTTCCCGCGTAAGCCCAGACTCCCTGAAGCTGAGGTCGCTCCGCGACAACCTCGTTTGCCCAAAGACCAACAGCAGCTTTTAAAACGCGATGAACAGCTCCTAGCGAAACGCTGATTTAATCAGGTATGATCTTGGGTGATAAAGATAGTAGATTGGTGGCCTAGAGCACCCGGTTGAATCTTCAGAAATGGAGTTCAGGGGAGAGCGCAAGCGGGCGCGGCGCGATAAATTTTCTGCTCAGATGGAAAAGTTAGCACCGTGGGCCCATTTGGTTGAAGCGATCAAATCGGTTTATCCCTAGGGTCAGCGAGATTGTCGGTCCATCGGATTGGAGCGTGTCCTGCAGCCCGACTTCCTGGAATAGTGGTAGGGTTTGGGAGACGAGGCGTTCGGAGACGCCAGTTATAGTGGTCGGCGGGTGATGCGGGGTTTTTCAGAAATCAACCCTTCGTGCGATGCGGTTCCCAACGTGACCACGCTGCTGAAGCTTCGGCAACTATTGGAGCAAAACGATCTTTGCGCGATGATCTTCGCGAGGATCAACGCGCACTTGGAAGAAAGTGGAGCGCTGCGACGCGAAACACCATATCGGATGCGACAATCATCGCTGCGCCCTCCTTCGGCGCTAAGCAATGGACGTTTGCGCAACGCACAACTGGATCTGATCAAGAAGGGCAATAAGTGGAAATTTGACCTGTAGGCGCCCTCCGAATCACAACCGTGTCGTAGGTTTTACGGCTGTTCTAGTCGCAGTTTCGTCCCTTTTCGCTATGAGAGGATGGGGATCAACAAGCCGGATAAGAAAATCGCTGCAACTGTTGAGTAATATGGTTGAAAAACTGACTCAATCGCCAATCCTTGGCGATTCTTGGTTTGGTCAACCTCTTCGTCGGGTTGTTCTAAATTTTTGATCTTTTCGGTTGTGTCATTTAGAAAGAAATCCGTTCCACAATTTCAAATTCGTGTAATCCGATGGTTCAACGGAGAGGCAAAAAACAAAGAGTTTACGTGATTGAAGACCATTTGATGGTTGTGGAAATGATCAAAGAAATCGTCAACCTCACCCCAGAACTAGCGTGGGCCGGTTACGCGAATAATTTGAACTCGGCGATACGCGATTTACAAACTGAGCTCCAAATCGACCTATTGGTGTTAGATATTTCACTCCCTGACGGAAATGGTTGGGAAATCTGGAATGTAAAAGCACTGCATGAACTAAATTTAGCGACCCTAGTTATCACAGGTCGTAGTGATCAGCGCCTTATCGAGTTTATCGCCTCAAATCAAATTTTAGGGGCACTGAATAAATTGACCGCTAGTTTATCTGACTGGAAATTAGCATTAAAAAGTGTGGCGACAGGAAATCGATACTTCTCCGCTTCATTCGAGCGTGAAATCAGTCATTTCAAACGGAATAAACCCAATTGGCTCACTAGACTTTCTGAGCGAGAACTCGAATTGCTAAATGACTTTGGCAGGGGGCATGATGATGATGGAATCGCAGCGAAGTATAAACTGACTTGCTCAACTGTGCAAACTCACCGTCGAAATATTATGCACAAATTAGACCTACATTCACGCGGCCAATTGATCCGATGGTGCGCCCAAAATGGCTTCGTTCGATTTCTTCCAGATTAAGTTCGGAAAGCCTGGAATATACCTCTGCAAACAAGATCATCCTGTTTATTCCGTCAAAATTATCCACTTTGCGTAAACACTAGAAACATTGGGTCAGATTCATGCGTCAATCCACATTCATACCTGAAATTAAGTATCCACAGTGATGGCCTACGCGGGTTTTTTCGTCAAAATGACTGCCTGTATCGTTCAGCACAGCAAAACTCCATGCTTTCATTTAGTCCCAAATTCCATGATAATATTCCCGTCCAAGTTCTACATTCTATCTACTTTTCTCAGTATAGCGATACCAGTTTTCGCTCAAAGTCATTTCACATTCCCCTACCAAGTATACTCATATGATTTAGTAAATACGATGGGGTCAAATTCCGATGCAGCCAAACAAGTTGCAGCAGCATACAATTCAATAGTGAATGACTCAGGTAGCCGATGCTCGATCAACTTTCAGTGGACTAACGGTGTAGCAAACCCGACGTTGACTCGAGGTATGGACAAACAGATCATACTAGACTTTTCAGGAAGCGCCAGAGGAGGTGTCAACTTTGTCGTGCTGGATGTTTCAGCCACGGTCACGAACGGACAATCGCAGAATCTCAAAACGACTTTTGTCCCCAGAATTATTGATCTGGGGGGTGGTCTAGCAAAAATCGAAGTACAATACTCTATTCCGGTAAAAGGAAAAGATGGAAATATCACACACCTAAAGGGAACGTTATTAGTTGGAAATGTCTCAAGGGCTGAGCTGAACCAATTAATGAAACCTGTCGACGTCGATCAAAATATTCCGATAATTAAAGTCAGTTGGACAACTCGAAATTCATCAATTCCGCTTTATACGACATCTTGGACGTCATCATATGAATCCTGGAATGGAACGACTTTAACGATTCACAACATAACGATTACTGCAAAGCAAAAATCGACCTATGATCGGGGCCCAAGAAACGAAAGGATGGTTTAATGAAATTTAGAAATATAGTCGTTTCAATATTTCTGCTTACATTAAGTGCCGTTTTAATATTATTACACACACAGAAAAATAATTACCGTGGTGCCGCATACGCGGAAGAGAAACCCAATGAAGCAGTCGATGTAAATGAGAATTTGATAGATGTAGCCACAGTTGAGTATCCTGATAGAGGGGATGAATCAAAATCCTCGGCGTTTGATGAAACTCTCACTAAAGAACCGATCGACCAAGCCGCTTTCGATAATTTCTTGTCTTCAACCTTCGTAATTGGTTCGGCCGATATCCTAGACCATGGACTCACAGATGACGAAGCATTCCAAATAAGATATTTAGCTTTTCAATACAGAACTATAGTTCTGTCGTCTCTAGCTCGCCGTGCCACAATTGAAGAATTGCCGAATGGTAGATTAGTCAAAATCGCAGGAGATTCAAGAGGTGCGCAGATACTGTCCGCCCAATTTGCGACCGACCTTAAAAAAGTCTTAGGCTCGGAAAAATTCTTGGCGATTCACGATGGATTCACAGATAAAACAATTGAAGCCGCGGTTGAATATTGGGGACGTTATTCGATCGTATTCGATATCGATCACAGCACGAATCCGACAAACGAGGATATGATACGTTTCAGAAAAACGGTTGGAAGCGATTTGAGCACCACCTTAGTGGACTCCTATAACCGATCGACCATGATTCATGCCTATGGCCCACTAGCTCCATTCTTAGGAGGCGGTTAATCCTACGCCTTCTGTCCACAATCCTGGGAGGGGGAATCCTCACTGCCCCTCTCAGGCAACACCGTTACCGGCAGCCGTGTGTTTTGTGGCAATGGATGGTCCTCCTCCAGCTGAATGTACCGACCATCGAAACGAGCGCTCATTGAAATAACTTTTACGTTAATCTGAAGATGCGATTCGCGGTCACACGTAAGCCCGCTGCCCTCTCTTCGCCCGAAGTACCGCTTCTAGACGAATCCGCCACAATCCCGCCCCTTCGTGTATTTGCGTTGAAAACGCCCTGCTTGCCCTCCGAAGCCTCGGCGAAGGAGCTCCCCCCCCACACACAGCTTTGTTATGGTCTTCAGCTGCCCAAAGGGCACCCGCCATCGTCACCCCTTCGGGGCACGATCTATGATCGCACAATCTACGCGCTCTAGGACCATGACCAGAAGACGTCAGGTCTTGACTCTTGACCAGCTGCTTTGTTGCGAAGTGACCTGCGCCCCGTCGCTTCTTTGAAGAAGAAACAACTGCGGCTGATTTGGACTGGACTGAGGTCGAGCATGGCTCGAAGGACTGAGAGACTTGAAACTTGAGGGCTGACGGATGAGAAGGAGAAAACCTGAGAGCTGAAACTTGACGAAGCGCGGCAGCGCGTAGATGGCGCAACGGAACGGTGTGCCCCGCAGGGGGGACGATGGCAGGTGCCCTTTGGGCGACGGAGGAGCAAATTACACAGACCAATACAGGATAACAATACCCGCTCCCCTGCCTTTATCCGGTTCGCACCTGCCTTTATCAGGATCGTATCAGTGTAATTTGTTCTTCAGCTGCCCAAAGGGCACCCACATCATCACCCCTTCGGGGCACGATCTACGATCGCACCATCTACGCGCTATCGCGCTCCGTGTGGTTAAAAAAGACTACAGGCTGACGGCTCACTCCAACGAACCCGGAATTTTTTACCACGGATTACACGGATAAATACAAGATATCAATCCCCGCCCCCCTGCCTTTATGCGGATCGTATCAGTGTAATCGGTGGTTAAAAAAATAACAGGCTAACGGCCTGCTCTCCGCGGGCTATCTGGATGGGGTCATGTCGTGAATTGTGAATTTCATGGGTCGCGTCCCAAACCAGGCGTCGTCAAGCAACGCCCCTTGTTACAAATGCAGCCATCCACCGCCAAACTGCTTGCTCCCTCCCCGCCCCATGGGCACCCGCGTCAGTCCCCAAACACGATCACCTGTCCTTTGGGTCGGGCTTTACGCCCGACATCCCCGTCCCCTTCGCCAAAAGCACCGCTCCACCGCCGAACCGCCTATCGGAGGCGAAGCCTCCACCGGCACAGCCGCCCATCCCACCGAGAGCGTCCCGGTGAGTCCAAGTGTAATTACGCAAAAAAACCGCGACAAACTCATGTCGCGGCCAGCAGAAAGCTTCCTAGGCATCACGGGAGAGCGAATTATGAATAGAGCCTTTCAGCGTTCCTCAGTTGGCGACTCCGTCTCCGCCGCTGCCGCACTCTGTGACCGCCCACCGTCCCACCGCTTCACCGCTTCACCGCTTCACCGGCGGCTCCGCCGCAACCGCCGCCACCGCCTAACCGTTTAACCGTGTCACCGTTTCACCGTTTCACCGTCCACCGCTCAGCAACCGCCTCACCGCCCTACCGTCCGTCACCGCCTCACCGGCGACTCCGTCGCCGCCACCGACTCCAATGCTGTCGCCGACTTCAAAGCCGTTCTTCGATAAATCTTAGCCCGCTGTGATTCCGACAACGAGGCACTCATATCCGTCTCCATGAACCCGGGCACGACGCAGTTCGAGCGAATACCCCGTTCGCCCCATTCGCGTGCCGTGTTTTTCGAAAACGCCTCGAGCGCGCCCTTGGTCGAGGCGTACATCGCCAAACCCTTGTAGCCGGTATGCACACTAATCGAAGAAATCTGCACGATCGAGCCACCCTGCCCATGCAACAGCATGTTCCGGATCGCCTGTCGCGTCACCATCATAGGGGCAAAGACATTGACCGCATACATCGCCTGCAATTGTTCCAGATCCAGATTGGTGACCAAGTCATCATAGGCCGCTGCCGCATTGTTGACCAAACCGTGAAGTGACACATCGAGCCCCACGAAAGCTTTGAAGAGTTTCGACTTCACCCCATCTACATCCGCCAGATCAAATGGGAAGAATTTCACCCGATCGGGGTGTTCCTCCTGCAGTGCAGCAAACTCCGGCGACAGGCGCCGACTCACTCCGAAAACCGTCCATCCCGCAGCCAAGACAGCCTCAGCGATCGCGAAGCCCAATCCTCGGGAAACACCGGTAATCAGAATGTTTTTACTCATGGGGATAACTCTATTCGTCCGGCAGATGGCTATTTCCCCAATCCGTCTTCGATAAGTTGAACCAATCAGCCCGTATCAGCCCGCATTGCTTCGTAATTTGAGCCGATACCAGTGATATCGTTGCCCGGGTAATGCTGGGCCCAAAATTGAGCCGTTAAGCTATCGGCCAAATCCTCAAATCGGTCGAACGTCTGGTTATGTTGGATACACTCGGCCAACAGATAACTCAAGTCATGCACTTTGCGTAAACGCCACCCCTTAGAAATCAGATAGGCTTTCAGGAAACGCTCCAAACTTTCGTGCAACAGCTCCACCCCAGTCAAAGTCGCTGCCTCGGCAGCGAACAATACGTCGGCCGCGCGTAATCGTTCCTTCGCCAAATACAGCCAGTCACTAGGATGTCTGAGCCTCACTCGTTTTCAAATCAGTCGATGCCCTCGTTGAACGATTTCATCATAAAACCCCGTAGCCTCCGACAGTCTCTGCGAGTGCCCTTCAGGAGTTTCCAAAATCAACTCGATCGGGAGATGTCGGTCGGATAGTCTAATCACCCGCCAAGCTCGGCGAATAGCCAACGCTTCCTCCCATGGTGATTTGTCCATCGATTTGACCACGAGCAAATCTACATCGCTGTCCCATGTGGGAGTACCGTAGGCGTAGGAGCCGAAAAGAATAACCCTTTCCGGGGCAAATTGATGCCGCAGAATCTCCAAATAAGGGGCCAATGCACGTTCGATGGATTCGGAGCCGACTCGACTCGGAAACAATACATTACCCGTTGTGACGACACTCATCGTCTGAAGAATGCCACGCGTTGTCTTTGGGTCAATCTCCGGCGAAGCTCAACGAGCCAAACAGTGAGGGCTCAATCCACCCTTCCCAGCAGTAAAGCAAAGGACCACCGTCCGACCGACTCCACCGCTCGCCGGCTCCGCTACCTCTGGGGTTAATGGTAAATCGTAAGGAGTTAATGGTCCGTCAGCACGCCCACCGCTCCACCGCCTCCGAATGTGGGTCGGGCTTTATGCCCGACATCCCCGCGTCACCGCCGTCACCTCTTCACCGTCCAACCGCCTCACCGAGTCACCATCAGAATCCGTCACCGTCGTTTCATCTTGCTGCCTTCCACTTTCTGTTTTCCCCAAGTCTTTTTCAATTTCCCTAGTTCCATTCTCAGGCGGCTTTGCCGCCAATTCTCCGATTTCAGCCTTTGTTCCTTTGACTGCCCAATTGGGCACCCGACTTCCTTCCCTCCCGATCATTTCATTCTCTTCGGGCGAACCTCTGCGAGTTTCACCATCTACGCACTCTCGCGCTTCGTCAGATGTCAGCTTTTTAGTTTTTAGCGTTTGTTCCTCAGTCGCCCAAGGGGCCCCCGTCTCCGTCACCCCTTCGGGGCAAATGCTCTGCAACTGCCCATTCTGGGCACCCGTTTGCAAACTCCCCTGCAGGGCGCGTCCTAAAGGCCGCACCATCTCCACGCTCCCGCGTTCCGTCTCCTTGAGATTCACCATTTACGCCCTTTCGGGCTTCGTCAGTTTTCAGCTTTTCAAAAGTCACCGCTTAACCGCCTCCACCGCCACAGCCGTCCATCCCACCAAGAGCATCCCGGTGAGTCCAAGTGTAATTACGCAAAAAAACCGCGACAAACTCATGTCACGGCCAG
>Ga0208413_1002656_pt1 | contig 10074 bp, 10 predicted proteins | sample AntAceMetag02UKD_FD_184761 | JGI IMG/M metagenome (GOLD analysis project Ga0208413, IMG submission 184761) | Saline lake microbial communities from Ace Lake, Antarctica - Antarctic Ace Lake Metagenome 02UKD (SPAdes) (version 2) | ecosystem: Environmental > Aquatic > Non-marine Saline and... | reverse complement strand
TTTTGCGACCGTGATTACGTTGTTTTTGGTGCCGTGTTTGTATCTGATTTTGCATGACTTTTCAGGACACACAGATTCAGCAGAGGAACGCGCACTGGCATACACGCGATAGTTGCCGTAATCTTCCCAAATCTAATTTATCCTGCATGCCCGATCCGGCATGAAGGATTTTACTGGGGAATTGAAGATGAAAAATCTGGCTTGCATCGCATTACTCACCGTTTTTGCAAATTCTGGTTTAGCTCAAACTAATCGTATCGATATCGTTCGTCCGGATGCTCCTGAATTGGCGCAATTCGGCAGCTATAGTATCGGTGTTCGCACAGTAGAGACTGTAGATTCGAACCGAATCGATATTTTAAACACTCCCCGTAATGGGAATTCAGTCTTGTATGATCGCCCGCTGACATTGGAGATTTGGTATCCGGCGCAGTTGGTCAGCAATCAGTCTTCAGGTGGTGAATACCAGGCCTTAACACGAAACCCTGCTATTACCGCTACGCTTACCGGCAAAGCTGTTCGCGATGCCAAGCCCCTTACCTCCGATGGTGAGTTTCCACTGGTCATTATTTCTCACGGCTATCCTGGCAACCGTTACTTACTAAGTCACTTGGGTGAAAATTTGGCCAGTAAAGGCTATGTCGTCGCATCTGTCGATCACACCGATAGCACCTATGACGATCAGAAGGCATTCTCAAGCACCCTCTACAACCGGCCTCTGGATCAGCGCTTTGTGCTCGACACTATGGCTGGGTTTAGCGAAGATTCAGACCATTTTCTAAGTAACATGCTTGACGCCGACACCACAGCCGTTGTCGGCTATTCAATGGGCGGCTATGGCTTGGTTAACAATCTTGGTGGCGGCTATACAGATGAAATAATTGGCTCATTGATGGCACCGCCCAATGAACTTTTGAATGCCCATGCAACAAGAAACCCAGAATATAGAGGCTCACTCGATTCACGTATTAAAGCCGGTGTTGCGGTAGCACCTTGGGGGATGAATGCTAACTTTTGGACGGCGGAAGATCTCGCTGGTATTTCTGTGCCGGCGCTCTACATTGCTGGTGATGCCGATACTGTTGCAGGCTATGAAAATGGCCCGCGAGCAATTTATGAGCAAGCGACCGGCAGCGATCGCTACTTGCTTACTTTTAAAAATGCCGGGCACAATGCAGCAGCGCCCTATCCTCTGCCCGTTGAGATATTGAATAACGATGATCAAATGGGTGCTAGCCACTATACCGATCCGGTTTGGGACACTGTACGAATGAATAATATCATGGGCCATTTTGTAACGGCCTATCTTGACCTCTACTTAAAAGGTGATGAATCAAAGCTGGAATATTTAGATGTGGTTCCTGACGGAGCAAACGGAAAATACTCCGTATCAAGCGGCAAAGAAAACGCTGATCACAGCTACTGGAAAGGTTTTGGGTCTGGATCTGCCGTCGGCTTAAAATTGGAACATTTAGGTAAAGGCCAGTAAATAGAAAGCGCAGTAAATAAAAGCGCAGTAAATAAAAGCGCAGTAAATAGCGGGCCGAGTAAATAAAATGCCCAGTAATTCACTAAAGAGCTCTGCGGTAAGCGCGGTGTTCTTTAGTTTTGAGATAAAACTCAGACTACTGTACACCTTTCTCCTGCTCTTCTTTTTTCTTCGCTACGAGCGCCTGCTAAAACACCTGCTGTTGAATAGTCTCCTTCATGACATGCGATTTCGAAAATAAGCTGGCCGTGTTCAGTTAGGGGCGTATTCCACCCTGGTTGAGCAATCGAGGTATTGCCTGCGACTATTAAGTCGAGCGAAAAAAAGTAAGTCGAGCGAAAAAAAAGTAAGTCGAGCAAAAAAAAGAAGCGGAGGCACAATGGAGTGCGTAGCATTTTGAAATGCCCTTAATGACTTAAACATGAACTCTATGCCGTATGAGAACCGCGAGCTGAACAGCTGGCTGATACAGCCAGCGCTATGTCAGTAAGGACGGATACATTGCGCTACATGTTAAAGCGCAAGTTAAATCAAGGTTTTACGGCAAGCCGGATTGGCATTACATTAATATCCTCCCAAACACTCTCTTTTACATAGGGGTCGTTAACTAGCCAAGCATCTAATTCCTCAGGAGTCTCAAAATCAACATAGAGAGTTGAGCCAATCATATTGCCATCATCATCGAGAATCGCGCCACCGGCAATAATATTTCCTGATTCTTTTAAGACAGCCGCTTCTGCAAGATGGGCAGGACGTGCCGCCATTCTTCGCTCGCTAGCGTGCTCGTCGGTACCATCGAATGCGGTGATTTGATATTGCATGAAGTGCTCCTATTTATTTTCTTTTGTGAGTATTAGTAAATTGTAATGGGCCTGTCCAGCATCTTTAGAAAGTTAACGTGCTTTACAATTTAAATTCAGCTGCTAAGTTGAGAAATACTGGAATCAATGAGCTGACCAAGAGAGCCGCCATTATGATGTTGAAGGCTCTCACCGTAGCAGGTTTCTGCAAAAAGCGTTTTAGTGCTGACCCGAACCAAAGCCATAGCATGATGCAGGGCGATCCGAAAATCAAAAAAATCAGGGAAATGATCAGAACTTGGAGACCGTAGCTGTCTGAGGCGACGGTGTAGGTGGCCGTGGCTCCTACGGCTAACACCCAAGCTTTCGGATTCACCCATTGAAATGCGGCCGCTTGTATAAAAGTGAACGGCTTAGCATTAGAGTCGATAGCAGGATTTGTAGGTGCGGTAGCTATTTTGTAGGCTAAAAAGCAAAGATAACTAGCACCGACAACCTTTAATAACGTGTGCAGAATCGGCAGCTGCTCGAACAAGCTAGCTAAGCCAAGTCCCACCGCTAAAACCATAGCGGAAAAACCAAAAACGATACCAAAGTAATGCGGCAGGCTTCGTCGAACACCATAATTGAGCCCCGATGTCATTATCATGGTGTTGTTAGGGCCCGGGGTCACACAGGTAGCAATGGCAAACAAAATTATCGCGGTGTATTCCAAAGTTGACTCTTTGTTAGTTGTTGTTAGGGGGCAAGTTAGGGGTAAGATAAGGGTTAACACTCTTACTTTTTAATTAAAGCGAAACACCTTGATTACTCTGTTTCTTCAAAGTCTCAAGAAAACTTCTCATTTCTACAACCCTCGTTTGTGCTATGGTCTTCGCCGCTTGGGTTTTTAACGATGCAGGCAGCTGCTCGCTAAAGCTCTCTAGAGTAACGACTGCGGTTTGTAAATCACTCGCCCATGGGTGGCGAGTGGACAGAGAGAGAATTCTGGTAACGCCAATGATGCCTAAAAAATCCAAAGTATCGGCATCATGCAAAACTATCGCCGTGTTGTTGTCTGGAACCTCAGCATAAAACATGTGGGCTAGTATGGCAGTCTTTACATCAGCAATTTTTCTAATAGGAAAATCTGTTGTATTCAGCACTGATTCTATATTCTCGGTTGCGGTTTGGGAGTGCTCTGCATCAGCAACCACATAGGGTTCGAACACGCCCATATCGTGGAGAAATGCAGCTGCAAATAAAACGTCGTCGTCTATCTGCAAAGAATCAACTTTGGCAAGTTCAAGTCCTAACAAGTAGTTTCTTTCATAGTGCTCAACTCCCCAGGCGGTATGAGCCAAGTTCTCTTTAGCGAATTCATAGACTGCGACTTTCCAAGCTGCGTCCAACGCAATGCCCGATTTGCTTATCGGCTGGGCAAGAGCAAATGCGTTGCACAAGGATAATACGATAGCCACTAAGATTGATTTTCTGATGTTCATTATTGATCAAGGCTCTTAAGCAATTTCACAAGATTAAACTAGCATATTCGGTCTTTTAAAACTGCTTTTCAGATGAGTTAAGATGCCGCCTAGGCCACTTCAGCAGCCGATAATTGTGCCTAGTATTGCCCCGCGAGTGCCGGTAGACTGCCGCGATGATTATTACTGCATTGACCCCAATTTTCGCTATTATTTTGGTCGGTTTTGGCTTGAGCCGATTGCCTACATCGACGCGAGCAGGTTGGGCTGAAATTGAGCGTCTCACGTACTACTTGTTTTTCCCTTCGCTATTGATATTACGGCTGTGTGAATCAAACTTTCGCTGGGATGAGATTAGTGAGTTAGGCCTAGTGATCGGGCTTGGGCTGCTCATGATAACCGTGCTGATTGTAGGCCTAAGAGAGTTCATTGCGAAAGATCTTAGTAGCATGAGTTCGATATATCAGGGCAGTATTCGCTTCAACACCTATATCGGATTGGCCACCATTGATTTGCTATTTGGTGACAGGGGGCTGACAACCGCTGCCCTTTGTCTTGCCGTATATATTCCCCTCGTAAATATTTTGAGTGTTATCTCTCTTAGTTTGCAAGGAGAGACTTGGGCTAAGCGAATTTATATGGTGATGGGCTCGGTTTTACGTAACCCTTTGGTGGTTGCTTGCGCGATCGGTTGCACCATTAGCTACAATAATTTTGCCATCCCGCCCTTGCTGGAATCATTGCTTGAGATTCTTAGTCAGCCAGCTCTACCGCTGGGCTTGCTTGCTGTCGGAGCAGGCATTCGCTTTATTAGCATCGGCGAGCAAAGTTGGCAGCTTGTAGTCGCTTCACTTAATAAGCTGGTGGTTTTCCCAACCACCATATTGCTGTGCTGCATACTATTGGACTTGAACTCACATACTGCAACGGTATTGGTGCTGCTTACCGCATTGCCGGCTCCGCCTTCCGCTTATATATTGGCGCGGCAGCTAGGAGGGAATGAGAGTTTGATGGCTAACATAATCACCTGTCAGACATTGGCGGCCTTTTTTATGATTCCAGTCTGGATAGAAATGACCCAGCGGTTTCTTTGATGCGGGGCTTAAGCGCCGTTATGCAAAACTAAAATGCTGCTGTTGGCGTTTACGCTAAGATAACTTTCTCATATTATTTAACTCAGCCGGTGTGTTTGCCCTATGCCCGAAGGACCAGAAATACGTCTCGCTGCTGATAAGATAGCCAAAGTGCTTGTCGATAAACCTATCGAGTCTTTTTTTTTCGGGCTGCCAGATCTGCGTCGATTTGAAGAAGAGCTTGCATCGAGCTATGTAATTGCCATAGAGACCCGAGGTAAGGCTCTGTTGACTCACTTCGCCAATGGCTTAAGCGTGTATTCTCATAATCAACTCTATGGTCGGTGGTATGTTGTTAAAAGGGATCGCTTACCATCGACAGGTCGGTCTTTGCGAATGGCGATACACACAATCGATCATAGTGCCCTTTTATACAGCGCCTCGGATATTAGTGTTTGGGAAACCCCCGGTCTTTTAGAGCATCCCTTTTTGGCGAAGCTTGGCCCGGACATATTGAGTGAGGATTTAACCTGGCGGCAGGTTGCAGGTCTTTTGTCATCGCTTAAATTTCGGAATCGCGGAGTCGGCGCTTTTTATCTCGATCAAAGCTTCGTCGCTGGAATAGGCAACTATCTGCGCTCCGAAATTCTTTTCTTTGCTAAGGTTAACCCTTGGGCCAAGCCAAGCCAGTTAAGCACGAAGCAGTTGAATCTACTTGCCAAAGCGACGCTGGAAGTTTCCCGACGCAGCTATAAAACCAAAGGCCTGACAAATCTAGCCCCTAGAGTAAGTGCATTAAAGAAGATGGGGCTGACACGAGGCCAATTTCGCCACGCGGTGTTCGCAAGACAGTCGCAGGCCTGTTATGACTGTGGCAGCGACATTATTAAAGACAATGTGGCATCAAGACGACTTTACTGGTGTCCGGCATGCCAATATGAAACGAGTAAAAATTTATGATCCCTGGGCAGAAGGATTTTCTATTTGTGCCTCTGGGCGGATGCGGCGAGATTGGTATGAACCTAAATTTGTTCGGCCATGCTGGCCAATGGCTGATGGTGGACTGTGGGATCACTTTTGAGAAAGATGAAGCCAATCCGGGGTCAGGCAATCGAGTCGAAATGCCTGACCCAATATTTATTAGTAACCGCAGCGACGCGCTAGTTGGACTGATTGCGACTCATGCTCACGAAGACCACATAGGTGCGATTGCTCATCTGTGGCCACAGTTAAAGTGCCCAATTTACACCACCCCCTTTACCCGCAATGTATTGCTTCGAAAGCTAAGACAAAAGGGGATTGATGCGCCTATTGTGACTGTTCAGGAGGGCGAAACAATAACGCTGGGCGTCTTCACCGTTACCTGGATTCCGATCACCCACTCAACTGTAGAAACCAATGCGCTGCTTATTCAGACTTCTGCTGGGCGGGTGCTGCATACCGCAGATTGGAAAATAGATTCGGCGCCTATTGTTGGCAGGGCTTTCGAGCCTGATGTCTACCGCCGTCTAGGCCGCGATGGTATCGATGCAGTAGTTTGCGATTCAACTAATGCAAACCAGCCCGGTCATTCCTTTTCCGAGTCAGAATTGTTTGACGGATTACTCGATGCTGTTAATGGCTCCACGGGGCGTGTCGTGGTCGGTTGTTTCTCTAGCAATATTGCTCGTCTGCAAACCTTAGGTCATGTCGCAGAGGTGTCAGGGCGCTACATAGGTGTGATTGGTCGGTCGATAGAGGCCATGGTGAGAAACGCCAGAATGGCAGGCTATTTAAAAGAGCATTTCAATCTGGTGGATTCGTTTAATTTGGGCTATCTGCTGCCGAGTGAAGTGTTGGCCGTTGCGACAGGCAGTCAAGGAGAGGCGCGAGCGGCGCTGAGGCGACTGGCCACGGATACTCATCCCGACATCAGTTTAGCAGCAGGGGATCACGTAATCTTCAGTGCGAAAACCATCCCGGGCAACGAAGCGGATGTGGGCAGGCTGGTCGCCGCGTTGGAGAGCAAGGGGGTGAAGGTTACACAGTCAGAAACCAGCGTAAAACCAATTCATGCTTCAGGGCATCCTTATCAAGAAGAGCTTAGACAAATGTACCAGTGGATAAAGCCTAGAATAGCGATTCCTGTGCACGGGGAAGCAATTCACATGAAATGTAATGCACAGATAGCCAAGTCCTGTGATGTTCCAATACAACTGACCGGGCGTAACGGTGATGTGTTCGATATCGTCGCTGGGAAAAAGCTGAAAGAGCGCGTGCCAGTTGGCAGGCTCTGGTTAGACGACTCAAAGGCGGAGGCGGTGTTAGCCAAGGTCAAGTAGCTAGTACCAGTAAATAGTGCCAGTAATAGTGTCAGTAGTTAAGGTCAGTAGTTAAGATGGCTTAACTAAGATGAAGCAATCGGGTTTTAAACTGATCACCATAGAATAAGGCTGACAACACAGCCTGTCATCAAGGTCGCAACGTTACCCAGTATCAATGCCGTAAACGTGACATCTACTACTTCTTTCCTGCGCTCTGGTAGGATTGCCACCAGACCAGCTATGATAATTCCGCAGCTCGCTATATTGGCAAATCCACACAGGCTGTAGGCGATTACGATAGTTTCTTTAGGGGTGAAGCTTGTGACATCGGCCAGCGCCAAATAACTGACGAACTCATTCAGGAATATTTTTGTTCCCATAAGTTCTCCGGCCAGCATAGCTTTGTCCCAGTCGAAACCCACTAACCACATTACCGGGCGCAGTACGAATCCAAATATCACTCCAATTGATAGGTTGGGATTTAAAAGGGTAAGCAGGTCGTCCAGCAAATAAATAAATGCAAAAAGGACGATAATAATAGCGACAATCGAAATAATCATCCTTACAGCATCATCTACTGCATCTAAAAGCGCTTCTATCCAGGTCTTGTCCGAGCGTGGTATGCCGCCTACGTCCAGATCTGAGTCTGCTGTTGGCGAAAATATATGTGCAAGGGTGAGCGCCGCCGGTACGCTAATAAGCGAGGCCGTCAAAAGGTGTTGAAGAGCGCCTGAGAGGGTTTGTTCCAGTACGCTTGCGTACAAAATGATGACGCTGCCGGCAATGGTCGACATCGAACAAACAATTAAGGCTAGTAGCTCGCCTCTGGAGAGTCTGTTCAAATAAGGTTTTATAACTAGCGGCGCTTCTATCGTGCCGAAGAATATAGTTGCTGCAGCACCTAAACCAAGTGCGCCGGAAAGGCCAAAAGCGCGTTTCAAGCCTTTGCCAATTAATTCTACAAAAAAACTCAAAATGCCAAAGTGAAACAACAGGGCTGATAGAACAGTGACAACCAATATCAGCGGTAGTACTTGAAATGCGATAATGAAACTGTTTTCCGGGCTGGCAACATCAAAGGGGGCGGGACCCCCAGCAACGTAGCCAAATATATACTGCGCAGCCCTGTCAGTGGCACTTTGAAGTACGCTCACCACAGAATTTAAAGCCATTAATCCATTAGAGACAAAGCTGACTCTCAGCAGTAAAAAGGCGATTACGAATTGCGCGGCAATACCCAAAATGATACGTCTAGGTAATACCTTCTGATGATCTCTTGAAAACGCAAAGGTGATGCCAATAAAAACGCATAGCCCGAGAATTGGTTGCACTATTTCCATTAAAGTAAATCCATCAAGTTGTCCTTAATTCTTTCTTTGCAAGCAATAGTCTGGCGCTAATTGTGATTACAAGAACGCCGATCCAAATCCATGTTGTGGTCGCAAGCCAAGCAGGGAATAAGAGGAACAGACTGTAAAATATCCCTGTCTCGCCGCCCTCCGCAAGTCCAACTGCTATTCGCAGACCGCGCTGACTACTATTAGCTAAGCCACGTTTACCCTCGAAGCTGCCTAGGCCGAGCGCGCCGGAGATGCATAATACATAGCAAAAAAGAATGATTAGCCACTGCAGAGACAATTCTGGAAACCGAAAGTAGAACGCGATGACCATGGCCGAGTAGGCCAGCATATCAAACTGAATATCCAAAAATGCGCCAAAGTCTGAAGTTTGAGCATACGTTCGGGCATAGATTCCATCTAATGCATCAAGTAAGCGGGATAACCACCAGGTGATAAGCGCCAGCATAAACTCCCCACTAAAAACTAAGTAAGCAGAGGCAAGCGCTATTAATAATCCAAACGCGGTTATTTGGTTGGGGGTTAGGCCCAGCTTTGCGAGTAGCCGTATCAGGGGGGCAACGTAGTGAGGTAAAAAGGCCCGAAAACTGTTATCAATCATTGCTTAAGTCTACCCCATTGAATTGTGCTTCTACTAATATCGTTTCAGGTGGTGTCTGGTCTATCTCCACATTTTGGATGCAACTGTTAACAATGATGGGTATTGTCCTTGTTCTTATCTTGGTTCTTGCCTTGCTGACAGTGTGCCCTTATTTCAACGATAGGTCATGGTAGTCTCAGTTTTTCCAATCTTTCTAGAGAAATTGACGTGTCGTCGTTTTCGAGGGTGGAGTGGCTTTGTTATAACCGGTAAAACCTTATAGGATTAGCCTGGGCCGCTGAGAGTGCGAGCTTGGCTCTTTTGATGAGGCTAAAAACAGTAAGTAGGGTATCTAAATTGAAAAGTGAAAAGGGTGAGGTCGTTTATGTTTAGCCAACAAGAACTCAATGCTCATTGGATGCCTTTCACGGGCAACCGACAATTCAAAAAAAATCCTCGAATGATGGTGTCAGCTAAGGACACCTATTATACCGATGCACAGGGCCGGCAGATTTTCGACGGACTGTCTGGGTTATGGACCTGCGGAGCGGGACATGGCCGCGAAGAGATCGTTAGCGCCGTGGCAAAGCAAATGGCAACGCTCGATTATTCTCCCGGTTTTCAATTTGGCCATCCACTGTCGTTCGAGCTTGCCAATAAGATCGTCGAGCTGACCCCTGATGGTTTGGAGCATGTTTTCTTCACAGATTCTGGTTCGGAGACTATTGATACGGCATTGAAAATGGCGCGAGGCTATTGGCGTAGCAAGGGGCAGCCTGGGAAAAGCAAATTCATAGGCAGGATGAAGGGTTATCATGGCGTTAACTTTGGCGGCCTAGGGATTGGGGGAATAGGTTTTAATCGCAAACTTTTCGGTCAATCAGTAGATGCCGATCATATTTCTCATACAGTGCTTAGTGAAAATCGCTTTTCAAAAGGGATGCCTGAACACGGTGCGTACTTAGCGGATGAATTAGAGGAGTTGGTATTACTCCATGATGCGTCGAA
>Ga0208413_1002654_pt1 | contig 10079 bp, 9 predicted proteins | sample AntAceMetag02UKD_FD_184761 | JGI IMG/M metagenome (GOLD analysis project Ga0208413, IMG submission 184761) | Saline lake microbial communities from Ace Lake, Antarctica - Antarctic Ace Lake Metagenome 02UKD (SPAdes) (version 2) | ecosystem: Environmental > Aquatic > Non-marine Saline and Alkaline... | reverse complement strand
AACGGCTTCCAAAGCAACCTTGGCCTTGAAATCGGCACTGTGAACCTTGCGTTTCTTGCTTTCTGACATGCTATTGCCCTCCAGGACAATAGCTTAAACCCGTGTCTAAAATTCGGGGTCCACTTTACGCGCTGCTCTCCATTCAGGCCGGCTGGTTAACTTACACAGCGTGGGCGGTATTGGCGGCAGTGTTCATCACTGACGCAACTTTGACCCTACTCACCCGCATAGCGCGAGGTGATCGTTGGTATGAGGCGCATCGTAGCCATGCGTATCAACGGCTTTCTCGTCGCTGGCACGGTGAGCGTCATGTGGGACATCGATCAATAGCTTTGCTCGTGATCATTATTAACTTAATGTGGTTGGCGCCTTTAGCATGGGCCTGTTTGGTCTGGCCCGAATGGCAATTAGGGTGGCTTTTGTTAGCTTATGTGCCGCTTGTAGGCTGTGCACTTGCGATGGGTGCGGGTCGGCCAGATGATTTTCTTACCTGATACATTTAATGCTGACGAATACTATCGTTGCCCTGTTGCCCCCCACCCCCCCGTCAATTACAAATTGGCTGATACAAAGGTGAGGGGGTAACCCCTCCTTTTTTATTGTTGTGGCAATTAAGTGTTGCCCGGCTATGCCGGGCCCCATGATCTAGACCTTGCAGTCACTGGCGTGCCTGCTGACGCCTTTAAGGTCTGTAAGGTAAAACGTGTTTCAGCCCTTAAAGGCGTCACACATGACGCACCCCGGTGGGGTGGGGAAGACCAAGGTGGGTGTTGACTCGGGGCAATTTAACTGCAAAAGTGATTGTGGTCGTTACAGAGCTTGATCAGCGTTTAGGTGATTGATTTACATAACCTATCGCGTAGCACGAACGTGGCTTTTAGGTCGGTCAAATCGTCTTGGTTCGATTACACGATTTGAAGGCGGATGACTTTGATACGTAAAAGGTATTGACTGACTACTTTGCCGGTAATCTTCGAGACTTCTACAGCACCCCTTTGGGATCTTTTGATTAACGGATCGATACAGCCTGAGGCTATTGGATTTCGGTTTCAGACCAAAGCCGTAGTACCTATCCAGATCTCTCGATGTCGGTGTGGGCGAAGGCCAAAAGGAAAGCTCGTCTCTCAACGTGGGTTGATTTACTATTGAATAGCTAATTAGACTGCGGTGTTGATGTCAGATTTTCATCTCATGCATCAGAGTCAGTAGTAAAGGCAGATACTAAGAATTTATTTAAAGTTTGCTTGGAAGGGAGTATCCTTTAAATTCATTGATGTGATCTTATTTGGGGCTCGCATGGAATATTTTCGGCAACCGGGTAACAAAATTCAAGCTGGATTTGCTTTGAATGCTGGCAATCTTCTGGTCCAGTATCAAAACATGGCTAGATCTATTCCTAAGGATTCCTGTTACGAAGCCACACTAGTGATTTGCGTATTGCAGTCTTTGTTGACAAATTGTTCTGAGTTGTTGGCCAGTATGAACAGGCACTCAAAGGAAGTTTGGCAGGAGCCTTTACCCGACATTCCCAGCCGATGGGGAATAAAGCGGAAATTTGTGGTTAAAAATACTTTTCCTGGCGAGCTAACCTACGAGGGATTTATCAAGCATGTTCGCAACGCGATAAGCCATCCAACGGCTTCGGACAAAGACCCAAAATTGCCATCCACCGGATATACAACGATTCCTGGTTCTTCTGGAATGATTGAGACTTTTCAGTTCACTGACTCCCCATGGGTGGACCGAGGTAGGGATCACAGCCGTTATGTGAGCAGTGATCGGGCCAAAGTGACACGTGAACTTGATCAATTTAACAAAAAGTACGATTGGCATTTGGAGGCTTCGCTCAACACGAAGGGGCTTTATCAAGCAATACACGATAGTCAACCCTATCGGCCGCTTTTTGTCGCCGAGATATCATTGGATGGACTGATCAGCATAGCGCGGGAACTCGCTAATTTTCTCTCTCAGCCTATCCAAGAAGATTGGGATGGTCTAACGATACGTCAGCTTGTGGCGTAATGAAAACGGCTTTTTATCCTTGCTGCGAAACAGATATTGTGACTCCAGTTACGTTGATGCAGAGCTACGTTGACCGCATCGTTTTTTGCGATATTCGTGAACTGCTACATGAATGGAAACGCAGGCAACCTAAAGATATTGTAGAGAGCGCCCCAATATCGGAATTTGTTGTGGGTGATGCACAGAAAGTTATGCTTAAGATTCCCGTCATTGACGTTCTCTATTACAGACGAGATAGTTCTGGGGAAGGTGGAAGTGGTCTATATGTCCTTGGTGACATGTTTTTACGTCCCCTGATGGCAAGATTTTCATTTTCTGGGGGCTATATATTTACAGATGGCTCAAACAGCCGGGGCGGCAATTTTAAGCGCATGGTACGCAGAAGCGGCATGGAAAAATTTGGTCGTCATTTTTCTGCGACAACTGAACAACCTTATTTGGATACCTACGGTTTATGGCGCATCCGGGTAAGCGCGCCTTTATAAGAATTCTTTTAATATATCAACTGTAATTAGAAAGGTTGGATACAGTATCGCCAAATGTCCACTACTGACCTAAATTGGGGAGGCACCAATTCAATAGACAGTGCCATGCTAAACAAATCAGCTTCGCTACAAAACCGCATCTAAAAATAAATCATTCGGCTCATTTTTTACCCCACATTCCCGATCAAGATCAAGTGCCAGCCCTTTTATTCTTTCTGTCGAAACTGCTTTCGGCAACATCGTTTCATCATTCGTAAACACCTTCACGCTGTGGCGTTCACGTGAGATGCTGACGTAGTACGTATCTTGCGTCGTTGTGCGACTGTGACTTTCAGCGTTGTAGAGCACTCGGTCACAAGTCAGACCTTGCGAACTGTGCGCTGTTGTCGCGTAGGCATGGTCGAGATGTAACGGTTTATTTGCTGTCAGATCAACGCGACGGTTACCCGTTTGAAGTGTCACGTGGTCAACTGATACGGCAACCACTTGAAGGCGTTGCCCATTAACGAGATCTAGTGCCGCATCGTTGCGCGTGACGCGCACCCAGTCACCTGGTGAAAGTTCAGACCGATGTTCCTGGTAGACCGAAAGTTTTGACATGCTTCGCAAGTTGATGTCGATGGCGTCAGCTACTTGTTTGCCGGCTTCTTGTTTGTCGTAAGGCACGACGGTAATTCGGTCTGCTTGTTCATTTCGTTGCGTGACAAGATAAAGTTGGCCGCGCTGCAAGCCACATCGGTAATTGCGCTCTGGTTGAATAATGTCACCTATGGTGTAGTACTTCGCACAACTTCTTTCAGCTCGGGTGGTGTCGTGGCGCGTGAGCAGGGAAAAAGTATTGCCTTGACCTTTAAGGCCGAGTAATTCATGCACGCGATCATTGATCCCCTGTCGCGATGCATTGGTGCCCGTCACAATCAGGGTCTTTGATTGTTCAAATTGAGTAAGATTCGCATATTCACCTGCAATGGCGTCATACCGATCTTTTCCGTTCCGAGCTTGCGCACCATGTTCGTCGGTGGTGATGGTGTCTGGAATACACACCACGTCATCGAGCAATTTCAGTGATTCACTGGCGCGACCCGTCGCTGCCAACGTCACGGCTTCGCGTAACCTTGCGTTTTGTTGGCGCTGAATGTCACTCATCACCACCGTCTTCATGCCTTGCTCTTGCAAAAGTGCAAACCCCCGACCAGCTTCCACTGCTTTGGTCTGCGCGGTATCACCGAGTGTAACGATTTTGGCGCCAGTGGCTTGAACTTGTGCCAACAGCTTATCCATCTGCCTGACAGGAATAACGCCCGCCTCATCAATCACCACAACCGTATTGGGTCCCATGTCATGCTTTGCCCGGCCTTTGTCTCGAGCATTCAAAAAAGCAGACACCGTTTTTGCGGCAATGCCGTCATCTCGCAGGTTGTTAACCTGGCTGCCATAAGGTGCCAGTGCCACCATGGTCATACCCTGGCGCTCAAGCAATTCCTTGGCGGTTTGCAGCGCGTAAGATTTGCCCGTACCTGCCATGCCTTGAATGCCAGTGATCTGGTTCGGGTGATTTAAGATCAGTTCCACAGCATCTCGTTGCCCTGCTGTTAGCCCTTTGCCTTTGATGGCCTCTTGCAGTTGCTCAGTTGGCATGATCGGTTGCAAGGTATTTCGCCCCTGGCGTTCTGCCGCCACAATACGCTGCTCAGACTCTAGCGCCATACGCGTTGCATAAGTTGGTTCATTAAAGACCAAACTACCCTCAGAAATCGCCGCATCGACGGCTGCCAGTGCGTCGGTATGGGTGTCACTGCGTTCAGTTGCAATAATTGAAGCCCACGCTTCACGGGTTCGATCCGGTCCTTGAGCATCTTCTGCGGTGCGGTACTGCGCAGCATTGCTGAGAAGAAATCCGTCATCAAGCTTGCGCTGCATGGCTTTCTTGACATCGGTGGGGCTGATTTGGCCGCTCGCATGGCGCACGGCCATGGTTAAAATCTCCGATTCGGGCATCAAGCTCTCGCGTTCTGATAGGTGTTTAAGGGCCCAGCCGAGCGCCACGTTGGCCACAAACTCGGTCGGTTCGCGCGCTGGCTCTTTTGCGGGCTCGTGCACGGATTCGTGCGTTTCTTCGTATTCTTGCTTAGTTCCTGATGATGCTTCTGTGCGTCGTACCGATGTTGTCGTGGTCGTTGGTGTATTAACTGCAGTCGGCGTCGGTTGATCGTAACCAGTTCTAAAAATCATACCGGCCTCCTTGGCCTGGCTGACCCAGTGTCGAAACAGCTCATCACGACTAAGCTCAGCGGTTTTTTGCTCACGGGTGGCCAACGTCACCATTTGCCGCTGCGCATGACTGGCAGAGGCGCGATCTTTGCCGCGCTCGGCCAACGCTGAAACCACCTGTGCGCTACGTTTACTGAAGACATCAATTTGCTTACGGGTGACGTGGGCCAGTTCGATGTGGTTTTTCTCATAGCGAACGCCGTAACCCAGCGCGCGTACTCGCTTATCTAGCTCGGCCATGTAAACAGCATCTTGTAGCCTGCGAAGTTTCACGATTTGCTCATTGGAGAGCGCAACCCAAGTGCCATCTTGGCGTTGCGTGGCGTTCATGATCACTGCATGGGTGTGCAAGTTGGGGTCTGGTGCAGCGTTTGGGGTTGGGCGCGCGGTTTCATGACGAAAGGTTGCTACGATTAAGTTGTCAGTTTGCTCAACTCGGGTTTTGCCATGATCTTTTTGACGCGCTTGGGTCAGATGGGCTTCGATGTAATTCAAAGTGTGGGTTACAGCGGCATCGTGTGCTTGCACCAGGCGCGCATCGGCACCCACTAACGCCTGCAAGGTCAGACTTTTTGGGGCACTGAAGGTGAGATCGATTCCAGCGCGGGCACGACTGTCTTTGCGAATTGAACGCCCAGCACGCACGCCATCGCCAAACTCACCACGCAACATGGCATGAAACTGCTTAACATCAACGCTTCCAGAAACGCCTAGCCTACGTGCGCCTTCACCATGCCAGGCGGTTGCACCAGCGTCGCGGCTGTAGTAGTCGTCGGCTTGCTCGCCGTAGTAGTGGGTTGCTCGATCGGCTTGCGATCGATACACAATGCTGTAGGTGATCATGGGTTAATCTCACAAAAGGATGGCTAAGGGGTGTCGCTTTGACAATTCGCCTTGTGTCGACATGAAACTGACTATGCTGAAACTCACTATCCAGTGGGCGCGCTTGCAGTCGTAGCAAACAGTGGTGAATGAATCCGCTGCAACTGCTCGGATTCTTGAAATGGTGCAGTCTGTTGTCCAAAGTGTTGAAACCGCATGCTGACCTTGGCAATCGGGTGGTTGCCGGCAAAGGCCACGTAGCCAGTGAGCTCAGGAAATGACTGGATCTCTGATGGCGTGACTACGCGCTCCGTACTTCGCACCATTCGATCTGATGTGTTGCGAGAGTCAACCGATCTCGAAACGCTGTAGTCGGGTCGAATGACTTCATGATTCCCCAGGCTTTTGCTCATATCTTCTGCGGTTTGTGGGTCTGTGCGTGAACCACCGAGCACCACCAAGTTACGAAATGAGGCGCGCAACGTCTGGGCCATGGTTCGACCGTAGATGTAATCTAACTGCGACGTGCTTTGCAGGCCCGCTACAATGCGCAGGCCGTTCTTGCGACCTTTGGTCAGTCCGGCTTCCAGCGATGGCAGCGCCTCAAGGCTGGCTAATTCGTCAATGAAAAGCCACCAACGTCTGGCGGCGTCCTCAGGCATGGACAAAATAGAAGTGATAAAAACGTCGGCCCAGGCAGATACGAGCGGCTTCATAGCGCTTGCCATATCTTCGCGCCAGTTGATGTAAAGGTTGCCCCCTGCTGGGTCATCTAACCAGTCACGAATAGAGAACCTGCCAGGCTTCATGCTGGTGTGTTCTGAAAGCTTGTTTGACAACACAAAACGGGCCGATGACAGCGCTTTGCTGGCTTCGCTAGAACCCACAAAGAGTGATTCGGCCAGAGTGCCTTCGAGGAATTTTTTTAGCTCAACAGGGTCTGCAATCGTGCAAAGCCGAAAGAGATCCATCACGTTCACTCGCATGGGGTCGGTCTGGTAAAGCTTGCGCGCAGTCTCGCGCAACAGCAATCGCCCGAAATCGTTCCACTCTTCGGCGTTCTTGTCCTGGCTCATGGGCACCATGGAATGGGCCAATCGCTTCCAGTCGTAGTCGGCGCGAATTTCATTAAAAAAACTCCACCCTTCGCTTCGAATGTCATAGGGGTTTAGGATGACATCACCGTCCTTCCAAAACTTGCTCATCAAGTCGCCGTTTGGGTCGATGACAATCATGCGGTCGCCGCGTCGGTACACCGAGGCAGCTAGTCCACGCAGCAGCACCGATTTGCCAGAACCCGTGGCCCCGCCAATCATTAAGTGAAGGTTTTCTAGTTTGGTGGGCATTGGGATGCCTGCCACATCGACTTGCGATGTTTTTTGTTCTCGGCACAGGCGTTGCAGTCGCTCAGGGGTGACAGACTGCGTGCCACGAATGAAACGTTTGTAAGCGTCACCTTCAAAGCCCTCGGTGCGCGTGGCGCGTGCAAGAAACAAAATGATAATTAATGCGAAAGCCAACCCCAGCGCCAAAGCTCCGTACAACCAAGGGTCGGCTGTTGTGACAAGCACCACTTGCCAGACGGTGCGCCAACTCCAGGCATTCAATCCGATTTGGTAGTGCCAACTCGCACTCAGTGCCCACAGGCCAACGGGCAAGGTCAACAGCAAAAGCGCCGCGATTCGGCGCCGGGTAATGGGTGACATGGGGCGTTTCCTTTGTTGTTTCCTTGGGTGATACCTTGGTTGATCAAGCGCGTGTGCACGATTTGGCGTGACGGTTGCAATTCAGGTGAAATACCTCGAGAGCGCAACCCCTGCCAGAACACCGCCCAAGGCACCTGCAATGGCGCCGGCGATGATTGCTAGCACCGTGATTCTTTTGGCTGAGTGGTGGGCCAGACGAGCGTACTGAGCACTGTCGTTGGCCAGTGATTGCAAACGGGCTTGTGTCGGTGCCAGTGTTTTTTGCATGCGCAGTTGCAATTCGTCTTGCAACTGCTGGCTGCCTGCTTGCAGGCTTTGTTGCACCTGAAGGCCTAGTTCGATGGGTAGGTTGGTGAGGCTTTGCGAAGCGACTTCTAGGCCCGTAGCGAGTTTGACTAGATCGCCCACCGTTTGAGCCTGGCGGGCGTTAACCCCCTCAATGCGCTGGGTCAGGTCGGCCACCTCGCCCAGTACCTCGTGGTACAGAAAATCTAGCTTGCTGCGGTTGGGGTGGCGTTCCTGATTCATGGCTTCATGCCTCAAAGAGGGCTGCAAAGGCTGTGTTCAACTGCCGATCGACGGGTTTTGCAAGCGCACGCAAGGCGTGGCGGTTGGTTAGGTGATTGATTCGATCCGAGTCACTAGGGTCTGCTTGACGCAGCAGGCTACGGTAATCAGTCTGGTCCACCAAAACGTCAGCGATGCTCGTGCGTGCATCTGCTAAAAGTTCAAAGACCTCGTTTTCATAGATCAGGGCCTGAGGATTAGCTATGAATGCACCGGTCTTGCTGGCATAGGTCAGTACCGGCAAAAACTCTTCCTCCACATCACTTTCTACACGGTTAAAGATCACTCGGATGCGCTCAGACGCTACGCCCAGATTGGCCAAAGCGGTGATGGTTTTAATGGTCTCGCGCTGAGCTTTACCCGTGCCGATGACGGGCAGCACAAAAAAGTCAATTTCTTCGTAAGCGTCTTCGTAGCGCGTCATGGCTGAAAGGAAATCTTCGATGTTGCTTGCACCCACATCAACGATGGCGTCTTGCAGTCGTAAAAGATCTCGAAACAGCTTGCCAAACTGTTCACCTCTTAACTGATCAATGTTCAGTCCAAGATCGGCAGCGGTTTCATTGGTGGTTTCAATGGCAAAGATCGATGCATGATTCATGCGAGGGGCCAACAAATGTGAGGCAACAATGGTTTTGCCGACAGATCCGCTGTAGTTCAAAACGGCGACTTTCATGGGGTGTACTCCTGGGGTGTTGAATGGTTACGTTTACGGTTGCAATTTCGGTTGCGATTGGAAAAGTGGGGGTGAATCGGTTGGGTCTGCAGGGCTGGTGCCGCTGCCGACATTTTTGACGTTTCTAACATTGCTGAAATTTTTTGCATTGATTGCATCGCGACGCATCGCTTGACCCTCACGACGCAGTGCATCGAGGTCGACTTCCATGCTTCGGATCTTGCGAAGATCGGCTGGGTTTTCGATTCGGTTTGGCTGCCCACGTACAGACGCTTGAGCGGTGGCTGGCACAAAGGTGGACGCACTGTTGGCTAGGGTTGATGCGCGAGGTGGGTGCGGTGGGTAGGGTGAATGGGGTGAATGGGGTGAATGGGGTGAGTGAGAAATTACTGCGCGCTGCGCTTTGCGATACTTCTGCAGTTGCTTGGCCAGGTCATGCAAACTGAGGCCGAGTCCCGCCCGATTGAGTTGCTCAACGATCACCTTGCGCGGGGCACCAGCTGCCAGTCTTTGAATGATCCGAGGCAACAGGGGACGAAGCTTGGCGGCTTTGGGCGCCAGGGGCTCGCCGTGTGCCAGTAGCAAACGCAGTTCTTCGACGTAGGGTTCGTCGTTCATGGCTGACCACCGCCAAAGGCATATGTGACAAACCCATTGATTTGTGGGCGCGAGTGCTTGCGATAGCGGTACAAGGCGGCGCGAAATGTTTTGATGGGAACAGGTAACCCAGCCTCTCGAAGGTCCTCCACGATGGCGCTGTGAGGCACACCTTCTGCTAAACGCGTTTCGATGTAAGGCATCAGTGCCCGGAGTCGAGCTGAGGTGCTGGCACGCGGGTCGGTGGTGTTTAGGCGAGTACGGATTTGCAATGCATAGAAATTTGGATTCATAAACGGCCTCCTGAAAAGGCAAAATAAAAAAACTAGGGGCCTGTGGCACGACTTATCCACAGGCCTTGCTGGTAGATATAAGGTAGAAAGAAGGTAGAGGAAAAAAAACACGTCGCAAAGCGTTTGTTTTTGCGGGTCTACAAAATATTCACGGTTTGTTATGACGATAAAACGGCTTCTTATGACGATATTTAGGCTTCTTATGACGATGGCCACGGCTTCTTATGACGATGGCAAACGTTGACTTGTCCACAGGCCTAAAAGGCCCCTAAAACGGCTTCTAATGACGACAAAACGGTTTGTTATGACGATCAAATCGTGGTCGGGACAAGTGCTTAAAGCGGCTTCTTATGACGATGAGAAAGCGATGAAAAAGGTTTGTTATGACGAAGAAATCGTTTTTTTAAACTTAGTGTTCAGATTTTTTGGCAAGTATTTGGCCTGAAATTTTTGTACACCTGATGTCCAATATCGATACCTGATGTTTGATAACGGTACCGATATCTGAAACATTATTTTTCGACGCGGTTCCAGATCGCTTGTTTAGTGCCCTTGGCATTCGTTTCAATGCGTGTGCCAGCGATGATGTTCAATGACTCAAGCTCCAACAGCGAGCGCTCGAGCACCGCGCAGAACTTGT
>Ga0208413_1002651_pt1 | contig 10090 bp, 16 predicted proteins | sample AntAceMetag02UKD_FD_184761 | JGI IMG/M metagenome (GOLD analysis project Ga0208413, IMG submission 184761) | Saline lake microbial communities from Ace Lake, Antarctica - Antarctic Ace Lake Metagenome 02UKD (SPAdes) (version 2) | ecosystem: Environmental > Aquatic > Non-marine Saline and... | reverse complement strand
GTTCGTACACCGTGGCATTAGCCACTACCAATATATCCGAACCATGCTCCGCGTCTTTTCCATAGGAATTATCACTAAAGCATTTTTTAAGCGCGGGAACAAACTTGGAAACCATAAACTTATCTAATTCTGTCCCTGAGTATTTACCAGCGTCCGGTGGCCTAAAGTTATGGGAAACTATATTAACCGCCCTAAAGTCACCTGCAATACCGAATAGATATTCTCCAACCTCAAAGCATTTACCCGCATCAGTTGGCAATCCGTACGACCTACCGCCGGTACTTATAGACACCAGCGAGTCGTAGCCAACCACCGCCCACCCTCGGCCTTGCACCGCTGCAATAGTTGTCATTATTGGTCATCCTCTGCCGGATACCAAAGTGCATCTCTTAAAACCCCGTCAAACTTTCCACCGCGTGAGCCGTGTACCTCTGCTGATACGTCTTCGTCGTATATCAGGGCGTCAAGCGATAAAACTGCAGTATGCCCCTGCTCATAAAAGCAAACAACTAACCGCGTTACCCCCGCTGCAGAATCATCTACTATCGCTGCATAGAAAGGCGATGCCCCCGCGTTAGGGTGGTAACTGCTCTGCACAATATCTAGGTTTGCCATGTGAATAGAATAGCCTGGTTTTTACATGCCTACCCCCCAGCTATCTCCGAGCAAAGAAATACGCCCCCCCTTTCGGGGGAGCGTATTTAGAGAGAGAGTTGCCCCTACTTAAGGTAGCACTTGACCTTACTCTGTTGCTTGCTTGTAGTCGGACTGTACTTTGCATCCGGAATACTTACCGTATCCCCGTACGCCCAGCCAATCGGCGTAGCGTAGGAATACACTACATAGAATGAGAGTCTAAGACTTTCGGCCATCTCTCGATCCAACTGGAACCATGTAGCGTCATAGGGAGAAAGTCGCCCTGAGTTATGGTGTGTCTCTGCGTAAAGGTATTCCGCAGACATGCTATTGCCCTGAAATGGTTCACGGGAGTCAAGTGCTGCGCCAATCTGAGTGTAATTAAGTACTGACATTTTGTTCCCCTTTGTGTGTAGGTGTGTGCTTACATGACATACAATACAGACTTTCCTGCACTTTGTCAAATCGACACGCCCACCCGCATAAATAAACCGCCCCACGCGGGGGAGCGTGAGGCGGTCTACGGGGCTAGGGTCGCCCCTATCGGGAGCGCGGAAAGGGGATTAACGCGCTCGACCAATTCTATGGATTAGAATAGCAGAGTTTTTACCACCCGTTGGGAAACGGTAGAGGGGACAACTCACCCTCTACCGTAACTTTGTGTTCGTTCTTCGTGTTCTTACTGTACCAACTTACCTGCACTTTGTCAAGTGCTACGCTGCATTAGGTGGCAGGAAATAATAATTTTCTTCAACGTCTAGCACGATCTCTGACATTGTTGGCTCGCTCTTATAGCCAAACTCCAGAGACATTGTGCGATCAAAATCTGGACTACACTCGACCAACCACTCACGATTAGCCGTACAGTACGTCAATACCAAATCCCACTCCGCGCCAAATATATTGACCGAGGTCTTAATCTTTGTGTCTGCGAGTTGCATGTCGTCCCCTTTGTTTGTTGTTGTTGGTGTAACAGTACCGTACCTTTATGCAGTTTGTCAAGCCCCCTTTCCAAAGAATACTTTTACAATCTGCGAGTCGTAGCCCCAGACTCGACCGCCATCTTTTAACATGAGGTCAAACCCTGCACGGCCATTTTTTATGTCGTCAGACTTCTCAACGACAACGCCTGTGCGAAACTCCCCGCTAAATGCCGTGTATGTGATTGTGTCGCCTTCGCTATACATTTTGTTCCCCTTTGTGTTTGTTTGTGTGTCCACACTCTATCAGACTTTCCTGACATTTTCAATAGTTCCGAGTCCAAGTTTAGTAACAGTTGTGTAACGAAATAAGCCCCCCTTTCGGGGGGCGTATTCTTAGGGGTGCGCCCTATCGTAGGCATTCTCTAACGCTTCCTCTATCGCGTAGACAATCTCTGTCTCTGTCGGGTGAGACTCCCACTGTACGTCAGCGCCGTCTAGCAACACATCTTGATTGCCTGCCCAATCTGCGGTGAACACGAACACTGTGTAGATTCCGTCTGCCCATTTACGCAATAGGACGGTGTAGCCGTGAACCTTCTCTTGCAGAAACTCCGCTGAGATTATTTTTTCTTTGTTAATTATCATTCTCTCCCTTTCGTAGGTGTTGTAGCGGTAGCATATCACACCTTCCTGACATTATCTACACATACCCGAACTATTTTGGTAACGGTTTGATAACGGTATTCGCGCCAATCGAAGATCGAAATAACTTATTTTCCGCGCTTACCTGGAACCAGCTAACTAATCCGCCAATCCGATGCGCGGTAAAAATCCCGCTATTTGTTTTGCAAAAAATTAACTCCCGCGCAGCCTCCAAGAAACGCGGGAGTTATTTTTTTGGGAGCGCGGAAAGGGGATTAACGCGCTCGACCAAACTTATGAAATTTTATCTAGCAGCGACATTGGTACGGTGATCAGCCTATCCGCACTGAACCTACCAGCGTCCGTGTCGAGTTTGACCGACACCTTAGTCCGATTCACTACGCTAACCGTCGCCATAGCCCCAATTAAGTACTTCGGACGGCATGAGTCGTTTAACATAACTCGGTCACCCGCGAGCCATTCGATAAACTCTCGCGTACGCATAGTACGTTCTTGCATTCTGTTTTTAATTGCGGTGAAATTATCGTCGTACACGCCCAAAAGTATGCCGTCCAAAATCTCGCCTATGTCGGGATAGTCCTTCATCACGCCCCCTCGTCCATAACTCCGATACTCACGCGAGCCTTATAGTCTACGTCGTCAAAGCCGTAGTACTCGGAAAGGAATACCGTAGCAATCCGAACCGCAAAGTCCTCGTCGTCTTCGTCACCATCTCGCAAAGTTTCGTCTAGCACTACCGTAGTCATCATGGTGAAATAATCTCCCACGAACATAACGGTGCGAGTCAATTCTACTGTGTCTGTGTCTGTGTCTGTACCCATCTCGATCTCCTTTGGTGGTTGGTTTATGCAAAAAATACGGCAAAGATACCGGCAATTATACTTAGCAGAGCCTTAATCTCAGACTCTCCGTCAGATTCTTTTGTGCGCCTACGTCCACCTTTTCCTGCGTGGGCTATACGCTTAGCGGTTCCTATAACCGCGCTGTCCTTAATTAGTCCGTGATACATCTTAATCCCCTATCTGTAAACACTCGTTGTGCTTATGGATAAAGAATAGCATCTTCCTGCACTTATGTCAAGTCCTATGGCTACATAAATACTATCGTCGCAATAATAGACAGTACGGATATTATCGCAGCCATAATAGTTTGCTCAGTCTCGTTAGGCTTGCTCATTCATGTCACGCCTCACAATCATGGCCGAAAGACCACTCATTAGAGTCTACTGTGTTTGTCATATCAAACACACGTTCGCACTCAACGCATGTGCGGTAGAAGATCGAGTTCGCAAGTGTTTTAGGTGCCATTTTGTTTCCCCTTAGTTAGTTGCTTTCTTCGTATCCGTATCATATAGGACTTGTAGTTACTTTGTCAAATCCGGTGCAAAATCAAATAGCGCAGTTTTTACCGCGCCACGGGGGGAGTTACCCCGCCTTTCGGCGGGGCACTTAATTAACCTTGACTTATGCGCCCTTATCCAGTAGTTCAATGCAGTCCGCTAGAGCCTCGCGCTTGCCTTTCATTGACCGCTTGTATGTCTTGCCGGTAACGGCAGCGATATTTATAAGCGCCATCTTCGAGCCGTTGCGCGTGAGTTCCATTCTGCCGTCCGTGTTTAGGTACATTTCGATAGCCTGCTTAGATACGAACAACCTAAGGTGGTCTGAGACGCTAGGTGTCATTGAGAGCGATATTGTCATTTTGTTCCCCTTTGTGTGTAGGTGTTTTGCTTACAGGACAGACATTACACTACCTCTCTGCACTTGTCAAATCAAACCGCATACCGGCGTGTCACACTAAACTAAATAAGTTGTTTGGAAGTTTCAATCAAATAGCCAGCTTTTTACCGCGCACCATGACAGATGAGAATACCCCGCCTTTCGGCGGGGCAGTTCACTCTCTTAGTACTCTCCGTCCTCTCTCCATCTTTCGGAGTCGTAGTCGCTCTTGGCATCTACTCCGTACGCATCGGCATTTTCCCACAGTGAGTCACTGTGGCATTCGGTGCAAAACTCTTTGCCGACTTCGTCCGCCTCACACTCAAATGTCTCTGGGTCGAACCACGTTACCCGAACCTCTGTCGCGGTTGTTACATAGTATTCGTCATCCCATCCAGCGCAGTTTGGGCAATACAATTCGTCTGAACCTATAACCGCCAGTACATCATGCGCCGACGTAAGTACCTTGCCGGTCATCTTACTGAGTACCGCATTAAAGTGGAGCAACGTAAGTTCGTTGTCCTCTAGGGCGATCACTCCTTGAGGAATATCCTCTAGGCTAATGTATTCCTTGGTAGTCATTTTGTCCCCTTTGTGTGTAGGTGTTTGCTTGTGGGTGAACCTTACCGTATCTCCCTGACATTTGTCAAATCAAACCGCGTACTGAGGACGCGACACCCGCCAAGGTATCGCGCCCTCACGACTACGCTTTTACCAGAATTAACTTCTGTCCCTTGCCAGTCCCTAGGCCGACCCCGAACACTTTGTAGTGCGTGTCGCACATATTCGCCCAGCAGCCTAGTGAAGTCCTTCCATCATACTCTGCGGTCGCGCTACACATATCGCACTTAGGTAGTGCGCTTACGGTTGCTTGAGTTCCCATGATGTCCCCGATCATTTGTAGGTGTTTGCTTATGGGTGAGACACTATCATACCTTTCTGCAGTTTGTCAAATCGTGTTACCGCATGCGTGTCGCGTTGGTAAAAACTCGGCTATTCGCACGACATGGCAAAACCCCCCTACCGTTTCCAGTAGAGGGGTCGCCGTCCTTGAGTCGGGGGACACACGCCTAGGGGACGAACCGACTCAAGAAGTCAATCGCTTGCCGACCTTTGTCAGAGCGTCAGCGCATGCTTGCCCGATCTTGGTAGCAGCCTCTGTCGGGGTAAACTTTCCTTCGATCACCGTACCGCTACCCCCAGAAAGGTGTCGGGCTGTACCGCCATGATCAAACGGAATCCAGACAACCGCCACGCCCTCTTGAGCGCAACGCCGTGACCAACGCTTAGCGTTCTCTGTCTCCGTCGAAGTGTAGCAACCGTCAGACACAATCACTAGCAGTCGCGCACCCGAACCGTATAGCAGATTAAGCGAACCGTCCAAAGCGCGAAACGCCTCATCAAACTTTTCTGTACCGTCTGGCGCATTGTAAACTTTGACCTCTGTCATGCGTTCGCCGGGTCGAAGTGTGGGGAATACCGTGTTGCCGTAGTAGACCATAGCCGTCTTAGCCTGCGCTCTTTGTGCAGCAGCACTAAGCACATATGCCGTGGTTGCCATTGGCTCCATAGCACTCTCCATTGAACCGCTAATGTCCACCATGACTCCGACCGTTAGTGTCGGTTCGTCCGTGTGCTTGCGTACCTTGCGCTCAAACGGTTCGACCTTAGTTCCCAGTACGCCCTTGGCTTTCAATGCCTCTCGTTGCACGATAGCGCGTGAGCGTAGCCGTCCGGCAGGAGTCTCACTCCGAACCTTGGTTAGGTCGCGCTCACGGTACTTAGCCTTATCTAGCATGACCGCAACGCGAACCGCAGCAGACCGTTCTTCTGGGCGTGGTGAGCGTGACTCTTTGAGCCTAGAGTATGTGCCCATACCCGAACCTTCTGCCGTGTCCTTACCGCCAAATACCCTAGTGCTAGAGGCCTTTGCTTCCTTAATCTCTTTAGCCTTCTCCGCACGTTCGCTTACAATCTCTTCGCGCTTCTCCATATCTTCGGCATCTTCCAGCGCGTCATTGGCATTGACCGCAACCGTGTCGGCAATCTCAGAGAGAGCGTCCAACATATCTTGCACCATGTCACCAGCGCCACCTTCGCCACCTTCGCCACCTTCGCCACCTTCGGGTTCGCCCTTTTCTTCGGCAACCTCTCGCAGTAGTGCTACCCACTCACGCGCTAATTCGTACATGGTGTTGAAGTCAGTGTAGTCAGTATGCGCTTGAGCATCTTGAGCAATCTCGCGCAACTTCACAATAATATCAAGACCTAGGTAGTCGTCCAACATATCCGTAAGTTCGCGCACATCTGACAGTGGCAGGACTCCGGCATCAACTCTGGCATACACCAGTCCAACCAAAGTTCCGGCAGCCCTAGTGTTCGACATACCAGCAAAAGTCTCCGCAGCATCAGCCACAACAATCTCCAAAGCGCAAGCGCGTAGGAACGCTCTCATGCGAGGCATGGCTACCAGCCCTAGGGATTCAATACGACTTTCCTCTAGCAGCATCAGAGCCTCAAACTCGGCAGGGGAAAGCGCATCTCTCGCATCTGGCAAACTCCAAAGCGAGTAGCGAGCGTGGCAGGCTTCATGATAGATAGCCCCTACCGCCTTTGGAAACTCATAGCGTCCTGAGCGCGTAGTCAAGTCAATGTCGGCAGGCTCTACGCCATAACCGAAAGCAACGTCTACGTTTACCTCAACCTCTGCGCTTGCAGGTATGAAGCATGCGGGGGCTTCCCCCCCAGCGCCAGCGCCAACGTAGGCAATAATGTCACTTCGACCTGACCAGACGTTGGCAAGTTCGCCAATCTGTCGCCCAACGCCTAGCCACTCTATCGGAGTAGCCTCTGCGCGAGTAGCGTTAATTTTGTAATGTCCCATTGTGTGTTCCTGTCCCTAGTGTCCGTGTGTCCTTACATGAGTGAATCTATCATACCTTTGTAGGTGTGTCAAATTAAGGGGGTGTGAGGGGTCGGCACCTACTCCGACCCCCCACTTGCCAAGACCTTTCGGAGGTCAGATCTTGGCAGGTCGGCACTCACTACCAAACGCCCTTGAGAGTACGTCAGCCACAATCGGCCTGTCCATCTCCGGGGCAGCAGCGAGCAAGTTAGAGATAGCGAACGTAGTACCAAACTCGGTACTAATGTCACGAAAGGCAAGTAGTTCGCGCATCTGAGGTGCCCATGAAACCTCTTGGCTTACTTGCTTTTTAGCAAGGTTCTGGGCGCATGTAACCATAGTGGTGCTTACGCCTAGTTTGCGTGATAAGTTCCAGTCCGTAGTCATCTCGACTTGGATAGTGAACCGCGATAGCAAAGCCTCTGACAACCGAACGCCGGGTGCGTTTGGGTTAGTAGCAGCCACGACGTAGAAGTCCGGGTGAGCAACAATAGTTCCGCGCTCTGGGTTAGCCGTGATAGACAATTCGCGTCGTCCGTCCATGAGTCCGTATACCAGTGAGAGTACCTTTGGGTCAATGAGTCCGATCTCATCTATGAAGTAGACCAGACCCTTCTCCGCAGCACGAACTAGCCCACCATCTACCCACTCGAAGCCACCACTAGGTGTTTGGACGTAGCCCCCGATCATGTCGGAAACTTCCGTATCGCCAGTCCCCATCAAGGTAATTGTGTCCTCACCGAAAGCAGCCTCGACTAGCGCAGTCTTTCCGCAGCCGGGTGCGCCGTATGCGAGTACGAACATTGGAGAGCCACTACTACCGCCAAAGACTTTGGAAGTAACTTCACGCGCTTTGCGTAGGGCAGCGACATCTCCATGCTCTCCCCAGAGGCGAGCGTGGTATGCCATGCCATTGGGTCGAAGGTATACGCCTTCTCCATCTACCGGGTCGGCCATTGGCTCAACTACCGTAACTCCGCGTGGCTTACGTCCTCCACCCGAAGCGCGAGCAACGTAACGCCCTTGAGGGAGTACCGCAGCAGCGAGTTTAGTTGCAATATCCGCATCAACATTCTGCATTACCGCATCTGAGATTGTCTCCCAGAAGCCAACGCCTAGCGGTGTGTATCTTTCGGTCATCGTCGTGTCAATCATTGTGTCCTCCATTGTGTATGTGTGTAGGTGTGTAGGTGTGTAGGTGTATCAGAAACCATTATTAACTAATTCGGCAGGAAAGTCAAGTGCCGAACGCGATTGCGATATTCTGTATAGCATTTTGGTTGGAGTCTTGTAGTGCCTGAGAGAGTCGTAATCTTTCTTGGATACTTCCACCAGAATAGGACTCTTTATCAACTTCCAATCTCCGCGTAGCAGTTGGTCAAACAATACCGTCGCATATTTCATGCGTCCCTCGACGTATTCTTCCCTAGGCATTTCTGCATTGTGGGTGATACCTACGAGAGATGTAAACTTCCATTGCTTTTTAGGTGTCGTTGTCGTAACAGTTCGCCTAACAATCATGGAAGGAACTAATGTCCCCTCATTGTCGTAGCCATCTGGCGCGATAACAACCTGTGTAGTTGCGCCATCTTTTGCAAACTCCGCGTAGACCGCAACTCCCTGAACGTCTTTATCTTTGTCTAACATGTGTCCTCCATTGTGTAGGTGTGTAGGTGTGTAACTTGCTAAAGCATTTATATCATAGAGGGAGAGTCAATGTCAAATCAACTCTCCCCCGCGTGTCAGATTATGGACAACTCATTCACAAACTCTTTGAGAGAAGTTATCGAGATAGGGCTAGTTATGTCTGCCTTATCGTTTAGTTTGTAGACTACGCCTGTCTCCCACTCCACCAGATAGATGAAGTCATAGTCTGGCATAGAGAACGTGTCTACGCTAAGTCCGTATCCTGTCTCTTCTCGCCAATCGTTGCCAATAAACTCCGAAATACATATGCGAGTTGCGTATGCAGAGTCTTGCCAACGTGGCTCTGCCTTGAGCAGCGCGAGGATTAGTTTCCCCTCTTGGACTTCTCCGCCCCAGTGTGAGTAAAGATAAATTGTTGGAGTATCTTTATTCTCCCTGAATCCAACTACCGAACGATCTCCCATTTTGTGCCCCTTACTTTGTAGGTGTGTTTTGCTTATGGAGTGAATCTATCATAGAACTATTATCATGTCAAATCATGGCGCGTCCTGCGTGTCGTGGTAAAAATGTGGCTATTTGAATAGTGAGTTTTTTACCGCGCAGGTAGTAAGTGAGGGGAGTTTCCCCCCCTCACTCTTCGCGCTACTTAGCGTTAAGTACTGTGAAGATTGTGTTCATAGTGCAGGCTTCCAACACTCCAGGAAACTTTGACTCCATGTACTCTTTATCAACATTCGTACGATTACGAACAACAATGGAAGCGCGTACGTTGCCCTCAACATATGCAGTATCCGCATTACCCATGACTCCGCGAATTAGTGCTTCCAATCGTGCTTGCTCTGCCTTCATCTCTTTGGCTAGAGCCTTGGCAGCGTTGTAGTCCTCTACCAACTTTACAAACTTTGCGCCTTCCGCATCTTGAAAGTTCACGGAAGTGGTTAGGGTGTTTGTTGTCATTTTGTCTCCCTTTCGTAGGTGTTGTGCTTACGGGTGTAACACTATCATAGAACTAATCTCTATGCAAGTTGGGGGGTCGGTTGGCGTGTCGAAATCGAATAGCCAGTTTTTTACCGTAGGGGGTGGGGTGGGGGGAGTTTTCTCCCCCTACCCTCATACCATAACTTCGATATCCAACTCATCTTTAGAGATTAACATGTCTGGCGAAACGACTCGGGGGCAATCATCAAACGGAATATCATCTTCGTCTTCTGCATCTTCGCAGTAGCAGTAGTCGCTCCGTTTCATTGTGTCCTCATGTGTCTCTGGGATATCCCAACAATCATTGACGACAATCTCACCGCCCGTAATCTCTAAGTCCTCACCGAAACCTTGCTCTTCTTCCCAGAAGAATGACATGTTTAGCGTTGGGTATTGCTCTGCCAACTTAACAAGTACGATAGTTGGTGGACTCCACGCCGTTTGGAAGTGGTAGGAAACCCTACTCTCCTTCTCTCCGTGGATTAGGTCACTCACGGCATCACAGGCTTCCCACTTAGTATTCCAGTGGGTGTTATTCCATTCGTACCAGAAATGGGTTGCGTGTGTGCCACCTCCCATAGACTCGTTGTACTTATGCAAGTCCTCGCCTTCAGGCCGTG
>Ga0208413_1002644_pt1 | contig 10103 bp, 12 predicted proteins | sample AntAceMetag02UKD_FD_184761 | JGI IMG/M metagenome (GOLD analysis project Ga0208413, IMG submission 184761) | Saline lake microbial communities from Ace Lake, Antarctica - Antarctic Ace Lake Metagenome 02UKD (SPAdes) (version 2) | ecosystem: Environmental > Aquatic > Non-marine Saline and... | reverse complement strand
CGAGATAACTCTGCATTCTCGGCCCGCTTCCCTATGGACACTCAAGCAATGTCGAAACCGATCATCCCCGTGGGTCCCCAACCCGAAGGCGGAAGCAATTGATGCGCTGTTGAGTTATTACCTAGTCAAGCGCTTTTCTACACGATGCTACGCACGGTGTATCCGCTTATCGTCAAATATATCTGGGTCGCGCTTCAGAGCCGGCTTTCTATATAGTTTGACAATGGAATCGAAAACGCTACTTCAAATGCTCGGTGACCAAACGCCAAATCCAACCTCGCTTGTTTCGGTCTACCAGAGGCTCAACCGGATAGGGTCGGCACCTGATTTCAAAGCGTTTGATTTAGCGTCCACAATCGAACCTGCTTTTGCGGAGCGTCCGGAGATCCCGCTGAGCGGTCTCATCCTCGAAACCCGGGTCCACAAAAATCTGGATTTTATTATTGCGCTGGTCCAAAAAAGATTAGGGATACCTTCTCTGCTGGTTCACGGCACAGATAATCGAGACTTTATATTGAAATCGAGGATTATCCAGAGGCTAATTCACGAAAAAAAGCTCGTTACCCGGGAGCTCCCGGTGGGCAAAATAACCCGCTCTCAGTACAATTCAATCTTTCTTTCCAAAGCCCTTTGGCAAGCCACTATTCCTTCGGAGAAAGTATTGGTTTTCCAAACAGACGCCACCCTGTGCCGGCTCAGCCCATACCGCGTCAAAGACTTTGCTGAGTACGACTACGTTGGATCGTATCGGCGTAATCCCAGGTCTATCCAGGCCACAGTTCATGGGGGGAACGGAGGTCTAAGCCTGAGATCAAAGGCGGGCATGGTCGCCGCCATCGAGATTGGGGCTCCAAAGCTTTGGCCAGGAGGGGAGGATGACTATTTTGGTGCGCATCTTGAAGTCTTGGGACTAAGTGTGGCCGGAACGGCTGCCCAGAAGCGGTTTTGCTCGCAGCACCTATTTGCAAAACCGAGCTTCGGAGTCCACAACCCGGGAGGAATTAGCCGACTCAAATTTGTACTTTTACTGCTTTACTGCCCCTCAGCGCTGCGGTGCCATCGAGGCTCTCTGTTCGGTGTGCGAATGTCGACCGCGTGGTAGATAACGGCCAACGAATTTTGAACCGATAATCGTCGTAGGGGTCAAGTGGCCTAACTCGTGGGCCTGATGCCGCGGAAAGTTATGGCAACACGGCTGATAAGTAGTCCTCCATGCACAATAATTTCCCGAAGTTTAACGCCAGCTTCCCCGGACCGCGCCGCGAGTCTGGCGACGGTGTCAAACTCGGAAAGAATTTTAAGCCATGCCATGACACTGTGTTCCGACCCGGCGGTGGCTAGAGCTTCGTAAACCGTCGAGCGAAGAATACGATGGAGTGGACGCCGGCGGATACTACTTCGTCACTGACCCAGTTTCTGGGAGGCACGTTTTTGTTTCGCACCAACGCAGGCTCGGCTACTACACCAAAGGTGTCCAGGCACGAGTCGAGAATCTTGTGCGTGAATACTGCCTCAGCGACCTCGTTCTGTCGGAGAATGACGTGATTGTCGACGTTGGCGCGCACTCCGGCGAGATCGGTTTGTGGGCTGAAAAATCGAAAAGTCGGTATCTTGCAATCGAACCCGATCCCGTGGCTTTTGGCGCCCTCACGAGGAATTTTCCCGATGGTCAATTAGTTAACCACGCGGTAGGTGACAAGCCCGGCACGCTCCCCTTTTTCTTGAACACATCAACTGGAGATAGTTCTTTCCAGGAAGGTTCCTCCAAGAAGGAGATCAACGTCAAGGTTCAAACGCTTGATGAAATCGTGAACACCGCATTTCCTGACGGGAAAATTTCTGTTCTCAAGATTGAGGCTGAAGGTTTTGAACCTGAAGTCCTCAAAGGAGCCTCTCAAACGCTTGCCCGAACCAAAATTGTCACCGTTGACGCTGGAGAAGAAAGAAACGGCCAGTCGACAGCGCCCCAATGTCTAAACCACCTGTTTAGTTCGGGTTTCCAGCTAGAGGCTGTTTTCCTCAGGAGGGGAATATTCCGCCTCCGCTCGACAATGACATAGCACTCCCCCTGCAGCAGCTCGGGTGTTAAAATCTCCTCCCGTCCCGCAGCAAATAAAACGCTAGCTGTCCCCCTGTTGCCGCAGCGCGCCAATCGTGGAGATGCCGGGAATCGAACCCGGGTCCACTACTTCGAACCATAGTCTTCTACGGGCGTATCTTGTGAAAACGTTCTGCTCGGCCCCGTCCTTTGTCACAAGCACCTAGAACGACAGGCCCAGTGTCAGAAAATGTCCCGATGACCCCTGACACACAGGTCATCAGCAAGCCTCTTAATCGACGCCAGGATCTGAGCCAGAGGCAAACTCAGTCTGACGGACTTGTCCGCTACTTAAGCAGCGAGAGCGAAGTCGGTGCGCTTTGTATTGGCACCTATAGTTTGCAGAGGGCGTTTACGAGATAACTCTGCATTCTCGGCCCGCTTCCCTATGGACACTCAAGCAATGTCGAAACCGATCATCCCCGTGGGTCCCCAACCCGAAGGCGGAAGCAATTGGTGCGCTGTTGAATTGGTAACTCTCATGTGCTCCTGGCACAAGGCGAGTCTACGGTAAGCGCCGCTTGAACGCAGCTTTCTGGCAGCCCCCACGGTTGCTGGAGAGCTGCTGTGCTTCAAGCCATGGTGTCAAAACCTGCCCGTAAAAATTCATCACAGACACTAGGTACCGTTAGCAGATGATAAAAAGTTCTCCCGATCAGGGGTTGTTGCGGCTGGGTCAGTACTTTCTCTGGGGCATCGCGCTTGTCGGGGCGGCAAGACTTCTGCGACTCCACCAGCGGGGAGGGAATGATTGGATAACGGGAGACTGGCTCATTAACTACGCTGGTGGGTTTATCCGGCGAGGACTTTCGGGCGAAGTGATTATGTTTCTTGCAGACATCACGGGGGTCTCAGACACGCTCACCACCGGAGTCTTTCTTGCCGTGCTTTGGCTATGTGTCTGCCTGTTGACGCTTCGAATATGGACCATGTCGCAAGCCAACTTCGGTCGCTTGGCTTTGCTGTTGAGCCCTGCCTTTTTGGCCTTTGACCTATGGGATTTCCAAGGGGGCGCCCGGAAGGAGCTGGCGATTTTTGCCGTCCTGGCAGTCATGCTTGGCTCAAAAAACTTGACTGCCCGATCTTCGCCAGCGCAGTGGGTGTGGACGTGTACATTTACTGCGTTACCCCCTATCCTCATTCTCGCCCATGAACTAATCGCCTTCACCATCCCACTGACGATTGTCGCTTTCCTATTGATGGCTCAGGAGGCACAGCTCTCGCTTGATAAGAGGATTTTTTTCATCTCAGGAATAGCAATTCTTTCCCTGATTTCCTTACTATTGGTCGCGAACTTCTCGGGTACCCTTGTCCAGCGGGATGAAGTTTGTTCGGAGCTCACCAGTCGCGGTGCAGCACATTCCCTTTGCTCCGGAGCTATTTCTTGGCTTGGACGAAGCGCCGAAGATGCGTATAGCTCGGTTTCTCTGCATGCTAGCTCACCGGAGACTCTCGTTCTTTTCGCACTCGCTGCCGGGATGTCCACAGTCCCTTTTCTATATTTTCGTGGTCAAAAGCTTGTCGGAAGCATTACGGCGACAATGGGGTTGTTTATCGCGACTTTGGGCCTAGTTCCACTTTTCGCTCTTGGCCTTGACTGGGGAAGATGGATACACATTGGTGCCACCATTTGCACCCTGATTGTCCTCAGATTTCCCGAAATTTTTTCTCCCAGACCGTTCGCCCAACTTGGAATTCTTAGAGAAGAATTAGGAACGAGGCTCCTTGTCGTCTTGATTTTTGGCTTCGGGTGGTCCGTCGATCATTTTGGCGGCGGCAACATTGTCCCTGGCTTCATCAGAGTACTCAAATCCACCGCTGCAGGGGCCTTCCTTCCGGGATAAAAACCTAAAGAATCATGACCTAGTCTTAAGCCCCGGGCGCTCAGTCCCCAAGTGTTCTCCTGCTCGACATAGCGCGCTGAGCCTCGCGATCATCTTGCTTTTTGCGCAACGCATGCCGCTTGTCATACTCCTTTTTTCCCTTGGCAACGGCCAGCTCGACTTTGGCCCGACCGTTAAGGAAATAGAGCCTGATGGGAACCAAGGTGTAGCCACCGGCGGAGATGCGGTGTGCAAGCTTTGCAATCTCGGCCTTATGCAGCAGAAGCTTTCTTTTGCGCCTCGGGGGATGATTCGTCCATGTCGCCTCCGTGTATTCCGGAATATGGACCCCTTCAAGCCATGCCTCGTTACCATCGATGTTCGCATAGGCGTCAACCAGCGACGCTCGACCAGCCCGGAGGGACTTCACTTCGGTCCCGGTCAACACAATCCCTGCTTCTAGCGTGTCCTCAATGTGGTAGTCATACCGCGCTTTGCGGTTCGTGGCTACGACTTTTTCGCCACTTTCCTTGGGCATGGTTTCACCACCTTCCAACCGAGACACCCGGGTACGCGGCTACCCGCGCAGCCAGCGCCACAGTCTAGCGTCCAGGCGAACCCTATTCCCCAGGTGTTAGACCCGAAGGTAGCGGGTAATGGAGACATAGGACGCGACAATGGCGAGCCCGATGCCCGTTGCGAATAACAAAGGCATGGTGGCAAAGGCGTCCGAGGGCCCGATAAATACCGTGCCGGGAAGAGCGTCTGTGAGATAACCCTGCACAAAAATGCGAACGATGCTCCACAGCGCCAAAGAAGCAACGGCTGCTCCAATAGCAGCCGCGACAATGCCTTCCAGGACAAACGGCGTTTGGATAAAGCGGTTCGATGCACCAACGAGTCGCATGATTGCTAGCTCTCTCCTTCTGGAAAAAGCACTGAGCCGTATGGTGGTCGCAATCAAGAGTGCTGCTGCGACCAACATCAGTGACGCAACCGCGACGGCGGTCAGGCTTCCGGCGTTGAGGAGGGCAAAAATTTCATCCAGGTAACTGCGTTGGTCGATAACACTTTCGACGCCGGGAAGCCCGGAAATCGCCTCGAAGATGAGATCACTTTGCTCCGGGTCGACCAGGTTTATCCAGAACGTTTCGGGCAGAAGCTCCGGTGAGACGAGATCAACAACCGCGCTATCGGCGAACTGGTCTTGGAAGTTCGCATAAGCCTGGTCGCGATCCTCGAAATAGTATCGGTCGATATACGGCGCAAGAGTGGCGGACTGCAGGCGTTGCTCAATCGCAATCTTCTGGTCGGCACTCGCTGCTTGCAGGTCACAGCCCCCCAGCGTAGAAAAATCTGTGCACATATAGACCGCTACCTGAGCTCTGTCAAACCAGTAGCTTTTCATCTGGTTGATTTGAGCCTGCAACAAAATTGCGGTGCCGACAAAGGTTAACGAAATAAAGGTCACCAGGACAATAGAAACCACCATGGAAAGATTTCTCGAAAGACCCGCAATAACTTCTCGGAGAACGAAACCTAGTCTCACGCCCGAAGCTCCCAGGGGAAGGCCGCCGCAACATCATCGGGATTTGCGACATTTTTCAGCTTCAGGGGAGTCGGTGCTGAGATGCCCTCTGAGTGATCAGTAATAATCGTAATGGGCGCGGTATCTAGCTCACCCAGGGGAATTGCGCTGGTCTCGTATCCGCCCTCGTTCTCGTCGCGAACAATGCGCCCGCCCGCGATCTCGATGACTCGGCGTTGCATCTGGTCGACTATCCCAGAATCGTGGGTGGCCATGATTACCGTCGTGCCCGAAGCGTTAATCCGAGAGAGGACGTTCATAATTCCCGCGCTCGTCGCGGGGTCAAGGTTCCCCGTTGGTTCATCCGCCAGCAAGATAGCGGGCTTATTCACTGCCGCCCTAGCGATGGCCACTCTCTGCTGTTCCCCGCCAGAGAGCTCATGAGGGTAGTTCTTCGCTTTTTGAGCCAACCCGACCGTCTGCAACATGTCGGGAACAGCCTCATGAATGAAGCCAGAACTTTTTCCAATAACCCTGAGTGTGTAGGCGACATTATCAAAAACCGTTTTTTGGGGCAAAAGCCGAAAGTCTTGAAAAACAACACCGAGGCTGCGACGAAAGAGAGGAACTTTACGACTGGGGATGCGACGCAAATCCTGCCCCAGCACATGGATCTCTCCACTACTGGGGCGCTCTTCTTTCAGAATGAGCCGCAACAAACTTGATTTACCCGACCCCGATGCCCCCACAAGAAAGACAAAAGCGCCAGCACCAATATTGATACTGACATTGTTGAGGGCCGGCTTGGGCGCACCCCGATACATTTTGGAGACATCATCAAAGAGAATCATGGCCTCATAAGCTTAGATTCTCGCGGTGAATTAACCCTTCTACGACACCCTTTGAGAGCTTTTGCGCCAGCGAATGCCCGCCTGCAAAAACCCGTCAATATCGCCGTCAAAGACCGCGCTCGGGTTGTTGACCTCATACTCGGATCGAAGGTCTTTGACCATTTGATAGGGAGCCAACACATAGCTGCGCATCTGATCACCCCAGCTCGCCGTGATTACTCCCGCAATTTCCTTCTTCTTTGCCGCTTCCGCCTCTTTAGCAATCAGAAGCAAGCGACTTTTGAGCACCCGCAAGGCAGCCGCCTTGTTTTGAATCTGACTTTTCTCGTTCTGGCAACTCACCACAACGCCTGAGGGAAGGTGGGTAATTCTGACAGCTGAGTCCGTCGTGTTCACGGATTGTCCACCGGGCCCAGACGAGCGAAACACGTCAACACGCATCTCTGATTCGGGGATATCGATCTCGGTGGCCTCTTCCATCAGAGGCACCACTTCAACCGCCGCAAAGGAGGTTTGTCGCTTGCCTGCTGAATTAAACGGGCTCATTCTGACAAGACGATGAGTTCCCGCCTCCACGCTGAGGGTGCCAAACGCATAGGGCCCATCAATTTGAATCGTCGCGCTTTTAATTCCTGCCTCTTCGGCATAACTCGTGTCAAGGACAGAGACAGAAAATCCATGAGATTCCGACCACCGGAGGTACATTCGCAACAACATTTCGGCAAAATCTGCGGCGTCAACACCCCCTGCACCCGAGCGAATTGTCACGATCGCAGGAGAAGCGTCGAACTCCCCATCGAGGAGAGTCTGAATTTCCATGGCGCCCAAGAGCTTTTCAAGCTGGTCCACTTCGTCCAAAACTTCCTGCGCCAGAGCGTCACCACCTTCTTCGTTAGCCATACCAATGAGCACGTCAAGATCATCCAGCCTGGCTCGAACATCGTCTATCCGACTGAGCTCGCTTTGACGATGACTCAAAGCACTGGTGATGGTCTGAGCGCGAGCGATGTCGTCCCATAAATCTGGCTCTACGGCCAAAGTAGACAATCTGGCAATTTCAGTTTTCAGTGAATCAGGGTCCAGTACCGCTTCGATGGTGCTGAACATGGACGCAAGAGCGACGATTCTCGCGGGGACTTCCAGTTCGCTCATAACCCCCTCAGACTAGCTGAGGCCAGCAAAACTTGAGCTCGGCAAGTCTTTTTCGTCCCCCTCGATGGCCTCGACGATTCTGGTGGCAACTGCACGGGGGCTCAAGCCAGCAGGAAAGGCAGGAGCAGTCCCCGCAAGGGGATGCTTCGACAGCTCCGTCTCGGTGTGACCTGGTCGCGCGTCAATGAGGCGAATACCTTGGCGGCGCAACTCTCGCCCTGCCGCGACACCATAGGCGTGAAGAGCGGACTTCACCGCAGAATAAGGCGCCATGCCCGCTGTGGGAGATTCGGCAACGACGCCGCTGAGGCTCACCGCAAAGGGTGAACCGCCTTGTTTATGGGAGACAGCCAGAGCGGGCGTTGCTGAGCGAAGTGTGCTCATCCAGGCACGTGTGTTAACCCGCCACAGTGCGTCCAAAACCTCGTCAGAGTACTCGCTAATGGGCCCAAAAGCGACAGCGCCAGCAGCAAAAATAACTCCGTCGAGCTGCCCATACGCGTCAAGAGCAGACTGGACATAGCTCTCTGGGACTCCCGATTGAGTGATATCTCCCAGGGCACTAGCCCCCGGAACGCCGAGCGCGCCCAACCTGTCTTGGTGCCGCGAGCCGAGTGTCAGCTTCGCGCCACGAGAACTCAGTGCCCGAGCAAGTTCGCTCCCTACGCCACCTGTTGCGCCGACAATAAGTATGGATGCTCCGTTGACTGTCATGGGTTTGATAGTCGCAGATGAAGCTCCACCGAAACCGAGAGAGCTAACGGATAAAGACTTGGGATTGTGCCCGCACACTTATCCGCAGCGATGCGGGGAAGAATTCCGACACCACCGGTGGGCGCCAAAGTGAGGAGAGCACTACCTGGGAGTGCCGCCCATCGGGTGTGGTGGCAGATTCCAGCACCACGGAATCGAGGTGGGAAAGATCGCTCCGATTGAGGAAAACTCCGACCGCTTGTCTCACCAATGCGGTGGTGAGTGGAGCGTCGATTCCTTGGGCGCCCTTGGTGACGAGAGTGGGATCAAAACTTTCTGCGCCCACAATGGCTGCGCTATCGGCAAGCGCAAAGAGTCGTTGCCGTTCGATCAAAAGTGACGTCGCCGCAGTAACGGCAAAAATTATGACCAAGGAAAGTATCGCGGCTCCACCGAAGAGAGGCATCATGCTTCCTCTTTCTTTCATCCCTCACCCCCATAGCTCGATACCGACCCCGTGGCTTCTGAGACCACGAACCGGGTGGGAGCCCCCGCGGGCCCAGGCAGGAGATCAGTGGAAAAAAGTGGCGCTTCCACCCCAACTCGGATAGTGACCACACTTCCTGGGCTCAGGCAGGGAGTGAGAGAGCATTCTCGCTCGAGGAGTGCGATCTGGGTGAAACCGTGGTTGGCCAGTGCCACTGTAACCGCTGTCAGCGCCCGTTGGGCAGCCCTTTCTTGAGCGGTTTCTTGAACAAAAACTCGAACGGCGTTACGCGCTGCTGATTCGGTGGCAAGGGATGCCCCTTGCAAAGAGGAGAGGCTGAGCCCCAAATACATCGTGGGAAGCACCAGAAAGATAGCCAACACCAGAAACTCGAGAGAGGCCCGGCCGCTCTCGAGCTCGCTACGGTACCAATTCCCGAGGCGCATGGGCCGTGACCTCAAATGTTCCCCCACTACTCCACAAACCCAAGACGGGAATGGGCGCAGTGATAATGATTTCGGAGGTCGGAACCCCCAACGTCTGGGAGGCGCGAAGAACGATATTTTCTCCATAGTCAGAAGACAGTGACTGACCGATAAGTTCACGGGTGAGCGCGAGTGCCTCCCCTGCGGATACATCGACCAGACTTGCTTGACGGGCACCCTCGACGGCAGCGGCAGTCAGGGAATGGCGGACATAGCCCATAAAGAGAACCTGGAGGAGGCCCAAGACGAGGCTGACCAGGAGGGCGCTCACCAGCACGAACTCTGCAGGAGCATTACCCCGGTCCCCCACGGTCAAAAACCTGTTACCCGTGTGATGGCCTGTTCGAATACACCCGAAAGGGCCGGCCCCGCCGCTGACCATATGACGACGACCAGGCCGGCGGTCATGAGAGTGATGAGCACCCATCCAGGGACGTCACCGCGTTCGGGAGAGCTGTCAATTTTCGTCGTCCTGAGTGCGTTCATAAAAGGATTCTGACTTAGCCCAAGAAAGGAGGTTTTTCCTTATCCACAGGCACTCACGGCGTTTCTACAACGAATCCCAGTTTCGATGCGGCCTCGGCAAATCTTTGGTCATAGGTAATTACACCGTGTATTGAGTTTCTCATCGAGACCGCTACGGCAAGGTGAAGAGCATCGAGGCTCCGAAGACCAAATTCTCCCGCCAGACTGCCGGCTGCTTCACACAGAGATCCCGTGAGGCGCACCAGGTAGACACTGTCGAGGACCGCCATCGCGGCGCTGAGGGGCATCCCGGCCCTCAAGACAGCGGCAACAAGTTCGGTGCGAAGAATATCTCCCGCCACCAGGGTTCCCCCAGAGGGGGTTTGGGTGAGCCCCTGAAGAAAAGCAACGAGAGCGTCACTCTCTAACTCCCGTTTCACCAACTTGACGGCAGCGGAAGTGTCAAGGTAGTAGCTCACGAACGTTCCGAATCTCGCATGCCACCAAGGACGTCACTCAGA
>Ga0208413_1002643_pt1 | contig 10105 bp, 9 predicted proteins | sample AntAceMetag02UKD_FD_184761 | JGI IMG/M metagenome (GOLD analysis project Ga0208413, IMG submission 184761) | Saline lake microbial communities from Ace Lake, Antarctica - Antarctic Ace Lake Metagenome 02UKD (SPAdes) (version 2) | ecosystem: Environmental > Aquatic > Non-marine Saline and Alkaline... | reverse complement strand
ATCCATGCAGGCCAAGACCGCAATGTTCTTTGCAGGTGGCAGGGGAAGGGGTCCAGAGAACGAAGCAGCATATGCCTTGTTGTTCTCCAGAAGCTCATCGGTGAATGACATGGGTTCCTTAGGTAGTTGTTTCAAGCATCGGAGATTGCCGATGCTTGATTGATTTGTTGCTTGGTCGCCTGAATTAAAACCGAACTTGCCGGGGATCATTTCTTTGCTACGAAGCATTATTTTTTTGCTCGTGCCTAAACAGGGGTGCTCTTCGCAAGAGTGACGCGCCACATCAGGCCTATCAACGAAGCACAGTCTGAACAAAGCATTGTTAGCGGTGACGTTGTGCCAAACCTACTTACTCGCAGAGTCGAAGCCACAGGTGTTGAGAATGCTGGCCCAAGAGCCAGAGAGCCCAAGATGCCGGGGTTCTTTCCGGCACCCAGGGAGATTAGTTCTAGAAAGACGCTGGTCTAAAGGGTTTGGGGCTTAGGTCATGATCCCACCCACGCAGTCCGCGGCATGGACTACCGTTTGAGTCATTAATGTTCTGCACTCGTGCCAGTGGAGCAACTCCCGGGGGGATAAATGACCAGGGTGGGACTCGACGGGTGCTTGACATAGGTTTCTTCTTATTCCTTGTCAAGCGAAACGTGCTTTTTTGTCAGCAATCTCAGCGCAACATAATTCAACGAAGCAGAAGAAACTGTGCCGGCGAAAAAGGCAATATTTAAGTTCGAACTATGCCCAAAAACAATGCTAAAAATCAGAACGTTTACTACTCCGGTGGACAGATAGAGCAGGGTTGCGACAAAAACTTGGAAAGGAGTGTTTACCCTGCGGAATACAATCGGAGATAAAAATTTTAGGGTGAAAGAAAGGGCCAAAACGTATCCAGTTATTTTGGCCCAGGAGGGATGCATCCCCAAGCCCACGGAGACATTTAGAGTCACTAGGTCGATAACCACAGCCACTAGCCCAAAAATTATGAAGCGAATGAGAGGGTAGAGCTCATTTCTGATTTGGGATCGCAGCCGGACGCAAGGCCTCCCCTGTCTTCTTTTGGGTCTGCCAAGACCTTCTGTCTTCTCAGCCTTTGGCTTAGGGACTTTATGCACCACTGACCCGGTGTTTCTCGGCTTCCCAACCAGCTAGGTACTGTGCTTCGCTCTGCTCGAGCGTTGTTAGCAATCTTCTTGGAAGCACCTGGGTAACATCGAAAAACCAAGCAAGCTGCTCAGATCGGACTGTGGGCTGCCCGCCGAGTGTCACGGCTGCGTCAAAAATTTCGTTCGAAGTGCTAGCAGAGGACAGTATTGACAGTGTCGTCAAGTCCGGCTCAAGTCCCAGAAAAACACAGTGATCGGGTGAGATTCTCCAATTATGCAAGGCATGCCATACGGCGTGGTCACCCCGAGAATGTTTTTCTGCTGAGGTTAATTTTTCGCTGGCAATTGATGAGCCCCGCCGCGTAGTCAGGTAGCCCTCTGCCCAAGATTCAAAGCCCATAACCTTGTCCTCAAGGTCGGAAACCGAGTTTGAGCTGAAGAGGGTGCCGTGGTTTCCAAGCAGGAATGCGCTCGATTTCCCAAGCGCAAGAGCTCCCTCGATGCCTCTGGACAGTTCTTTGCCAGGGCGAAGATAGCTCAAATTGGTTACTGCGAGTTTCTCTAATTCGACTGCGATTTCCGAATCACTCGAGGCAAGCATCGAGATGGCAACACCCAGAGTGGAATGAAGGTGCAAGACAAAAGTCTCCTCCATCAAGGCATGCAAAAAAACTTCTATCGATGGTCTCGTCGACTGGCCAGGAATATTGTCGACGGGCTCACGTTCTTCTAGGGAGACCTCGTGGAAATACGTGGGGTCAGTTACTGATCCCATCCTCTTCCCCGATGCTTTTACTAGCATCCGTGAGGAGGTTTTAACAGAAGCATTTCCTCCAAACCCCTGAACTAGATTGAAATTCGAACTGAAATTTTTAAGCAGCAATTTGAAGTCGTCCAGATCTTGGTAATTTTCGCAAGTCATAGACTCCGCAATTCGCGGGTGATGGATTTGAAAAATTTCCCCCTTGACCTGACTGTAGGCACCTCCAGGAATCGAGCCCCGAGGGATTCAGCAAGTAGGCCATCTTTTTCCCTGTCGTCACCAACAACCCAAGCCTGGTCTAGGTCCGCTTCGAATCGGGCAACTAGTTGGTCAGCAAAACCTCCGGAGGGTTTATCTGCGCCAACCTCCTCACTCGAGAGGATTCCGGACAAATAGGGCAAAATCTCTAGGGTCATCAATTTACGAATTTGAACTTGAAGAGTCATGTCCGTCACTATGAAGACGGGAACGCCTAGTTCCCTGGCCACCTCTAGAAACTCCACAGAGCCTTCAGACGGACTCATATTGCGAATAAATGCCCCCCAGTATGAGGTTTCGAGCTCCAAAGCCATGTCCGCTCTTGAGCCGAGACCCATTGCCTCCAAGGTCCTCTTAAAATAAAGTAATCGGCTGTGCGAACTCGCCGTTTTACCAAGAAAGCTTTTCACTTCTGTTCTTGATTTTAGGAACTGGTTATTTAGGGCATCGGTTTCAATTCCTAGGCGCATGGAGAGCTGTTCCATGGATGCGCTCATGCCAGCCGAATGAGCGGTTGAATAGTCGTATAGGCAATCGTCCAAGTCGAGCAGAATTGAGGTGAGGGGCTTCTTCACTTAATTAGTCTCTCTCTTCTTAGTGCATTAGCTAAATAGACAAGGGAAACAAATTGAACAATCCCCGGTGCACCGTCGGACCATTTTTGGCGAAGGTTGATGACCTCATACACCTCGGGCTCAAGCCTCTGAAATGCCAGGCTGAGCATCTCCGAGGTTGTTGCGCCCAGTACTCGAATCGATCGTTTTCCGGCCGACTGCGACCTTAGCTCCACCTCGAGGCCACAGGTGTGGTTTAACTCTGAGAGAAGTTTCGAGTCGAACACTTTAGGGTAGGAAGTAAAGTCAATAACCACTTCCTTAACGCCCCCAGCGCCCATTTGGGTGAAGGAGGAGTGCACAGCTAGGTCTGCTTCTAGTCGCTGAGGTTCGATGTACTTTTCATAGTCGGGCTTCCTGGATTCCACTGAGTTTACGACTGCATCTCGTGAGTGGCCTCGGTCCTCAACATCCCTGTGGACTTTAAGCTCCAACCTAAGTTCGTCTGACATCGATAGGAAGACCCTCAGACTCGCTAGAGAACTTACATCCTTCGACCATAAGGCGTGTAAGCCGGAGGAGATTACAAACTCTCGCACAATGGCTGTTTTAGAGGACAGTCGCCTACCTAGTTGGTGGTCGTATTTTCCGACGTTAACCGACTTTCCTGAGGCCAGGTCAAGTATGGAGTTGAAGTACTTGCTCAGGTCATTGGCCGCTGGATTTAGATGAGTAAGAAATCTCCACGAACCGTTTCCGCGATCCCACATGTGATAGTCATCGCCGCTGAGGTGAACAGTAGAGTTCTCCCCAAGAGCTCGGCTCATGCCGTCGGCGAGAGTGTCTTTGCCGGTACCCGAGTCGCCTGCTATTAGAACTAGGGCAGGCTGCTTTCTTAGCTTGACGAAGTCGCTACGAACTACGTACTCCCTCCAGAGGAGACCTAGGAAGACGAAGGAAAGTAAAAAACTCGACGAAAGACCTAGAGAAGCTATAGCACTTATTAGGGGCCCGCTGGATTCGATCAAGCCGAGTTCTGGAAAAGCAGTCACCGCTTGCAGCCAGATGGCTAGATAACCAAGAGCTAGGAATCTCACCGGCAGCTTTGCAGCCAGAAGAAGGATCAAAGGCAAGCTCCAGAGGGACCAACCTAGCGGCGCACCTGGGAGGGCTCCAAGGATAAACAAGGGAGTGGCAATGCTGAGTTTTAGCAGATCATGGTTCATGCGCTTCAATTGCCAAATTGCAATCAGTGACAGCCCGACAAGGATTGGGGCCAAAAGAAGAGTGCCCCCCGGAGCTTCTAACCCCCAAGTTAGTGGCCCTATCGCATCCCGTGACGAGGAAATGGAATCCCTGAATCCTTCAGAATAAATAATTGGATAGACCGAAAAACCGGCCGCGATGGCCGCGGAAACTCCAAGCTTCAGAGCGTTTACCCGACTTGGCGCGTCTCTTAGGACAAATACAAACGCAGCAATTAATGATGCGACGAGAATCAACTTTATTCCCAATGCCAGCCCGAACATTAGACCCGCAACGACGTAGTTATTTCGGATAATCGCCAAAACGGCCAACATCATGAACAACATCGGGATTGAATCATTGGCGCCAGAGATACCAAGTATCAGCGTGGGTGCTGGTGCCAGAGCATACAGAAAGGCAGCAGACTTAATTCGACCAAAGTTCCTGGATTCATCTGATCCTAGAAGGGCGAAAAGGATTCCTAGGTCTGACGTTAGAAACAACAAAGCAATTCCGAAATACCCAACGCCAAATAAATTTCCCAGAGAGTATCCCAGCGCCATCACAATTAACATGGGCCATCCGTAGGGAAAAGCTTCCAGGGGCATGCCTGCTTGAACCCAGGCCGACCAAGGATCCAGAGACGGCGAATCTACGAACGACTTCACAAACGGCTCATACAAATCATTCAATAAGCTGGGAACGCTATAAAAAGCGAGTGTCATAGCAGCGAATCTGGTGATTGCCCACGCACTGAGTGGTTTCCAGAAACTCTTGAGTTTGGAATCGAAAATCACTTCTGGCCCCACATCATGGGATCCTTAGTGCAGACCGCATCGGGGAGTTCCCCCCTAGAAAGCAGTTCTCTGGAGAGGGCTCTGGCCTCTTTAACCCTTTCGGTGCCATGAAGCTCCGGTGAGACAAGACAGACTTTTAGCCCTTGAGCCTGAAGTCTCGCTATCTGCAAGTCCTCGACGGTTCTTGGGAAAAAAGAGTCCACCCACACCCAGTCGCAGAGTCGGACAGTATTCGCATTCAGCTGTTCGTAGTCAGATGTTCTGCACGCACCATTTCTTGCTCCCGCCAAACCTCTTTTGACTAGAAAGGGAGTGGACTGATCAAGAAAAAAGAAGTTAGAGACCCCTGCATCTTCGAGCAAAGACAGGCAGGAATTTTCCAAGCCCTCTTCCTTAACGTTCACAACTATTAATTCGTGCCTATAACTTTTCAACCAGTTACGAAAGCTCTCGCCCGCGTCGTAGGGGTCATGCGACAAGTAGAGCCCCTCTTGGTTTGAGCGCACATCAATCTCGACTCCGTTGGAAGTTGGGACCGCGACCAGTTCGGCGGAGCTGTTCTTTCTGTGCTCAATTATCAACATTGGCTCTAGTGCTTCTTCTGAGTTTAAGACTGTACGATAAAATCCCTTTAATAAACCGCCAACGACTTGCAAGAGATGTGTTCCAATTGGACTCTCCTGAAAATCTTTTGCCAAAGATTACCGGGAATCTGACTTCCCTGAAGCCTCGTTTTCTGGCACTAACCATTGCGAACAGGTCAAGGCTAAAGTCGTCTGGACCTTTGAGTACCTCTTCCAAGAGCCCCCTACTAAATAGAGTCGGCTGAGTATTTATGTCCTTCAGCTTCATGCTGAAAAGCATAGATTCCAGGAACCCCATTCCAAGGGAGAATACCTTATCTAGAATTGGCCGGTCAATCCTCTGTCCCTTAATGAAAATCTCACCTTGCTCGTTCCAAAGTGCAAGACCAGCAAGGACGTCACTTGGATCAGCCTGCAAATCTGCGTGTGTCCACCCTACAATTTCACCCCTGGCAGTCAAAAGTCCTGCTTTAATACCGTGCCCATAACCCATGTTTTGATTGACTAAAGTCACCGATGTTCTCGGTAACTGCTTTGCGATTTGCACGATTTGGGAGCGTGTCGAATCTGTGGACCCGTTGTCAACCAGAATTACATCCAGGGTTGCTAATTTTTCGAGGACGGTTTCTAGCCTCTGGCTTAGGCCATCTAGGTTTCCTTCCTCGTTATAGCAAGGAATAACTAACGAGACCTTAGGTAGTCGAACGTAAGCGTCTCTCATGTTAGAAACCATGCTCACTAGGTTCGTGCTTAGTGCTACGAAGCTCGTCCCTCAATGGCCTAAGGTTTCCCTTTGCCACGAATGGGTCTGCATCCAAATTGTAGGGGTGTGACCCCCACTGGTCGAAGCAAGACTGCCAGTATCTAAAGGACTCATACTCATAAGGAGTGCCGAGAGTTATGGAAATTTGCGGTTCGAAAATAGAGATAGAGATTCCCAATTGCGTCGCACCTTCGATAAAGCTATCTAGGTAGAGTTCTCCATTAATGGTCTTATTGTTCGATTCAACCCAGTTGAACAAGCGGTGAAACGTGTCGCGTGACGAGAAAGTGAAGGCTCCAGTGATGACTCTGGCAGTTGGATCCGCAGGTTCTCGCTTTAGAGCGGTGACAACCTGCCCAATGTCTTCCCATATCCAGCCAAATTGGCTCGGGTTAGCCTTAGCAAAAGGGCTTGGTGGCGAAACCCAAGCCACCAGGAAGTCGTTCGATGTCGAAACAATGTCGCTGAGTGAACCGGTAGAGTCCGCAAATAAAGTGTCGTTTGGAAAAATGGAGAAGGCGCCCTCAATTTTGTGTCTTTGGCTTTCAACCAGCTGACTCGCCGTATCCGCTTGCCCCTGACTCAGTCTTGCGAGCATCAAGACGTTGTCAAATCCGGCTTCTCGAAGTCGAATTTTAGCCGAAGCGGCCAGCACGCTGATTGCTAAAGGCTGAGTCGAATCAACAGCTTTGACGAGCTGGGAAACTAAAGGACTCCCGCTGACAGGCAGAAGTGTTTTTGGTGTTCGATACCCCTTGTCTTGAAACCGCTTCCCCTCACCGCTTGCAAGAATCAAAGAGGCACCAACACCAGCAATCACAAGAGACGCGGAATCGAAGTCCGCCAGCTTATGGAATAATTTACTGAAATGCTCGTATTCCCAAAGATCTTGGGGTGTGCCCCACTGCATAAAATGCTCCAGTTCAAAGACTCCCACGTCGAGGCCGCGTTCGCGCATAAGCGCCATGCTTGAGCTGACGTAAAATTCGCCACTAACAGAGATTCCCTTGCTGACTTGTTCTTCGAACAGATCCAGCATTAGGCTCGCGGACTTAAAATAGTACGTTCCTGAAGACGCAAACTCCGCAACCTTATTGTCAGTGAATGGGGCTTTCTCTCGAATATCCTCAAGAAAAAAGTCGTTTTCTTTGATGTAGGCGTAGTTCGTGGACCCACCGCTGTGGGGATGGAAGCTTCGATATGCAGGTACTGACCCAGATAGAGAGCGGGCACGAATGTCATCAAGAAACTTATCAAAATCCAACCGGCAGGTGAAATCCGCGTAGTTAACTATGGTTTCCGCGTTTAGGGCCAGAGCGTCTTTTGCTTTTAGAACGGCATTTACTGGGCCAAGCTTGTGTTCGGCGATTGAAACAATCTGCGTCGAGTCACCCAGAGACTCTAAAATACCCCTCATTTTCCATTCTGGATTCTGGAGGTGGCCTTCATTACAAATAAAAATGAAATCATGCTTGCCCGGGAAGAGGTCCACTACGTGGGCTATCACGGGTTTCCCTTCAACTTCAATGAGGGGCTTTGGAAGCGTGTATCCCGCAGCTCGAAATCTTTCGCCAAACCCAGACATCGGAATCAAAATTTGCATACCTGAAGTCTAGTATTATGGCGGTCTAGAGCGACGGGGAGTGATTTGATTACCAAAACTAGGGTAAACAAAATTTCCTTAGGCCAAATTCTCACAGCACCAAATCTTGCGGGTCTCCTCTCGATGGTGCTCCTGTTTGCCTACACCTTTCTTATTTCCCTTGCTAAGGGCGGTCGCTGGGATCTTTATCAACCTCTTGCAATGAGCGACGTTGGAATCGAATATTGGGAACCAGGTATCCAGGGGCTGGCGTCAAGCACGCCTTACTTTCCTGGAGTTGCATTTTTTCTAAGTTCCCTGGCTGCGGTGGGTTTGCCCTCCGAAGAAAGTGCACTAGCTTTGGCTGCAATCGTAACTGCATTGGTTCCATTGTCGCTCGGCTACATTGGTCGCAGGATTGGTGTAACAATGGAGGTCGGATACCAGACTGTGATTTATTCAGGGTTCGCGGCCATTTTTCTAAATCCCTGGATTGGGTACTCTGGCGAGTTCAAACCAGATTCTTTCGCGCTTCTGTTCTTCGTCGTTGGGTATCTTCTTTTGACTTCAAAAAACCCACTAGTGGTTTGGATTGCCATTGTGCCGATTACTTCGTCACTTCTAATGAAGCAGCAAATAGTAGCTCCAGTTCTGGCTCTTTTTTTGGGATATCTGGCTCTTAGTCTGATAAGGCGAGACTTGAGCTCCCTTCGAATCTCAATCTCTATTTTCCTGTCAATAGCTTTGGCTGCTTTGGCTATCCTCTCGACTCCTGGGGCTCTCTTTTACACAGTTTTAGCGCATACAGGTAGAGGTTTTCTTTGGACGTTAGACGCTGGTTATCTGAGGCCCTTATTGGGCTTGGGTGTATTGATAGCGGGGGGCCTTTGGCTTTTGGCTTCTAAGAGGGCAGGGAACTTGCGCGGGACTCTTTCCAATGTTCTCACACCTTTTGGTTTCGCTGCATCGGCTTGGTTCGCGGCAGGATCTCTGGGGGCCCTAAACGCAGGGGGAAATGCTGGGAACTTGGCGGCCGGGACCCTGCTCTTTCTTCCCTTACTTGGAGTTTTAGCGAAGCCCTCCTCTGCAAGAAAGGTTGCGACCGGGGCCTCACTCCTCGCCCTTTTAGCTTTAAATATAAACGCATCTACTTCGGGCTCGTTGGCTGCATATCAGGATCGGGTGGAAAATAATTCGTTGGTTCGATCACTCGTGCAGCAGACTAGTCCTAAGAGAATCCTCATCAACTCAGACAGCTATCTGGTGGTAAGGGGATTGAAGGTGGAAATATTGGACCTAGACACCTGGGATCACATTCGTCAAGGGGCTTTCGCGCAAACACTACCCACTTCGGCAACGGGCATTCTGAAGCAGGTCGAGCCAGACATGATTCTCTGTATAAATGGCTGCGAAGCATTCCTGAGCACCCTAGACGCTGGCTTTCTTTCTTCTGAATTCGAATCAAGAGACACATTTGGTACAGGGGCGCAACTGTATATTTTGAGAATCTCGGACTGAAGAAGTACCACTTGATTGTAAGCGGTTTCTGTGCTCTTTGAATTGGGACACTAATGAAGTCAAGGTTTCTATTCTGCGCGGTCCCACCGGTGCGAGGTTCAGCTAATTCTTTAGTGTCGGTCACTTGCTGGGTTTGTCGAAATACCTGCTAGGTTGTCGATCTCTAAAAACCCCGGGAGAGTCCTATTTCACTCACCACGGATTCTGCTCCATGACGGCTGACAAGCCATCTTGGACTCATTCACTCGACCCCGCTTTACCTTAGCAAAAAACCGAGTGTGCTCTGAAGCAGTTGAGAGCAGGATCCACAACCACTGAAGTCAATCGAAGCTTTCGGTTACTGTTGAGCTATAGCTGTTGTTACCTATGACAAGCAATGGGCAGGTTGCAACTGAGCAAGACTTGCCATACTGTTCATTTGCTAGCTTGATCATAGCTTCACTGGTGAGCAAAGTTCCGCGAACACTCTTCGACAATCAGGCAATCTTGCCCTAAAGCCACCCAGGACCGGGTTGATTCGGCCAGTTGGACCTTACCGTAGCCCCTGCTACTTCACTTCTTCCAGTAGTCCAGAGGCAACATCAAAGATGAAGCCTCTAACAGCATCGGTGTGGGGAATAAAGGGCGAAGCCTTTATTCTCGAGATGCTCTGTAGGACATCGGTTGCGAGGTCATTAAAAGACTCCGCCGCCCACTCAGGCTTCAAGCCAGTTTCTTTGCGGATACCTTCTTTGAACTCATCATCAGTGAAGGTGAGCATGCCGCAGTCGGTGTGGTGGATAAGAATTATTTCTTTGGTGCCAAGTAGTCGCTGGCTAATAGCTAAAGATCTGATCTCATCGGCTGTCACAACGCCTCCGGCGTTTCGAATAACGTGTGATTGACCCTCTTCAAGGCCCAGCACGCCATAAACATTGATTCGTGCATCCATGCAGGCCAAG
>Ga0208413_1002642_pt1 | contig 10107 bp, 8 predicted proteins | sample AntAceMetag02UKD_FD_184761 | JGI IMG/M metagenome (GOLD analysis project Ga0208413, IMG submission 184761) | Saline lake microbial communities from Ace Lake, Antarctica - Antarctic Ace Lake Metagenome 02UKD (SPAdes) (version 2) | ecosystem: Environmental > Aquatic > Non-marine Saline and Alkaline... | reverse complement strand
AATCTTTTAAACGGTTTAGCCAACCAGTCGAAATAATTCGACGGTCAATAATATTTAAGGGTGTCTGCACTATATCAACATTAAGTACTGGGGTAATTAATACTAATTCTTCAGGATCGTAAATAGACACACCTATTTTTCGAACTATTCCATCATCTTTGATTTTTTTTAGGGCTTGGGAAATTGCAGGACCATCTTTACCAATCAAGATTGAAGGATTGTGAATTAGAACTGAATACAAACCATCAACTTTCAATCGAACGCAAGTTTCTTCAATTTGAGACTTTAACCAATTATCAATTTTATCTACATTAAGTGGTATCGATAATTTAGTAACAATATTAAAGTCTTCAACACCTATATCACCCAAAACTGTTTCACTGTCACCGTAAGCATTAGCTGTATCAATTGTATTAACTTCATATTTTTTAGCAACAGAGATGATTTTTTTTGCTTCACTCAGGCTTACTTTACCTAATTTATTGGCAACGCCATAATCAATTCCAAACTGTACCGTTCCGAGTGCAACCTTACTCATTACCGAGATGAAATTGCTTGATGACTGCACTCAGAGTCAGCGTCTGCTTCATTTTTTAATAAAGTTTCTTTTTGACTATTCATCTCAATTTTTTAAAATTCTATTTATTACAGAGCAGCAATGAGATTGTTGTTCATCCGTTAAAGCTGGAAACATTGGAATACTCAATACCGACTTAAAGTAAGCCTCTGCATTTGGGCAGTAATCTTTCTTAAACCCCATGACTGCATAATAGGGTTGCCTATAAACGGGTATGTAATGCAGGTTTACTGATATACCTGCTGCAATAAGTTCATCGTAAACTTCACGTTGTGTTTTTTTGATTTGACTTAATTCAAGACACACTGGGTATAGATGATAGGCAGAGTATGTATCTTGGTGTTGCCACGGGGTTTTAATAGGTGTGTTTGCAAATGCTTCGTTATAGCGGTTGGCTATGTCGTGACGTATGTCCACGAAGGGGTCTAAGCGACTCATTTGGCTTAAACCCAGAGCGGCTTGAATATCTGTCATTCTATAGTTGAAACCAAGCTTGATTTGTTGGTAATTCCAAATTTCATATGTAGGACTTGTTGACATGTCAACTGGGTTAGTGCTTATGCCGTGGCTACGATACCTTTGAAGGTTGGAAACAAGTGTGGGGTTATTGGTCATTGCCATACCGCATTCAGCGGTGGTAATGATTTTCACGGGGTGGAAACTAAATACCGTGATATCGCTGTATTTGCAGTTACCAACGGGTTCATTTAAGTATTTACCGCCAATAGCGTGTGAGGCGTCTTCAATAATATAAAAGCCGTATTCTTTAGAGAGCGCGTGAATGGCTTTCATGTCGCAGCTTTGACCAGCAAAGTGCACGGGTACGACTATTTTAGGTAAGGTGTCGGTTTGTTTAGCTTGAAGTAATTTTTGTTCTAAGTGCTGAATACTCATGTTGTAACTGAGTGGGTCAATGTCAACAAAATCTACCTTCGCACCGCAATACAGAGCACAGTTTGAACTGGCTACAAATGTGTTAGGGCTTGTCCATAGCGTGTCGCCTGGGCCTAAGTCTAGCGCTAAACATGCAATGTGTAATGCACTGGTGGCGCTGTTTACTGCTACGCCGTATTGTGCACCACAGAACTGGGCAACGGCTTCCTCAAACTTTGGCACCATGGGGCCTTGGGTCAAAAAGTCAGACTGCAAGACTTTAACCACTGCATCAATATCAGCTTGCGATATATCTTGTCGGCCATAAGGAATCATTTTAAAACGCACCCATTTTTTGTTGGTTCGCTTTTACCCATTCGCGCAATGAGTCAACGGTCATCCATTCAGAATTATTATCTGATGTGTATGAAAAGTTTTCTGGCACTGCTTTGCCACCATTAATACGTGATTGATCATTATTCCATTCATGTATGGCGGGCAGAATTTTAAAATGTTCTGGGTATTCATAAGTGTAGGCAGCATCTTCAGTGCTGATCATTTCCTCGTGTAACTTTTCGCCGGGACGTATGCCAATAATTTCATGATTAGCCGTTGGATCAACAGTAGTCGCAATATCAGTGACTTTCATCGAAGGTATCTTTTTCACATAAATCTCACCACCCACCATATCGTCAAAGGCTTGCCACACCAGCTCAACACCTTGCTCCAGCGTGATCATGAAGCGCGTCATGCGAGTATCCGTGATCGACAAACTTCCGCTGCTCGCCTGAGACAAGAAAAAAGGTATTACTGAACCACGCGAGCCCATGACATTACCATAACGCACGACGGCAAATCTCGTCTCGTGCCCCGAGGCATAAGACGAGTTACTCGCAACAAAAAGCTTATCGCTTGCAAGTTTAGTCGCACCATAAAGATTGATAGGACTACTGGCCTTGTCCGTAGAAAGAGCCACGACTCGTTTGACCTTAGTGTCGATACAGGCATCAATTACATTCATCGCGCCATTGATATTGGTCTTAACGCACTCAAACGGGTTGTATTCAGCGGTTGACACGATTTTGGTAGCTGCGGCATGAACCACGTAGTCAACTCCATCGAGCGCCCGATAGAGACGGTCTTTTTCCCTTACATCGCCAATAAAAAAACGTACACGTTCGTCATCAGCAAACAGTTTCGCCATTTCCCACTGCTTCATTTCGTCACGCGAAAAAATGACCAAACGTTTAGGATTATATTTTTTTAGCGTCATTGGCACGAAGGTGTTACCGAATGAACCCGTACCGCCAGTGATGAGAATTGAAGAGTTTGTTAGCATTTTGTTGACTTTATTCAATTTAATATTGTGGGATTAGTTACTGGTCAACTACATACCACCCGCCATCGCCGCAAACCGCTCACTGGTTTGAGTAAGCTCCTGATAGGTGCCGGTCGCCTTGACCTCACCGCGTTCCAGCAGATAGATTTGGTCACATTGACGCACAGTGCTCAGCCGATGGGCAATCAGAATAATCGTGATCTCATGCCCTAGATTGTTAACCGCTTCCATCACCGCTTGTTCGGTTATGTTATCTAACGCGCTGGTGGCTTCATCTAGGATCAATACTTTCGGGTTGTGATAGAGCGCACGAGCTATGCCTATGCGTTGGCGCTGACCGCCAGAGAGTCGCACACCGCGTTCACCCACAGTCGTATTGTAACCATCTGGTAAGTCACTGGTTACAAATTCATGTAGATTAGCGATTTTGGCTGCATGTTCAACGGCTTGTTGGTCAATATCATTGATATCTATACCGAAAGCAATATTGGCTGTCACTGTGTCATCTGATAGATAAATATGCTGTGGCACGTAACCAATTGAACGTTGCCATTGACGACGATTAGTTGCATCAATTATTTGTCCGTCAATGCTTAACGAACCCTTTTGTGGCTCCAACAACCCCAATATCACATCTACTGTCGTGGTCTTGCCGCTACCCGTCGCCCCCACAAAACCCACCGTAGTGCGCGCCCGAATAACCAGATTGATGTCCTTTAATGCCGGTTTAGGCGCATTGGGGTAAACAAACAAGACGTTGTTTAACGAAATGCTTTGATTCAAAGGTAAGGGCTTCGGTCGTACTTTCGACTGTTGGCTATTGTTTTCAGCCAACCCCATTAGATCAGCGTGCAAGGCGTTCAGCGCTGGACCGGCAAATCTTAACTGTGTAAAAGCACCATAGATCTGCTGTAACGCCGGCATGAGGCGATAGCCTGCAAAGGCATAAAGCGCAATGATAGGCAATGCGGTAGCAAAACCGCCACTCTGAGCCATCAGATACAACATCACAAGTAACATCCCACCGAAGGCGATGGCATCAAGGAAAAAGCGCGGCAATTGTGAAATCACCTGTACTGTTGCCTGACCTCTTGCATAAACCTCCGCCGGTTTGGCAAAACGACCAATGTAAGCCTGCTCTAAGCCACCCACTTTCACCTCTTTAGCAGCACCAAAGGCCTCGCTTACGGCAGTAAAGCGCTCTTGGTTCGCTTTGACTCGCTCTTGCCCCAAGCGTTTTATGCAATTGCTCATTAACTTGAAAATAATGCCGTAAGCGACGCTTAGCACCGCACCTACTGAAAAAGCCAACAGTGGATCAACCAGTAGCAGCAGTACTAATAAGGCAAAGGTAACAGCAGATTGAGCCGTCAAAGTCATCAACGGCACCATACCTCTACCGATCGCGTTAGCCACTTCTGAAAGAATCGTTTTTCCTATATCAGCACTGTGACGGTTTAAAAACCAGTTATATGGCTGATACAAATAACCCTCAACCAAACGCCTACCAATGCTGAATTCGAGCATCATAGTAAAGCGGGTTTGGATATAAGTAGTCAACGCTTTAAACGCGAGTGAAAAGACCAAAAGCAAAAACACCATAATACCTAATGCAAACAGAAACTCTTGGGTAGTGGTCACACCAAATACGCTTGACCTCTCGAGCGCTACCTTAAGAATCGCATTTGTCTGAACAATCTCTGGGTTTGCCAGTACCGCCATGAACGGCAAGATCGATGCCACGCCGAGCATATCCAACGCCGCCATCACCAAAATCATGGCCATCAACCAACCTGCGCGCTTACGCTCGGGCGGGGATAACAAATCATACAGTTTAGTGATCATAGACATATTGAAGAGTCAACGCTGAGGCATATATCACCTGCGGTAGGGATAGACTTCGTCACTTCGCTTTCTGTTCCATCATTTTTCAACCGCAAACCCCAGAAAATCCTTATATGCCCGCTGAAGCCCCTCTGTGAGGTCGGTTTCTAATTGCCAACCCAAGCTAGTAAGCCGTTTGCTATCCATGAGCTTTCGAGGGCTACCATCGGGCTTGGTGCTGTCGAAATCAATCTCGCCTAGATAACCCACCACCTTTTTGATGGTATGCGCCAGTTCTTTAATAGTGAGGTCTGATCCGCTGCCCACATTAATGTGACTACACATGGGTTCGGTGTCATGGTCGTAGGCTGTTTTATCAAGGTTCATAACATGCACACATGCACGGGCCATGTCATCGACATACAAAAACTCTCGCCTCGGTGAGCCTGTGCCCCAAATGGTAACAACTGGAGCTTTATTAATCTTCGCCTCGTTAAACCGTCGGATCAGTGCGGGTATGACGTGAGAGTTCTCTGGGTGGTAGTTGTCACCGGGACCGTATAAGTTGGTGGGCATCACACTGCGGTAATCAACCCCATGGCTCAAGCCATACTGGCGGTTATAGCTTTCACATAGCTTGATCCCCGCAATCTTGGCTATCGCATAGGGTTCATTGGTCGGCTCAAGCTGACCTGTCAGTAGAGCGTCTTCGCACATCGGTTGCGACACATCACGCGGATAGATGCAACTAGAACCCAAAAACAGTAATTTCTTTACCCCAGACCGAAACGCCGCATCGATCACGTTGGCTTGGACGACCAAATTTTGATAGATGAATTCAGCCGGATACGTATTGTTGGCATGAATACCACCCACTTTAGCGGCTGCCAAGTAGACCTGATCTGGCTTTTCTTCTTCAAAGAAAGATCGCACCGCCGCCTGATCAATGAGATCTAATTCAGCACGTGTGCGAACGATGATGTTGGGCTTGAGTTCAGGTGTTTTTTTGTTGCGGCGTTGTGTGGGGTTTTCGCTTTGGCTTGGGTTTTGCTTGCTGTTTTCACCATGACCCTGTTCAGTCTCCTGCCCTTGCAGAACTCGCACAATTGCTGAACCAACCATGCCTCGGTGCCCAGCCACGAAGATTTTCGGAGGCTTGGATTCGGTTACGATTTCGGTTTGCGAGTTCGCTTTCTCTTGCACTAATTGCTGCACTTTTGGCTGCACTCGATTCACTCGTGATAGTCCATAGGTGTATAACCGTGTTTTTTGATGAGTTCATCTCTTTCAGCTGATTTCAGGTCTTCTCGCACCATTTCAGCCACGAGTTCATCAAAACTGGTTTTGGGTGTCCAGCCTAGTTTGGCTTTGGCTTTTTCGGGGTCACCCAAAAGTGTCTCAACTTCTGTTGGACGGAAATATCGGGGGTCGACTTTGATAATGTCGGTGCCGCTATCTTTGTCATCTTTTTTGTTTAGACGACCGACTTCATCCACGCCTTGGCCGCGCCAATCAATGCTCATGCCGAGTTCTTTAGCTGCCGCATTGACAAAGTCTCTGACAGAAAACTGTTGCCCCGTGGCAATCACGAAGTCTTCGGGCTTATCTTGCTGCAACATCAACCACATCGCTTCAACATAGTCACGGGCGTGGCCCCAGTCGCGTTTGGCATCGAGATTGCCCAAATACAAACACTCTTGAAGGCCAAGCTTGATACGCGATAAGGCTCGGGTTATTTTCCTGGTGACAAAGGTCTCGCCACGCACAGGGCTTTCATGATTAAACAGAATGCCATTGCAGGCATAGAAGCCATAGGCTTCACGGTAATTCACCGTGATCCAGTAGGCGTAGAGCTTGGCCACGGCATACGGGCTTCTGGGGTAGAACGGTGTTGTCTCTGTCTGTGGCACTTCTTGAACCAGGCCATAAAGTTCAGACGTAGAGGCCTGATAGAAGCGGGTTTTTTTCTCAAGACCGAGGATACGAATCGCCTCCAAAATACGCAAGGCACCCAAACCATCTGAGTTAGCCGTGTACTCAGGCTCTTCAAAACTCACGGCCACATGACTCTGAGCCGCCAAGTTATAGATTTCGCCAGGTTGCACCTGCTGAATAATGCGGATCAATGATGTTGAATCTGTCAAATCGCCATGGTGCAAAACAAACCGACGGTCTGAATCGTGCGGATCTTGATACAGATGATCAATACGATCAGTATTAAAAAGGCTGGTGCGTCGTTTGATGCCGTGCACCTCGTAACCTTTTGCTAGCAGCAGCTCAGCCAAATAAGCGCCGTCTTGGCCTGTTACACCGGTAATAAGTGCTATTTTCATGTTTGAGTTAAGGTTATGAGTTATCAGTAGTTAGATTTGTGGTTATGAAAACTATCAACGGAACCAATGATGACTATTTTTATCGACTGGTTTTACTGAAATCTTGGGCATTACTTTCAGCAGCTTCTATTTTTAACGCGTTAATCTCAGCTTTTAGTTGCTTAAGCACTGTGATTTTCTATTTAAAAAGCGGCTGGTTAACTAGGCTTACTCAGCAAAACCCTGAAATCAAGGTCTTCCATTTGCTAGGCATGCTGACTAAACATTAAGAGTGATCAATGGGTGGATAGGGCTTTCCTCCATTAATCAACCAATCAATTAGGAATGCTACCGCCATATTATCGAATATAGACAATATGGAATGGACAACCAACTTACAAGCTTACTACACAGCACAGATATTAAAAATTCACATAAAAAATGACGCTGTTGTTATAGGAGGCTTTTATTTCGGCGCCTTAACTACGAATTAACATTAAAATGACGAAAAACAAAAACCTAGACAAACCATACCAAAGTAAAACTAAAATCAAACATCTTTAGTTACGAACCAAAAAACCCCATTTGCTGCATTTTTTGAGCCCAAGTTGTGGCTAACCGTTGCATTTGGTCAAGTGAAGCGTCGAACACGACCTGCGCTTGACCAATGGGGTCGCTGACTTCTGCTTGGTCATCAAAATGGCCTAATAAATGAGCTTTACCGCTGAGCACAGGGTTCATATGCTGTACACGCAAGAGGTGATCGCGTTCCATACATAAAACCAAATCGGCTTGAGTCAGGTGATGGGGCATTAAGGCTTGCGAACGATGCGACTCAATTTGGTTAAAGCCGCGCTCAAGCATGAGCTTACGAATGGTTTGATCTGCTGGGTTGCCAACAAGCGCAAGCGTACCAGCAGAAGTGACTTTAACGGCTTTATTTAACAACGCCTCTTGCAAAAACACAGATGCGGCAGGGCTGCGGCAGATGTTTGCGGTGCAAATTACCATCACGTTGAAACGAGGAGCCACTAAAAACCTTTTGAAACCAATTAAGACCTAAGAAAGACTTTTAAAAAATAAGACCTATTAAACTTAATATTTTGCAAAAATTATATTTAATAAATAACTAATCCTTGCTTTCCAAAAAAAAAATTATCTTGATGGCCTTAACACACCACTTGCCTGTTCTTTAATTCAACACTATGGGTTAAGTGTTTAAGGATGCGCCACAATCATCACAGTTAGATCGCTACCTTAACTATTAATCGATTGCATGACGTCACGTTCCGTTTCATTTTCAAGCGCACTGGTAGCTCCATCATAAATAATCGCGTTAACGTAACTTTATTTTTTTAATTACCAATGAACCTTGCAACATCATGGCTACCGCAGTGCTACGGCAAATGTTTGCGGTGCAATTGACTAAAATATTGAGGCTTGTTGCCACGGTAGATCAAAAAACTTGTCAATGTTTACTTAACAAAAGATAGGTCATTCAGACAGATTTATCTAGGTGCTATTGTAAAAAAATTAAACTTTTTGATCTAATGTTTTTATCTTTTCGGACACTGCTGTCCGGTTTAACCGGGTTAATTTTCAGTAAGAACTAATACTGGCGTGGCCTAGAGGCCGATTTTATTTGGTGCCGATTTGAACACAAATTATTCATTTTTGGTTAATTTCCTAGAGATAAGCTTCTGGGGGATAAATCATGCATGTCGGCAAAACGCTCTTTTCGCAAGTCATGGAATTCGTGCCATGGACCAGTTTTGGTCGCATCGTCGATCGATACAACGGCAACGCCGGCGTTCGAAAAATGAGTTGCGCGGAACAATTTCGAGTGATGGCATTTGCCCAATTGACGTGGCGCGAAAGTCTTCGCGATATCGAAGCGTCGTTGGGCGCCAACGCGAGCAAACTTTATGCAATGGGGTTTCGTCACAGCATTCATCGATCGACTTTGGCCGATGCGAACGAGTCGCGCAACTGGCGCATTTGGTGCGACGTTGCAGCCTTGCTGATTCGTCGAGCGCGCAAACTTTACAGCGATACCGACTTGGTTGGCTCGGACTTGAAAAACACGGTTTACGCGTTGGATGCCACCACGATCGACTTGTGTTTGAGCCTGTTCGAATGGGCGCCTTTTCGCAAAGCCAAAGGCGCCATCAAGTTGCACACACTGTTGGACCTGCGTGGCGCTATACCAGCGTTTATGCACATCAGCGACGGAAAGCTGCACGACGTCAACGTGCTCGACTTCATGCCAGTCGAGGCTGGAGCCTTTTACGTAATGGACCGCGGCTATTTGGATTTCAAGCGACTTTACAGAATGCAATGTGCGGGCGGTTTCTTTGTGACACGCGCCAAAAGCAACATGAACGCTCGACGCATTTACTCGGCTCGAGTCGACCGATCGACAGGCATCATTTGCGATCAAACGATATTGCTCAACGGGTTTTATTCCACGCACGACTACCCAGAGAACTTGAGACGAGTTCGATTCAAAGACCCCAAGACTGGCAAGACACTCATATTTTTGACCAACAATTTTATGCTGCCACCTTTGACGATTGCAGCGCTTTACAAAAACCGCTGGCAAGTCGAACTGTTCTTCAAATGGATCAAGCAACATCTGCGTATAAAGAAGTTTCTGGGCAACAGCGAGAACGCGGTCAAGACGCAAATCTGGTGCGCCGTGTCGACTTACGTTCTGATTGCTATCGTCAAAAAGGAACTTCAAATTGATGCCTCATTGTACACTTTACTACAGATATTATCCATTTCAGTATTTGAGAAAAATGAGCTTTCAAGCGCCTTTCAAGTCGATGAACTCACAACTGATTCTCCTGACTCCGCTAACCAATTGAATCTATTCGATTTTTAACCGGACACTACTGCTTTTCGGATTGAATTTTACCTCAAAAACTAGAGTTGTGTTTAAACGCAATCGGTTATTTCAAAGCCTGTACCTTCGTTTGGCATGGGTGAAGCATGTAAGTCAATCAATCACGTCTGCAAGGTTGGCTTTATTCACTTTAATAGCAGAAAAGCTTGCGTAAACTTGTTGCACAACAGTTAATAATCGTTACTGTTGCGCGCCCGGAACGTGTCAATGACTTTGCTACACCTTTCATCTTAAAATTAATGTGCATGGTTAACTTTTTTCGAGCTACATTTCT
>Ga0208413_1002636_pt1 | contig 10118 bp, 8 predicted proteins | sample AntAceMetag02UKD_FD_184761 | JGI IMG/M metagenome (GOLD analysis project Ga0208413, IMG submission 184761) | Saline lake microbial communities from Ace Lake, Antarctica - Antarctic Ace Lake Metagenome 02UKD (SPAdes) (version 2) | ecosystem: Environmental > Aquatic > Non-marine Saline and Alkaline... | reverse complement strand
CGAGGGGGGCGACGGGGAGGACACGGGCACCGTATTTATGGACCTCGAGGACCAAGCGCGGCGCGTGCTGGAGCGATGCGACGGCAAATGAGCCAGCGGCAACGGAGTCACCTCTATAATCCATCGTCACATAGATAGTCGTTCGTCAATGAGACTAGACAGACGAACAGTAGCCTAACTAAACGCACAGCAACAGTAGCGGAGCTCTTCTAAATATCTAAATCATCTTTTAGTAACACCAAGTATGATAATGGGCGGGGCGCGTGTTAGTCATATGTCACGCAAGCCCCCCGCACCTCACGAAGTCCCCTGTGGACCAAAAACCAAAAACCAAAAACACAAAAACCAGAAGCCAAAAGCCAAAAGCCAAAAGCCAAAAACAGACCCTATGCGTGCGTCTATCATATATCGTCCCACCGTCGCGGCGTCGAAGGTTGCCAGCATACCGCCGCGGTGGGGGTGACGTACGGCACCCGCTCGCGTCGTTACCTGTCTCCCCCCCCCGTATAGTCTACACGGTGAAGCCGACGTTGTTACGAGACCAGTCGAAGGTGTTTCCTCGGGACACCTCCAGCGGCAGCACCCCGCCCCTCTTGGCCGGTGATTTGCACTGCACCACGCCCTCCTGCATGAACTCCGCCGGGATGGGGCCAGTAGATCCGAAGCGACACCACACCTAGGGGTTTGGAGTTCAGGGTCTAGGATTTAGGGTTTGTAGTTTAGGGTGTAGGATTTGAGGTTTAGGGTTTAGGGTTCAGGATTTAGGGTTTAGGGTTTAGGGTTTGGAGTTTAGGGTTTAGGGTTCAGGGTCTAAGGTTTATGATATAGGCTTCAGGGTGTAGGGGTGAGGGTACCGGCTCGTCCACTGTGAAGCCCTGGCCGTACACGCTCACCACTGTGCCCCCGTTGTTGGTGCCCGCGCGCGGACTCAAGCTCACCACCAGCGCGTGCGCGAGCGGCTCGAAGTAGGTCTGCGCCCCTGCAAAGTCCTCGCCTCCGTTGTTGGACGTGTCCACCGCCAGAGCGCGGTCAATGGTGGCGTCGGAAAACACGGGGGTCTCGCACCGCAACACGGCGGACGACACCGCAGAGGCGCCCACAGTGTACGCGTTGCCGAAGCGGCACGCCAAAGCGTCCAGCCCCGCCAGCGGGTCGCTGGAAGATCCCACGAAGATGCCGCCGCCGCTCCCTGGGTGCGCCGGGTTTCCATGCCCATACCCAAACTGGTTGTTGGAGGCGATGAAGTTCGCACCGGCGACGGTGACCAGCGTGCCGCCTGAGGCGAGCCCTGTGGGCGGAAACAAAACGTCTGGCGCCGCCGCCGCCTGGTATTCGAACATCACCCCGAAGGTGGTGAAGTTACCGGGGCCGGCGCTCACCTCCACTGAGACGAAGCCCACGTGGTGCGGGGGTGCGCGGCACACCGCGGTTGCCGGCGTCACCTGGTTCACCCCTGTCACGCTGGCCAGCACCGGGGTCAAACCAAAGCGGCAGCTGAACGCCGACTGCTGCGACTCCATGGCGGTGGGCACGAAATTTCCGCCGTGCACAGTTACCACCGTGCCCCCCGTGCCCGGCCCGTGGTTGGGTTCCAGCCCGAACACCTCGAGCTGCGGGCCGAAGGTGAACTCCAGCTGCCCACGCCGCTCCACCTCGTCCGAATAGTCCCGGCCATTGACCGCCACCGCTAGCCGCACCCCACGCTGCGGGTTGGGCGCGTGTGCGGGGGAGACGCAGTCCACGTGGTTCATGCTGATGAACCCAGCCGCCGTCACGACGGTGGATCCGAACTGACACTTGAGCTGCGCGCCGGCGTCGCGGAACTCGCGCCCTGTGAGCTTGCACGACGTGCCGCCCGCCTCGGTGCCCCAGCTCGGGTCGCTGTAGTACGCAGAGGGCACACGGTGGAACGCGACCAACAGCCCGTCAGTCGACCACGCGGCGGCATCCGCGGCGTCATGCGAGGACGCCACCTCCGCCGGGGCCTGGGTGTCGAAGTGGTGCATCCCCGCTGCCTCGACGCGGATCAGCGCCGAGGACACCACCACCCCGGCGGCGTGCGGCGCTGCGGCGGTGAACTCCCCCAGGCGCACCGCCGTCTCCCCCACCACGAAGTCGCGGCCATGGATGTTGAGGACGGTACCTCCGCCGCCGGGCACCGCCGCGCGCGGGTGCACGGCGAACACCGCGGCACCCACGCGGTGTTGGATCTGCGGCAGGCGGTCCATCTCCATCACTGGGTGCGCCCCCCCCGCCCCGTGCGCCCATGGGAGGGTCACCTGAATGACGTGGAAACCCGGGGAGGCGGTGGGAAGCGCAGTGATGGAGGCTTCGTTGGCGCGGTCGCCCCCGCCGCCCCCGCGCTGCAGCTGGATGCGCCCCCCGCGTCCGTCTGAGGGTGACCGGCCCTCCTCTACCACGACGCGGTTGGGGGGAAGCGTGCCTGTCTCGCCGAAGATGCGGATCCGCGCGCCCCCCGCCGCTGCCACCACCGCCGGCGACGCCGCGTGCGACACGAAGGGGCGGCGGTACAGCCACTGCGCGGGGGCTCTGGCGGCAGCGTCGGCGGGCGACCGGCCGACGACGACGTCCACCAGTCGGGTCACATGCGCGGGAGCAATGAGCTCCGCACCAGCGGCTCCGGCCCCCGGGCGCAGCGCTACAGGGGCGACGGTGCCCACGCGCGCCGACAGCTCGTCGTTACCCGAGGACGGCTGCAAGTACCGACCTGCCAGGGTAATCACCAGCCCGCCTGCCACACTCCCCGCTGTCGGGAATATATCGTACAGTGTCGGGCCAGGCGCCACCGCCAGGGGCGCCGCCGCCGCGCCCGCGCCCGCCGCCTGCCCGCCCGTTGATGCTGACTAAGGCGGAGGGGAAGCAAAACAAAAGCCATGTCAAAACCAAAACCAAAATCAAAACCGAAACCAAAACCAAAACCAAAACCAAAACCGAACTCAAAACTAAAACTAAACCCAAATCCAACTCCACTCCCGACACCGGCGTCACCAAGAACGCCCAGCCTCCCAAAGGTGAGAGCACCTTGTAACACCCGTTGTAACACGCGTGCCCCTAACACGCATGCCCCTGCGTGTCGTCTGGTATACACTGGTATCGAAGGGACTCGGGAATCACCATCAACATTCAAAGAGAACAAGAGGGGTTCGGGGTTTAATGGGCATGTGTCGGGGAGCGAGAGAGCTCCCCACCTTGACGTCGGGAATGAGGATAACTAGCCAAATCTTACGCGAGGAGGCCTCAGTCCATGATTGGGCGCCACCTACTACAGGAGCACTGTTGACAATCCATCGAGAAAAAGTATAATATTCTGACCCGCGAAGGGCGCGACCACCCCCTCTGCCCCTCACTTCTCATACCCACTCATCTCTTCCTTGGGCGTCAGTCTGACTGTGCACGTGGGAGACGTGTGGTGTCGGTGCACCCATCGAAGTTGCACCCCACCCGCCGCGCCGTGCCACACAAGCCGTGGTTGCGTTCCCGTCACATCTTGCACGCGTTGTGCGGTTCGCATGTGGGACCCTGATTCGCAGGCGTGGCTTCGTCTTCGTCGATTCGAGCCTACGTCAAGCAGCGCACGAACGTCTCGACAGGTCAGCTGGAGTACCAACTCGAGAGCGTGGCAGGGATGGCCAGGATGCGAGCCTCGGTTGTCGTCAGTGTGACGGCCACGAATCCCACCAAGGCGAGCGCAGCGCAAGCTGGTGCAGCGGGGGCGGCGCCGGGGGCGGGGAGCGGGGTGGGGTCAGCGTGGGAACGGGTTGGGGCAGAGGCGGCGGGGGCGGTAGTTCCCGGGGGTGAGACAGGTAGGTCGGCAGCGACCGAGGCGGAGGCAAGAGAAGTCGGTTTGACGGGGGAGCAGGCTGCGATGGAGGAAGCCGCCCGCCAGCTGTGCAAAGATGACCTTGACCGCGATGTCAAGGTCGTTTACAAGAACCTGCTTGAGAGCTACAAGCCCGCGCGGCCGAGGCCAAGTCGCTCAGCCCGAGGCGTGGTCGGCGGCGTCACGAGCCCGACCGCGAAGTGCAGAGGGGCGGATCTGATTGACGCGGCGCGGGTGCTTCTGGACACCAAGCAGTTCGTGAAGACGTACCTTCCCGTGGAGGACCTCCTGGCGCTGCGCCCTCCGCCCCCTCTGGGCCCGGGCGGTGGCGGTAAGGGCGGCCGCCCGCCCATGCTCGCAACCGGGGTGCGGGTACTGGTGACCGCCGTGATCGACGCCCGCAACCGAGGACCCAAGGTTTCGGGCATGGCGGACAAGGCGGCCAAGAAGCACAAGCACGGCATCGAGACCAAGCCCCCGCCCGAGGTCGTCTTGTTGCCGCCCGATCCCTTGCTGTCTGACCTCAAGGCGGCGGCGAGCAAGGCGTTTCAGGAGCTGTACGTGGTGTTGGCTAAGTACAAGGTGAAGACTGTGGTTGGCTTCGAGGGGGTGGCGGACAAGACCCGCCTGGGGGTCTTGGGGGTGGGCTCAAACTCCAAGAAGGCGGCGGGACTTGCGGTGGAGGTTCACGGAGACGGCGCCGACCTCGAGAGCGAGTTCCGATACCAAGGGGGGTTGGACCAGTGGGTGGTGCGGTGCGTGTGTGGCACGTGCGACGACGACGGCGAGCGCATGATTGCTTGCGACGCGTGCGGGGTGTGGATGCACACGAGGTGCGTTGGCATCTCGGACGCGCAGGGGACGCCGCGCAGGTGGACGTGCGTCGAGTGTGAGGTGGAGGTGAGGGAGGCGGCGGAGGCGGCGGCGGCGGTGGCACCGCCTCCAGGGAGACCACCGCCGATGGTGCGCTGTCCTCTGCCAGAGAAGAATCATAAAAAGCGCAAGGAGAGCAGGAGGTGAATTATTTTCTTTTCGGTGCACGCGTTGTTGCGCAACGCGGTGATCGCGATGACAAGGACGTGTGAGTAGATTGCGTATTGAGGCATTGTCGGAGCTGGAGGGCACTACGCGGTTCACGTTCAGCGCCTGCTTTTTCGGGTAAAAATTAAAAAGTGGCTCTTCGTGCACCGATACACAGTTTTGATAGACAACCAGTCAGAAAAGAGGCCGTGAACCGCGTAGCAAGTAGGGAACGCCGCCGCGGTGTGTCCTTGTTCCGAGTACATATTTCTTTATCCTGTAATCCCCAGCTCCAGCACCCTCAAGGTTTCGCTCGCTCTTTTATGGGGAGAGGTGATTTGTCAAAAAATATGAAAAGAGGGGATTGAGACCAGTAACATATACGAATAGAAAGCGACAACAAACAAGAAAGCTCTGGCCCCCCACCGATCAAATACCAGATGAGAGCACGGAACTTAGGAACACACACTAAACGCGCCTACTTGCTCCCCGTGTAAAAGTATCCGATCACCTACACTCAGCACCTTACAGCAGGGCCTGGTCATGACGTGCCTTCTGGCGGCTAACAAAAGACGCACGTGCGGCGCGTTGCGTGCAGGGTATATATAGTACACCGTGGGCGCTCAAAGCCTCTGCGCGGTCTGCGCCTTCATGTACGACTTGGGGAGCATGGCGAACTTTTGCAGCTTGGGCACAAAGGCTCTCTTGCTGAAGTTGTCGTAGTCGTTAGCCTCGATGTTGTCAAGGATGTCGCGGTAGACGTCGAGCGCCGACCACACAGGCCATCGCGCATCCTTGTGCAGGCAGTTCACCCCCGCCTCCGCCTCTGCGAACACTTCGCGCGCGCGATCTATCTGAAACTTCATGAAGCGCTTCCATCGTTCGTCCACCTGCCCCGTGGCGGAATTGACCAGCGTCCCTCGCACGATCTCGATCTCGTCGATGCCAAACTCTGCCAGTTCGTTGATGGGCACATAGATGCGGTTGCGAGTCTGCACGTCCTCGCCCACGTCGCGCAGGATGTTAGTGAGCTGGTTCGCCAACCCGAGGCTGAGCGCCGCCTTGTACACTTTCTCTAGGTCGCCCTCGTAATCGTCGTCCGTGCCCATAATGGGCATGCTCATGAGGCCCACTGTGCCGGCGACGCGATAGCAGTACTCGTACAACTCGTCGAACGTCTCGTACCGCGGCTTCACCAGGTCCATACGCATCCCGTCCACCATGTCGCGGAAGGGCTGAATGTCCACGGGGTACCGCGACACAGCGTCGCACAGCGCGGCGTCGATGACGTCCCGGGGGCGCCCCTCGAAGATCCCCTCCAGTCGGGCCTCCCACTGATCCAGCGCCTCGGGCGTGATGTGGCTGGCGTTGGGGCCGTCCACAAGCTCGTCTGTGCGCCGGCACCACACGTAGATGGCCCAGATCGCGCGCTGCTTCTCGGGGGTCATCAGCTTGGTGCCTACGGGGCGTGGAAGGTAACGATACGGGAAGGAGGCTCAGGCGCGAGGGTGCGAGAAATGTGCAATGCAATCGAATGCACGCACCAGGAAGGGGGTACCTTTTCTCATACCACTAAAAGGCCCACGGCGCCAAAAACCGAGAGTGGATAAATCGCTCGCTGCGCGGCGCACTTCGCAACGAGCGAAAAAGGGGGCGCGGGGAGTGGAAATGGCCTGCGCGCGGTGGTTTGCGTGGTGGGAACGACTACTCGAAAGAAGAGGGGAGTGGAGGGGGGGGTCGGGTGCCGCGGGGGGACGCGAACGCACCGAGGTAAAAGGTTTTGGCGTATTCGCCGGTGACCTCGCGGCAGCGCTCGTAAGCGCCGTCGAGCATGTCCGACGGGATGGATGGCGGAGGCGCCCGGATGCCGGAGGTCTGGCGTTTCACGCAACATTCAAGCGCGAACTGCTCCACCTCACGTCCGTTGGAGGCGACGACATCCTCAGGCCGGCGCTGGAACGTGGCGGACGCAGGCGCGGCGCCTGGCTCCACAAGGCTGGCGGAGACACGCCGCGAGCCCGCGCGCGCTGAAGACCGGGCCACCGGGCCACCCCCACCGCGCGCGGCGGGCGATGACGAAGACGAGGCCCCGAGCCGAGCGATGCTCCTCGACGCCCGCGACGTCGCCCCTCCGAGCCGAGAAACCGACACGGCGCACGACGCGGAAGCCATCTTGCTTGGCAGCAAAGAGACACAAGCAGTGACTGACGCGACGTGTCTTTGGAAACCTTCTCGGGGGAGAATCTTCCTTTGAACGCCTCAACGAACGCGTAGCCCGCGACGTCAAACGACGAGGCAATGCGAGTCGAGGACGCACTATCGTTTCCCACGGAACCTCGGGGGGCCTGCACGAGGGCGGGCGGCGTGGCGCGTCGTTGAAGCAGCGACGCGTAAAAAGGACTGAAGTGGATATTACCTCCGACAAGGCCGCCACCTCGTCTTTGCAGATTTTGCACTTTTTTGATGTTTTCTCGCTCTCCAAAGCTTCTTTCGGCGCGTGGCGGGATAAGGAATATAAAGAGTGGAGACGATGGAAAGTTGGATTCGCGAAAAAGAAACGGTTGCCCTCCCTTCCGCAAAATGTGGCGGAACGAACGCTCGCGCTCTCTCTACCATCCCGACCCGGAGTGCAACACACACGCCTTGCCTGGCACGACGCGCCGATGATCGACATGGGCGAGCGTCACAATCCGACGGAGGTCCTCGCGGGCGAACCCACACCCGCCGGCGAGCGCGTGTCAGAACCACTGCACGGGGGATGGGGAGGACGGCCGTTACATTGCTCCCCAGTAGTCACGACGGGATCCAGTGAGCTCGCACACACGCAGCGGCAAGAGCAGCACCAGCATCTACAGGCTCCCGTGGGGCCGACGGCGGGCAGTAGGCAGCAGATCCGCCCGAGAGCGGGGCCCCCACCTCCATTTCGTCCGCCTCCGCCTCCGTTTCGTCCGCCCAACGTCATTCCGAACCCCTCTGCGCTCGTCAACCCACCCTCTCAGCCACAGGCACTCTTTGCACCGACAGCAGCACAGACGACGCTGCCGCCGCCGTCGTCATCCATCGCCGCTGCCGCCACCCATGCCCGTGCGCTGGAGACCATCGCGACGCTACGAGGCGAACGCGACATCGCGCGTCACGAGACGGCACAGGCACTCGCCGCCACCGCCGCGATGCGAGACGAAAGTCGACGAGCAGAAGCCGCGGCTGCTGCGGTGGCCGCGGCCGCCTCACACACGCATGCGGCCCTCGACGAGCTCAGAGCGCGACTGGCGTCGGCGACGCAGGAGTCCACCCTGCAGCAATACCATCACGAGCAAGAGCTTCAACGACTCGCGCGTCCCGCGGAGAGCAACGACGCGAGGGAGGCGATGTGGAAGGTGGAGCTGAGCCGGCTCTCCAACCGCGTGGCTGAGCTCGAGGTGGAGCTGGAGATGCTGCAGGAGAGGTGCGAGGAGCTCGAGGCTGAGCGCAACGAACGGGCTGACGACGACGAGCACGAGCCCGAAGGCAAAGATAAGAGCACACACGATGACGTTGACGGATTATCGACCACGACGGCGGCGGCGGCGGCTTATCGTGCGGGGAGCCGCGCCGCGGACTTGTCCCCCTACTCCGGCGGCAACGTGTGTGCGTCGACCCCCCGCACGTTCATATACTCGGCCGACGATCAGCTCCGTTACCACGAGGCCATCGCGGTAGAGAAGGAGGACTCCTTCGACTTCGAGGAATCGCCCACGACCACTCCCCCGGCCGGGTTCCGCCTCCCGGGGAGCGGGAAGAAAGTGTCCATCGACGATGCGTTCGACGCCGCGTTCGCGTTGTAACGCACAGGTCCCCCAGCAGCCTCGGTAGCGCCCACACCTGTAGTTTCGCGCGCAGCGCCCCGCGACATACCCCACCCGTCGCCGCGCGCGTCGGTTGCGATCCCGGCGCCGAGACTCACGTCGCACGAAACACCGTTTGACCACGACGAGAACGAGGCGCAAAGGATAGGGCGCAGAGCATTCGTGCTGAACACTTCACTTCATGTATGATATATCAAAACAGAGAAAGCTTTCTTAATTTCTGGTGCCTGGTGAGACGAGCCAAAGAGAGGTAGAAACGCAAACAGAAACGCACATTTAGAGTCGACATCCACACACCGGCACGCGTCTACACGTCCACGCGTCACACGGCACACGTTGACACCGGCAGCGCAGCACCTTCCGCGCGCCCTCACGCCTCGTGCGCGTCGAGCGCCTCCCGTGCGCCAATGTGCAGCGCGTCGAGCTTGGCCAACTGCGCCTCCGTGCCAAGCTTCTCCAGCGCCGCCACGTACGCGGGGACGGGGGCGCAGTCCCGCAGGTGGTCCGCTAAGAACTGCCGCGGGTTCTGGGGCCGCACCTGGGTTACGGTTGGGGGTCAGGGCTTAGGGTTTAGGGATAGGGTTTAGGGTTAAGGGTCTAGAATTTTTGGGTCTCGGGTTTCGGGTTTCGGGTTTGGGATTTAGGATTTAGGGTGTAGGGTTTAGGGTTTAGGGTTTAGGGTTTAGGGTTTAGAGTTTCACTTTGGCCATGGCGCACATGCCGTCGTGGAGCGCCGGAAGCACGGCGGTGGACTCGAGGTACTCGCGTGCGCCCATCGCCGTGGCGCCGCCCTTGGGGTAGTGGCGTGACGCAGGGGCGTCGACGCGTTCAGGGCGTGTGAAGGAAAGCAGGGTCAGAGGCGCGGTGGGCTCCGAGGCGGGTGGGCGTGATAACGAGGGAGGGTTGAGGATGAGGTGGGCTCGGAGACGCGATGGGCGCAGAGGCAGAGTGGGCTTGAAAGAGAGGTAGTTTCGGAGGCAATGGGGCTTGAGAGAGCAAGGGGCTTGAGAGAGCCCAGGCAAAGGCGTGATCTGGTCACCGACTGCGACTACCGGTTGGTTGTGTTGCACACAGTAAGTTGAAGTGGTTCACGGGTTGAGTCGCGAAGGCGCTTGCTCAGGTCGGTGGAGTAAGGTGTTCGGGCGCCTCACTGCGGGGCGCGATAGACACGGGGCGGTGGCGTCCGGGGTCCAGTGGCGGATAGTGTCTGCGGCGAGGATGAACGGCTCCTCCGGGCGTTCAGAGGACAGCGCCCTCAGGGCGTGGCGCACCGCCAGCTGAATATTCTGCGCCAGGTACGCGTACACGGGCTGCTTCTTGGGAAACAGGTCCGGGCGCTCGCCGCCAACGTCGGTGGGACGCTCATCTATCCCGCTCCCGCCCCCGCCCCCGCCCCCGCCCCCGCCCCCGCC
>Ga0208413_1002634_pt1 | contig 10119 bp, 11 predicted proteins | sample AntAceMetag02UKD_FD_184761 | JGI IMG/M metagenome (GOLD analysis project Ga0208413, IMG submission 184761) | Saline lake microbial communities from Ace Lake, Antarctica - Antarctic Ace Lake Metagenome 02UKD (SPAdes) (version 2) | ecosystem: Environmental > Aquatic > Non-marine Saline and... | reverse complement strand
GCGAAATCGCGATTAACGCGAGCACGATCCCAGCGGCGCTGACGTCGGTGGTGGAAGTGATGAAACCACCGAGCGAGATAACGGCCGCAATGAAAAACATGACGATTAGAGCGCGAGTTGCGGGCACATCGGTTGCGTAGGTGCTCACAACACTGGGTGTCAGCGCCTCAACAAGGGAAACTCCCAAGACATACGCCAACAGAAAGAAGGCTTGAACGAGTGCGAGCACCGCCCAAATAGCCGCAGCCCACGAACCACGAAGAATGTCTTTTCGCCCGGCGGCCGAGAGCACACCGTTCTTGCCGGAAGGATCAAGAAATGCAGCGGATACAAGAAATCCGATAGTTACGATTCCCGCGATATCGGTCAGGACCCGCAGAATGGCCACCCCCCAAGCGACAAATGGTCCAGTGTCAGAAATTCCCTCAGCAGCTGATTGATAGGAACTGCCGGTCACCATGAGCCCAATGGCTGTTGCGGCAATGCCAATGGCAATAAGTACGGAACCAAAAATAACTACCCGAGATTTCGAAACAACCTGCGTGCCTGGGTTCAGCGTTGTTTTCACGCTGAGCGCTTCCGCCAAATGAAGTAGCTAGCCACAACACCTGCAAGGACGAGGAACCCGACGACCCAAACGATCATTGAACCAGACTCTGATCCTGAACTAGGTTCCGAACTAGATTCTGAACTAGATTCTGAACTCGCGTCGACGGTGACTTCTGAAGCCACCTCAACATCTGAAGTTTGGTCTGGAGTTGGTTCCGTGGAAATTGCTGGTTCTTCAGCCGCGGTTTCGGCTGTGAGCGGGATCGAAGTTTCTGGGTAACTAAATGCAAATGAACCGGTAACGGGGTGCCCGTCCTCGGACACAATTCGATAGGCAACGTTGTAGGTGTCTCCAGGTAGGTCCACCGGCCACGAGACGAGAACTTCGGTCTCAACGGTTTCAGCGACCACCCCGGCAACGAGCTCACCAGCGGAGTCTGAAATTGCAACTTCTGCCATGCCATCGAGGACTAGGGAATTGAAACTCAAGACGAGGGACTCGGGGGCTTCAGTGAGCGCAGCGCCGTCAACGGGATTAGTGCTGACCAGGTCCGCGTGGGCAGAAGCTGGTAACGCACCGGCCAAAAATGCCACACTGACGAGGCAGAAACTTGCGAGGAAGGCGAATACTTTTTTCACCCCCTCAGAGTACCTCTGATTGGGAAAGAGCGAATCCGCGCACTTTGGCGTAACCAAAAGTGCGCGGATTCGATTGTTACTAAAACGCAGCTTCAGGAATGTCCATGATTTCCCCGGTAGTAGCTTCGGCGATCCCGCGCTCGGCAGCAATGAGTGGAAGGCGGTTGCGGGCGAACCAGCGAGCGCTCTCTACTTTGCCTGTGTAGAAGTCCTTATCGCGATCACTTGGACCAGCGGCAAGAGCGGCCAAGGCCACCTCTGCTTGACGCAGAAGCAACCAACCAATCATGAGGTCACCGGAAGCCATGAGTAGGCGGGTTGAGTTCAAGCCCACCTTGTAGATCTCTTTAATGTCGGTCTGGGAAGCACTGGCCCACTGGCCCATGACACCTAGGATCGCTTGGACGTTTTCAAGCGCCTGCCCAAGAAGTTCGCGCTCTACGGAGAGTTGACCTGAGCCTTCGTCACCCTTAACAGTCTGGGTGATCTCCTGGGCGAGGTAACTAATCGACTTGAACTGGTCCTTCACCATTTTGCGGAAGAAGAAGTCAAGACCTTGAATAGCGGTCGTTCCTTCGTAGAGGGTGTCAATCTTGGCGTCACGGATGTACTGCTCTAAGGGGTAGTCCTGCAGGTAACCCGACCCGCCGTAGGTCTGAAGACCCACAGCAAGCATTTCGTAGGAGCGCTCAGAACCGACACCCTTAACAATTGGGAGGAGCAGATCATTGATCCGAAGTGCCTGGTCCAGATCAACGGACGTGTCACCGGCTTCACCCATTTCGATCAAGTCCTGCCAGTAGGCGGTGTAGAGCACTAGTGCCCGCATTCCTTCGGCGTAGGACTTTTGCAGCATGAGTGAACGGCGCACGTCTGGGTGATTGGTAATGGTGACTCGAGGTGCTGTCTTATCCGTCATTTCGGTGAGGTCTGCGCCCTGAACTCGTGTCTTCGCGTAGTCCAAAGCATTGAGGTAACCGGTGGACAGGGTCGCAATGGCCTTAGTGCCGACCATCATGCGTGCATACTCGATCACCTTGAACATTTGCGCAATGCCGTTGTGGACGTCGCCGACCAGCCAACCGACAGCTGGCTCATTTTCACCGAATGTCATTTCGCACGTGGTGGAAACCTTCAAGCCCATTTTCTTTTCAACATTGGTTGCGTACACGCCATTGCGTTCGCCGAGCTCGCCGGTTGCCAAGTCAACATGGAACTTGGGAACAACGAAGAGGGAAAGACCCTTTGTTCCTGGACCGGCACCTTCTGGGCGAGCAAGAACCAAGTGAACAATGTTGTCAGCCATGTCGTGCTCACCGCTAGTAATAAAGCGCTTTACGCCTTCAATGTGCCAAGAGCCGTCAGCCTGTTCGATCGCCTTGGTGCGACCAACACCGACGTCGGAGCCAGCATCTGGTTCGGTGAGAACCATGGTGGCACCCCAACGCTTTTCGATCATGAGTTCACCCCAGCGCTTTTGATCTTCGTTGCCCAGTGCGTCCAGGATTGCCGCGAAGCCGGGACCGGACATGAATAGGAATGCACCGGGGTTTGCTCCCAGCATGAGTTCAGCGGCAGCCCAGCGAAGTGAGGGGGGAGCACCGGAACCACCAAGGTGCTCGGGTAGATCAAGGCGCCACCACTCAGAATCCATCAGCGCGTTGAAGCTCTTCTTGAAGTCTTCCGGCATGGTGACGGTTTTAGTGGCTGGGTCGTATACGGGTGGAACACGGTCCGAGGAGACGAAGGTGTCCGAGAGAATCCCGGTCGCTAAGCGATTCACTTCGTCGAGGACGTCACGGGCGGTTTCAGCGTCCATTTCAGCGAAGGGGCCTTTGCCCATGAGTTCGCCGGCTCCGAAAACCTCAAAAAGGTTAAATTCAAGGTCGCGCTGATTGCTCTTGTAATGCGTCATTGCCACTCCCTGTGCTGAAATTTCGGGCTAAGTTACCCGTCGGTAACAATGATGAACCCTCATGGCAACTTTTGCAAGCAGAGATACCCAATTCGACATAAATAATTTGATTTCACGCTTATGAAACCCAAAAACCTGAGACACTCCCGGGAAACACTTTCCTGAATTGGTCCGTACATTCAGCCATCGAGCGCCAAGGAGTTCCCATGATCGTTCACAAGAGCCTTCTCCCTGAAGTTGAGATTCCCAATATCTCAATCACCGAGTTCATTTTGCGTGAAGCAGATCGAGTCCCCGACCGAGAAGCGCTCATTGACGGCCCGACCGGTCGCTCCTATACATACGCGCAACTCAAAGGCATGATCTATTCCTTTGCTGGTGGTCTCGCCGCCAAAGGTCTCGTAAAAGGCGACACCATCGCGTTGATGTCACCGAATATTCCTGAGTTCGCGATCGTTTTCCATGGTGCAGCAGTTGCCGGTATTGCGGTGAGCACGATCAATCCGACCTACACCGCAGACGAAGTCAAATTCCAACTCAATGACTCCGAATCAAAACTACTTGTCACGATCGGCATGTTTTTAGAAACAGCCCAGTCGGCAATCGAGGGAACTGCAGTTTCTGAAATCGTGATTATTGGCGATGCCCCGGAGGGCACAACTCCGTTCACGGCGCTATTCGGCAATCCAATTGCGCAGGTTGAGATTGACCCGAAGGAGCAGGTTGTCGTACTTCCCTATTCTTCAGGCACGACAGGTTTTCCAAAAGGGGTCATGTTGACCCACCACAATCTCGTTGCAAACTTGATGCAGGTTGAAGACGCCCTTGACGTCGAAGACGGTGAAGTAGTTCTGGCGGTTCTTCCGTTTTTCCACATTTATGGAATGCAAGTCCTCATGAACGAATTTCTCTCACGTGGCTCCACAATCGTTACGGTTCCACGTTTTGACCTGGAGCAGTCACTGTCAATTATTCAGGACCGAAAGATCACGCGCTTCTTTGTCGTTCCACCAATTGTGTTAGCACTTGCTAAACACCCACTCGTTGACCAATACGACCTGAGCAGTTTGAAACAGGTCTTCTCCGGTGCCGCACCCCTGGGAGCTGAACTCGGTGAAGAAGCCGCGGCGAGAATTGATTGCACGGTCGTTCAAGGATTTGGCATGACCGAACTTTCACCCGTGAGCCATATCTCCCTCGAAGGTCGTTCTAAGCCTGGGACTGTCGGATTGACCGCGCCGAATACTGAAATTCGAATAGTTGACCCAGAAACAGGCGAGGATCAAGATTTTGACGGGGTAGGTGAACTCTGGGTCCGAGGACCCCAGGTCATGAAGGGTTACCTGAATAACCCAAGTGCCACCGAAATCACGATTGACCCTGAGGGTTGGCTGAAGACCGGAGACATGGGCATGATCGACTCCGAGGGTTACGTCTCAATCGTGGACAGGCTGAAAGAACTGATCAAATACAAAGGTTTCCAAGTTGCCCCGGCCGAACTTGAGGCTTTCCTACTTACCCACCCGGCAATCGCCGACGCCGCCGTGATTGGGATCCCCGACGTTGAAGCCGGCGAGATCCCGCGCGCATTCATTGTGCTCAAGCCTGGCCAGCAGGCCAGCGCGGCAGAGATCACTGAATTCATGGAAGGGCACGTTGCCAAATACAAGGTGATTCATGACATCGTCTTTATCGACGAAGTTCCCAAGAGCGCTTCGGGCAAGATTTTGCGGCGCATGCTGCGCGACTAATTCGCGGGAGTCGGCGTGGAGCACCTATGCTCCCGTTCATGTTAGAAATCAAGCGCTCGCTCGTTGACTCGATTGTTGCTCACGCACGGGCGGATCACCCGGACGAAGCGTGCGGAGTGATTGCCGGACCCGTAGACAGTGACCATCCAGAACGGTTTATTCCGATGGTGAATGCGGTGCGCTGCCCGACTCTTTATGAATTTGATTCACAGGACCTGCTCCGGCTTTATCGGGAGATGGACGATCGGGACGAAATTCCCGTTGTGATTTACCACTCGCACCCCGCGACCGTCGCGTATCCCTCGATCACTGACATCACACAGGCCTCTGAGCCCGACTCACATTACGTCCTGGTGTCAATTCGAGAGACTGGGCCGCTAGAGGGCCCATTTGAATTCAGATCATTTCGAATCGTGGACGGCGAAGTCACCGAGGAAGCGATTTCCATAATTGAGTGACATACTTCAGAGTCATTCACGGGGTCGAATCGCAGGGTCCAACCACAAGGTCCAACCACAAGGTCCAACCACAAGGTCCAACACGAGAGAGCTTGAACATGTCAATTGAAATCCGCATTCCCACCATCCTTCGCCCATTCACCTCGGGTGAAAAATTAGTGAACGCCAAGGGCTCCTCCCTCGAAGAAGTGTTAGCTGACCTAGAAGTTAACAACCCTGGAATCGGCGAGCGGATACTCGACCAACAGGGTCTGCTTCGGTTTATCAACGTGTACGTCAATGACGAGGATGTGCGCTTCCTTGACGGCCTGGCAACTCCGATCGGAGAAAACGACTCGATCACCATCCTGCCCGCAGTCGCTGGCGGCTAGGCGTTCATGCGTTTTGACTCCTTGCTCGACTCGGTCGGGCACACGCCACTCGTTGGTCTTCCCAGGCTTTCGCCTTCGCCTGAAGTCAGGCTTTGGGCCAAACTCGAGGACCGCAACCCAACCGGTTCGGTCAAAGATCGAGCAGCCCTGGCCATGGTTCTTGACGCCGAGCGCACTGGTGCCCTCAGAGCCGGGGCAACATTGTTGGAACCAACCTCGGGCAATACCGGAATCTCCCTCGCAATGGTTGCAAAACAGCGGGGCTACAACCTCGTCTGTGTAATGCCGGAAAATACGTCAGCGGAGCGAGCCCAGTTATTGTCCATCTGGGGTGCGAAGGTGATTTATTCACCAGCGGCGGGTGGCTCAAATGAAGCAGTTCGTGTCGCCAAAGAGCTGGCAGCCGAAAATCCTGACTGGGTCATGCTCTACCAATACGGAAACGCGGCAAATGCACTCGCCCATTACGAAAATACCGGGCCCGAATTACTGGCTGACCTACCTTCGATCACCCACTTTGTTGCTGGCCTTGGAACGACCGGCACCTTGATGGGTGTTGGGAGGTTCTTTCGTGAACACAAACCGGACGTTGAAATTGTTGCAGCGGAACCGCGGTATGGGGACCTCGTGTACGGCTTGCGCAATATCGATGAAGGCTTTATTCCTGAGCTCTACGACAAAACACTTCTCACGAGCCGTTTCTCAGTTGGCCCACGTGATGCTGTTGCGCTAACACGTGAACTACTTGAACTCGAAGGAATTTTCGCAGGAGTCTCGACCGGAGCGATTCTGCACGCCGCGCTGGGTCTCGCATCCAAGGCCGTGGCAGCAGGGACACCGGCAGATATTGCATTCATCGTGTGTGACGGAGGTTGGAAATACCTGTCGACCGGTGTCTACGGCGGCACATTAGACGAAGCAGAGGACGCTCTCGAAGGCGAGTTGTGGGCTTAATGAATAATTCCCAATATACGAGGAGAAAAGAATGAGTTTACCGCCACTTATTGAACCAGCTGAGGAACTCAGCGTCGAGGAAGTTCGCCGCTACAGCCGACATTTGATCATCCCTGACGTTGGCATGTCTGGCCAAAAAAGATTAAAGAACGCCAAGGTGCTGTGTGTAGGTGCTGGCGGATTGGGTAGCCCCGCTTTGATGTATCTCGCGGCAGCAGGGGTCGGAACCCTTGGCATTGTTGAGTTTGACACGGTTGACGAATCAAATCTGCAACGACAAATCATTCACGGCCAATCTGATATTGGTCGACCAAAGGCTGAAAGTGCCCGCGACAGTGTTCGTGAAATCAATCCGTTGGTGGACGTGGTCATGCATGAGGTTCGTCTTGATTCCTCCAACGTCATGGAGATTTTCGCTGACTATGACCTGATCGTTGACGGCACGGACAACTTTGCAACCCGCTATCTCGTCAACGACGCATGTGTGCTTTTGGGTAAGCCGTATGTGTGGGGCTCGATCTACCGTTTCGACGGTCAAGCAAGTGTTTTTTGGGCGGAGTACGGTCCCTGCTACCGGTGCCTCTACCCCGAACCACCCCCTCCCGGCATGGTGCCAAGTTGCGCTGAAGGCGGCGTTCTGGGTGTGTTGTGTGCCTCGATCGGTTCAATTCAGGTAACCGAAGCGATTAAGTTGCTCGCTGGAATTGGTGACCCACTCGTTGGTCGGTTAATGGTGTACGACGCATTAGAGATGATCTACCGGCAGGTAAAGATCCGCAAGGATCCAAACTGCGCGGTGTGCGGTGAGAACCCAACCGTCACCGAGTTGATCGACTACGAAGCTTTCTGCGGATCGATTTCACTTGAAGCAGCCGAGGCCGCAATGGATTCAACAATCTCGGTGCGCGATCTCAAGGCAATGCTCGACGCACGTGAGCGTGGTGAAGACGACTTTGTTCTCATTGACGTACGTGAACCGGGTGAATTTGAGATTGTTCAAATCCCAGGAGCGATCCTGATCCCTAAAGGTGAATTCATGAATGGTTCAGCCCTAGCGAACCTACCCACCGACAAACGAATCGTGCTCAATTGCAAGGTGGGCGGTCGTTCTGCTGAAGCACTAGCTGTTGTCAAGGGTGCCGGTTTCAGTGACGCTGTCCATGTTGGTGGCGGGGTGCTTGCTTGGGTTAACCAGATCGAGCCGGATAAACCCACCTACTGAGTTGTGAGAGGTACTAGACCCCTGAAGAGACCGGGTGATGTCTACCGGTAGGAATCTGATCGGTGACTGACTCGAATAATGAGTAGTTGGCCGAGTTGTTCATCAAGGGAAAAAATAACACGGTAGTCACCACGGCGTGCGGAATAAAATCCTTCCAGTTCATCGCGCAGCGGTTTACTCATGCGATGTGGATTGGCCGGCAAAGTCTCGGTAGCAAAGGAAACTATTGCCGTAGCAACTTTTTCCGGCAATCTTTCTAGCCCGCGAAGGGCGCCAGTTGTGAAGGCAACTTCCCAGTTCACAGGGCTGGTAAGGCGGGCAAGCCATAACGTGCGCGCACCGCAGCGGCACTGATCGTCTCACTGTGCTCTACCGCACGGCGCGCATCGGTGATGTCCTCTCGAATATTGGGTTGGGAAAGCCAGAACAGAGTTTCTTTAAGTGACTCCAAATCGTCTTCACTCATCAAAATGGCCGCACCACGACCGTGGCGGGTGATGCGAATGATTTCGTGTTCACGTTCTGCTTCATCGACTAACGCTGAAAGTTTGTCCTTTGCTTCACTTAAAGCCACTGATTTCATACGTCGCATTCTAGTCAATAAATTGGCCACTAAATAGCCATCTTTCAGGCTAAATTTATTAGGGGAGTTCTTCTGCCCCTCGATTTTGCGTTAAGCAGCCCAAGTCGCGACAGGTCAACCTGCCCGGCAATATTGCAAAACCGGGTATAAAAACGTTGGATTATCGGGTATACGGAATCTCAGAACGCGGGTCTTCAACTAAACCGATTCCCTCAAGCGCATATTTATGGGTCGGGGTCTCATAAAAGCGCGAAAGAGACCACAATGGTGCCCATGTCCAAGGCTGTGTCCGCCCCTGTGGGTGAGTGGGTCACGTCCAAGACACCAATTGCCCCACCTAAATCGCTGGACCCAAAACCGCGCTTTTTTGCCTACGTAGCGCTGGTCACCGGCGCGTGGTCAGGAATCCTGTCATTAATTGTGTTCGCGGTGGCACGATTATTTGGTGTCCCGATGGATGTCGTGCTCGAAGGCACAACTATTCACGTGTTCTGGTTTGCCGTACTACTTGTTCCCGTGGTCGCAGCTGGAATCGGCGCCATGGCTTCGCTCTTACTTCGCGGTGTCCCACAGGCACATCGAATTGTGTTCTGGATCGGTACGGTGATCGCGGTTGCATCTATTGCCTACCCATTCATTACCGCAACACTCGTATCCACAGCAATCGTTTTGGCGATCATGCATGTCATTACCTGGGGCCTTGTTGTTCCACAAATCGCGCGTGTTGTTGGCGACACTGAACCGAATGCTCGCATTGAACGGCCGCTTTTGTGACACAGGTTAAGGATTCTGGCAGGTCACTGCCGGTTGCGCTTATCGCTGCCATGCGCCCGCGGCAGTGGACCAAGAACGTGCTGGTCTTCGCTGCCCCACTCGCCGCCGGTCAACTCTTTGAAGTAGATATTTTCTGGCCAAGTGTTGGCGCTTTCATTGTCTTTTGCCTGATTTCTAGTGCGACGTATTTAATCAATGACATTAAGGATCGTGAGAGCGACCGAGAGCACCCTACGAAATACCGTCGGCCCATTGCTGCCGGTGACCTATCTGTCCCACTGGCCCTTGCGTTCGCGGCATTTCTTGGCGCGGTGTCGCTAGTTGTTGCCTACCTGATCGCACCTGCTCTCGCCGGAGTTGTGCTGGCGTACGCGGTATTCACACTTAGTTACTCGCTTCTCCTCAAGCACGAACCGGTTATCGAGTTGGCATTACTCTCGATGGGATTCCTGCTTCGCGCAGTTGCAGGCGGTGCTGCCTCCGGTATTCCAATTTCGCAGTGGTTCCTGATCGTGGCCGGTTTTGGTTCACTGTTCATGGCCGCTGGTAAGCGCTACAGCGAACTCAAACGCGAAGAGATTGCTGGGTCAAAGTCGGAGAACCGGCGCAAGTCATTGGACGGTTATTCACTTGGATACCTGCGATTTGTCTGGGGCACCGCAGCAGCGGTCGCGATCATGGGATACGCGCTGTGGGCTTTTGACGTCGCGGCAACTCCGTCTTCCCTCCCCTGGGCTGAGTGGAGTGTGCTGCCATTTGTCCTTGCAATCCTGCGGTACGGAATTGTGATCGACCGAGGGGACGCCGAAGCACCTGAGGACGCGGTAGTCGCGGACAAAGCACTACTGGTGTTGGGGGCTTCATGGCTGATTCTCTTTGCTCTGGGAGCATTGGGCGTATGAG
>Ga0208413_1002629_pt1 | contig 10132 bp, 7 predicted proteins | sample AntAceMetag02UKD_FD_184761 | JGI IMG/M metagenome (GOLD analysis project Ga0208413, IMG submission 184761) | Saline lake microbial communities from Ace Lake, Antarctica - Antarctic Ace Lake Metagenome 02UKD (SPAdes) (version 2) | ecosystem: Environmental > Aquatic > Non-marine Saline and Alkaline... | reverse complement strand
AGTTTGCCTGCCCAAGCTGTTATTCGTGCGGAGTGCAACGTCGTAGGTTTAAAATGTCTATCCGAGCTATTACGTGGAAACTACCAGCCCAGCTCTGGCCTGATCACAATTGGCGACACAGATATTCTAGACATCGAAGGCAAGCGACTTCGCCAATCCGTGCGGGTAGTCGATAGATCGACGGTATTGCCGATGCCAATTAAGGACTACCTAGAACTATTTATTTCCAAAGACAGTAAATACTCTCGGCAGCAGGCATTGTCGATTATGGGGCTGGACGATGAAATAGGGCATTTAAAAGCAGGTATAGATACAGCGCTTAGTAGGAGTGGTTGGCCGCTTTCTCAACCACAGACTGTTAGCCTCAAGCTGGCCACGGTCTTATTAACGAAGCCTTCTGTATTGGTTTTGGGGGATATTGCTGACATTGTGGAAACAGACATCTTAAAACTCTTTATCCAGAAAATGGCAGTCCAAGGAACCACTGTACTGTACTCCACAAGGCGCGAGGATATGACAGGGTTTACCCACGAGATGAGAATTGGAGTAAAAAAACAAACGCTTAACGAGCTGGATGAGGGGCTTAGCACATGAGCCTAAACAGTGATTTTTTCGAAAAACAGAAATTCTCATTTGATAAGCCTTATCAAATTGAACAGTTGGAAAGGCTGGGTACACTTGCGGGAATAAAAATCCCAAGCGTCGTTAGGGTCAGCTGCTGGATCATCACAATGAGCCTCGCGGTAGGTATAGCCAGCCTCTGGATACCTTGGGTGCAAACTACGACGGGAATTGGCGAAGTTACCACTCTTAGGCCCAATGATCGGGTACAAAACATCAACGCCATGGTCGGTGGTCGAATCGCTGAGTGGTACGTGCAGGATGCCGATTTCATAAAAGCTGGCGATCCAATTATTCGAATTCAAGATATTGATGAGCAACTGCTGCCTCGGTTGCAGGCGCAATTAGAGGCTGGTCAGAGGAAAATTGCTGCTGCTCGAGCAGCTGTTGCCACCGCCCAGATAGATTATCTAAGGCAAGAGGAATTACTAGCCGAAGGCTTGGCATCAAGGTTGTCTTTCGAGCAGGCTAGAATTAAGGTGCAGCAGCTTTCTGTCTCTGTCGAGGAGGCAACTACAGAGTTGAATCAGGCACAAACCGAGCTTTCACGGCAGGGAAGTCAGTTAGTCAGAGCTCCTAGAGATGGCACGATTCTGCATGTTGAAGCTGGCGACACAGCAACAGTGGTGAGGGCTGGCCAGCCTTTAGCTACATTCATGCCGGCGAACTCAAAGAGAGCCGTTGAAATCTATATTGACGGCCGTGATATTGGTCTAGTTCGTCCTGGTAGAAGCGTCAGATTGCAATTTGAGGGTTGGCCGGCTTTTCAGTTTAGCGGGCGACCAGATATAGCGGTAGGTACTTTTCGTGGTGAGGTGCTCTTTGTCGAACCCGCGGCAAGAATCGATGGCCGCTTTAGGGTATTGGTAACGGAACCGGAAAGGACGCAGGGGTGCTTATCAGCGCGGGTAGAGGATGGTATCCCGCGGATGGGTGAATGTGGCTGGCCACCGGAAACATTTGTGCGACTCGGTGCCAACGTGCGCGGCTGGATCTTACTTGAAACAGTACCGTTGGGATTTGAAATGTGGCGCTTGCTTAACAATTTTCCTCCCTTGAATCCAGTCCCAACTAGTTCTAATACAGGCGAGTGATTTAGTGCGAGTTAAAGTAAAAGTTAAAATAAAAACAGCAACAAAAGCCAAATTAACATCGGTCTTCGCTGCTTTTCTTTTCAGCGCTGCAACCGCGCAAGATCCTAGACTGGTCAGCGAGCAGGCAACTGAGCTGGCACACGTATTGCAAAGTGCGGCTGAATTTTACCCCAGTATTAAAGCAGCTCAGGCCGGCATTGCTGAACAAGAATCTGAGTTTCTAGCGGCCACCGGCGCGTTTGATCCTAGAATTGACGGTTCCGCCTCCTCCCGTCTTAGTGGTTTTTATAGCGGCACCGCTACAAACGCCGGTGTTTACCAAAGTATGCCATTTATGGGCGCTGAGTTGTTCGCAGACTATTCAGTGTCAGGTGGCACTTTTCCTGTCTACTCGGATCAGCTTGTAACCACCGATGCTGGTCAAGCGCGAGTAGGAGTTGCTTTTTCATTGCTTCGAGACAGGGACATAGATGACAGGCGTTTTGCGGTCAAGAAAGCAGAGCTAAGCACCAATATTGCAGAGTTCGATTTGTTGGCACAGCAGATTCAAGTACTTCAGCAGGCCTATGTCACTTATGCGAGCTGGTTGATCTCTGCGCGCTTGTTGGAATCTTTTCAAGAGCTACTTGATGTGGCGCAGGTGCGCGGTGAAGCTCTGGAGCGGCAGGCACAGGCCGGAGATGTTGCGGAGATATTAGTGGTAGAAAACGACCAAGCCGTGCTTCAGCGCGAGGGGCTGGTGGTTGAAGCTCGGCGTCAGGTTAGATTGACAGCAGAAAGGCTTGCACTGTTTTTCCGTAGCGATGATGGCATGCCGATTTACCCTTTGTACAATACGTCTTTGAGTATGCCTATTGCAGACGAAGACTTTCTTAATCAGCCGGTCACACTGTTGATTGATCAGGCATTAGAAAATCGACCAGATATTGCCGCTGCGAAAACATTGCGACAACAGTTTAGATTGGAAAAACGAATCGCCGAAAACATGGCCAAGCCGCAGCTGGATTTTCGTCTTTACACGGCAAGGGATTTTGGCGATGGGTCTATTACTCGCATGGGCACAGATACTATTGCTGATATATCTTTTAGCATACCGCTAGAAACTAGGACGGCCAGGGGAAAAATTGCCTCTGCCGATGCGCGGCTGCTAGCGCTAAGCTATGACCTTCGTTTGATCATCGATCAGGCTGAGCGAGATCTTCGATTATCACTAGTAAATCTTCGGGCGACTAGCGAGCTTCAGAGCGTAGCCTTGCAGGAGTTGGAGGTTGCACAGGTTTTGGCGGATGCTGAAGCAAGACAGTTCGAGGCTGGAATCAGTGACTATTTTCGGCTGAACGTCAGAGAGAGGATGCTCGGCGAAGCTCAGCTGCGTCGTTGGCAGGCCGAGCTTAATCATCAGATCGCGCTAGCTAATTACTATGGAATTAGTATGAATCTGCCTATTCTTCTTGGTGAACCCGAGTAGGCAAGGGCGGTTAACCTCAAAATTAATCAAGTAAAAATCCATTTTATCAACTACAGTTTGAACGGTACCTTTAACCTACTAACACTGGTAATTCTTGGTAATGGAGCACCCGAATGCACTTGCGCTAGATATATCAAACCCCGTTAAGGCCATAAACCATATTTGTAATATTGATCAGTCGGTTTTCGGCATCGACTACTTACAAGAAGTGATGGCTCGTGCCGCAGATTTTCTGGGTTTCCCATATGCATTAATAGGAAGGCCAGACCCGAGCAACATTGCCTGTATACGTACCGAGGTGCCCTGGGCGAGGCGAACTGCACAAGAGCATCTCGTGCACTCACTGTGAAGATGTCCACTGCAATAAACCTGTGACGATCTATAGCGCTGACGTGGTCGATCAATTCCCTCATGATCTATTACTTCAAGAACTTGGCGTTTGCTCCCACGTAGGCGCGCCGTTGTTTAGTCCTGAAAGCGAGTTGCTCGGTATACTGGCATTCATGAGTGACCGTCCAATAGAAATAACAGCTGTGTTTACTTCCGTTTTCGAATTTCTGGCTACTTGCGCTGGCATGGAATTAACAAGAGAAGAGCTAAAAAAAAACTGATTGAGAAGAAAGAAAAAGACTTCAGGCAGGAGTGGCTCGCCTCACTAGGGCAAATGGTTAGAGGTGTGATCCATGATTTCATTAATTTACTCTCTGGCTTGCTAGGGCATGCAGAACTACTTGATCTGAAATTAGGCTCTGAACATCCTGCTGCGCCTCATGTTTAAGGAATACTCAAATCTATTCAGCGCTCAAAAAACGTTACCCAGCCGTTTTTAGATTTCGCTCGGCCCCAAGCCAAGCCAAGCGAGAGGGAAAAGTGACAGTGAACCATGTCGTCGCGGAACTGCAATCACTTTTAACACCAGCTTTAGATGCGTCAATCGAACTAGAGACTGAACTAGAAACAGCGGACCTAATTGCAAAAATTGACGGCACCCATTTACAGCAAGTACTGATGAATCTCATATTGAATGCAAGAGGTGCGATGCCTCTGGAGGTAAGTTGCTAATTAGAACGCTTGCTTAGCGATCTGATGAAGTCAAAGAATTAGGGGTCAGCCTAGGCAAAACTATATAAAAATAGAAGTCAGTGACTCAGGTGAGGGTATTAGTGCTGAAAATATGGAGCGAATTTTTGATCCATTTTATAGCACTAAAGAGGTTGGTAAGGGATCGGGCTTGGGTCTGGCCAGTGTTCACAGTTTAGTTCAAACATACGACGGTGTTATTAGTATCGGCAGTGAAGTTGGTGTGGGCTTAGTTTTTACACTTCATTTACCTTGCTCAAATAAAGCGCTCTAGGCAGCTGCAAGTGAGGCAGGTTCGTATTTCCAGAGCGATAAGCGTTTGCTAGTGGCGTAAGATGATGAAGCTATTGCGTTAGCGCTGTCTGAATTTCTGCGGCCCCAGGGCTATGATGTAACCGTTGCTACTAATGGAGAGATTGCTCTTGATTTGATCAAGCAAAGGGAAAACCAAGCAGACCAATTTGACTTAACCATCGCTGATTCAAACATGTCGAAAATGAACGGTAAAAACTTTTGGATCAGCTGTCGTCTGTTTCTCCTGACACAAAAACCATTGTCTCTACCGGAGACCTTAGCGGCTTGGGCCTGAATGGCCCTGACAGGCTGGCGTTTAATGCAATATTGCCCAAGCCCTATGGTTTTTCAGAGCTGGGAAAAACTATTAACACGTTTTTTTATCACTGATTGCTATTTAGTAGCGCCAGCTACTAATATCAGCGCCCTCGGGGGCGGTTTGCTCAATTCGTTCCATGATCCTTGGCAAATACATGGTGTTATAACGTAGTCTCGAAATCCCGTTGCCATTTTCATGATCTCCATTCCAACAGTGCTCGGCGCGATCGCCGTATTCGACCACTCCACCATAATAAGGATTGCTGGTGCTTTCCAAAAATTCCTCTGCAAGATAGACCGCGTTATTGAGATAGTAGTTGTCCATGTCGCCGACATAAATGTGTAATTTGCCTTCAAGTTTTGGACCCAGGGTCGACCAATCTCGTTTTAGAATATGCATGAGATCGTAGTTATCACGCCAATACCGCGCGACCTTTTTGTCGATGACCCCAGTCTCTTTGTCCCAAAGTCTTAGCGGATAGCCATCGTCTCCCATTGGCGAAAAAGTGGCTTCCCAGATATCATACTGTTGGCCGGAACGGCCTTTATCGCCAAGCACAGCTTCAAGTCGATTAAAGTCATATTGGCTGGCGTGGACGTTGCCAAGATAATCTCGATGTCCAGGTCGCGGTAGTTTTTGAAATTGACTATCGTAGAAGTAACCGTTGCTATCGTCATAAATATTAACAGTTAGATAAGCTCTGAAATCGATCGGGTCTGGGCAAGCAATGAATGCGCCGTTGTACTCGTCCGGGTAGAAAGTCTGCACTGCCATTGCCTCCCATCCGCCGGTCGATCCTCCATAAGTGAATCTTGACCAACCTTCACCAATGCCTCTGAATTGCTCTTCGATATAAGGGATCAGCTCATAGGTAAGCGCATCTCCATAGGGTCCTTGACTCGCAGAGTTAACGGCGTAGGAGTCATCATAGTATGGGGTTGGGTGCTGAATCTCGATGGCGATAAAGCGCGGGAAGCCTTCTGCGCTCCATGCTTGGTAGAGATCGTACGCTTCTTGCTGCTCGGTGATGTTGTAGCCTTCTAAATCGAAGCGAGCGCTGTAGCTGGGCTCAAGCGTTGGGTCGGGAGGAGTTGTGCGAAAGCCGCCAAAGTCGTCGGGAAAATGACCGTGAAAAACCATTAAAGGATAGTGAGCATCTGGGTTTTCATCAAAACCTTCAGGCAACAAAACATGTGCGCCTAGCATCACGTCTTCGCCCCAGAACTCCGACAATAGCTCGCTTCGCATAGTGATGTGCTTTATGTATTTGCTGTCAATCGGCGCTTGAATCTTAGGTATGACTTGATCAAGGACGATTGAAAAACTGTTATTAGTATTTTCTTTAATTTCTATTTTTACAGGCGTTGAATAAAGGTTGCCTGGCTTGCGATTCCAGCGCTGGCCTTCTCCTTGGTCGGGTGGCAAGCTTACTGTTAGCCCATTGCTTAAGTTATAGTCTTTGTATCGATTCAATAAAGCTTGAACGTAATAGGTGCCAGGTGCCACAGACGACAAATCCTTTAGGGGATAACCCAACGCGTTTTGATCGATAATCACTTCGCTCGTCGCGGCCCAGTTTTCGACATTTAAGCCGAAGATTAGCTGAGTTTGTGCAGAGGTATTTACCAGAAAACGAGGCTCTTGTTCGTCATGTGTGGCAAGCATTAAGACGAGCCTGCCATCCTGTGGAACGTCTAGGGTGTCGGAATTGAAGCTAATGGAAAAAGTGGGTGTAGCTTGGGAAGATAGTGTGACTTGGGCTAGGCCCTGTGAAGCCAAGAATAAGAGGCTAGTAAAGCAAAGGGATAGGGAGTGTTTGAGTTTGATTTCCATACTGTATCCTTGGTTTTCTTCGAGGCTAACAATTAGCTTATGCCGAGTTAAAGCCTAGCCTATAACTCAATTCTTACCAAGCTTGCAGATTCCATCGCTGTTTGTCTAGCCTGTTCAACAGATTCTCCTCTAGCGACAACAACGCCCATCCTTCTTTTTCCCGAAACCTCAGGTTTGCCAAATAATTTAAGCGCCGTGTTAGGTTTTGCTAGGGCCGCGCCCAGATTGCCGAACTGTACCTGCTTTGATTCGCCATCGACTAGTATGACGGCAGAGGCGGATGGTCCATGAAAGTGTATATTGGGAATAGGCAATCCTAAAATTGCTCGTACATGCAGTGCAAATTGAGATAAATCTTGAGAAATTAAGGTGACCATACCAGTGTCATGTGGGCGGGGTGAAACTTCGCTGAAATACACCTCGTCGCCCTTAATGAAAAGCTCAACACCAAAAAGCCCACGACCACCGAGCGCTTCGGTAACCGTACTAGCAATCTCTTTTGATCGCGCTAGCGCTATTTGGCTCATCGCCTGAGGTTGCCAAGACTCTTGGTAATCTCCGCTTTCCTGACGATGTCCTACAGGTTCGCAGTAGCTAACTCCATCTATGTGTCTAATAGTGAGCAGGGTAATCTCGTAGTCGAATTCGACTAAGCCTTCTATAATCACTTTTCCGGCGCCAGCTCGGCCACCTTCTTGTGCCATGCTCCAGGCGGCATCAATGTCTTTATCGGTACGGATGAGGCTTTGACCTTTACCGGAAGAACTCATGATTGGCTTAACGATACAGGGCATTCCTATTTGCTTTATACCGGTGATGAATTCATCTTTGTTATCGGCAAACCGGTAGTCTGACGTTGGAATGCCAAGGTCTTGTGCTGCCAGTCGCCGGATTCCCTCTCTATTCATTGTGAGTTTTACAGCCTTTGCGGTAGGTATAACAGTGAAGCCTTCGTGTTCAAGCTCAACTAAGGTCTCTGTGGCGATCGCTTCAATCTCAGGCACGATATAGTGAGGTTGTTCAGCTTCGATTATGTCTCGTAAAGCATTCCCATTGAGCATAGAAAGAGTGTAGCTTCGATCAGCAACCTGCATTGCGGGTGCGTTCGCATAGCGATCACAGGCGATAACTTCGACGCCTAGCCGTTGTAATTCGATGACAACCTCTTTTCCCAATTCTCCTGAGCCGAGCATTAAGACTTTTGTGGAAGTTGGTGAGAAAGGGGTGCCAAGTTCTGTCATGCTGGTTTCCAAAATTAAGAAAATTGTCTGCAGTCTACGTTAAAAGCAGTAGAATGAGTTTGTTTTTAGCGAGCGGGTTAGCGAAATTTCACTTTTGAGGCAGGGTAAGTTTACTTGTTAGTAGCTCACCTAGCCGCCGACCTAAACAGAGCACAATGATCAAAATTCGAGTTTCAACATTGACAGCATTACCCATCTTATTTTTATTAATAGGCAACGTGCTTGGCGCTGAAAATGACTGCCAGAGCTTTCGTATTGAGGGAGGTAGTCTTTTAATTGAAGGTGATAACAATATCTTGAAATCTGGCAGTTTAGCTTCTTTAGGAGCTGGAATTAGCCGTGGTGAAATAGTCGTTATCGACTTCCCTAAGTCAGAGATTTGCGTCTTAGCTCAAAGCGAGCCCAAGATAACCGAGGGCGCACTCGTGGTGAATACGGAGATTGATGAGCTAGCGATTGCCGCTTCAATCGATGGGAGCTATGACGTTCTGCTGCGTTTAGATTTAAACTTTGGGTTTGAGTTATTAATCGAGCGCTTGATAGGGGAGGATATCGGGCTCACTGACATGGAGTTTCTATCTGACAATTCTGGCGTTGGAGCTGAAGATTTTTTCGCTGAGCAGATTGGGATTCTTGAAGTTGGCGGGACTGATTTTGATGGTTTGTTCGCAGAGGTGCCTCGCTATGGAATTTCCTATAATCATTATGAAGGCATCGATAACGCCGGGCTCGTTGATACCAACACCACAAGAGGAAGCCTTGGTTTAGCTGCTTTACGCGATATGGTGCTGACCCTAGATTATCAAGGAAAAGGGTTTGCGGTTAACAAACCTTAAGCTATGTGGCTGTTGTTTTTCGTTAATTATTACTCACGTGGCGTCTGACTGAATCTATATTCACTGTGATCAGCTCTATTCAATGCTGATTCTGCTATAGTGCTCTTCTTTTTACTCTAAGTGCCTCATGTCCTCTTCCGATTTTTCTACTCTTACTCTGAGAGTCGAGTTACCTGCCGCCATTGATTCGTTAGATTATGAGTCGATGACCCCTATTCAAGCGAAGGCTTTACCCGTTATGTTGGCAGGTAAAGATGTGTTGGCCCAAGCTAACACTGGCAGTGGCAAGACAGCTGCCTTCGCCATCGCTATGCTCAATAAGCTCCAAGAGCAGCGTTATCAAACTCAAGGTATCGTTATTTGCCCAACCCGCGAACTCGCAGATCAAGTGGCAGACGAGATCAGACGACTGGCGCGGACAATCGCTAACGTAAAGGTATTAACCTTATGTGGAGGCAAGCCTTTTGGGCCGCAGCTAGCGTCGTTGCAGCGAGCACCCCACATCGTGGTCGGAACCCCAGGTAGATTGCTGAAACACTTGGAGAAGGAGTCCTTGACCCTAGCTAACATTGATACGTTGGTGCTGGATGAGGCAGATAGAATGCTCGACATGGGCTTCAGTGAGGATATCAGCAAAATCATTAGCTTCATTCCAGAGCGTAGGCAGACTCTGCTTTTTTCGGCAACATATCCTGATGAAATTGAGTACATCAGTAAATCTATGCAGCTGGACCCAGTCACGATTAAAGTCGATTCAGATTTTTCTGCTATTCAAATCACACAAGTTTTCTATAAAGCGCCAAAGGTGGATAGAGTCCAAATTTTGGTTCAGGTGCTTAAATTTTATCAGCCCGAGTCAGCATTGGTGTTTTGTAACACGATTGAGCAATGTGAAGTGCTTGTAGGGGAGCTGATTAAACGTGACGTACATGCTTTGGCACTGCACGGTGACTTAGAGCAATTTAAGCGAGATCAGGTATTGGTTAGATTTTCAAATCGTAGTTCTTCTGTTCTTGTGGCCACGGATGTTGCCGCTAGAGGGCTCGATATTAAAGAGTTAGATGCGGTGGTGAATTTTGAAATCACCCGTGACCCAGAAGTCCACGTTCACCGCATTGGCCGAACGGGTAGGGCGGGGAGCGAAGGTCTGGCTATAAGCCTTTACAGTGCAGAGGAGACTTCAAGGCTTAACGCCATTGAGGAGTACCTGGGCGCGACGGTCCCTAAGAAAGACATTTCAGAATTAAACAGCGTGCTGAAGAAAACTATGCTGCCAACAATGGTCACGCTGTTTATTGGCGCAGGTCGCAAAGATAAGCTGCGCGCGGGTGACATTTTAGGTGCGT
>Ga0208413_1002628_pt1 | contig 10135 bp, 12 predicted proteins | sample AntAceMetag02UKD_FD_184761 | JGI IMG/M metagenome (GOLD analysis project Ga0208413, IMG submission 184761) | Saline lake microbial communities from Ace Lake, Antarctica - Antarctic Ace Lake Metagenome 02UKD (SPAdes) (version 2) | ecosystem: Environmental > Aquatic > Non-marine Saline and... | reverse complement strand
TTCTGTGGCGATTGTTCAACGGTTCGGTAAGTACCTGAAGGAAGTGCCTCCAGGTCTGCATTTCAAGTTACCTATGGGTATTGATACAGCAACGACTGTCCCCGTTAAGCGGCAATTGAAACAAGAGTTTGGCTTTGCCACACCGGGTGCAGAAGACCCCATCCAGGCCGTTCGTCCCCGCAATGCTGTTCTGGAAACACAGATGGTGACCGGCGATCTGAATGCCGCGCTAGTCGAGTGGGTCGTCCAGTACCGTGTTAATGACCCCGTGCGCTTCCTGTTTGAGGTACGTGAACCGAAGGAAACACTGCGGTATGTCTCAGAGTCGGTTATGCGCGAGGTAGTCGGCGACCGCACGGTGGACGAGGTCATCACCATCGGTCGGCAGGACATTGAAATCGATGCGCTGGCCAAAATGCAGGCACTTTCCACCAAGTACACCATGGGTATCAGTATCGACCAGGTGCAACTAAAAAATATCAATCCTCCCAAACCGGTCCAGGAAAGCTTCAATGAAGTTAATCAGGCCCAACAGGAAAAAGAGAAGCTCATTAACGAAGCGAGACGAGATTACAACAAGGTTATTCCGCTGGCAGAGGGAGAAAAAGACCAGCGAATTCGCGAAGCCGATGGATACCGGATCAAGCGCATCAATGAAGCCGAAGGAGACGCATCCCGCTTTAATGATTTGCTTGCTCAGTATGTTCAGGCACCGGAAGTCACCAGGCGACGAATTTATATCGAAACCATGGAAGAAATTCTACCGAAGAGCCAGTCCAAAATTGTCATCGATAAAAACGCCAGTGGCATTCTGCCCTTGCTGAACCTCGACAAAATAGTGGAGACAAAGCCATGAACCCACGCACATTAATAGTCGCTATCACCACGCTGGTCGTTTTGTTCATTGCTTCTAACTCGTTCTATACAGTGAGTGAAGTTGAACAGGTCATCATTACTCAGTTCGGCAAACCGGTTGGCGATCCCGTTGTGGATGCGGGACTCAAATTCAAAATACCGTTTGTGCAGGAAATTAACCCCATCGATAAGCGCATCCTGGAGTGGGACGGTAAACCGTTCGACCTGCCGACCAAAGACAAGCTGTACATTTCAGTCGACATTTTTGCTCGCTGGCGCATCACAGACCCGTTGCAGTACTTCCTGCGCTTAAGAGACGAACGCAGCGCACAATCTCGGCTGGACGATATCCTTGGTAGTGAAACCAGGAACGCGGTCGCTAAACATGAACTCATTGAAATTATTCGAACGACTAAGGACCGGGTACCCAAGCAGGACGATCTGCTGACGGATGCAGAAAGAAAACTGAAGATGGGTTCGCTCGTACCGATAAAGAAAGGTCGGATACTGGTCGAGCAAGAAATTTTCCACGCCGCCGCAGAAAAGGTCAAAGTGTTCGGTATTGAATTGCTGGATATTCGCTTTAAGCGGATTAATTACAACGAAAGCGTACGGCCCAAAATCTACGACCGGATGATCAGTGAACGCCGCCAGATTGCCGAGAGGTTCCTGTCAGAAGGTAAAGGGGAAGCCGCTCGCATAGGCGGCAACCGTGTACGCGATCTCAACAAGATCCAATCCGAAGCCTATCAACAGGTAGAAGAGATTCGCGGCGTTGCTGATGCTGAGGCCACCCGGATCTACGCCAGCGCCTACAACCAGAATAGGCAATCGATAGAGTTCTACGAGTTCACTCGCACAATGGCTGCCTATCACTCAATCGTTGATGAGAAGACCACCATCGTGCTATCCACAGACAGTGACATGTTCAAGTTCCTGACTCGTATGTCAACGACAACATCAGCAACAAAATGATCACGTCAAAAACGTACTTCACGTTCTCCGCCTCTGTGGTAGACAAACATCCACCTCAATTAACGAAAGTAAAGTAAGGAGTCACTATGACTGACCATGTATAAAAAACCCTGACCATTACCGGGTCGTCCAAAAACTCTATTGAGGAGGCTTTCAGCCCGTGCATGAGAGTCTGTGCGCAGTCTGCGCTGGTTCGAAATCGACAAGATAGCTGGGCACATCGAAGACGGCGCTTTGGATCACCATCAGGTGACGATGCAGATAGGTTTTACTCTAGACGAATAAAGTCTGGAGGTTACCCAATTTTAATTCAATCGAGTCTAGTTTAAGTAACGCACCATGCTAAAACGAGTTGGTTATCTTTTCTTCCTAACCTTGCTGGTTGCGGTGATGGTTCGTCTTCCAGTCAGCAGACCAGCCATATTGCCAACCACTCGGAGTCTTTCGGTGACGAGACTATTTGATGTGCTGCGGCAAACTATAACGAGGTCACGGGCGAAGCGATGATGAGACACGTGATCTCTGGCGACAGTGCCACCGGCGTGCTGCACTACACCTGACAATGCGACTCTGGAGGCCAGCTACCGAGTCACAGGGGCTGCTTCTCAAGCGATTGAGCTTGAAGTGGTTCTCGAGAAATCTTATCCGACGTGGATCGGCACTTACGATGATACCGGTGAAGTTTACCATCACGGTCAAGCGCCAAGAGTAGCCGGCGGTCATCTTTGAGGTTGATACCAAATCCGTTCGATTACATTGATTGGCTTGAGCGATTCATGCTTGAGCGATGCAAAATTGCTACTAGACACATACGCCCATTCCCCTGCGGTGTGATTATCGTTGATGGCGCGTCGTACTCTTCTATAACCAACAGCATCTGTTTGATCGTCGGGGCTAACTTTAGCTTCCACCGATCGTTCTCTCTGACCAGAGTGTAAACCAGTATGTCTGAACCACGACTTTCATCCTGAGCCATGTTCAGCCTCACAACGACATGAATCAGGTTTTCGGTTTCCTGTATTTTGCCGATGATCTCCCGATCTGTGACCTTCAGGTGTTGCAAACGTGCCGCTTACAGAAGCTCGCTCGCCAGAGCATCCAGATAGAACTGAGCAGAAGCGGCAGCGACGTCGCTGCAGGGTAAAGTCGTTGAAGCTCGCCTGGTGCTGTATAGACTTGTCTATTGATTTCTTCAGGTTGTGCATATTGCTGGAATCCATCAGCGTGGCGATACCGCTAAGGTCTTCTCCTGTAAGAACTTGCAGATATTTTTCCAGCGTGTCTTCAGCGGTTTGAGCTATCGCAGCTGAACTTAACAATCCGGCACAAACGAGTGCAATCAGGTAGCGCATAAGTATCTCCTTGACCGATATGGTGAAGATCTAGTGTCCTCCTTATTTGAGATGTTCAGGGTTTGCAGCCCAGGCCCTCCTTCCTTACGTCGGGTGGCGACCACGAAATTCGAGTCTGATGGGCGGTTATGTACGAAATCGCACATAGCGATAGACATCGGGTGAGGGGAGGAGGATAGTTTTCACGTTTTATATAGAAAAAGGTAAGAGATGTCAGAACAGGCGTTTCTGCAGAACCATCTGCTCGCAGCACTACCTTCCGCTATACAGGCTCGCATTGTGCCTGACCTGGAAAAAATACCGATGAAGCTGGGCGATGTGCTGTATGAATCGGGCGATACTATGCTTCACGTATATTTTCCAACGGATGCCATCGTGTCGCTACTTTACGTCATGGAAAATGGCAGTTCCGCAGAAATTTCAGTTGTCGGCAATGAAGGCGTGGTGGGGATTTCTTTGTTTATGGGAGGCGAAAGCACACCCAGCCGTGCCATCGTTCAGAGTGCAGGCACCGCATACCGCTGGTCGGCGCCGAAGCTAATGAAAGAGTTCAACCGGCATACAGAATTGCAGCATCTCATGCTGCGTTACACTCAGGCATTGATCACCCAGATGTCCCAAACGGCGGTTTGCAATCGGCATCATTCGATTGACCAGCAACTGTGTCGCTGGCTTCTGCTGTCACTGGATCGATTGTCCAGCAATCGTCTGACCATGACCCAGGAGCTCATTGCCAATATGCTAGGTGTACGTCGGGAAGGGGTGACTGAGGCCGCGGGCAAACTGCAGAACGAAGGGGTGATCGAGTATCACCGCGGGCACATTACGGTACTGGATAGGCCCAGGCTCGAGCAAATGTGTTGCGAATGCTACGCCGTGGTCAAGCAAGAAACTGACCGCCTGCTGGAATATGTACCCCCCAGGCAGCATTGATACCAGCCCTTAGTGTGGTGCGGCGCACAGATAAAGATGTGGTGATCGGCCATATTGCATGCCAAGCGGGATCCTAGCGAGGTATGAATGTCAGCGACTGAAGCAACGAATCAACTACTAGAACGTCTGCCGCGGCGCGAAGCATCCCGCTTTATTAGCAAGTGTGAACTGGTTCATCTCGACACCCATTCTGTATTATGTGAGTTCGATGAGCCTATCCGTTTTGTGTATTTTCCCTGTGTTGGGTTTATTTCACTCGTTACGTCTATCGAGAGTCACCCGCCACTGGAACTGAACTTGATTGGCAGAGAAGGAATGCTGGGAGCAAGCCTTATTCTCGGGCAAAACCAGGCGCCCATACGCGGCATCGTGCAGGGCGCGGGGAGTGCGCTGCGAATGGATACTGCATCTTTTCGTCAAGCCCTTGGCGCCAGCCCAGCACTTCGCCAGCTGCTTGGCCGTTATCTTTACGTGCTGATGGCTCAGTCCTCCCATATTGCCTCGTGTACCCACTTTCATGGCATCGAACAGCGCCTTGCTCGCGCGTTGCTGGCAACCCATGACCGGGTTGCCAAGGACCGATTTACTCTGACGCATCAATCTTTAGCAGACATGCTTGGCGTTCTAAGAAGTGCCGTCACGATTGCAGCGGGTAAGCTGCAAGCGCTCGCCTTGATCAGCTATTCGCGTGGCCAGATCAACATCGTCAATCGAGCGGGTCTTGAAGCGACGTCTTGCGGATGCTATGAGATCGTATCAGCAGACTATTCCGCATTGTTCTCGCCAGCACACTAAGCCTCGCTGCGTTCGATGTGATGCACTGCGGATTTTAATCCGCGTCTTGTTTCATGCGTTCCGAAATTTTGTTGTTAACCCAATTCGGCTACCATGGTGCTCACATTCAGCTCTGAGAGAATCAGCGTGGCAGCCACAGTGAAATTCAACGAACGACCAGCTCCGGACCAAGAGCTCGTCGATATCGCCCAATATATTACCGATTACGAGATCGATTCCAATGAAGCCTTCGACACCGCTCGCAACTGCCTAATGGACACTCTTGGCTGCGGCCTACTTGCCCTACGCTTTCCTGAATGTACCAAGCTACTTGGCCCCTTAGTGGAAGGCACTGTCGTGCCTAATGGCGCTCGCGTACCCGGCACTCAGTTCCGCTTGGACCCGGTGAAAGCCGCCTGGGACATCGGCTGCATCATTCGCTGGTTGGACTATAACGACACTTGGCTAGCCGCGGAGTGGGGCCACCCGTCCGACAATCTGGGTGGTATCCTTGCCGCAGCAGACTACCTTTCTCAGAAGAACATCGCGGCGCGCAAGGCACCCCTGCTGATGAAGGACGTGCTCACAGCCATGATCAAGGCCCATGAGATTCAAGGCGTGCTGGCGCTAGAAAACAGCTTTAATCGCGTAGGTCTGTGTCATGTGCTGTTGGTACGCGTGGCGTCCACGGCAGTCGTGACGCAGATGCTGGGTGGCAATCAGTCCCAAATTATCGACGCGCTCTCGCAAGCGTGGCTAGACGGCTCTAGTCTGCGTACCTATCGCCACTCTCCTAACGCTGGCCCGCGCAAGTCTTGGGCGGCAGGGGATGCAACATCGCGTGCTGTGCGCTTGGCAGACCTGACGATGCGCGGCGAGATCGGTTACCCCAGCGTGCTCAGTGAGCCGACATGGGGTTTCTACGACGTGCTGTTCAAGGGTAATAAGTTCAAGTTCTCACAGGGCTATGGCAGTTATGTGATGGAGCAGATCCTGTTCAAGATATCATTCCCAGCCGAATTCCACGCCCAAACCGCCGCCGAGGCCGCCGTGTGCTTGCACCCGCTAGTGAAGGACCGCTTGGACGATATTGAGCGCATCGTCATTCATACCCACGAGTCCGCCATTCGTATCATTAGCAAGCGTGGCCCGCTAAACAACCCGGCGGATCGCGATCACTGCCTGCAATACATGACCGCTGTGCCTCTGGCCTTTGGCGATCTCAACGCTGAGAACTATGAGGACGACTTTCACAACTCGCAGCCGATCATCGACGTCTTGCGTGAGAAGATGGAAGTGATCGAAGAGCCACGCTATACCAAGGAATACCTGGAAGCAGATAAGCGCTCAATCGCCAATGCGCTGCAAGTGTTCTTCAAGGATGGCAGCTCGACAGAGAAGGTGGAAGTGGAATATCCGGTAGGCCATCGCCGCCGTCGCGAAGAGGGCATTCCATTGCTTGAGGACAAGTTCCGCAACAACCTCGCTAGCCGTTTCCCCGCGGCGAGAGTTGAGAAGATCTTTGCGCTGTGCAAGGACCAAAAGGCGTTAGAGGCGACACCGGTGCATGAGTTCATGGATTTGTTAGTGATTTAAGGGGCTGGGAGCAGATGGCGGGGCGCGCCACGTATCCTTATTTATTATGTGTTGCTTTTGGAAATGTATCTGACATTCACCGAGCCATCAAAGTCATTATTCTGAGTCCAGACTACAGCAGAGTACTTTTGAGCAGTGGCAAAAATCTTTTGCCCGGAGACTATGCCCATGGATTCTCGAATTTCTTTAGGAATTACAATCTGATACTTTGGCGAAACTGCGACTTCCGTCATAGCGGCACCTATCGATCTAGGTGGTCGAAACGCATAACGCGGCTGATTGATTTGCAACTAACAACATCGCAATTTTCTTCTGCTCCAGGGTTTCAGCGCTTTGCTCTATGCGGTGAACTTTTTGGTACCAATTCGAACCGTCCTATGGTGTCTAGCTGAGTGCTTTGTTGTGTTGCTTTGAAGCAATCAGTCTAATATATAACACACCAAGTAAGGCAGACAGAACAGAGGCGAACAAGATTGATGTTTTTGCGTTATGGAGATGCTCGGGTTGCCCGTCAAACCCCAGGGTGGCAATAAATGTGGACATGGTGAAGCCGATCCCTGCTATGAATGAAGCGCCAATGACGTGTTGAAGACTAACATCAGCGGGCAAGCTACCGATTTTGTAGCGCAGACCCAGCCAGCACGCGCCGGATATACCGATAAATTTACCGAGTACAAGTCCAGTAATAATGCCCAGTCCAACTGGTTGTTGGAGACTGTCGATAAATGAACTGAAGCTAAAAACGACGCCAGCATTGACCAACGCAAACAGCGGTAAGATAAAGAGTGCTACAGGTAAATCCAGTGCATCTTCCCACCGACGCAGGGGCGTGCCGGCTCGTTCTGCAAGTTCGCGTACCTTCAATAACTGCTCATGGTCCTGCCTGCTGCCGAGAACATCGACCTCTTTGGTTTTTTTCTGCATGGTGTTGATGGTTGATTTCGCTTTACCAAGCAATTTTTCTGATGTCAACTTTGGCCGTGCCGGCACCGTCAATGCGATGGCGACACCAGCAACCGTGGCGTGAACCCCGGACTTGAGCATCATCCACCAGATTGCAACACCGATGATGATATAGAAAAGCGGCTGTCTTACGCTGGCGTAGTTAGCGACGGCCAAAAGAGCAAGGAGTGCAATTGCGCTTGACAGATAAATTGCAGATATTTCCTGAGTGTAAAATATTGCAATGACGAGTATCGCGCCAATATCGTCGACGATGGCGATGCCAACAATGAAAGCCAGAAGGCTGGTAGGGATGTGTTTTCTCACGATGGTCAGGACACCCAACGCAAAAGCGGTATCCGTTGCCATTGGTATACCCCAACCGATCTGTGAATCGAGTGACCAGTTAAACAATGAATAGATCACAGCCGGACAAATCATTCCGCCGATCGCACAAAAAATCAGCATGCGCCGATTTTCTGGTTGAGCGAGGTCTCCGGCGAGAACTTCCCGTTTGATCTCAAGTCCGAGCAACAAGAAAAATATCACCATTAAGCCGTCGTTAATGATGTGTTTGAGTGACGCTCGCAGTTCAAAATCACCCAAAAACACCCCAACCGGTGTGTGCACCAGATTCAGGTAGGTAGAAGAATAAACTGAGTTTGCCCACCATAAGGCAATGATGGTAGATAACAGCAGCAACATGCTGGAAGTTGTCTGGGCACGAATGAAACTGGAAAATGGCGCGTGCATATTTTCCAGGCCACGCTGCAGTATATTTTTAGAGTTGTCGGTCATCTTGCTCATCTGCCTTGCTGGTGTACGCCGCTAGTGCGCATGTAGCGACTCACACCGTTCACACGGTTATATCAAGTGCGACAGCGAACTTTCCGAAAATATCCGGTGCTAGATATCAGCTATTTCCAATTGCATTCGGGCGAATTCCTCACGGTCAATATCGCCGCTCGCATAGCGCTCCTTCAGAATATCCATAGCATTCTTCTGTGACTGCATGAAATAGCGTTGGTTCGACCGATAGCTTTAGCCCCAGTGACCCATGCTTGAAATCAACAAAAAATATACGCCAAACCATAAGAACCAAGTCCAGCCAGTGTACCAATCTTCCAATATAGATGTTCCATTTTGAGCGCCTTTAATTGACGCGTGGGCGGATGGCGGGCAATTGCCATCGCCGCCAGAAATTTACGTTACGGCACCATTAGCCAGTGTTCTGTGCGATAGCGAACGGAACACTGGCGTGGCCCCGTGTACCCTTTATGACGTTGGAACTGCTCGTGCGAGGCAATCGAAAAGTGCTTCGCCGATAAACGCAGTCTAACCAGAAAGGATAACCTCATGTTACGCAGCATCAATGACCTAAAAAATTACTCAATCGATGCCACTGACGGCAACGTTGGTGATGTCAAAGATTTTCTCTTTGATGATTTGGCGTGGGTGATCCGATATTTCGTCGTCGAAACTGGAATTTGGCTCTCGAGCCGCAAGGTATTGATCTCGCCGATAGCTATCCTAGAGCCGAACTGGGAGGAGACAATCCTTCCCGTGTTGCTTACCAGGGAACAGGTTAGGGACAGCCCCGATATCAATACTGATAAACCAGTCTGCCGGCAGAACGAAATGGATTATTTCCGCCACTACGGGTGCATGTATTATGGGGGTGGCCTCGGATTCTGAGCCGGAGGCCTGTATCCTTATGCCCTCTATCCGGGTTATGCCAGCTCTCTGCAGGAGCACGAAGGATGACCCGTCGCCAACCGCGCTTACGACCGGGCTCCGCACGCTCGTGATGAGGATCCGAACTTGCGGAGCTGCAAAGCCATCACTGGCTACCACATCCATCTCAATGACCGAGATCTTCGGCATGTCACGGGATTTTGGTGGAGGAAAGCACTCGGGCCGTACGCTATCTGGTCGTCGATACCAGCAACTGGTGGGGAGGCCACAAGGTTCTGATCTCTTCCGAATGGATTGAAGAAGTGCGCTGGATCGATAATACCGTGTCGATCGATTTGAGCCGGCAATCCCTAAAGGATGCTCCGGTTTTCGAGTCCGCAGAACAGCTGAATCGTCAGTACGAGGAAGAGACTTACCATCACTACGGACGCGTTTTTTATTGGCAGGAAGAGCCAAGGTAGGCTCTTGCAGTCGGGTTGTATTGAATTCGACAATCACCTCGACGAGGTCCTGAGGCTCCCTACGCGGGGAGTAGTCGAGTTAGATTCAAGATCTGCGTAAGATCAGTCCATTACCGCAAGGCAGGATCATCACCGCTGGTTCGAATGTGCCTGATAATGATAGGAGGAAATGTGAAATTGCACATCGATAAAAACTGGTTGCCTGACAGAACAACAAACGCCGAGGGAGACAGTCGTTGCGTCGGAGTCGAAATTGAACTTGCAGGCGTAAAACCTCATGCTGTGGCCCACCTGATTGAGTTGCTCTACGGTGGCAAAATCATCGAACGGACCCGATTTGAATTCGAAATCAAAGGCACCTGCTATGGTGATTTCAAGCTCGAACTGGACTCATCCTACATGAAGGAGTTAGCTGCTGAGGAAGCCAAACAGCAAACCGAGCCCAGCCCGATTGGAGCCATCACCGTTGACCTCTTCGCTCGCGCATCAGAGTCTGTGGTGCCCTGGGAAATCGTATCACCGCCGATACCCATAACCGAGCTGCACCATCTT
>Ga0208413_1002626_pt1 | contig 10141 bp, 12 predicted proteins | sample AntAceMetag02UKD_FD_184761 | JGI IMG/M metagenome (GOLD analysis project Ga0208413, IMG submission 184761) | Saline lake microbial communities from Ace Lake, Antarctica - Antarctic Ace Lake Metagenome 02UKD (SPAdes) (version 2) | ecosystem: Environmental > Aquatic > Non-marine Saline and... | reverse complement strand
AAATTGCCTCGCGTCACGCCTATCACATGTCACCCGATGAGGTGACAGATTACGTTATGAAGCTCAATAATAGTATTTACCATCGGTTAATTAAAGGTGATGGCAATGGCAACGGTAGCTAAAGTTGAGTTTGAGGGTTGGGCTGAAACAGCAGAATTGTTTAAACAAATAACTAATGATTTTGGTAATAAAGACGCAACCAATATTATGCGAAATGCTGTACGGCAATCAATGAAACCAGTATTAGCAAAAGCACGTTCTTTAGTTGCTAAAGATACTGGTGCATTAGCGCAAAGCCTACAAGTTGAAACACGAAAACCTAATAAAAAAGATTTTCGTTCAAAATACATTTACCCAAATGATGTAGTAGTTGGTGCGATTACAACAGCGTCAGGTAAAAAATTAGCTAAGTTAAAATTTAAAAACATTAAAACAGGGCAAAAACAAGTTGGTACAAAAAGCGATGCACGGGCTACCGCAGTAGAATTTGGCACAACTAACATGAGTGCAAAACCTTTTTTAAGACCAGCATTAGAAAGTTCAGCATCACAAGTAACAGGCACACTAGGTAAATCACTTGGTGTAGCACTTGAAAAATACAAAGCAAAACAAGCCAAGAGGGTAATAAAATGAACGGATTATCAAAAGCATTTAATTTAAATAAAGACGAATTACGCATTAGGTCTTTTGAGTTTGCGGGGCATACATTTAAAGTGCGTGTACCGCTGACTTCACAATTAGACTTAATGAACGAACGTTTAAAGACGCCAGATGAATCTTTAACAAAAAAATTCTATGAGGAAATGACCAAAGGCTTGACCGAAGAATCGGACAAGGTGGTCATTACTGACGATGACGTTATATACGATGGCAACTCAATTAAGAAATTCTCTAAAGACAAAGCAATCGTTCAAGAGCGCATTACCTTAATGATGCAGTACTTAGTGCCAGAGGAAGAGGGTTTCGATATGAGTACTATTACATACGAAATGATTGATGAGTTATTCCCTTATGCTATTCAGTTGGAATTAGTAAAGTTAATTAGCGAAACAATCAGCCCTAGTTATAATGCCACTAAGGGAAAGTAATTGGGTCAGTCCGCAGGCAAGTTAAGGCTTATTTGACTGCACACGGTACTGACCCTGCATTAGTAGATGAAGAAACATTTAGCGATATTGCGGTTATGTACCACGCAGGGCTAATTGGTAACATTGGATTGCTTGAAGTTTTGGGCAACCTAACCGCAGGGCAGTTTAATAAAATGTTACCTAAAGGCAAGACTGGTTATAAGTTGCGTGACATCATACCCAATACTTACGATTACATTTACCCGCCATTAAGCGAACAAGACAAGAAAACACAGGTTAATCAAAGTCTTTTAGCTTTTGCGCTTATGAGTCCAGGCGCACCTGCAATTTTAACGAAGGGTATGTAATGGCAAATATTGCTCGACTTGGTGTAGCGCTTGGTCTTAACACTGCGGAGTTTCAATCAGGGTTAAAAGGCGCAATGGCTGGGCTAAAAAAGGTTAAAGATGCCGCCAAAGTTGTAGGCGTCGCTATCTTAGCTGCTGGCACAGCAATGGCGTACATGACCAAAAAGTCCATTGACAATATGGACACATTAGCCAAGCAATCACAAATGGCTGGCGTTACAACGGAAAGTCTTTCAGCTTTAGCTTATGCGGCAGACTTAGCGGGTGTTAGTCAAGATACCTTAGTCACAAGCATGGCTCGGTTATCCAAAGGCATGAGTGATGCCGCAATGGACACGGGCGAAGCCTTAAAAGGTTTTCAAGCGTTAAACATTGACTACAAAAATATACAAAGTACAGACGATGCTTTATTGCAAATATCTGAGCGTTTCTCACAACTGGCTGATGGTACAAATAAAACCGCTATTGCAATAAGTTTATTTGGTCGCTCTGGAGCGCAATTAATTCCATTGTTAAACGGTGGCGCAGAAGGTTTTGAAAAACTTAAACAAGAAGCAGAAAAATTAGGTTTAGTAATTGGCGGTGACACAACCAAATCAGCCGAGCAATTTAATGACAGCTTGACGCAATTAGGCTCTATTTTTACAGGCTTGGCTAACGAAATAGCTACCGCTGTGTTGCCGATGTTAAACAACATTACGCAAGCAATGTTTAATTCTTACATAGAATCAGACCAGTTAAGAGTTGGCATACAGGAAATCATACGCACAGACTTGCCACGATGGTTGGACAATGTTGCGTATGGTTTTGCATTTACTGCTGATGCCATAGGTAATGTCATAAACATTGTGCGTGGCTTTATACAAGTGTTACAACACGCAGGCGATGTCATTAGCTATGTCATGGCTAACGTTGAATACTCTATGGCTATTACTGACCAAGCGCAAGAGTCAGCCCTAGCTAAACAATCAAGCGTGTTAGCTAAACTAAAACAAAACGAAAAAGACTTTGACCAGTTTCAAAAAGAAAAGATTGCAAACGCTTGGCGGTATAGTGACGAATTAAAAGCTATACAAAACCAAACCGAAGAAGACACAGGAGATGACCGTTTAGCTATAGTTAAACAACAAGCACCTGCTTTAACTGACCCTAGAGCAGTAGACAAAACAGCTAATATGCTTAAAGAAGCTAAATTAGTTTCTGCTGAGTTTGAACGTGAGCGCATACACGCCATTGAGATGCTACAAATCAAAGCAAGCATGGCTGGTATGGCTACTAACGAGAAACGCGTACAGGAAGCCGTTAATGCGGTTTTAGACGCTACAAGTGCGAAGCTACAGGAAATATCAGACAAGCGCGAGAAGGCAGCAGGACAGGGCGCAGACTCTCAAACCTTAGCAGAGTATGACAGACAAGCATTAGAGGTTGAACGATTAGGTAGTATGTACGAAATGATTACACGTCAAATGGAAGATGCTACCATTGCGTCACAAATGACCTTTAGTTTTGGGTGGAACAAAGCCTTTGCACAATTTAGCGAAGATGCACAAAACTATGGGGCAATGGCGGCTGACATGTTTGGCAGTTTAGTTAGTAACATGAATACCGCCATTGATAACTTTGTAGACAGTGGGAAACTTTCCTTTAGTGACTTTGCCGAAAGCGTTATTAAAGACATTATCAAAATACAGTTAAAAATGCAGGCTAGTCAATTGCTTCAAATGGGGATTGGTTTTGCGATGAGTGCATTTAGTGCAGGCGCAGGTGGCGCTACAGCGTTTGGCCCTGGAAGTACCGCTGGCGGTGCGGGTGCTTTGTCTTTTCCGGTACGCGCAAACGGTGGCACGATTACCGGGCCAAGCATTGTGGGTGAGAATGGCCCAGAGTTATTTATACCCGGCAGGTCGGGCGCGATTATTCCAAATAACAATTTAGCAGATGCTATGGGCGGTGGTGGCGTCACTTACAATGGCCCAGTCATACAAAACATGCAAGCCATTGACACACAAAGTGGCATTCAATTTTTAGCTAAAAACAAGATGACGATTTGGAGCATGAATCAATCTGCAAACCGTAGTATTCCAGCAGGTAGATAAAAATGAGTTTAAATTTAATACTCGCTAATTCTGAAAGCGTAGGCATAAACGATCAACGTTTTGTCGGACAAGTTATTAGTAGAAACCAACGCATTAGCACGAGTGAAATTATTACTGTCGTGCCATTCGCGTTTGAAATGAAGCCGATGAATTATTTGCTTTATAGCCAAAGCAGGGGTCTATTAAATTCACTTCGCATACCTGACAAGGCACTGCCTCAATACCTTAATTTTGGCTCCACGGGCTGGGTTAACTATATTAAATATCAGGGTGATCTATCATCAGGGCAAATTACGACATGTCAATGGCAAACCAGTTCGGCTAATAAAAGCCTAGTTTTAGGCAACCTTCCGGCAATTAGTTCTAGCATTAGCATTGTGCGCGTAGGCGATTTTGTTCAAGTGGGTTTGTATTCATATATAGCCACCGCAGACGTACTCAGAGGCAGCGGTTCAACGGTAACCATACCAGTACACCGCAATTTAATAACAACTGTTACAAGCCCGATTAATGCCGTTATGGGCGAGTTTGGCACTACCGTATCAATGAGCGGTGCAACATACACGGGTGTAACCTTTCAGGTAATTTTGCGGGATTACCCTACGTACACATTAGTTCCGATGACCAATGATTCTTTTATACAATGGTCGGGAACATTTAAAGCATTCGAGAGTGTCTTATGAATGTAATTCCAGAAGTATCCGACACTAACAACATACGTTACGCTGACTTTGTGCGCGTGACCACACCTGAAGCGGTTTATAGGTTCGCTACTACACCGCAAGCGTTAACTGTTACTGCGGTAGACAGCCAGCCTTTTGACGCTGTAGGCTTACTTATGAAAGTAGGCGACACACAGCGCGATATTAAAAGTACCGCAAATGAAACTACGTTTACGCTTGTCGGCATTGACACCGCTATGCTTGGCTGGGTATTAGGAAACCAAATTAAAGGCTCGCAAATAGAAGCATGGAAAGGGTTTTTTAACACCGATGGCGCATTAATTACAACTGGCGGGCAAGGTGGCTTGTACCAATTCTTTAATGGCTACGTTAACTCATTTGCTATTAACGAAGAATGGTTTGAAGAATTGCGGCAATTTGTTGGCGTTGTAAGTGTTGCAGCATCATCTATACAACTAATTTTAAAAAACCGTACCGCAGGGAGATTTACAAACGATAACAATTGGCAATTCTTTGCACCGGGCGATACAAGCATGAACAGGGTTTCCTTTATAACAAACATAAATTATCAATTCGGCAAAGGTGCTACTGCAAATTCATGATAAGACAAGCCACACGACAAGATAAGCCTCAAATAATTGAGATGATGAAATTGTTTCGGGGTGAAGCGGACATTGTGCAGTACCGCACCCTAGACAATGAGCCGTATTGGAATCGACTACTGGACACAATATTGGCAGGGGCAGGCATAGTATTTATTGAGGATAACGTAGGCTTAATCATGGCTTTGATTACACCTACAATATGGTGTGACAAGACTTTATATATGCAAGAGTTGGCGTGGTATGTTGTGCCAGAAAAACGAAACACAAGTGTTGGCTATAGGTTATTAAAAAAGTATGTAGACTACGGCAATCAATTAAAGCAAGAGGGCAGAATAGCCATGTTTGCAATAGCCAAAATGGTTACTAGCCCAGACGTAAAATACGGCAAGTTTGGGTTTTCTAAATTAGACGAAAACTGGATTCAATAATGTTAAGACTTTGGCTTACGGTTTTTTTACTTACATTTACAGTGCAGGCGTATGCTGTAGGGACAATGATAGTTGTAGGTTTAACTAGTGCTGCGTTTGCTGCTACCGCTACGACAATTGCAATGGCCATTAATATGGTTGTTTCAATGGTAATCAGCAAGGCATTTGCCAACAACCCATCGTTTGATAACAGTACATCAGGTTCAAGCCCCAACCCTGGCAGTCGGCAACAACTCGGACCTGCTACGGACAATAAGTTGCCCGTAGTCTATGGGCAGGCATTTGTTGGTGGTATTGTTACTGACTTATCTATTAGCTCAAACAACCAAGAGTTGTATTACGTCTTACCAATTTGCGAAGTAACCAACACTAACGCGGGACAAACGGCCGATACGATTACATTTGGAAAAATATACTTCGGCGGTAAGTTAGTTCAGTTTCAAGGTAACGGGTACACAGTCGCTAGTCTTTTAGATGAATCAACAGGCATAGTTGACACCACAGTAAATGGCAAGATTGAATTTTACTTATACAGCAATGGTTCAAACACCCCTGTTAATCAAGCACTAACCGCAATACAAGTAATGCAAACGGCTGGGCTTATCTATACTTGGGACTCATCAAAGTTAATGACAAATAGTGCGTTTGCGATACTTCACTTATCGTATAGCCAAACGGCAAATATCACAGGTATTCAAACAACTAAGTTTCAAGTAACAAATAGCCGTAATAATACAGGCGCGTGTTTTAACGACTACTTAATTAATACTCGCTACGGTTGCGCTATTCCTGCAAGCCAAATAGATACAGCAAGCCTTGATGCGCTAACAACGTATTCAAACGGGTTTTTTGTTTACACAAATTCCGATGGTTTGCCTGCTATACAAGCAAGGTTCAAATTTAACGGCACATTAGACACACAGCGAAACGTGATGGCTAATTTACAAGACATGGCATCGTGCGCGGATTGCTTAATTAAGTACAACGAAATAACCGCAAAATGGGGTGTGATTGTACAAAGTCCTGATTACACGGTAGCGATGGCGCTTGATGACAGCAACCTGGTATCGGCTATTAGTATCACTCCTTTAGACATCGCATCTTCCTATAATATTGTTGAATGTAAATTTCCAAACAAAGACGATCAAGATGCGTTCGATTCCTCTACTTTTGACTTAGCACAGATTAATCCAGCTTTGCTCTATCCAAATGAGCCAATTAACAAGGTATCAGTTAGTTTGCCATTGACTAACAATAGCGTCACGGCTCAATATTTAGCAACTCGATTGTTAAAAGCAGGTCGTGAAGATTTACAAGTACAAGTAAGCGTTAACTTTGTTGGCATTCAACTTGACGCTGGCGATATTGTTACTGTTACAAGTGCAAATTATGGGTGGGTAGCCAAGCCGTACCGAATATTTAAAGTTGTTCAGTCATTTAATGATGACGGTTCAATATCGGTACAGTTAAATATGAGTGAGTATAATGCAACTGTATATGACGATGTGAGCATCACGGCGTTCCAGTTAGCGCCCAACACTGGATTAGGAGACCCTACTTTTTTTGGGACTTCTGCGGCAGTTTTTATTATTAATAATTATCCAACCGCAATAAACCCTTATTTCACCGTTCGCGTTACTACATCGCAAGCAGGCATCACACAATATGCAGAGGTTTGGTACTCAGCGTTTTCTAACCCGCTACAAGAACAAATGTATTTTGCTGGCACAAGTGAAGTTCAATCAAGTGGCAGACCTTGGTCTAATAATTTTCAATTACCCGTTATCACTTTAAACAATATACCCGCAGGAAACTGGTACATATTTTCGCGCATGGTAAACAGCTTGGCAAGCTCTGCCTTTAGCCCTGCAAGCATACTTTTCCAATGGCGACCCACTACGTTTCAATACGTTGATAAATACTTATCTATTGCTTACGGTACAGATTTAGCAGGTGCTGGTTTTAGTCTTACAAAAACTACGCAAAATTATTATGGGTTATGCAATCAAGATTCAACAACGCCAAGCACCGTACCAAGCGAATACACATGGTACGAGGCAAGCCCAGATTTTGCATCAGTAGTATTTTTGCTTTACTCAAACCGCACAGGCAGAAAGTTTAGCTTCGCTACAGGCTTTGCAGAGTTCGCTGCTGGGACAGGCGCATTTGTACCTACCCAAGTGCTGTTATACGACCCATCTACTTGGGGCGCATTAGTTGACGGTACTAATATTATTGACCTTGACCAAAGAACAGGCCAATTAACAAAGACTGGAACAACTACGGTTGGCACGGGTCAAGTACAGATTACGAATAACACCGATGGCAACATGATTGCGTCCTTGCAGCAATACCTAGACTTTGGTGGGCCTTATCAAAGAACGGCATCAGTTGCTACTTTAACAATTGATATTTACGGGCGCGTGGTAGGTTTTGAAGAACCAGACGATTTTTACTATACAGAGCAATATTTCACCGCGACTAGTGGACAGACTGTATTTTCGGTAACTCGTGGATCAGATTACATTAGCGGTCAATGTTGGGTTTTTAGGAATGGTCTTAAATTGTTTCCGACTGAATATACAGACACGGGCGGTAGCACAGGAACAGTTACGCTAGGCACAGGCGCATTAACTGGTGATGTTATACAAATAGTTTCTTACAAGTCTGAAAATGTAAGTACGGACGTCTACGCATCATTTACGACCACTACCGTCACGCTAAGCAACCAAGGCTCTTATACAGCATCGGGTTATTTAGTTGATGGCCTAGAGTTGTTATTTTTGAATGGCACATTAGTAACCGCTCAGGATTACAACGTATCTGGGCAAACCATTACCTTTATTGATAACACTACAGGCACGTTAGAAATAATAACGTGGTCTGTTAATAACTTAGGTGTAGCCAATGGCACACCTGTCAATATTGACGCATTTACCGTTATTGGGCAAACAATCTACCCGTTTAGCTACAACAGTCTAGCCTTTAACCTTTACAGCAATGGCGTGTCTTACCGTGAAGGGACAGACTATACAACCGCTACAGGCACGTATACGTTAACCACATCGCCACTTGTTAACACTATAATTATGACGCAACAAACATTTGCACGCACAGGAGCGGTATAAGATGACTCAGGCATTTAATCTCGCGTTACACGCAAACTTTATTGACGCAAGCGGCAAAGTAAGCGCATCAGGACTGCAAGCAGGGGCAATCCCAGAGTCATTCCCTAGCGGCACTAATATGCTGTTTGTGCAAACTTCAGCGCCTACCGGCTGGGTTAAGTCTACGGCGCACGATAACAAGGCGCTAAGGGTTGTGAGTGGCACGGCTGGTGCTGGCGGTTCTGCAACGTTTACAAATGCATTTGGAACGCCATCTGTTAGCGGTTCAGTTAGCTTAAGCGGCTCTGTTGGAGATACAACCTTAACAACTGCACAGATGCCCTCGCACGCACATAATATAAAGAGGGTAGCTACGGTAAACACTGGTTATAATTCATATGGCGTTTTCATGGAGCGCGGCAACCCCAACTACATGAGTTTCGAGGGTGGATTTATACAAGCAACAGGGGGTGGCGCTTCACACACGCACAGCTTCTCTGGCTCTGGCACACTTTCAGGCGCATCAACCGCAATCAATGTGCAATACGTTGACGTTATTATTTGCACGAAATCATAATGAAAATTGAATCAAAAGCAAATTGTCCATTGGACAACTTTAACCCGTGCAGGCAAACAGATTGCGCGTGGTTTACACAGCTACGTGGCAATAACCCCAACACAGGCGAGCCGATAGATGAGTGGGGCTGTGCTATTGCGTGGATACCTGTTCTACTTATTGAAAACAGTCAACAACAACGGCAAACAGGCGCGGCGGTGGAGTCATTCCGCAACGAGGTGGTTAAAAGTAACGAGCAAACAACACTTCTGTTAAAGGGTCAATTATGAAATTTACGATTATTCCAAATGACGGTTTTGTATCAAAAGATGGGGTTGGATATACAGGCTTAACTTTTACGATTGACGGAACTGTTCACGCTGTCCAGTGGTACGAAGATTTTGGTGAAATTGAGTACAAGACTTCAATTGTCGCAGGTAAGATTGTTAAGCCTGATAACGAAAGTATAATTGAATTTGACAGATTTACAGCGGCATTAGACGCTTGGCAAGTAGCGCACAACTTAGATACTGAAGTACAATAAGCAAAAATAATACATGACAGCGCGGCTCTGTTAGTAAATGGAGTCGTTAACCTAGCGATGAGCTAATTTTAACTTGGAAGGAGTAACACTATGCTATTGGATTTCTTAAGCATAGGGTCGAAAATAATTGATAAAATATTCCCCGATAAAGACGAAGCGGAGAAGGCTAAAATTCGTTTGCTAGAGCTACAACAAAGTGGTGAGCTAAAACAGCTTGAAGCTGACATGAAAGAGCAAGAGCAGTTGACCCAGCGCCACCAAGCAGATATGAATAGCGATAGTTGGCTGCCTAAAAACATTCGACCCATGACCCTAATAGGTATACTAATCGGCTACTTTACCTTCGCGATGATGTCTGCATTTGGTTACGACACAAATCAAAATTATGTGGAGCTGTTGGGACAATGGGGGATTATAATCATGTCGTTTTACTTCGGTGGTCGTAGTGTAGAGAAGGTTTTCAGAATGGTGGAAGACAGAAAGATTAAAGACGCCCCTAAATGATCGAAGCTAGCACACTACGCTCTATTGGTGTCTCACCAGATAACATAGACAAGTATCTGCCTTGGCTAAACATGACCATGCTCAAGTACGACATCAATACCCCCGTGCGTCAAGCCATGTTCCTATCCCAAATAGCACATGAGTCCGGTAACTTCCGGGCGGTCTCTGAGAACTTAAACTACT
>Ga0208413_1002624_pt1 | contig 10148 bp, 9 predicted proteins | sample AntAceMetag02UKD_FD_184761 | JGI IMG/M metagenome (GOLD analysis project Ga0208413, IMG submission 184761) | Saline lake microbial communities from Ace Lake, Antarctica - Antarctic Ace Lake Metagenome 02UKD (SPAdes) (version 2) | ecosystem: Environmental > Aquatic > Non-marine Saline and Alkaline... | reverse complement strand
AATCTTTAGACTCTCAATTATGATATCTTCGTGTAATCTCTTTTCAGAGTTATTACCGATACCTCTACCTCCCTGGAAGTAATGATTCACGCTCACTAAACTACCTCCCCTTTTCTTTTTAACATATTAGCTCTTTTTTTAGCTTCTGAAATTTTATGACCCCAAGTTATAATTCTACCTTTTGGAATCCAAGTGACTTTTCTGCCTGTTAATGATTTAGAAACTTTTTCAGCGACTTCAGGTCTTCTCATAGGGTTATTATCACCTCTATTATCCCAACATAATTTACCTTTTAACGCTTTAGATATTTTTTTACCAACTTCAGGCCTTTTCTTACCCCACAAATGATGTTTTTCACCTTGTTTTTTTTCTGATAATAATTTTAAAGTTTCTGGTTTATGTTTTTTACCATACATTGAATTTTTTTCACCTAACATATCTTCACTTTTCATACCATCAGCAGATAATTTAAAATTCATATTTAATTTTTTATTAATATGTTTTTTAATCAGTCTTTCTTCGTATTTTCTAGTTTCTTCTATTGAATTAAAAAATTTTACTTTTTTACATATTAAAGAGTCAAATGTTTTTCTATTTCTTTTACAAGATTTAACCCAAACACCTGAACCTTTATAATTGTCTTTTAGATTATTTGTAGAGTGACTACCAATATAAAATCTTTTACTGACTGGGCTATGGGTTTTATACACATAATGGTACATATCATTACCTAACCTATGAGCATCGCCGGGTTTAGTTCAAATGTGCTTCTAATCTCTTGTTCTAACTTTTCGATATCTGATAATGCCTCTGAATAAATTTGTCTTCCATTTAATGTAACTCCGCCAATCATTGCTACACCATCAAACTTAGATAGGTTAGCTCCCCATTGTTTTTTAAATAATGCTGTAACATATCTTTTTAAGAATAAGTCATTATAAACATCTGAGTGTACTGTGGGGTCCATTTTTCTATAACATTCTATTACTATGTATTCACCGACCATTAAATCATTTGTCCAGTCCATATCAATGTATAGTCTGTTATCGTGTTGATTAAATCTTATTGGTTTCTCACCTACTAAGATATGGTCTAAGAAGTCTAAGTGTCGCATAACAATATCGTAGTTAACAACTGCTGTTGATGAAAAATCATACAGGTCATTTAATCTCATTTGATATCTAACATCAAATAGATTCATACTACCTTTGTTTGAAAATGGAAATATATTAATTACTGATATAACACTCTCTGGAACAATAACATATCCTTGTCCTTCTTTCCAAGTAGTGGTAATACCATTCTTAGTCACAGATTCAGTTGAGTCTGTTTTAATTCTATCTTTATCAGCTTGTGTATATTGATACTTTAAATATGCTCTTTGAATACCATCATAGTGGTACTGTGCGAAATACTGTAATGCCTCATCCAATCTATCTTCTAGTTGGTCGTCATCTGCATTTATCTCAATGACAGGCTTACCTAAAGCTCTTAAAGCATATTGTTTTAAATTTTCTCTTGTTGCTGGTTCTGCCATAATTGTTTACCTTTTCTGGTATATTTATAAGAATTATTATATCTTAGGGAAGAGATTGTCTTGACAAAACAATTTAATGTCCTCATCAGGTAAACCAAGTGATTGCATAACTCTTGGCGTATGAGGGTTCATTTGTTGGTGTTCACAGTAGTAATTTTGTGCTTTTATCACATCTTCTCTATTAGATTCACCATCATGTGTTCTAATTTTATCAATATAGTTTGCTAGATTTGATGTAGCCATTGTACATATCTGATTTAATTCTTTTTCCTCAGTTACATTACCTGCAGCCACCATGCCACCACTAAAGATTGCCTTTGCCCAATCTGGCAATTCTCTTTCTTTACTTGGTTTATACCAACTAGTTTCTTCTATAAACCACTCTGTTAAAGGGTGGTGTTTTTGTAACAATGGACTAAAGTCGTGAAATGCACCAGTAACTTTGTTTTTACCTGCAATGATATCAAAACCATAAATTGGTCCACCGTTTGTTAATTCTGGAAACAAACAGACATGAGCCATCCATAAACCTTTTGTATCTCTTACATCAACAACATCTACATGAGCTCGTCTAATATATTTGTTTTTCCATGTTCTATTGACCCAACCAAACTCATCATTATTAAACCTTTCCATACCTGGTTCTTTATATTCAACCAGTTCTTTGTTTAATAAGTCAACAGTTTCTTTTTGCCATTTAATTAGTCTTTCCCAAATCATGGAGCTCCTTCATTTCTTTAAATAGTTTTGTTGCACTTTCAAAACAAAACATTGCCTCAGGTACAACTGAATGTTCATATACATTTAAGTATGTGTTAATTGTTTCTTTGACTATTCTTCTATAGTCACCTACTTCTTTATCTTTAAACTTGTAGTATCTGTTTGGACCAGGCGTTTTTCTTCGTATCATCTGACCGCCTGCTAAATCACCCATATGTCTAACATAGATATGAGCATACAGTTTCATTGCCTCATCTTGTATTGATTCAATGTGTTCTATATAGTCATTTGTACTTTGTGTAATTTCTGGCGTATCTATTTCAAAAGATTTGTAATCATATAATATATGTTCAGCTCTTAATAGATTTGGTGTATCTCTGAATAGTGAGTTGTGTAATCCATACTTCTCTAATACAGCGTAACATTGTAATTGATTGTACAAGTATGTTGCATATAGTTTATGGTCTATTTCACCAGACATGAGTATTTTTACAAACTCTTGCCTCTCAGCATTTTTGTGGTGGTTCATTGTCAATTCTTTAATATCTAACATAATAATCCTTTATAAATATGGTGGTAGTATTTATAAGGCGAAAACATAATGGATAATTTTAACAAGTATTGGTATTTTCAAAATTTAATATCAAGTGAAGATTGTGACAGAATTATAAAATTAGGCAATTCAAAAAAACTTGAAACGGCCGTCACATATGATAATGATGAAAAGTGTGATGACAACAGAATTTCTCAATCAGAACTAACAAAATCTCAACTAAAAGACAAAAATATAGATATTAAAAACACCTATGTAAGAGATAGTGATGTTGCTTGGTTAAATGATGATTGGTTATATGAATTAATATGTCCAAAAGTTCGTGAAGCTAATATGAAATCTGGCTGGAAATATGATATTGATACATTCGAATCAATTCAGTTTACAAAATATAACTCTCCTACTGGATTTTATGGTTGGCATTTGGATAGCGCCGGTGACTGGCATGCTGTCAATCAAAGGTATATTCCAGGAATTTCACCAGATGTAAAAACAAAAAATGGAAAACTTCCTGGTAAATGGACTACTGATGACAATATTATTGGCAAAGTTAGAAAATTATCCATAACCATAAATCTTAGTGATGAGAGTGACTATGAAGGAGGTTTATTAAAATTTGATTATGGACAACATAGTGATAAACAATTTCACACATGTAATGAAATTAAACCTAAAGGTTCTATGATTGTTTTTCCTAGTTATACATATCATTGTGTAACTCCTGTGACAAAGGGAACAAGATATAGTTTAGTAATGTGGTGTTTAGGAAGGCCGTTTAAATGATAGATACTGTAGAACATTTTAAAAAAGAAAAATACGCTGTTATAGATAACTTTGTTGATAATGACACATCTTTTTTGTTGTATCATTATGTAAAGACTTTAGTACAATCTATTAATTATAAATTTACTTATCAAAACGAATACTATCAGAAAGAATTAGATGGTCAGTTTCAAGACCCTCAAGCTCCTGGAGATTTTAGTAAATATGGTGACCCACTTTTTGATACACTATTAAATTTAACTTGTGATAAAATGAGTAGAATAACAGGTTTAAATTTAACACCTCAATATTCATATCATAGATTATATACTACAGACTCAGAATTAGTAAGACATGTAGATAGACCTAGTTGTGAAGTTTCAGCTACACTATGTTTAGGTTATGATAGTGATTATGAATGGCCAATATGTTTAAAAAAACTAGATGGCACAGAGGTGGGATATAATTTAAAACCAGGTTCTGCTTTAGTTTATAGAGGTTGTGATGTTGAACATTGGCGTGAGAAATTTAAAGGTAAACATCATGCTCAAGTATTTTTTCACTATAATGAAAAGGGTGGAAAATATGACAATGTATATGATGGTAGACCGTTACTCGGTATCAATAATCGTGTCTGATTTTAAATTAGGTCTTAATTTATTAGTTACATCTGCTACAATAGCAGCATATAATCTTTCTAATTTTCTAAAATCTTCACATAAACCATAAATTGGATATCTCATAGAATTAACATCAGCTGAATAATCAAAACCTTGAAGATTTAAAGATATATTATTTTCTTGACATATCTTCCATAAAGGGTGTTTCTTTACATTGTATATCGGTCTTGTTTTAATTTCAAACTTATCTTTTACAGTATCGTGTAAAGAAACATCAATATATTTTAAAACTTCTTCGACTACTTTTTTGTCACGATTAGATATTGAACCATAATCATACAGTTCTTCTTTAATTTTAATATGAGATTCTACTTCGTCTTTTATCATAATTATTCACCTTTAAAAATTTAAATTAATATTTTACTATTACTATACCTGAACCACCTGCACCACCGGTTGATGCCTGAAAGGCTCCGCCGCCACCTGAACCTCTGTTACCTGTGGCAGGATTACCATTGTTATTACCACCTGGATTACTTGAACCGCCACCACCTGGTCCGCCGGCACCACCTGGTCCTGCTGATGGATGTCCACCTGCACCACCGCCACCTGCATATGTTACGGATGAACCGGACATAGTAGATGCTCTGCCTTGGCCTCCGTTACCTTGAGCACTGCCACTTCCACTACCACCTGCACTGCCGGCACCTCCGCCTCCACCACCTGCGTGATGAGGTCCAGCTGTACCGTTTCCTCCTGGATTACCGTGTCCGTAGTTTCCTGAATCTCCTGGTTGAGCAGGTTGTTGACCTGTACCAGCTCTGTGTTGGTTATAATGTCTTCCACCACCTGAACCGCCGTCAATTTGACCTTGGGTGTCCATTTGTCCTGCACCGCCAGCTAATGCTGTAAGTGTTCCGAATGTTGTATTTGAACCTTTAGTGGGAGATGTTCCCTCTGCTGGTGATGGACCTGTGCCACCAACTGAATATGAAATGCCAGCTCCTGGCGAAACTGGAAATGCAGCTCTTTCAATCATACCGCCTGCACCGCCTCCGCCACCTGAACGAGAACCACCTGGTCCTCCTGTTCCTATAGCTAAAACATCAACAGCTGTTGTTCCAGATGGTACTGAAAAAGTACCAGAACCACTAGTGTATGTTGTAATTTGTGGAGCTTTCTGAGTTATTTTAAATTGTCTTGCTTGAGTTTGTTCATCACCTGTAGCTGTAACAGTAAATGTTGTTTGGGTATCAGAACCTACCGCACTCGTTGAACCTGTGATTAATCCGTTAGATGTATTAATAGACAAACCTGAGGGTAATGCTCCTGTAGTTACAGAAAAACTACTGCCTCCGGATGCCTGAGCAAGTGTGGTTGAAACTGAACCTTTGGCGCCGTTAGTGATATCAAAATTTGTATCAGCTGCATTGGTCCAGTTTGGATTTCCTGTGTCAGCAACAATAGCGTCTGCTAAGCTTGCTGACAGACCTGAACCGTTAGCTACTACAATTTTATATTGACCGTTAGCTGCCTCAAAATCCGACTTTGTTACTGTAACAGTTAATAAGTTGGAACTATTTCTTGTAATTGATTGAGTAGATATTGTTTCATTATCAGAAACAAATGTTACAGTTGCACCTGTAGTGTCAAATAACGAACCTTTTACTTCAATGGAAGCAGTTCCGCCACCTTCATTATCTATAGTATATGATGTAACATCACTACCACCATCAACAGCAAAATTTACTACAAGTGGAGGAGCGTCAATAGCTTTCCAATCAGTACCTTCGTAATATTCCATCAAATTTGTTGTGGTATTAAATCTTATTGTACCAGTACCAAAACTTGTATCTCTTTGAGCAGTAGTACCACCAGGAATATCTAATCCTTTTAGACCAGTAAACCTTCGATTTTTTCCTGTGTAATCTCTTAAATCTGCCATACTTTTATTTATCCCTTACTAGATATTAACTGTTAACTTCCAACCATATGTTGAACCTGTATAAACTAGTTGTATACCTGCGTCTTCGGTTGAAATTACTAAATTTGCCGTACTATTCATAATTTTTAATCCATTTGGATTGATTGTTAAGTTATTGGTGTCAAATGTACTCGCTAAATCAATGAATGATACTTGGTCACCTGTTTGAGGAGCAGATGGTAAAGTCATTGTTTTGGCTGCACCTGAAGTATCTACAAAATATCTGTCGTTAGCAGCTACTGTAATACTTGCTGCTGTTGAAGCCCATGGATTACCACCACCTAAACCTGTCCATTGTGTTCCGTTATATCCTTCCCATGTTACTAGAGAAGAGTTATATCTTATACCGCCTGTGTATAAATTACCTCCAGTTGGTCTTTCTCCTGTTGTACCTGTTGGTGGAACAAGATGTCCTGTTCCCATTTTATCTCTTGTCATATGACCCTTAACAGCTCTTTCTGTTGGAACTGCCGAGTTACTATCATTAGATAATGTTTCGTCTGTACTAAATTCGTTAATCGTTGCACCTAATTCAGCACCGATAGAACCAAGTTGTAATTGTGATAGTCCTGAAAGGTCAAAGGCATCTGCGTTTAGTGTTGCAATACCTGTTGCCTGTTCAATTCTAAATAAATCACCAATTCTAAAGTCACCATTTTGGTCAGTAGATGAAAAGTAAACACGACCACCAAGGGTTTCTGTAATTTCATCTTCTTGGTTAGCTGGCTGACTTTCTGAACCTGGATAGTTAGTAGTTGTAAAGTCACCTGTACCAATGTTTAAGAAGTCATGTCCAGTTAAACGAACATTTGAGAAACCTCTTGTAACAGTACCAGCTTCATTTTCATCAACCGCTCTATCTGTTGTAACACTTTCTGTCAATCTTAGTAATGATGTTTCATTCGAAGAATTTTGTTCAGAAGTTAGTGAAACTCTATAAAACTTACTAGTATCACCAGCAAATAAAACATTTGAACCAACTTTTATTATATTTACATCTTGTAAAGTTCCGTCAGATGATTTAACTGCAATAAGTGGACCAACTTGAGCTGTTTGAGCAGCTGTACTATCTCCAAAAGAAGCAGATAGTGTTAATTGATAAGTTGAACTATCGTCTTTTGTTACTGTACAAATTTCACCTTGTGTGAAGTTACCAGAAAGACTTTCAATATGCAAATAGTCTAGTGATATATTAACTCTGAATATTGTAGCAGTTGCACCTGAAGTAGCACCTACAATAGTAGCAGCTGTTGGTGTTCCTGAAGTTGTTACTGTATCTGCAACATCACTTTCTGTAGCAGCGCCAATAAATCCAGCAGTTGCATAATTTAACATTAGACCACGAGCTGCAACTGTAACTGGAGTTTCTGCGGCTAATGTTCCGTCTGCAACAGCACCTTGTTCACCATAACCAGATGAACAGTTTAGACCTCTAATAAATCCACCTGATTCTGCATGGAAAGAAATTGCGTTGTAATAAGTAAAGACTGAAACCATCTCACCACGACCACCACCTAATGCATGAACACCTTTACCGTCTGAGTTAATTTGTGTATAGTCATTACATAAAATAGATTTGTTACCTGAACTATGTAATAGTCCGTCAATTTGAACACCTGTTGCGTTTGCATTTACAGATGAACAGTTTTGAATATAAGGAGAAGCAGTTGTAATCGAACCACTAGGGTCTAAAGAAACTACGGCAGCTTTACCAGTTGTACCTGCACCTGGTGTTCCTGTTAAACCTTTGAATGACATTTGAACAATGTTTGTTTGGTTATTAACCAAGAACAAATTAGAAGCGTTATTATTTTCTAATGAAGCAACTGTTAAAACTAAATCAGAAGAACTTCCTAATGAAGAGCCTGGAATTGTAATTGTATCAGAAACAACAAATCCTGCACCACCATGATAAATTGTAACAGTAGGTGTTGAAGAACCATCACACACTACATTTGCAACAAATGTGGATGCCGTAGCACTAGCACTTGATGTTGCGTTAGCGTGAACATAATTGTAAGTACCTGGAGTACCACCTGTACCACCAGATGTAACTGTAACTGTTTTAACTTGATGACCTGTGCCTGAATTAGGTCGAATTTCTGTTCCTCTTAAAGATTCACCTTGAACTGTAACACCAGAAGCGACTCTAATAGGTAAAGTTTCTCTATATACACCGTTCTTAATATAAACAACATCACCAATCGAAGCAGAAACTACTGCTATTGTAATGGATGAAGCGCCACCTAATTGTGAACTTCCGTCTGTAAATGTAATAACATTACCAACTGCATGGCCTGAACCACCACTTGTAAGTGTGATTGCTGGTGTAGATGAACCATCTAAGATTACTCTTGCTGTAACGCCTGTACCTGAACCATCTGTACTTGTTTGTGTAATATCGTAAGTGCCTGGAGTACCGCCTGTACCACCTGTAATCGTATCAAAGTCAACAACATCTCCTGAAGTTGCTTGTTGTAATGCGTAATAAACTGTTTTGAATGGTAAGAACTGTGTTCCTGGATTACTATCTGAACCTGAGTTTGCAACATAGTAAACATTTTTACCTTCAGCGTTTGACCAAATTGGGTCTGTACCGTCTGTAGTTAAAACTGAACCAACTGTACCAATTGGTAATCTTGTTGATTGAGAGGCGTCTTGAACAATTATATCACCTCTTGTAGATAATACAGCACCTGTATCACCTTGTGCCATTAATTGCCAAACTGTACCGTCTGTACCTGGAGTGACATTGATTTGTCTATCTTTCAACATTACATAAGTTGAAGAAACATATCTTACTACATCACTAATATTGTAAGTTGTGGATGAACTATATCCACCTGACTGAAAATCAAATCCTCGTACAATTAAATCCCAATAAGATGAATTTGTAACACCCTCTGTACTTGTGGGATATTGTGTGCCGGCGTCATGGTTAGCATTACATACATACGAATTACCACCATGTCTAACTACATCACCAGTTTTATAGGCAGTTGCAATTGTATATACTCCGTTATCATTATATCCGGTTGTTACTACATCCCAATATGAGTTATCTGTAGGTGTTTGACCTGCAGCTGGTGTTGCGTTAACATAAACATAAGTGTAACCCCCATAGGTTACAACATCACCGTCTTGATATGTTGTGCCTGAAGCATAAGAATCTTCCCATTGTAAACCCTCTGAGAATACTTGCCAATTTGAACCTATAGCAAATGTAGAAGCTGATGTGTGTTGTAATTTACATCTATATTGATATGCACCGTTTTTTACTAAATCATTTAATTTGTAAAATGTTGAACCAGCCCAATCACCTTTGAAGAAAAGTCCTTCGGTGTGTAATGAGTATTTTGCGGCTGATAAATCTGTATAGAAATTGGCAGCTGCGGATTGAGAAGTGTGATTTGTTAAAACAACATAAGTGTTACCACCATACTTAACGATATCATCAATTAAGTAAGCTGTTGAGACAGCCCAATCACCACGCCATTTAAATTTTAATCTTCCTAGTACAAAATCTGCCATTTTTTTACCTTATTAGTTCCATATATTTATACTACACCGACCAAGTAGTTGAATTAACAATTGCATTTCCGTTATAATTACCAAATTCACTATCCAATACATCATCTGGAAAGTTTGTTTCATCTATCGGCATTTTTTTATTTTCTATTCTAACTAACTTACCGTCACTATTTAGCTTGTAGTGGTTTCTACCACTTTCAAACTTATATTGTTGATAGGTGTCTGTTGATTCGTTTTTATATTCTTTATCTATTACTTGTACATATATCTCAGCTGCATTATGAGGCGCTCTAACAAAAGTCAAAGTTGTACCTGATACTGTATAATCTGTTGTTGATGTCATTCTAACTCTATCTACAAATACAGCTAATTGGTCTACTTCTCGGCCGGTATCTGATAGTGTAAAAGTTGTATCAGAACCATCACCTGAAAAAGTTTGAT
>Ga0208413_1002617_pt1 | contig 10163 bp, 10 predicted proteins | sample AntAceMetag02UKD_FD_184761 | JGI IMG/M metagenome (GOLD analysis project Ga0208413, IMG submission 184761) | Saline lake microbial communities from Ace Lake, Antarctica - Antarctic Ace Lake Metagenome 02UKD (SPAdes) (version 2) | ecosystem: Environmental > Aquatic > Non-marine Saline and... | reverse complement strand
CTCCTCGACTAACCTGGAATCATGACGCTGTGGGATGAATTGGTGGGCCAAGACTCCGCCGTCGCCTTGATGAAAGCAGCAGCGCAGCCGGGTTCGCAAGCGATGACCCACGCCTGGTTGGTGACTGGCCCTCCAGGTTCTGGGCGTTCCACCCTGGCCCATGCTTTTGCCGCCGAGCTGGTGGGGGCCGGGCTCGATGCGGCTCGGTGGAAACGGGTGATTGCTGGAGCTCACCCGGATGTGTCGATTCTTGCCACGGACCGCGTGACCATCACCATCGAAGAAGTCCGGGCGTTAGTGTCTTTTTCCTATTTTTCTCCTTCGCAGGCGCCCTATCGCGTGGTGGTCATTGAAGATGCCGACCGAATGACGGATCGAACCTCGAATGTGTTGCTCAAAGCTTTAGAAGAACCCCCGCCACAGACGGTGTGGATTTTGTGTGCTCCCTCTCCGGCAGATGTGTTGCCTACGATCCGTTCGCGGATGCGCAGTGTGAATCTCGTTGTTCCGAGCGTCGATGATGTGGCTCGCTTGATTTCCCAACGCGAAGGCGTGGACGAGGACCTCGCCCGCATGGCAGCAACGGAATCCCAAAACCACATCGGTATGGCCACGCGCCTGGCCACTGATCCAGAGGCCAGAGCCCGCCGAGATGCCTCGATCCGGGCTGTCTTGAATGTCTCCTCTGTTTCCGGTGCGGTAAAGACGGCAGCAGAGCTTCTGGAGTTATCCAAATCAGACGCCATGGCACTCGTCGACCGGCTGGATGCAAAAGAACGTGAATCGCTCCTCCATTCGCTGGGGGTAGCGCCGGGTGGCGCAGTCCCTGCCGCCATTCGCTCCCACGTGAAATCGATGGAGGACGACCAAAAGCGTCGCGCCACGAGAAGCTTGAGGGATGCCGTTGATCGCGTCCTTGTCGATGTGATGTCGCTTCTGCGCGATGTGTTGATGATCCAAGTGGGCGCAGACGTGGGGCTTATTAATGTCAAGCACCAAGACCTTCTCTCGGAGCGAGCCACTGGCACAACGGCCGAGCTCACTATGTCAAGCCTCGACGCCATCGATCAGGCCAGAGCTCGGATGGCGCAAAATTCACCACCGCTCTTGGTGCTTGAGGCCTTGTTGATTGAGCTCAGTGGCAAAGCGGCGGTCGTCTAGATCCCGCCAATCAGCAAGCCGACATCTGGATTTCGGTTACCATGGTGCAGTCCCCTCGGGACAAGCCGCCTTAGCTCAGTTGGTAGAGCGTCTCACTCGTAATGAGAAGGTCGAGAGTTCGATTCTCTCAGGTGGCCCCAGGAAAACAGCCTAGAAGCCAGGAAGACCCGGCAAATGGGGTCAAATCGGCAAGCGCAACAAGATTTTCCCGAAGTTCTGTGCAGACAGCAAGGCTCGGATTATTGACGCGAACATTGCCACACACAGGACGCTGAGCAGGCTCACGGTTAGCTCAGTTGGGCCAACGTGAGCACATTCGTCCTTACCTGATCAAGATGCGCCAGTGTGGCTTCTACGCAGCCATCGACATCTCCCCTAATGGCAGCATTCGCGATGTCGATGTGGCCACCCCTTGACTCACGCCAGGCAGGCTCGATGAGGAGTGAGGATAGACGCATCATCATGCTCAACGAATCGGTTAGGTTACTCCAGATAGATAGCAGCCGCTGGTTCTTGGCAGCCTCATAGAAAATCCCGTGGAAGCGAATGTCCGCCTCAACCATTTGCAATCCCCGTTCATCGGCAGAAGGGATTGTTTCTTCAAGTTCGCGGAGGCTCGCTTGGAGTGCGCTCTCAACCGAGTCGCGGTTGAGTTCTAGCGAACGCCTGACTGCTAGGACTTCGATCGCTTCGCGGACCGCGCAAAGCTCCTCCACGTCACTTGCCCGAAGCGAGACGACGTGGGCAGACTTTCGCGGCTCTCGAACCACGAGTCCGAGGTTTTCAAGGTACCGCAGAGACTCCCTGATGGGGCCTCGGCTCACCCCGAACCGCTCAGCTAGCTCTACCTCTCTAATCTTGGACCCCAGAGGCATCTCTCCTGAGAGAATCATGTTCCGCATCTGATCGCGGACGATTTCCCAACGATCTTGATAAATTATCTCCACGATGCCTTTCGAATCCGATTTAGGTCCCGAACCCTCGATTCCCTCTGTGGTGGAGGTTAATTCTAGCCGACAGTAGGTTCCGTGGACGGGTCGTTCCCGAAGGCAATGGACGCGCTCTGCATGGGATCCCATTTTTGGTGGATCTGTGTCACCTGCGGGTGTAGAGGGCTTTGTGGAATGAATTCCACCCGTCCCTGGAGGGAGCTCTGAGAGCATGAAAAGTCGCTTTAGGCGACCACCTTCACACCCTCGACAAGCTGTGACAATCCTTCGAGCGCAGTCCGAATCTTCGCTTTTTGTTCGGTGTCGGGTGACATCATCGGCATCCGAGAATAACCACCTTGAATCCCTTGGATATCGAGTGCAGTCTTGACGCAGGCAGGCAAGTTCGAGTGGGGCATCGCGTTCCATAGCCGGAGTTGTGCCTGATGAATCGCCAGAGCGTATTCGTGATTGCCCGTCTGGACTGCATTCCATAGCGCAACGTTGGAGTGTGGTACCGCCGCCAATAGTGCAGAGATGCAGCCGCGTGCGCCCAAAACGTAGGACGGGTATAGGAGCGCGTCTATTGCCGTGAAAATCATGTCCTCGGGGCGTGCATTTTGAATGAGATCGGCCAAAAGCTTGAGGTCGCCAGCAGACTGCTTAACACCTACAACATTGGGAATCCGAGCCATGAGATCGAGAAGTTGCACAGGGGAGAGGTAGTTCCAGGGGATGACGTTGTAAATCAGAATGGGAAGTTCGCTAGATTCTCCGACGGCTTTGAAGTGCTCATAGGTTTCTTGCTCGCTCGGCTGGAAGAGGTAGTGGACTGGAGTCACCTGAATCGCGGTGACGTTCAAGCCTTCAAGAGTCTGAGCTCGAGCGATTGCCTCGACCGCAGAGTTTACGATTATTCCAGAGACAAAGGGCACGCGACCGTCGATTGCCTCGACCACGGCGTGCATGAGGTCTTTGAACTCCTCAGGATCTAGTGTGTGGCCTTCGCCACCTGATCCTCCTGCAACGATGCCGTTCACCCCGGCATCAAGCAAGAAGTCAACTTGAGGCTTGATGAGATCCAGTTGAATCCGCCCGCTCGCATCGAACGGCGTGGTCATAGGTGGCAGGATGCCTTTGAGGTCACTGAGAGACATAAAAAAACTCCTTTGTTTTGCGAATGACCAGGTTACCACCGGTTGAGTTAACTGTTAACACAATCGTGCTATGTTTGCCAAAACAAGTCGACAGTGACGTCGCCTCTTCACCTCATCCCCATAGTGCTTGATGCGACAAAGTGTCACTTGACTACAAATAACAATCACAGGGAAAGGAATTGCATCTATGTTCAAGCAAAGAAGAGTTATTTCGCTCGGATCTGCATTCTCCATGATGGCGCTGCTCCTCGCGGGTTGCGCAGCTGGGACGGCAACTGACGCCGGTTCGGAGATGGAGGTAGAGGAGGCTCCGGCTATTGTCGAGGAGTATCCGACACAGCCAATCACATTGGTTGTGCCATGGTCAGCTGGTGGAGGCACGGATGCAACTGGTCGTCTGGTGGCTGAGCTTCTTTCAGAGGAGCTCGGACAACCCATCAACGTTGTCAACCGAACCGGTGCAGGTGGTATTGTAGGTCACACTACAATCGCTACCGCTGACTCCGATGGGTACACCTTGGGAGTCATCACGACCGAGTTGTCAATGTTCAACCATGCGGCAACTACGTCTCTGACGTACCAGGACTACTCATTGGTTGCCTTGTACAACCAGGACCCGGTTGCCCTCCACGTGTCCGCCAGCTCTGATATTCAAACCGCTCAGGACCTTGTCGACGCTATTAAGGCCAACCCAGGAACCTTGAACGCTAGTGGTGCAAACTTCGGCGGTGTAGCTCACCTGGCTTTGGTCTCATTCCTTACAAGCCACGGTCTGGCCGCAGACTCCGTAGTCTGGATCCCTTCCGAGGGTTCGGCGCCGTCTTTGCAGGAATTAGCGGCCGGTACGGTACAAATCGTGTCAACGACTCTTCCTGAAGCTGCTTCGTTCGTTGAGTCGGGTGAGGCCCGAGTGGTCGGAGTGATGGCGGATGCCAGGCTAGATTCAGCACCCGATGTACCAACGGTTGAGGAACAGACTGGCCAGGCTGTAAGCCTTGGAGCTTGGCGTGGGATCGCTGGCCCCAAAGGTATGCCGGACTACGTGGTAGAAAAACTGTCGGCTGCAATGGAGAAGATCGTAGCCAGCGACCAGTTCATTGAAGTTATGGGAGGCCGTGGATTCGGCATCTCCTATCTCAATGGATCCTCCTTCACGGACTACCTTGCCGCGCGTGACGCCTCATTCGGGTCCGCGTTGAAGGCCGCAGGGTTGGCTGCAGAGTAACACTGACGATATGAAGACGATATTGAATTCTCAGCGCTTAGCTGGAGCTTTCCTTGTCGTCTTCGGGTCGATGCTGGTCGCGCAAGCGACCAGCATCGACCGCGTCATCGCAACTGGCCTTTCCCCTGCCACGTTCCCCAATCTTCTGGCGTGGGGGCTAATCGTCTTCGGTGTATCCATTGCTTTTATGCCGCCACCCCCGGCGTCGGAAGAACCTAAATTTGGCGAAAAAGCAAGGTTTGGTGTTGTGGGAATTCTCATATACGTTGCTCTGGGAACCGTGAGCATCTTTGTGTTGGACACGGTTGGCTTCATCATCGTCGCTCTGGTTCTCATTGTTTCCATCGGTCTGCGGTTGGGTGCGAAACCTGTACCGCTCATCATCACGGCCATTGTCATGCCCGTCATTGCTCAAATCTTGTTCGAGAACGGTTTCGGCGTGCCCCTCTCTCACGGTCTATTGGAAGGTGTACTCGGATAATGCAGGCGTTGACGGACGGCTTTTTTCTACTTATGGAGCCAGCGATTCTGCTTGCGCTCGTTGGTGGTGCAATCTTCGGACTATTCGTGGGTGCGATACCTGGTCTTTCTGCCACTATGGCCACCGCACTACTGGTACCCGTCACCTTCTTTATGGAACCTTTACCCGCAATTGCGCTAATTGTGTCTTGTGCCGCAATGGCCATCACAGCTGGCGATATTCCAGCAGCCCTGCTCAGAATTCCTGGTACTCCGGCATCGGCTGCTTATGTGGACGAGGCCTTTGCTCTGACGAAGAAGGGCAAGCCCGAGCTAGCCCTCGGAAGTTTACTTCTTGCGGCTGCCGTGGGCGGGCTCTTCGGGTCTCTAGTGCTAATGACCTTTGCCCCTCTTCTCGCAGGAATTGCCATTGGGTTTTCTGTGTTTGAGTATTTCTGGCTGGCGTTGTTAGGCCTCAGTTGCGTTGTCCTTGTCTCGGGCAATGATCCTCTGCGGGCGTTGGTGTCATTGATGTTCGGGATGATGGTCGCCACGGTTGGCCTTGACACCATGAGTGGCCAACCTCGCTTCACTTTCGGCTCCGTCGAATTGCTGGGGGGAGTTTCCTTCATTCCAGTCATGATTGGCGTTTTCGCAGCATCGGCGGTGTTGCGGGCGCTCGTCAAGGGACCAACACCTTCGATTCCGGCTCCACCTCGTGTGACAGGTGGCATTATTCGAGCGGTCCTGCCGGAGTTTCGCCAGCACAAATTGAGTCTGTTCCGGGGGTCAGTTATCGGAACTGGAATTGGAATCTTGCCTGGAGTAGGAGGGGACCTCGCTGCATGGATTAGCTATGCGGTTTCACGGCGCTGGTCAAAGAAGCCAGAGGATTTTGGTAAAGGTCGAACAGAGGGGCTCATTGACGCTGGGGCTTCCAATAATGCTGGTCTCAGCGCAGCGTGGGTTCCCGCTCTCGTGTTTGGGATTCCTGGCGATGCCGTCACCGCAATAGCCATCGGTGTTCTATTCATGCAAGGGCTCAATCCAGGCCCGACGCTATTTACCGAGCAGGCCCCAACACTTTATGCCGTGTTCATTACCTTCCTTATCGCAAACATCATCATGGTGCCTCTCGGATTGTTAGCAATCCGATTGGCTCACCGAATACTCTCTGTACCCCAGAACATCCTCTACCCGGTGGTCCTCATGTTCTGTATGGTCGGGGCATTTGCTATCAACAACACTGTTTTCGGCATCGGCATCATGCTGGTGTTCGGCGTCATTGGATACTTCATGGAAGAAAACGGCTTTCCCGTTGCTCCACTGATTCTGGGATTGATTCTTGGACCCCTTATCGAGCGAACCCTATCTCAGGCGAGCATCATCGCCCGAGGGGAACTCCTGCCCTTCTTTGAGAGGCCCATGTCACTCATACTCGGTGTTCTCGCAATTGGTGTCTGGGCGGCCATCGTTGGGAAAGCACTCGTGCCCCTGTGGAAGAAAATCCGCTCCCGTCATGCGAGTAGAAAGGCAACCTCGTGAGCAGAATAGTGAACACCCCGGAGACGTATGTCGATGATCTCTTGGAGGGCCTATGCGAATTTTTGCCGACCCTAAGGAGAGATGCTGATGTCCCCCGAGCAATCTACCGACAGCACTCTGCCAACCAGTCGAAAGTCGGAATTGCCAGTGGAGGCGGAAGCGGTCACCTGCCCCTTTTTGTCGGATATGTGGGCGAGGGCCTCCTTGATAGCTGCGCCGTTGGAAACATTTTTGAAGGCCCGACTGAGGAAGCCTGCACGGCAGCAATCAGAAGGGCAGATTCTGGTCAAGGAGTTCTGTGCTTACTAGGGAACTACGGCGGGGACAGGATGAACTTCGCCATGGCCTGCGACGAGCTTGAGGGAGAAATTGAGACACGCACCGTTCTTGTCAGGGATGACATAGCAAGTGCGGCTCCCGAGAATCGTGAGTTGCGGCGCGGGGTCGCGGGAATGGTGCTTGTATATAAAGTAGCTGGAGCTTCAGCAACAGCCGGAGGCAACCTGGAAGAGGTAGCTGCCGCGGCCCAACATGCGGAACTGCGAACTCGCACTATTGGAGCAGCATTTGGCGGGCTAGAGCTGCCGGGTTCACAACAGAGTGCCATCGATATTTCGGCTGGTGATATCGAGATGGGCATGGGTATACACGGGGAACCAGGATTATGGCAACAGAAGCTCCCTGATGCTGCCGGCTTGGCACATGAAATGGTCGGTCGCTTGTTGGCGGAGACTCCCGATGACGGGGGGAATGAAGTCGCATTACTCATTAACGGGTTAGGTGCGACCCCGTTGGAGGACCTCCTGGTCCTATATCGTTCGGTAAAGCGAGAGCTCGACACACATTCGATTTCAGTGCCGATTCGTTTTGTGGGTCCATTCGTAACGTCGCTCGACATGTCGGGTGTTTCCATCAGCCTGATGTGGCTTGATCCCTCTCTTAAGTCGGCGCTCTCTGCACCCGCGTCGTCAGTCTTCGGAGGGCAACAACTATGACGGTGTTAAACGCAGAAAACCTCCCTCGAATCATTCTCGCCGTAGCGCAGGAACTGCAGAATCGGCGTGCGGAACTGAATCGTGCTGACGCATTGCTCGGAGATGGCGACACCGGAACAATGCTGGCAACGGCTTCTTCCGCTGTGGTTTCTGCTCTGGAGGAAGTGAAAATGGTCACGCCCGGTGAAGTCTTGAGCGAGGTATCTGCCGCAATTAAAGGATCAACCGGTTCTTCCTTGGGGACTCTTTTGGCGGTGGGGCTCCGCTCAGTCGCTAAGCATTTTGGAGAGGAAACCTCTATCTCTGAGTCCCAGTTTGGTGAGGCTCTTTTCATTGCCGCGGAGAAAATGAAATCGACAGGAGGCGCCAGTAGTAGAGATAAGACGATTATCGATTCTGTAGAAGCAATTGCCGACTCCCCCTTTGACGCAGCGGTAGCCGCGGAGAGGGTTCTGCTGGAATTTAGAGACCGGCCCTGTCGAGCAGGGCGAGCTCGCTTGTATCCAGAAGCGAGCATTGGTGCCGATGATCCAGGAATGCTCGCTGTCGCCATAATGGCTCGAGTTGCTGTAGAGCCGTAGTGGAAGTGTTTTACAGGTAATCCGGATGGCCTGGAGCTCTGGTCGGCTGAGATAAGGATATCCAATAGCTCACGGGAGGCGTGAGGAAAGTGAGGAATTGCAATGGGGTTTGTGTACTCAATAAGTCCGTTTTCGGGGGAGCATCAGTTTGAGCCTCTTCCTGAATCGACTCCTCAGAACGTAGCCGAAGTAGTGGCTCGATCAGTAAAGGCCGGACAGCAGTGGTCTCGGCTTCCTCTCAAGCAACGTGCGAGTGCTCTAAGAGCAATCGCCAAAGCTCTAGAAGAAAGTCAACATGAGCTCGCCGAGCTCGCACACGCTGAAACAGCTCTAGGAGTTGAGAGGCTCTTGGGAGAGATTGCTCGCACCTGCTTTCAGATGAGACTGTTTTCAACAGCGCTAGAGACGGGCAGTCTGCTCCGAAGAGAGGTTGACGAACCTGTCAGCGGGCCCCCTCCGCAGGGGCACCAACTTCTCGTCAGGACCTACCGACCCTTGGGTCCGGTCGCAGTATTCGGAGCGGGAAACTTTCCTTTCGCTTTCGGCCAGCTCGGTGGAGACACAGTGAGTGCGCTGGCTGCCGGATGCACCGTAGTAGTCAAGGACCACCCTGGACACCCGCACCTAGCGGCCAGACTTATGGGGGTTGCTTCTCGTGCCCTGCGTGACAGCGGATTCGACTCTGATGTTCTCCTGAGTGTCCGTGGGATGACAGCGGGAGTTGCCCTAATAGAGAACGCCGCCATCAAGGCCGGAGCCTTCACCGGCTCCCAGCGGGGCGGCAGAGCTTTTTGGGACCTGGCGACGAGACGTGCAGAACCCATTCCGTTCTATGCGGAAATGGGTAGTGCAAACCCTGTCTTTATTTCTCAAGCGGCGTTGGCTGAACGTGGCGAAGTCCTTGCGGAGGAGCTTGCGGCTTCCCTCACGCTCGGCTTGGGCCAGTTTTGCACAAAACCCTCAGTTGTCTTTGTCGTTGACCAGGGAGCTTTTTTGGAGCAGCTCGCAGGAAACATTGAGAAGATAGAGGAGGGGCATCTGCTGAGTCCCGCTTCCCTGGAACGCTTCCGATCAGCGAAGAATCAGGTTTCGGCAGTGCGCGGAGTGAGAAAAATCGTCGCCCCGGAGGAATCGCAACGTGAATTACTCATAAAACCTGGCCTACTGGGAATATCCATCAGCGACTTTCTTGCAAGCCCTGGTGAGATTCTGGAGGAGTGTTTTGGTCCTCTTGGGGTCGTCGTTGAGTGTTCCGCAGAAGCCGATTTTGACGCAGTGATTGATCAGTTGGAGGGAACTCTGGTGTCAACAGTGCAGGCTTCGCCAGGCGTAGACAAAGAACTTGTTGGGACTCTAGTCGACAGGCTTTCTGACATTTCGGGAAGGGTTGTCGTAAATAGCTGGCCAACTGGGTTGTCTGTTACACCCTGGCAACATCACGGGGGGCCCTATCCGGCAACAACCTCAGCACTACACACCTCCCTAGGGCTCCAAGCACTTTTGCGTTTCGTCAGACCAGTAGTTCTCCAGAACGCGGCCGAAGAGCTCTGGCCTAACCTTCACTAGGGATCCCATTTCCGAAGGTTCTGACAGGGTCTATCTATCGGCTCTATTCGCCGAGAATCGAGTCCTCATTTTGACGCACAGCTCTAGCTCTCCATAAGAGTTGATCTGGGATGAGGTGTGAGGCCAAAGACGCTGGCTCACACCTGATCGCTACGACGCGATTGCTGTGAGCGTCACTGAGCTCCGTTTGCCACCGCGGTTGGATCCAAACTACACGGAATGAACCCCACTCGAGGATGGGTGACCCTAGACTCCGGGCATCCTGTCTGAGCAGAAGTATTGCGGCAAGGTTCCCCTCTGGGCTTGCCTTTTGGCCGCTGCTGTTGTGTTCAGCACCTTTTACACCCAAGTCCGGAGCTAAACGGTATTCCTGAAACCAGTCCACCGTGGATTAGAATGGGGCGGTCCCTGATGGGGCATGCCGCCTTAGCTCAGTTGGTAGAGCGTCTCACTCGTAATGAGAAGGTCGAGAGTTCGATTCTCTCAGGTGGCCCCAGTCAAGGCTGAGTTTAGGTGGGCAGTGAGAAATCGATCGGGTTTCATAG
>Ga0208413_1002613_pt1 | contig 10172 bp, 7 predicted proteins | sample AntAceMetag02UKD_FD_184761 | JGI IMG/M metagenome (GOLD analysis project Ga0208413, IMG submission 184761) | Saline lake microbial communities from Ace Lake, Antarctica - Antarctic Ace Lake Metagenome 02UKD (SPAdes) (version 2) | ecosystem: Environmental > Aquatic > Non-marine Saline and Alkaline... | reverse complement strand
AATGTATCGCAGGCGTCCTTGAGGATCACCCGAAACCGCCCACCCAGACCTGATGGCACCTCATAGGTTCCTCCGATGAGAAAGTCGGACGCGCGGCGCACGAAGACGCGGATGGAATGACCGTCGGTTGCCAGCCTGATCGCCCCCTGCCCGCGATCAATGAGCGTTTGCACATCGTCCAGAATTTCCGTGTAGAACTGACCCGTCAGGTCACCGAACGCCATCTGGCGCTGTGCCATCCAGTCGCCGTCCCGAAACGGGTTGATGCCGTTTGCAAAGGCAAAGCTGGGATCCGACTGCTCGGTGGTCACAATGCGGGTGGTGGAGCCGTCAATGCCGTTGGAGCGCAGATGCACGCCGTTGCCAACGATGAGGATCAGGGCGGGCTTATCGATTGGCCCATTCCAGTTGGGCAGGAAAGTTGCACAAGAGCGCGCATGCGCGATTTGCGCCGCGACAGCGGACGCGGAGAACTTGAGAATAGCCATGAGGATGTCTTTCTTAGTGTTTTAAGGGATTGCTGAGAACTCACCCGCGCTTGGTTGTTCCCAAGCGCGGGTCGATGTTTGGATCAGGCAGCTTTCGCTTGAACCGTCTCGGCTTGAGCGGCTTCTTCCACCGCATCGACAGCCAAGCTGGCGCCACCGGTCGTTTGCATCATCGGCGGGCACCAGGCTGCGACTGCCGCGTGTTGTGCCTCCGTGAGCGTCGCAAACGGTTCGGCAAAGAGCTTGTCGCAGAAGGCGACGATCTCTTTCTTGCTCATGGAGGCCAGTGTCACCGCCTCTTGGGCAAGCCCCAGCTCCTCGCCAAGGATTTTGAGCAGCCACGCCTTCTTGAACCGATTGAACAGCGCCGCGTTTGGCGTCCAATGCGCGCGGATGTCCGGCATGACCTCGATCTCGAAGTCATGCATCAGGCTGTCGCTTTGGCGGCTGCGCGCAAAACAGGATTGCGTGGTACTGGCCGTGGCATAGGCGACCAGCTTGGCCTTCTCGCCAGCCTCAAGTGCTCGGAACGCCACAAACTGATCTGCTGGTGACTTCGCCTCATCCGCCCAAGTCAGATCAAGCGCATCATGCGCCTCGGCCACCTGTTCTAGCGACGTGCCGTCGATCTCATCCATCTTTGCATGGCTACGGTATTCTTTGCGGGCTTCGACCTTGATGCCGTGGGTTGCGCTCATGCCACCAAGCACGTCCGTGACCAGCTTGAACAATGTCAGATCGAGCGTGGCTTGGGGGTGCAACGTCATCGCGGCCCCGAGCGCCATTGCCCGCTCGGTCTTGAGGTCTTGGGTCAACGACGCGGGGTAGACGATTGCATCTGCGCCTTGCCCGTCCGGCCCGACCGATACATCACCTGATGCGCCGCCTGCGTTGTTTGTCTGCAAGGTTTGCTCCTGCTTGTCCTCTGGCCGTACCAGACCGACATGCAAAGTAATCTGCCCGTTTGACCAGGATCCGATGACACCGGACCGTGTGAGGTCTTCTGCGCTGTAGGCCTCCTGCAGATCACGGGCTTCCTCCTCAAGCGCATCCACGCGGTCGTAGAGGGCGTTGTAGACATCCGTCTCGAGGCTCTCGTCCTCCATCTCGAGTTGCAGTTTCTCCAGCTCTTCGGTGATGGCATCAACACGCTTTTGTCCCACCACATCGGGTTCAATCGGCCCGGGGTAGACGCGCCCATATTCCGCCATGGTGGCGTAGTCGTAGCGCACCAAAGCCTCAGCCCAAGCAAACCCCAGTTCAACCCGTGCGTCTTCCGCAGCTGCAGTGAGTTTTTCGACCATGATCTCCTCAACCAAGGCGATGTCTTCCAGCACAGAATGCTCTTCGAGCAGATCGGCCGCGATGGGACCACCTCGCGCCTCGTAGGCTTCGCGGACAAACGCCCCGATATCATCGCTGACTTGCACACCGCGGGTCTTGAGTGCCTGACGCACGGTGTATGCCTGCACGTAACTGTCGCCGTCTTTCGTCAACGCCTCGAACACCTCACGCTGCACCTCTTGGCTCGGATGATCCGCAAAGGCCTTCATCGTATCGAGCGTGATTATCTTGGCGCGGGCGGCGGCTCGGATGTCGGGATGGATGAGGCCGTAGCGCAGACGGCCTTTGACGGCGGCAATTGTGGTCCCAAACGTCTTGGCGATGGTGTCTGGCGATTGTCCGTCGACCTCCATCATGCGTGCGAAGGCTTCAAACTCGTCGATGGCATTCATCGGGGCCTGTGTGATGTTCTCTGCAAGCGAGAGTGCCGTGGTCACATCGCAGTTGTCGGGCACCAAGCGGCATTCGATCTTGGTTTTAGTGGTGAAGCCCTTGGCGGTCTTGTCGGCGACCAGTTCGATCAGGGCGGCGCGGCGGCGACCACCAGCCAACACGCCGAACTTGCCATCGATCTTTTGCACCAGCAGCGGTTGGATGATGCCGAGCGCGCCAATACTGGCTTTAAGGTTGGCGATATTCTCTGAGGCATATTCCTCTGGTGATTTGCTGCGCACATTGGCGGGATGGGCGACAAGGTCGCCGATGGCAACGGAGATGGATTCAAGAGCATGTGTCATGTGATGTCCTTTGAGTTGTTGCGCCGCCCCGACGTGCGAGAGCGGCCTGACCAATCCCCGGGTTTGAGGATCACATGACAAAAGGCCCGCTTTCCCTTTAGGGGGCAGCGAGCCTTCAGATTGCGGTTCGTTTGTGAGGTGAGGCCCCCTTCCCTACCAGTCAGATGCCATCATGATGGTCAGGACGCGCATGGTCGTTGCAGGGTTGTCGGGTGCCTCAGCGCCATAGCGGAAATCACTGTCTGCCTCGTACAGGTCAATCTTCCAAAAGACCTTCTCGCCGCGGATCTCGACAGCCCCAAAATCGTGACATCCATCAGGATCGTTCTCGGGCTCGAAAACGTCAAACTCGCCCGTGGCCTTCACCGCCTCGTCCATGAATCCATCACCCGATTCCATGAGCGAGCGGGTAACATGCATACGGCCCGGAATGGCGATATCTGGAGGCGTTCCGAGACACGCGAGTTTGCGGAAAGCATCGTTGTGCGCGGCAATGACGGCAATGTCGGGGCGATCTGTCTGAGGAGCTACGGAAGTGGTCATGGGTCTGTCCTTTCGAGGAAGTTGAAAACACAAAACCCAAAGCTTGCTTTTACTCTTCTGAGAGCCGCCGCCTGCCACAAAACCAGACATCTCAGGCTGCCTGATCGGTGGCCCCTGCCCTGCCCGCCTCTGAGCGTGCGATTAGATAATCACAGGCCTTCTGGGCATCCGCCGCGTGTTTGAAAATCGCCGATCTGTCCGAGCGCAACACACGCAGCCAGTGATACAAATACGATGCATTCAGCTCGAGGGTGTGCGCGGTAAACCCAAGCTCTTGGCCCAAGAAGCAGGACGTCAGTTCCGCAACGATCTCCTCACGAGAATACGCTGTGTTACCAAACCGGCTCAGACCGTAGTCTCGGTTCAGACGATGCGGCGCTTTTGTGGCATGGGCAAGCTCATGCGCCCAGACCCCATAGAAGTTCAGCGGGTTCTTGAAACGCTCAATGCTTGGCATGAACACCTTGTCGACGGGCGGGTTGTAGCGCGCCTCCGTTCCAGAAAAGACGGTCGTGATGTCGATGACATCGAAGAACGCCTGCATATGGGGGATCGGCTCTGCGGGCGGATGATCTCGCAGCGGACAAGGATCTGGATGGAATGCCTCCGGCAACCCGTCAATCTGATCTGCGTTGAACACACGGTAGGACTTCTGGAAGCGAAACACCCGGGCTTCATCGGGGTCGCTGCTATCCACCTCTCCGTCATTATCAGCTTGTGACCTGCCTTGGCCGTAGTAGACGACAACGGACGATCGCTCTCCTTTGCGGATTTTGGCATCCAGCGCGTTCGCCTGTGGCACAGTCATCCAGAACGGAGAGGTATACCCCGCCATTGCCGTTCGCATGGTCAGCAAAAAATTGTTCACGCCTTGATAGGGCTCACTGTTGTGGCGCAAAGGACGCGCACTACCACCTGCGGTCCACGGTTTGCGCCACGGTAGAACACCACGCTCGATGATGCGGATGAGTTCATTGGTGATGGCTTCGGGTGCGTCGAATTTGGACGTGCGGGAACGGGCCATGACTGGCCTCCTTTCGGTTGGGTTTGATTGGGAGAGTTGGGTTAAGTCGCGCTATCGATGCGCGGGTCGTTGATGATGCGTGCGCCGAGGCGTTCGGCCGCATCGAGATATGTCAGGAGCGATACTCGGCTGGAGGACGTCCAAGGTTCAGGATCAATCGCGCCGTCCATCGTGACCTTCGGCAGGTTGGCGAAGGCGATGATGTCGCGGACGGGACGACAGTCGATCAGTGGCGTTCCAAGCCGGATGGCCAAACTGGCGAGTGGGAAGCGTTCAACGGGGGCATAGAGCGAGACGGTTTGTAGCCCGAAGTGAAGGATGGTCCCTCCCCCACCGCAACTGACATAGGCGTTGGGGTTGTTGAGTGCTTTGCGGAGATAGACAACGTCGCGGCGGATGGCTTGCCGTTCCAGTTGGCGCGCCACATCAAGGTCGCCAGTTCTTCTGAGCTCTCGATATCGCCACCACGACCGAGCTTCCGCGCGCAGCACGCATAATACTTCTGTTTGCATGGGATGTTCCTTGTCCAGACAGACAGGTTGGAAACCAACCCGGACCCGGAAGGGAACTTCACATAGGCCCCTTCCGGCAGTCCCAAAACAAGAAGGAAACTTTTACTTTTCAGCAGCGCTAGATCTGAACCGAACTGACCTTATCCAAAACAACAACGGGGCAACTATGATGAGATCCTTGATGCTGCCATTGAAGTTTGGTGCTTTGTAGAGGGGCAGAAATCAGTTCAGACTGAATGATTTTGTGTCCTTGGAGGTTCGCGAGGTGTTTTTGGCCCTGCCCCGAGGTATTTTTCACCTATCGCATTGATAAATATGTACTTATTTCAACATGAGCGATCGATACAAGGCATTTTGGACTGCGATGAGCGTGTAGATTTCCAAGGTTACCATTCAGGGGTGTGAATAGTTTGGATTATACAAAAATCACAACAAAACTTTTTATCCAGCTTAGGGTTACCGCACTTAAGCGATCGACAGCGGAAGTACTAACTAGAAGCTCCGAACTTTCTCTTTGCAACGCACGTCAGGGGAGGCACCTACTCTTTCAAAGCATATTTGCGCGCAACCAATATTGGTTTTTGTTGCTGTGCAAGAAGACGACCGGCTTTGTACTGGCTATCTCGGCACATTGAAGGAAGGGTAAAGGTTTCCAGTTAGCATCAGCGAAATATGAGAGCTTCGATAATGTTTGAATGATACTCGCGCGTAGTGATGTTTGGTCAATGTGCGGCCAGGGCGTTCACTCCCGAGCTCAGATAGAGTTATGGAAATGCGCAACCTTTCTACGTTAAAATCATTCTTGGCAGGCCTTAGGCTTTTTCATTTCAACGTGACTTGTTCCATTGATCAGTGGTGCGAATGACTTGAACGACTGGCCAAAACTAAAGGGTATGTAAAACTTCAACCTCGTCATTCCTTCTAAGTGTCCACCGCGGTGGACGTTATGCAATTATGCTATCAGTTTTGGACAACCTGTCGAGCAAGACAGCTGGGTTGAACTGCTGAACTCTTTTGCCAAGCGTTATGCTATGGAAATAGGCCCCGAAGTCTCTGATCTGTTTTCCTAGCTGAAGTATGATGAAGATGGCGCATGACGCTTTTTCTGCGCCTACGGCGGTCTTGGCTTTGTCGAACGTGTTAGAGTGAATACCCATCATTGGAGCAAGGGTGCGGGCGTGGTTTTCGATGTCGACCCAGCTATGGAGCCTGTTCGTTGCGAACGATATTGCCTGATCACATATCGATATAAGTTTTTGAATCGCTGGTGGTTCGTTAGCTTGTTTGTCTTCTAAATCTTTTTGTTCTTTTATAGACCTAGAATGGTGCCGGACAATTTGACCGTCATTGGCGGGTAGTTTGATCGTTTCCGGAGCGTCCACCGCGGTGGACATACCGATATATTCCGCGTCAACTTCGGTCAATAGATTGCGATATTCTACAATCGTGAGCTTTCTCCGAAGTGTTTTACGAACTTTGGAAAGCAAGCTGTTACTAGGATCGTGTTCTTCCAAGCAGGCAAGTTTTGTCAGTATTTGCTTGCGAAGGAAAATACGATCTCGACGGTTGTTTTCCATTTCTTTAGCGACGGACAACAGCTCGCTGGCGCGTTCCAATAACGGAGTGAGAGAAAGGCCATAACTGATGGAATGACCATCTGATGACCTGACACGGTAGCGTTTCCGGTTTGGACTGTCGTGGCGCTTCATAAAGCCGAGTTCGACGAAGCGATCGATATGCCTGCGAAGCGTTCTTTCATCGATGCCACCGACACGCCGGCAGATTTCGTTGTTGGAAGCGAACACGGTATCTCCGTGACCTGGTCTAAGGAAACTGAGCATTGCTTGAAGCGTTTGGATATGTCCGGGGCGTAGTTCAAACATGCTACGAGAGTCTCTGAGGGCCCTGAAGATTGCCCAGATATCAGTCTCTTGAGGTGTTTGCGAACTGGACGCTGGACCAGCGGGGGTGCTTTTGATTGAGAGTTTTGTGAATGCCATGATTTATGAACGACGACCGTTTGGCCCACAATTTCCCCGTCTTGTTCCGCGTTTCAAAGCGCAACAAGGCAATAAAAAGACGTCCACCGAATCGGTGACTCTTGACCGTTGTATTGGAGGTTGCTACATCAAAGGTGCAAAACTACTGATGAGGGCTCTCCGAGGGAAACTTTGGGGGGCTCTTTTCTTTCTGGTCTTCGTATTTCTCCTCTGCTCGTGTTTCTAATTTTGACTGGGATCAGGATCCCGAGTCTCTCTCACTCTGCCACTGGTCGAAAAGCTGCAGAAGCGTTGTCTCTGCACGATCTTCTAGCCACTGGCCGAATTCCGGGTTGTCCTTGCGGGCAATTTTGATGGCAATCGATTTGCCATCAACTGCAAGCGTCGCTAGAGGGCTGCCGTTCTCATCTTTCACGACGGTCGTCAGGCCCTTAGGAGTTGGCTTCACAGCGGGTTTTATCTTTTTGGCGCAGGCAGCGTACACCGCTTGAAACTTCTCTGAACTTGGTGTCTCGATGGGTAGTTCGTTGATCGTTTCCTTTGCGATATCAATAAGTTGCACCTGATTGGCGAGTGCAGCCAACTCTCCCCACTGTCGCCTACCAACTCCGTGAGCGGGCCCAACCATGCGAACAAGCTCGTCAGGTAACTGCTCGATGACAACTCGATGGTTCGAAACTCCTTGTCGAGTCAGTCCCAATGCGTCCTGAATAATGCTGGGTTTGTAACCGGCCTCGTGCATCTCTTTGATAAAAAGAGATTTTTCGATAAAAGAAGGGTCAAGGCGAAGGTTGTTCTCTTGGCCTTGTGCGATCAATGAGGCATCGTCGTCCAGTGTACGGACAATTGCCTTCACTGATCCGCCTATTTTTCGAATTGCCGCAAGCCTACGCCGACCATAAACGATGCGGTAGCGATCATGTTGATCCGAGGGACGGACCATGATTGGTACCTGTTGACCATGTTTTCGTATGCTCTCGGCGAGTTCGTCAATGCTGCTGTCTTCCAAAACTAGCCGGTCGCGCAATCCATCCATGTCGATCTGATCAGGCTCAATGTCACGAATGGAATTGGCTGTGATTTCACGCAGAGAATCACGAAGCCCACCGACAGAACCGGGCAGTTTTGAAGGTTTTACCGGGGCAGGGGAGGGCGCTGCGACTTTATCATCTGCCGGGGGTTGGTTGAAAATATTGCGTGCCATTAGCGGCGCCCCCATGCCAGCTGGATTGTCTGTTCAAGCTCATCACCAACGCTGTCGATGCTGGACAAGGCACGGTCAATTGTCTTTCGAATGAACTGACCGGGGTCCACTTCATAGACGGTTTGCTGGGTCATTCCTGCATCTGATACGGCAGTCGACTTTAACATCGGTTCTGTCATGACTTGCCCTGCAAGAATTGACCTCAAATATCCGGCCATCTGGGTTTGCGGGCCGTCCGAGGGCTCATACCGCGTAATAAGGAACTTGACGAAATCCCAAGTGACTTTTCGTCCAATCGCTTCTTCGACCGCCTTGATTGTTTCTGACGCTAGCTTGAGGAACTGCGACATGGATGCGATGTCAAGCATACCTGGGACAACAGTGACGAGCAGGCCTGTCGATGCGGCTAAGGCCGTCAAAGTGAGAAACCCCAATTGCGGAGGGCAATCGATTAGTACGATGTCGTAGTCGGCTTCCACTTCTTCTAGAGCCGCAGAAAGTCGTTCTGCAAAAATCGGTTGTACTCGTCGAGCGAGTGCGTTCGCAGTTTCAGTTTCGTACTCTGACAGCATCAGACCCGCTGGAACCATGTCTAGATTGTGAAAATAAGTTTTCTGAATGACCTGGCTGAGGGGAAGCTGATCTTCATAGCGTAAAGCGTCGTATATCGTGCCGCCTTCAGCAAATTCAAGCTCGGGCCGAAAGCCAAAAAAGGTTGTCAGACTGGCCTGTGGATCTAGATCCAAGACCAGCACGCGGTAGCCGCGTAAAGCGTAGCGCTGCGCAAGATGGATAGTAGCGGTTGTTTTGGACGATCCACCTTTGAAATTCACGACTGATATTACCTGGAGGCGGTCACCTTCGCGGCGGCCGGGTAGGTAAGAATCGGCATTTTTCCCAGTTCGAGCTAAGATATTTCGCAGTTCATCGACTTCTTCGGCGGTATAGAACCTGTGGCCGCGACCATCAGTAAAGACCTCCGGAAAGCTGCCGTCTTTGTGACGATTACGCAGATTGGATGTGCTGACTCGGAGCAAACCAGCAACTTCCGTTGAGCTAAAGCGCCTCAGGAACTTTCGCTCTTCGGGCTGAAAAGCTATCTTCATCTGCCGGTCAAGAGACTCAGCAAGGTTGTCTGCAAAGGCTCCGATATCAGAAGAACCTATCCCTTGCGCATAACCTGTGTTCTGTTCACTCATCTACTGCCGCCTGTCATGGCCTTTGCTAAGGCTCTTTGCTCTTCTGACGCCCATAGGTGCGTCTGACGCACTTTGTCGTCAAAATGGGAATGCCATGAAAGAGTGAGTCCGGCAAGAAAAATCTATATGTAGTGCAATAGTTATCCACAACACCAATCAAGTCTGAGCATTAGGGCGGCTCTAATATATTGATAAATATGTGTATTATAATTTTTACTCGAAGCTTCCGTGGAAAACGCAACTTTTCAAATAGGTCGTAGCTAAGTATGTCAATTTTCCTCCTCGGCTATGATTCTTCGGGATTTTTCTATGACGAGGGCAAAATTTTGGTTGGAAATGACCCACACTGGGTTCTAGGCGGTACTTGTCTCTGAGACTAGATTCCAACTTTCGCGCATTTGATGTGCGGGAAAGTTGGAATATTCTGGCCAGGTCGTGGAAAAATTTGAGAAAGTTGCGTTGACCAAATTATGCTTGAGAGCATACAATTTGCGCCGAAGGTTAGGTTCCTACTGGGCAAATTGTTGATCCACTAATAGTCAAACGGTCGGTTCCCAAAATTGAACCAAATCTGTCGATCTAAGCGGCTATTTCCTAGTTAGAGCCCAGCTGCCTTGGTCAAGTTTACCCGAAACCGGTCACGGCGGCGCTGGTAGCGGCGTGTCATCTCTGCTGAGGCGTGTCCAAGTTGTTTCTGCACATACCGCTCATCCACCTCGGCGGAACTGGCAAGGCCGGCGCGCAGGGAATGGCCAGAGAACAATGCCAAACACTCTGCCTCGGGTAGATCACCACGGATCCCCGCGTCCAACACCGTTCGTTTTATCAGTCGGGCGACGTGCTTGTCAGACAGCCGCGCGCCCATTGCTGCTCGGTCGTCTCGGGTGACGCGCTGGAATACCGGCCCAAAGTCGATTTTGGAGAAGTGCAGCCATTGCTCCAAAGCGTGGACGGGGCAGCTTTGATCTGTTGAACCGCGGCCGACTTCCACTTCACGCCATCCGGTCTTGGCATTGAGCGTGAGCAGGGCGCCTTTTTCTTCAATCGCGATCCAGCCGCCGCTATCGGGGGTGTCGTCTTTGTGAACATCTAGGCTGACAATTTCAGAGCGACGAAGACCT
>Ga0208413_1002607_pt1 | contig 10191 bp, 4 predicted proteins | sample AntAceMetag02UKD_FD_184761 | JGI IMG/M metagenome (GOLD analysis project Ga0208413, IMG submission 184761) | Saline lake microbial communities from Ace Lake, Antarctica - Antarctic Ace Lake Metagenome 02UKD (SPAdes) (version 2) | ecosystem: Environmental > Aquatic > Non-marine Saline and Alkaline... | reverse complement strand
TCAGCAGCATCCGGTCTGGTGAGTGTGACTCGGTGACGGCGTGCGGTGTAAACGTCACACTCGACGCCCTCACCTCCGAGATGTTCATCATGGCTGGTATGCTGTCCAAGGACGGTCGCTGCAAGACCCTGGACGCCAGCGCAGACGGCTACGTGCGCGGCGAGGCGTGCGTGGTCCTCGAGCTCCGCACCCTGGCGGGCGCTGATGCCACTGTTGTCATCGTGCTCCACTCGGGAACCCTAGTGGCGTCCGCGGTCAACCAGGATGGGCGCTCTAGTGCCCTCACTGCCCCCAACGGCCCCTCCCAGCAGCGCGCCATTCGCAGCACCCTAAGCGCCGCCGGCATGGACCCCAGCGCCCTAGACGGGCTCGAGCTGCACGGCACAGGGACATCCCTTGGAGACCCCATCGAGGTGGGCGCCCTGCACGCCGTGCTCGTGGAGTCCACCCAGGCGACGCGCCTCGCTCCCCTCATTCTGTCGGCGATGAAGTCGTGCATGGGCCACACCGAGCCCGCTGCTGGTGCCGTCGGGCTGCTGCACGCTATGCTAGGGGCCGCGGCTCACAGTGCGCGCCCTATCGTGCACCTTAACGCCATCAACTCGCACCTCGCCAGCGTCACGCGCCTGAGAACGACTGGGATGATGGATAGTATGGCGCTCCCGAGGCAGCATATGACCGCTGCCACTACACCGACCGACCGCTCCGCCCAGCGTGGCGTCAGCTCGTTTGCTTTTCAGGGCACCAATGCCCACGTCATGGTGGCGGCTCCGACTTCCACCGCCGCCAACGGGACGACTCAACGAGGGCGCGCCGCGCTGTGGACGCGCGAACGCCTATGGCTCGCCGCGCCCCGTCATCCTCTCGTGCAATCAGTGGCTGTCATCACCGCCTCTGCCACCGTACGCTTCGAGGCTCGTATATCTGTCGACCACCAGATGTACCTGTGGGATCATCGCGTCGCTGGACGTGGTCTGCTTCCTGCTGCCGCCTTCCTTGAGATAGGCACGTCCGCCTTGCGCCTCATCCACGACGCACCGGCAGCCATGTGTGGTACTGTCATCACATCCCCCATCGCGCTCCTATCCACCATCGTCGCCCACACCGTGGTGGTGTGCTCGGTCAATGTGCTCAGCGGAGATCTGGAGATTGGATCCTTGGCAACTGGCCGTCCCAACCTGACCGCGCATTGCAGATCGATTCGCACCGCCGAGTCGGGGCAGCGTGCCGGTGCTCGCATGAGTACGATTGCGGTGCATAAAGCTCACCACAAGCCTGATAGTGCGGCAGCCTCGCTCGGCCGTATCGTTCATGATGTCACTGTGGTCGAGGGGCAGAACACTGGCCTGTACATGCCTCCAGCTGTCCTCGACGCCAACCTCCAGCTTGCCGGCGCTTCCCAGGCAATGTCTGCTACGTCTGAGCTTCACATCCCTGCTGGCATCGAAGCCTACTGGGTTGCAAGCAAGGCTGGCCAGACCGACGTGTGGGCCGCCGCCACGTCTAGGCCGGCGAAAATGTCCGATCACATCATATGCTTCGAGGGTGGGTGCGTGACGCATCTGGATGGAATGAAGCTCAAGCCTGCTGGAGCATCGCGGTCTGTTCCCGTTCCCAAGGCTACTGCGGGATCAGACTCGAGTTTGGCACCGGGGGGCATCATGTACGAGGTGGTGTGGGCAGCGAGCGCGCAGGCTCCTAGCGCTCCTCAGACTCGCGCGCGTCATGCAGCGTCGTCAACCTCGCGACATCGTCCCCAGCGACATGCTGCGACTGGGATCCAGGCAGCACAGCTCGCCGCAGCCTCCCGAATTCCAAGAGTCGCAGTTCAGACCACAGGCGCCGTGGGCAGCACGACAGTGCGTGCGTCCGGATCCGAAGTATGGGGCGTCGTGCGGGCTGCTGCGCTCGAGCTCCAGTCATCCACCACCTTCGATGGTTGCGACGGTGATCTCACCAGCGGCTCCTATGCACCACCACAGCAGGCGCGCACACACGGCGCCCAGGGCATTACATCGCGGGGGGGGTCCATTGCTACTCCCGCGATATTTACCTTGCCAATAGTTTCTCCCCCCGCTAACATCGCCATTTCCCTCACACGTGCCCTTGGCTCTGTGATTCGCGACGATGGCCAAGTCGCATCGCCACTTCGACGAGCCCTCATGCTCGGAGATGCCTCACCTCTTGTCTTAGCCCCCATTTATAGTAACACTCCCAGTGATGGGGCTGCAGCTGTGGTCACGGGAGGTCTGGGAGGTCTTGGTCAGCTGGTTGCCTCCTGGGATATGCGTAACGGCGGCACGCACATCACGCTATTAGGGCGTTCCGGGAGGGCAGGCAAGGTAGAAGCTTCCTTACTCATGTCGGCGACTCGCTTGGTGATGACCCGCAGCGACGTGTCGAGCGCGGAGGAGTCTTCATCTGCCGCACTGACGTCCAGCGCCCCCGTCCTGTTGCTTCTCCACGCTGGCGGGGTGCTCCGGGACGCCACCATCCCCAATCAGACCATGGGGCACACCAACGCAGTTATGGCTCCCAAGTGCGCCGGGATGGTCAAGCTCGTCGCCGGTACCCAGACACTTGCTATGTGCTCGAGTGTGCTGTTCTCTTCCGTGTCATCGCTCCTAGGCTCCAGCGGCCAGGCTAACTACTGTGCGGCCAACGGGTGGCTTGACGCACTAGCGCGTGTGGCGGCAAGCCAGGGCCGCACCACTACTAGTGTGCAGTGGGGCGCGTGGGGTGGCGATGGGGGCATGGTAGAGAGCACCCCTGGCATGGTTCAGCGAATGGAGCACCTTGGAGTCGGCGTGTTGCATCCGAAGGAAGGGCTTAGGGCGCTCGAGGCTCTCACTCGCTCAGTGGGTCATCCTGTGGTGGCTGTGAACCCGTTCATCTGGGACCGGCTCCTGCGCGGAATGAACCCCGTTCCAGTATTCTTTGCTGAGTTTGCGCATTTCAAGCACGGTGCTACCACAGTAGCTCTACGTATTGGCGGTGGCCACGTGATGACAGAAACCACGACGATGGAGGTGAAGAGGGCTGGAACGAGATTGGTGCATGCTGGCTCTCGATTGAGTAACATTCGCACGGTGATCGCGCAAGTGGCGGTGGACGTCACTGGGCTAAGTGAAATCAACCCGGATCAGCCGTTGATGTCAGCGGGCCTCAGCTCACTGACCTTGGCTGGTAGGGGAGAGAAGACTGTATATAAATCGCTCTCCGCTGGTGTCGTAACCCTTCTGCACTCGTGTGACATTGTGCTTATTGTGTATCCCCTATCCATTATCCATTACGCCACTCGCGTACCTGAACACTCACTAATCCGAAATGAAGTGTGTTAATTTATCAGCACGCTATATTTCGTGTATACAATTGTCAGAGCGAGAATGCATCCTCCTGCCCCCTACGTGCGGAGCTGAAAGCGGCAATTGACATTGCGTTTGGCCTTGAGCTACCAGCCACGGTGGTGTACGACTACCCATCCATCAACGCCCTCGCCACTTACGTGTGCGGCGAGCTGGTGGGAGTGCCAGGACACAAAGACGACGACGCGGCTGGTGGTGTCGTGACTCATCTCGCCTCGGGTCTCGACCAGCGTCAACCATTTGTGTCTTCCCGTCGGGTGATTCTCGTCACGGGAAGCTCGGCTCGGGCTTCCACTAATGCCGCACAGCCCGCCGCCCCAGCCGCGGGTGACGCCATCCAGCGCATACCCCGCGCTCGGTGGGACATGCAGCAATACATGGTATGGCATCATACCAATCTGCACAGCATAATTACAGAATAAGGAAATTACTATTGCCTCGTCACATATGTTTCCTCGCTGTATCATACAAATGTGACGGATTCCGCGAGCCGATAATCCGCCTCGGGGTCAAAGTCGACAATGGGCTTGAAAAACTAAATCAAGGTTTGAAAAAGGCAGAAAAAGTTTAAAACTCCGATCAAACCTCGGGATCAAACCTCCGTGCGCGCTACACGCTCACAACGGCGCGAGGCGCGCGTTAAGCTGATGCATTCGCGCACGCGCCTCGCTTTTCTGCGCAAAATTATGGCGGCGACGTCGCTCGTCGACGCCACAGTGGCGTTTAGGTTCTGTCTTTTCAGAATAATTTTGCGCAGCCCGTGTCGACCCCTAGTATTTGTATGAGGCAAGTCTTGAAATAGTTGGTTTTGTGCTTTAGCACAAAGTGCCAAAAAACATGACTGCCCGACTAGTGTTTTGAAATTTTTCGATCCATTGCTAACTTTCGGCTTATCGACTCGCGGAATCCGTCACGTTTACTTAATAGTCCAGTGCAACCATGATAGTTTTAGCATGATCGTAACTTTTGCTGCATCCAACTGCCAGCACAATCATGTCACTTCAGCTCTACATCCCTTACATAGCATAGAACATGTGCGTGGTGGGTGTTAACGTAACCCCTATTCTATGGACGAGCACTCCAAGTGCCTTCCGTTCTTGGGCGGTTTCATGGAAGCGGCGGACGTCTTCGACAGCTCCCTCTTTGGCGTGGCGCAGACGGAAGCCCTTCTCATGGACCCCCAGCAAAGGACATTGCTGGAGATGCTGATGCACGCGCGCGCCAGCGACGACTGCACGCTGCCGCTCCGCTCCGACAGCCTCGATGGGAACGGCTGCGGCAGTGCGGTAGGGCGGGAATGGAGGGGGCGGATCGAAGCGTTCCAGTGAATCCTCCCAAGCTACTGTAACAGTAAAAGACCGTGCTAGGTACCTGTCATAGATTTGAGTCTTTACGGCCTTAATATGTGCACCTGACAGAGTGACCCATAGAGGATGTTTATCCAGCATGCTGCATACTATCCCCCTGCCGCGTGCGCTTGGATGATACTACCGCGAGGTTGGTTGAACTCTAAACACGACTAAACGAGCGGTGGAGACCCGCTTGATATGTGTCAAATGTTGTGATTGACTTCGAACTGTTTTCCAAAGTCACAACGTAAATAGCGCCACTACGGCCCGGGGTGCGGGGCGTACGTGGGCATCGCCGATCAGGCATACCACGTCCAACATATTGCAGAGTACTGGGGCAAGATGGCCCACCCTTACATTGCGACGGGTAACACCCTGAGCTGCGCTGCGGGACGTATGTGCTTCATGTTTGGCATGCACGGGCCCGCGCTCTCCGTCGACACTGCGTGCTCGTCTTCCATCGTGAGCACCCACCTCGCGTCCACGGCATTGTGGAGCGGCGAGATTGACCGAGCGGCGGCGTGTGGTGCGCACTCTGTCATAGCAGCCGGCGCCAGTGCAACCTTCCACGCCGCGGGCATGCTCTCCGGCGACAGCCGGTGCAAGACGATGGATGCCTCCGCAGATGGGTACGTGCGAGGGGAGGCGATGGGTGTGCTGGTGCTCGAGGCGAGAACCGCTGATAGTCTGCCCCCCGACGGCGGCCGAGTGTCCTTGGTGTCCACGGCGGTGAACCAAGACGGTCGGTCCAGCGGGCTAACCGCGCCCAGTGGATTAGCGCAGCAGGCTGTGATTCGAATCGCTCTTGAAGTCGGCTCGATGGCGCCCGAGGCAGGGCCAGTGTACATACTCTCGTCGTTGCACCGGAGTTGAAATCAGCTGCTACTTAAACACTTAACATGTGACACGTGGTGTGACACGATCTGAGCACAATTTGCTTTATTTAACGTTGCCGTCAGGCGCTCCCCCAAGGACATGCAGACGCTTCAGATGCACGGCACCGGCACCTCTCTGGGCGACCCTATCGAGTTTGGAGCGTCGCTCGCGGTGCTCAAGCGAGATGAAGGTGCGCCTCTACTACTGGAAGCGGTCAAATCCTTCATCGGCCACACTGAGTGTGCGTCTGGCATCATCGTAAGGGAGTGCAAGCAATGCTGTTGAAGTTTTGCCCTGCCATTGATACACGACATGGGCCTGTCTGCTTGACTGCTTTCTTTTAATTACTCTTTATTCCTTGAACAGCGTGCTGCCGTAGTTGTAAGCATTTTCACACCATAAGCACTGGCATGTCAGGGAAATAGCCCTACGAAAATCTACCGTATTAACACCACTAGAAATCCATACAACATCGGACTAGCTAGGATCCTGAAAGCTTCTTTCCCTTGGTATAAATTAGGTGTCGTTATTTTTTATGTCTCTCAAAATGCTGCATTTTCAACTGTTCTGTCTGTGTGCTTGGGCAGAACTGACCGATGCATATATTTTGATATCTGCATCTCGTCTACGTGTGTGTGTATGTTCTTACTCGCTGGGGCTCATGCAGCCTCTGGAGGGACTTCTGAGCATGCGGTCGTCTCAAGTGCTGCACCTCACCAACGTCAACCCGCACGTCGTCAGCGTGCTCACCTCGTCCAAATACGCTTCCTCCCACACTCTCCGGGGATCGCCTCTAGTGAGGATATGCAGACAAAGCGCCGCCGCGGCGCTCAACCGGCATCGCGGTGGCGTCGCCTGTGGGGTAGGCAGCTTCGCGTTCCAGGGGACCAACGGGCAGGCTGTGATGAGCGCCGAGCCGGAATCGGCAAACGGACCCCGACCGGTGGTGGGCGCCAGGAGTGAGCTTTGCCTGTTCGATCGTCAGCGCTTCTGGGTAAGGGGAGTAGGTCGTTCACCCTCACTTTACAAGCATACAGCCATCCGATCCGATACGATACAATATCGGACTAAGAGCACAAAGAATCATTTCCTCAATAAATCTGTCCTCGTCATCTCCTGTACTTTTTATCTTCTCGACTAAAACTCCTCAGCGTAGTTTAATGTTTCAACTAAATAAATCTTCAAGCGTGATTGTGTGCGCGTCATGTCTTTGCGTCGACCCTGCACTACCACTCACTCGTGTCACACCCTGAGAGCACCTCGACTAATTGTGTATACGACTGCGCTCAACCCATACCCTAAATCATAAATCATAAACTCTAAAACCTTAAGCTGGTGATAAGTGATGAGTGACCACGATGTACTAGTATAGCACTCCAGCAAGTGATGAGTTGCGTGTGTAAACAAATGCGATTGATCGCTCATGGCTCCTGCTCTTGGGTGTTGCCGACGCCGCACGGGACTCTTGGTAGCTTCACGGCGTCGTCCAACGGCCGCAAGTGGTCCGTGCACGCCCTGTTGGACGCGCGGCAACACACGCACATGTGGGACCATCGCGTGATGGGCAGGGCGCTGCTACCGGGTGCTGGGTTTCTTGAAGCTGGCATTGCGGGCGCCCTCGTCGCCTTCCCTGTCGACGTTGCATCCGCCGCCGACGTGGCGCTACTCGAGTGCGCCGTGCCCGTGCCGATGATACTTCCCGACCCGATCAAAGGGCCGCCGCCAAAGGCCAAGGGTTCACGCGGCGGTAAAGCTTCTGATTCCTCGAGGGGGGCGTCAAAAGTCGTGGGTCTCGAGTGGTGCGCCGAGAATGGATCCCCGCACCTGGAGATTGCGTCGTTGTCCTCTCACCCGCTAGCTTTCCGTCCAAGTGCCGGGGGGAAGCGCCCGTCTCCGGCGCATCTCCGCGCTCGACTGTCTCTCATCATCCAAAGGGTTGGCATCAGAAGTTATGGCGGCTCAGTCCCGACGTTGTCATCAAGCGGAGGAGCAGTCAAAGGAGAAGCCACTATCACCGTTGATGAAGCTGCCGTCTATGTCCGACGACAAAACATCGCGCTTCTCCTGTACGCTTCAGCGGCGGCGGCAGCGGTGGTGGCTGATGGTGTTCAGGACGATAAGCATAGCTTGACAACATCAGGAGCGCCGACGACTCAGGCAGCTGCCGGCGTTATCGTGGCTCCCATCGGTGATGAATACCTGGGCTACCACGTGCATCCCGCGTGCGTGGACAACGCCATGCAGTTGGTGGCCGCCCTCGCGTCTAAGGAGGGGAAGTCCAAGGTGATGGTGCCTGCTTCCATCAAGTCATTTGCAGCGCCCGCCCGTGCGCCCCGTGCGCACAGCTTCGTGGGCACGGCGGATGTGGTGCCGCCGGGGCCGAGGAGGGACGATGCTTGGTCCAACGCCGCCGCTTTGCATGAGTCGAGTCACCGCCTGATGTGCGGGCTCGGCAGCGGCGTTCTCGCGCAGCTGAACAACCTCGAGGTGAAGGAGATGCGACGAGCTGCCCCGGCTCCCACCGCCACTGCCACTGCCCCCGCAAAGGGTATCAAGGGGACACCGAAAGGGTCGGCTGCTATTTCGGTGAAGCTGCCTAAGACCCCGCTGCCTCCGAGGGTGACGTATTCGCTCGAATGGCTCGCGCGTGCGCCTCCCCTTGTCAACCAGGGCAGCACAGTGACGGGACAAGTGTCGGGGCATGCCAGCATTGGGGCGGGCTTACCGCTGACGCAGCTTCGTATACTACCTGAGGCGTACGGAGGAGGAACTCGTGACTCGTCGTCGTCACCGTCGTCTGCGTTCGTTCGTCGCAGCCGGGCGCAGCCGACCACCGTAGTTGCCCTGTTGCAAAGCTGCGGCGCAAACAGGGTCGATCGCGTGCTGGTGCGTACTCTCGGCGGCGCCATCTCCACCGACGGCGCGACGCCCTGTTCTTCGGCATCCTCTCCGTTCGCCTCCGCCTCAACCGCAGCGGCGATGCACGGTATAGCGCGCACCGCTGCTCAGGAATGCCGCAAGACGCAGCTCGACGCAGTCGACCTCGGCCTTTCACATTCCTTCGCCGCTCGGGCGGACTACCACGGTGATAGCGGCGGCGAAGGCGGTGACCACCACCTTCTGGCAACGGGCTCGGCGCTCACGATAGACCCCTTCGTGCGGGATCAAGTCACACTCGGTGCGGCTCGAGAGGGAACGTCGCGAGGCATGCAACTACACGTGCCGCACCTGTATCCCTCACACCACATCTCCAAGCACGCGCAGTCGTCCCCTCTGAAGGTTTCGGCTGGGCAGGCATTGCCGCCGGGAAAAATCGCCGTCAGGGTGCGAGCCACGAGCATCTCCTTTTCGAACGTACTACGCCGCGCGTTCGGCGACGCCACCACCTCCACTGCCGTCAGTGAGGAGGAATCGGCACCGGGCGCGGAGGAATTCGTGGGTTTCTCGGGCACAGTGATGGACAGCGGTACCTTCTTCTCGGGTGATGTTGGCACGGCCGTCTTCGGCGTGATGACTCATCAGCAGTGGAGAATAAAGAAGGGCACCGCTACGGAGTCCGGCGTTGACCCTCGCGCCGCCGCCTCCTCTATGCAGGTGGTTGACGCGGCCATGTGCCACCTCAAGCCGGATGGTCTGACGTTTGAGGAAGCTGCTGTACTACCCAGCCCTCACATCGCAGCGCTCTCGTACCTAGCCGCCATTCAGCCCGCACTGTCCTCCTTATCCTCCCCGTGCTCCCAAAATCCGGGCGGGGGCGAGAAGAGGAAGCAGTCACGACGCGGGGATCGTGAACGTGTACGGAAAGTGGAAGATGAAGGGAAAGAAGTCATCGTCGTGCTCCAGGAGTATCCCACGTGTCCAATCGCCAGGGCTCTCGCCTGGTGGCTTGACCGTTCTACCGACCACGTGCGTTGGATCCCCGGTGGCGCTGGTGCCGGTGCTGGACACAGCGGCGACGACTGCATCGCGCTGCCACCGGGCGTTAAGACGGTGGCTGCGGTTGTGGGAAACTTCGGCACGCAAGGCGCGGTCGCCGCCGCCCTGGGAGTCGTCCGGCGTAGAGGAATACTGGTGAAGACGTCGTCGGGTGCTATAGCCACCATGTGGTGCACAGAGACCGTTCGGAACGTTATGTCCGGCGCCGGTATAGTGAGCGGAAGCTTCCTCAGAGATTCCGCTGCCGCGGATTCCTTCGTGTCTCGACCGGACGTCACGTGCGCCGATGCGGTGACCACGGCGTCTCTCTTGCGTAATGCCCCCGCAGCGCTGACTACGCTCGCGCGGGCTATTGCCGAGGACGGTGGCGCGCCGGTTTCGCACGTCGCCACTGCGCTTTCGCGTCGTATCGTGTCCCTCCCCGCCGCCACGGTGCCACTCTCTGACACGGCGACGACGATGCGCGGGTCTCTCGCGCGCTACGCGATGGGGACGACATCCTCGTCATGTCCGACTCTTGCAGTTTACGCCCACCACGCCCATACCCCCACGGTCGCTCGGTGTCCAAAGCCCGTGCTCATATCTGGTGGATTGGGGGCTCTAGGCATTGAGATTTCTCTCTGGCTGGCTCAGCACCATCCCGTTCGCGTCCATTTGCTCGGCAG
>Ga0208413_1002600_pt1 | contig 10210 bp, 12 predicted proteins | sample AntAceMetag02UKD_FD_184761 | JGI IMG/M metagenome (GOLD analysis project Ga0208413, IMG submission 184761) | Saline lake microbial communities from Ace Lake, Antarctica - Antarctic Ace Lake Metagenome 02UKD (SPAdes) (version 2) | ecosystem: Environmental > Aquatic > Non-marine Saline and... | reverse complement strand
ACATAGATCTCGTTATCAGCGCTGATCGTGTACACAACAGGCCAATTGTTATGGCGCTCATCCGTCTTGGACCAGGTAGACAGCGCATCCCCATCAAAGGGGAGGCGTTCGATCCTAAAGTTGCCCATATTTAGCACTCGAGCCTTTGGCCTTATCAACCGGGTACTTCCTATTGGTCACCTCAAGCTTCTGACGAATTATGTCTTCGGGCACTAATCCCTGCTTCTGGGCCAGGAGGAAACAATAGGTCAACACATCAGCGAGCTCGTCTTGGACCCTTTCAGGATCAACATTGTCGTCCCATTGGAACAACTCCAGAAGCTCCGCTGCCTCAATGGAAATACTCTTGGCCAAGTTCTGCGGCGTGTGGAATTGATCCCAGTCCCGCGAGGCAACAAAAGCCCGCAACTCGTCCATAACCGAGTCTTTGTCCATATAGATACCGTACCCTTCGACTGAATGGTGTCGTCTTCCCGCCAGTGCTCGAACCCGCACACAACCGCCGAAAAACTGCTCTGGGCATCCCTATGCCTGCTGGCCACTGCAAACGGCTAGTCCGTGTTCAAACATCAAACTTCCCCGAAGAACTCCACACCGCTTTGCCTTTCATCGGTTTTGATCCCCGCGGTGTGGGGGTTTCTGACTTTGCCGATGGAACCAAAATCGGATGCTCGCATGAAACTGACCCGAGGTGACAGTCGAATCCAGTCCACCTGAGCCGAAGGGATTTTTTTGATTGAATGTCCTGCCAGACCCTTGTCGGGTCCGCAGATCTCGCGGGCATCGTGGTAGCCCTTGCTGCCAAACGTGATCAGGTTAACTCGCTGCTTTTCGAGCCCTTGTTTGTTCACAGGGTCTCCTCGTCCATCTCTAAGGCACGTTGTGCCAAGAAACCACCAATAAAGCTGTCACCCAGCCCAATCGTTGTGGGTATCTCGGTATCGAGCTGGAACCCAGGAGAAAAAGCCCCGTGCGCTGCATAGTGCGAGGACAGAACGTCCTCCACGCTGCCCGCCACGGCGTTGTGGGCGAAGGTCGGGACCGAATCATACTGCGCCAGTGTGAGGGAATCACCGAAGTGATACCTCGCACTGGCCATCTGCACTGCAGCTCTAAGTGACGATGCGTACTTCGAGGCCTCCGGGCCGACCAGAGCGGCCCACAGGTGCGTGTGCACCATGAGATGGGGCGCTGGGATGCGCTCGTGCAAGGATTCCAGCATGACCTGGACATCGCTGCCCGACCCTAAGTCCACGGAGTGCCCAAGATATTCCTGGGCCTCGTCCTCATTCATGCTGTAAACGTCGACGAAAGGCAACAACGCGTCGCGGACAATCTGGGAGAAGCGCGGAATGTGAAAACCTGCGTCTTCATACACGACAGTAGTGCGTGCTGTCAGGTTCGCACAGTGGTGCTCGAGCTGCGCGAGGCGCTCTCGCAGCAGTGTCTCGTCTTTGAAGATGTTGAGTCCCGAAATCAAAAACAACCGGGCGCGGGAGAGCGCATCCCCGAGCTCGGGAGCCAGCAGGAGTTCCTCATTGGGAGGGTCATGGGTGTAAATCAGACGGTTAGCCCGAGTCGCCTTGACCGTATTATCCCCGAGCTCAAGGGTTGCTCCCTGGGGGTATTGAACAATCAGGTGCGGGAACAAGGTGTCCCCCGTGGCACTCGAGATGCTTCGAGTACCACGGGGGAGAAGGGTGCGGGTTTCGTCATTTGTGCTGACCAAGTGCACGGTGGCCAAAATACCGCGCACTGCCATGACGAGTGCGGCTCGAACGGGTGTGCCCCCCAGGGTGACCTGATAGGACAACCGGCTGGCTAGGGAGTGAATGATGTCCGGGTCGACCACAGAGCGCTCTCCACCAATTCCCTTGTGGACAAAACCAATCAAGGAAATAAGAAGATCGCGCTCTGATGTGATTTCTGGAAGGTCAATCAACTCGGAGCTCTGGATACCCCAGTCCTGGGCGAGACGGTCGATGACCGCCCCGTCCCAGCGCACCTCGTAATCCACGGTCCCACCAAGACCGAGGACAATTCCTTCCGGTGCTAACACAGCCGGCCCTAGTACAACGAAGCTTTGCCAGCGGTCTGGAACAGGTCAATCTTCTGTGCGGCAACCTTTTTCATGGCCGCAATACAGGGTGGTTGAATGGTGTTGGGTTCCCGAACACCGGTGTCGGCTAATACCTTGCGCATTTCGTCATGGTAGGCGACTTTGATGTCACTGGAGATGTTGATCTTGTTGATACCGCGCTTGACGGCTTCGGAAATCTCATCATCGGGGTTGTTAGAGCCACCGTGCAGCACGAGCGGAATAGAGACCAAAGCCTTGATTTCAGTAAGCAAATCGAGCTTTAGCGCTGGCTTCATTGCCTTGGGGTAGAGACCGTGGAAAGTACCAATGGCGATGGCAAGGCTGTCGAAACCTGTTTCTGCAACGAATCGCACGACATCATCGGGCTTGGTGTAGGTAACGGTGCTGGTTCCCGCTTCAGCTTCCTCGTCGCCTTTTCCAATCGTGCCAAGCTCCCCTTCCACTGACAGTCCGACTGCGTGTGCAGCAGCGACGACCTTTTGGGAAATCGCGACGTTCTCATCGAAGGGAAGGAGCGACCCGTCGATCATGGCAGAGGTGAAACCCGCCTGAATACCAGTGAGGATGTGCTCATAAGTGGTTCCGTGATCTAAGTGCACGGTGACCGGCACGGTTGCGTGGTGGGCCCAGTGCAAGACGCTGGGAAGAAGTCCGGCGCCCGTGTGGGAGAGCTCGTCCGGGTGAATCGCAATAATCACCGGGGCCTGCTTCTCTTCGCAGATTTCGAAGATGCCCTTCATCATGGCGTAGTCGCTGATGTTGAAAGCGGGTATCGCGAAATAGTTCTTGTTTGCGACCTCTAGTAGGTCTTTTCCGCTGAGAAGCATTACCGTTTTTCTCCTTTGTAGTGGTCTGTGTGTGTGGACGGGTGTTACGTCTTCAGCGACCCGGAGGTAAGTCCTCCGATGAAGTAACGCTGGAAAAAGAGGAAGAGCAACAAAACGGGCAGGGAACCAAGAATGCTCATCGCCATCATTTCGTTCCACTCGTAGGAATGCTGACCCATCAGAAGTTGGATGCCAATCGGCACCGTGCGCATATCTTCAGTTCGGGTCAAGGTCAGTGCGAAAAGAAATTCATTCCACGCAATCATGAAGGTGTAGGTACCCACTGAGACCATGCCAGGAATCGAAATGGGCACCAAGATACGGGTGAGAACCTTCAGGGGTCCTGCCCCGTCTATTTTGGCCGCCTCATCGAGCTCTCTGGGCAGGGTATTGAAGTACGCGGTCATCATGATGATCGCGTAGGGAAGAGTAAAGACCATGTAGGTCAATATCAGGCCCTGATAGGTGTTGTAGAGCCTCAGCGTCACCATCAGGCTAAAGAAGGGGACCAGCAGGGTGATCGGGGGAACTGCCTGGACGCTCAAGATAATGAGGTTCAGGGTTTTACCTCCGGCGAAACGGTACCGGCTAAAGGCGTAAGCGGCGAGGGTAGCCACCAGCAAGGTCAACGCAGTGACCGAGAGGGCGACTAGATATGAATTTCCAAAAAAGCGGAGTTTCACCGGGTCGGTCAGAATGACCAGGTATGGCTCAAAGGAAAACCCTTCTGTGATGATCTGAGGAGGATAGGCAAAGATCTCTGAGTTCTTCTTGAAGGAACTGGAGAGCATCCAGAAAACGGGGAAGGCAGCAAAGATGGTTCCTGCCACAAGACCGGCCAAAACCCACACTCGTGCCCGGGCATCACGGGCTTTCCGCGTCACACCCATGGGCTAGTCCCTGACCTTCTGGTGTCGGACGTAGAAGAAGGCGAGCACCATCGAGAGCAGCAAGATAATCACTGCGCTTGCCGATGCCAGCCCAAATTCATAAGTAGAAAACGCAAGTTTGTAGGTATAGGTCGGCAGCATCTCGGTTGAATTAATTGGGCCACCACCGGTCGTCAACCAAATCAGCGCAAATTGTTGGGACGTCCAGATCATGTCCAGGATGACCATGGAAAGGATGATCGGCCGCAACTGCGGCAGAGTCACGTTCCAGAATTGCTGCCAGGGACCGGCGCCATCCACGGTGGCAGCTTCATACAGGTCACGAGGGATGCCTTGAAGGCCCGCAAGCAAGCTGACCATAAAGAAGGGGTATCCGGCCCAGACATTAATGAACGTCACGGCAAGCAAAGCTGTGTCCCGAGAGGACAACCACTCCACACCGACATCAATGACGCCCGAGGAGATAAGGAGGTAGTTGATAATCCCATTGGGGTTGAGCAACATGCGCCACAACACAGCAATGATGGCCACGGTAAAGAGCCACGGAAGAATAAAGAGGGCTCTGAAGATTGCTTTAATAAGGGGCGACAGCAATCGCGTGTTGAGCATCGTCGCGAAAGCTAGGCCGATAACTAGGTGGGCAGCAACACTCCCGAGGGTAAAGAAAAGAGAGTTTCTGGCTGCAATATAAAACGTGCCATCGTTCAAGATGGTCACGTAATTCTGGAGTCCTGTGAAGTTCGACTCGGGCGTCATGATGACGTTATCGAAGGTCGAAAACCCAATCACGATGGCGATGGGGATGATCATCAAGACCAGAATGAGAGCGCTCACCGGGGCGACAAACCCATAGGGAGCTAGTTTTTCAAAGAAGCGTGAGCGCCTTGCACGAGACTCAATAACGCGAGGTGCAGGAGTGGCAACCTGGGTCATGGTGTCACCCTTTCGTGATCGTGGCGTTGAAAAAAATGTCGTGAGGAGGGGCCGTGCTCGCGGCGCGAGCACGGCCCCTCCGTCGCATGTTACGGCTTAGTTGCTAGAACTTAGCCACCCATGCTTCTTGAGCTGCAGTGAGCATCTCGTCGACGGTGCTGTCACCCTCGAGGTAGAGCTGGAATTGCTCATCGAACAAGCGCATCAGCTCTTCTGCCACTGGGAGTCCGACAAACTCATTTGCTGGGAACCCACTCTGGTAGATCTCGAATGCCTTACCAAACAACTCGTCGCCCTGAACGAAGTCAGGAACTGCCGTCGTGTTGCCGGGGAAAGCGTTTGCAATCGAGGAGAGCTTCTGGTTGGTGGACTCGCTCATCAAGAACGACACCAGCTTCCAAGCCTCGTCTTTGTTCTCCGAGTTCTCAGCAACTCCAATACCCCAGGAAGCATAGGGAATTCCACGCTTGCCAGAGTAACCATCAACAGACGGCAGGGCAGAAATGCTGAAGTTCAAGTCGGGGTTGCTTTCGCGAATCAGGTTGATATGCGAAAGAGAGGAGATGACCATGGCTGCACGACCGTTGGTGAACTCCTCCAACTTGTCCTGTTCCTTCATGGTGAAGGATCCAGGTGCGATGGAACCGCCGTCCCACATGCCCTTGATGAACTCAATAGCACTGGTTACTTCGGCGTTGGTCACATCGGGCTGACCATCCTTGAGCATGCTTCCGCCGGAAGCCCAGACCCACGACATAACGTCATTCTGGATTCCATTAGGAGCCTCAAGTGACAGGGGCAATGCCCATCCCGAGACACCGTCACCCGAAACAGCACTTGCTGCTGCTTCGAATTCGGTGCGGTTGGTGGGAGGAGCGGCTACGCCTGCTGCACTCAACAGATCATCGTTGGTGTAGAGGGGGTAGACGAAGTTCACCACAGGAACCATGAAGGTCGATCCATCGATCTGGATCTGGCTGGCAAGCTGAGCTTGGTCGTAGGACGAGGAGTCCATCAACGCGCTCAAGTCGGCCAGTGAACCCTGCTTCACAAAGTCACTCACCCATGCGCCATCAAGGCCCACGACGTCGGACATCGTGCCTGCTGCAGCTCCCGCTACAACCTGCTCTTTGGTTGACGAATAAGGACCGCTCAGGAGTTCTACCTTGATTCCTGGGTTAGCTGCCTCAAATTCATCCATGAGTCCTCTAAAGGCGCCCTCGGGGAGCTCAGGTTCCCACCACTGTGCAAATTCAAGAACAACTTCGTCTGCACTGGCGGATTCGCTACCGGTGTCAGTAGCTGTACCGGTATCAGCTGCGGGGGCACACCCCGCGGCCGCAAACATAAAGGCAACGGAGCTCAGAAGCGCAAGACGCCCCCTCGATCTCAGAGCTTTTGTATTCATTGGTTCTCCTATCGGATACGTGCGTTTTTTAGCTTTTATTTGCGCTAATTTGCACGATTGCAGATAGCATATTTCCTGGTGATACCAATGTCAAAGGGAATCCACCCTATTTTTGGAACAGTTATCGAACCTTTACTTTCCGTTTTACTCATTTCTTTGCATATTTGTGCGGTAAAAGCTAAGGGGCTTTTGCATCTATGTGCGTATAGTTGTCAACATGGCTCTTTCAGAAACACTCTCCACCGCTGTCCCCGCGAGCCGCCCACTTCCAGCCGGGCGCAAAGCAGAGCTCGCTGCCTATGTCGCTGCAGCCGGTCAGGTGATCGTGCCTGAGTTGGTCAAACACTTCGATGTTTCGGCCGACACGATTCGTCGGGATCTAGATCGCCTGGACGAGGCGGGTCTTCTCATTCGAACCCACGGTGGTGCAATGAGCTTGTCCGCGGCTCCCCGGGTCGACACCACGATGGATGTCCGCTTGCGCCTGAAAGTAGAAGCAAAAGAGAAGATTGGTGCGTTGGCTGCCACCTTGGTGGAGGACAATTCGGTGTTGATGATCAACGCGGGAAGCACTGCCCTGGCTACCATTCGCCATCTCTCCAGTCACAAGGGTGTGACGGTTGCCACAAACAACCTGAGAATTCCCGCACAAGTCCCCGAAGGCGCCATTCGTTCTTTGTATGTCTTTGGAGGTGAGGTGCACCTCACAGCCCAAGCGACCCTGGGACCCATCGCTTTCCCATCCGCCCCAGGAGCGGACGGACTAGAGATTCAGTGCGATTTGGCCATCATCGTCGTGGGGGGGGTGTCCATTGCCTCTGGCTATTCCACCAGCAATCTCCACGAGGCAGCCATGATGAGCGAAATGATCAATCGAGCCACCCGCGTAGCGATTGTCGCCGACGCTACCAAGATTGGTCGGCGCCTCTTCGCTCAGGTCGCCGAATTGGGCCGAGCTGACTACTTTGTCACGGACGAGATGCCATCCAATGATCTGGTGCATGAACTGCGGAGGCAAAAGGTCACGCTCATGATTCCTTCCCTTTAAGGAGAGAATTTAGGGAGAGATCTGGGGTGTGGTCTAACTCTTTGACCCCTCAGACTCTTGTTCTAAGATTCCGCCCAAATAGTGCCCCCTCCCCGCGCTTTTTTTCCGGCGAATTCGGCAAGTGCCCCTTGGGCGGAAAGCTCCGTTCAATACTTCTTTGAAGACTCGCTTCTCCCTGGTTCTGTAAACCCGCCTGACCAGGACTAACCTTCCAGATTACCCGCCCACGCCCCTTTCCAAGCGATCATTCTCGGGGCAATGCCCACAAACATGAGTGCTCCTACTGTTGAAAGAATAAGAAGAGCCTCTGGCACTCGCGAAGCAGACTGGTACAGCAGGAAGGGGGCCGCCATGGCAGAAGAACCTCGGTATTGCCCGAAGTGTCGCGCTCCCTGGGTCTGGGGCAATGACTTTTGTGTGCAGTGTGGCTGTCGCTTGCCCGGCCCTTCGTTTACCCGCCTCTAGCAGCATCACGCGGGACTATGTCAGTACCGCGGAATACACTCGCAGTGGAAGAAAACACGGGCAAGAATCCCCTCCACAGACTCCCAGGAGCTCACACCATGATCCGCTTCTCGCTTGTTGCCTCGGCAGCTGTTGTGGCCTTAACCCTCGCGGCCTGCACCACAGCAACCGAACCCCCCGTGCTGAGCGAGGAAGAAACCGCCCTATTGATGACGGGGGATCGAGACCTTACGCCCTACCTCAATCAAGACTTTTCCTGGGGTAGCTGCCCCACCGACTGGATAGTCGAAGGCCCCAGTTCGGTGTTGGCGCAATCTGAAGTGGAATGTGGCACCGTATTGGTCCCTGCTACCTACCAGGGCAACCAGGACATCCCTGATTTCTCCCTTGCGGTGATGCGGGTTATCCGTGACGGTGCAGAATCAAACCCCACCACCGGGATTTTCATCAATCCCGGTGGCCCTGGTGGTTCTGGCCTGGAACAAGCGCAAACCTCTAACTTCCCCAAAGAGCTTCACGATGAATTCCCCTTTATTGGCTTTGACCCCCGAGGGGTGGGGTTCTCTGACTTTTCTGATGGCACCGAAATTGAATGCTCGGATGAACTGGACTACATCAGCTATTTCCAGGAAGGATCCCCCGCCAGCGAAGCAGAACTCGATGTTCTCGTTGCCGGCAGTGACGCCTACTACCAGGATTGTGTTGACGCCAACCCCTATTGGTGGACGCTTTCTACCGATAATGTTGCCAGGGACCTCGACCTTCTTCGCCAAGTTATTGTTCCCGGTGAAGCACTGAACTTCATTGGTGCTTCCTATGGCACGACTATTGCTGGTCGCTATGTCAGCCTTTTCCCCGAGGGGGTGGGAAAAGTCGTCTTCGATAGCCCCACCACCGTTGATAATGACCGGATCGCCAGCGCAGTCGAAGGCTTCGAAGCCGACGAAGCGAAGCTTCGCGGCTTCGTCGAGGGCTATGCCAGTTACTCCGAAATCAGCTTTGATGCGGCATGGGAGCGCATGTTGACCATCCGCCAAAAAGCGGATGACGACCAGTTGGTTGGGTATGTCGGCTATATCGAAAGCGAAGCGAGCCCGGGGAATATGGTCAGCTCAGAAGCGCTCTTTGTGCGAGGGGTGCGGACCCTGAATTACTACCCCGAAGATTATGCGCAAGAAATCTTCAACACCGCCATCGATGACGCGTACTTTTCGAGCTGGAATGGGACCTTCGAATGGTTGGGCCTTTCTCTCGATGGTTATGACCCTGATTCCCTGGATGGCACCTCGCTCGAGGCTAAAAACATCATCCGGTCGAATCAATACGAAGTCATGGTCATCGTGAACACGATGGATTACGTCGGGGACCCGCTGACCATCGAAGAACAGCAGGAGCTCAGCGAAAGGCTCTTAGCGGCCGCCCCGCTACTGTCTGCCCTCACGTCTGACACCAGTGGCTATGAATACATTGGGGCCCCCAAGGGACTGAGCTGGGATGACTTCGCCAAAAACGACGATCTGATTCCCGACCCTCCGAACACACCGTTTATTCCTTCGAATCCTTCCGGCAAGCAGCTGCTGATTATTGGCTCGGTTAATGAATCAGTCACGCCGTATGCATTTGCGCAAGACACCGCAGAACTTCTTGGTGCACCGCTGGTGAGTGTGGAATCTAGCAAGCACGCGCCGGCTGCAGGCTATGACAACGCGTGCATCAACAACATCCTGGTGGACTACTTCCTCGGCCCCGCCGAGGTTGTTGATGTGACGTGTCCGGGCTAGAGGAAGCCGACCCAGCCACTGCTCGCTGGCAAGAATTCTTGGTTGCCCGACGAGCTCTCGGGCTTTATCCCAATCTACGTCAGGGAGCTGCGTTCTCGCTCGTTGCCCTTGCTGCGGGGTTAGGTTCCTTTTTCTTCCTGCCCATGGCACTTCTGATCCCTGCTGTGTATTACCTCTTTGGTGTTGCCACATTGAAGCGTCTGCGGGACATGGGTCGAGGGTGGTACTGGCTTTTCTTGGCCCTTTTGCCCTTCGTGGGGCCGATACTCATCTCCCTTGCCCTCTCCAGCGACACCGCAGGTAAACCAGGTCCTCCGTCACTCTTTCGCTTTCCCCTCGCCACCAGCGCCATCTTCGGATTTCAGTGCGCCTTCTTCTTGGCCTTGGTATTCGCAGGCTTTGCGGAAACGGGTGAGTCTCTTTCTTTTCTTACCTAGGCAATCGAGCCTTCTGCTGACTTAGCCCAGCGCATCGAAATGCATGTCGTAGTGGGCTAGCTCTTGCCCGCTTTCTTCTGCGAACAAGCGCAGTGAAGTGGGGGTTTCCTCCCTGGTGTGGTGAAGCTCCAGAAAATAGCTATCCAGAAACGCGAATGCCTCTAACGTGTCGCCGGCCAACAAAATATTGCGCTGGATCTCGGAGCGCTCTTCAAAAAACAACTCGTAGGTGAAATGGTTCACTTTTTCCTCTCGATGGGCCAACTAGAACCGAGGACGATATCAGCAACCACTGACGCGGTGTATCCCGAAGGGAGTGT
>Ga0208413_1002583_pt1 | contig 10259 bp, 7 predicted proteins | sample AntAceMetag02UKD_FD_184761 | JGI IMG/M metagenome (GOLD analysis project Ga0208413, IMG submission 184761) | Saline lake microbial communities from Ace Lake, Antarctica - Antarctic Ace Lake Metagenome 02UKD (SPAdes) (version 2) | ecosystem: Environmental > Aquatic > Non-marine Saline and Alkaline... | reverse complement strand
TGGTACTCTTACTCATGGCGGCATACTCCTATGGCTAGTTAATGGTTTGGTGACTACTAACTAACCATACAACGGATATGCCGCCTACTTGTAAAACCTCCAAACACCAGATTCAGTTATAGCTCAAAATAGAAGACTTTAGAGACATAGCTAAATATTAGCACGAAGTAGCTAAATATTAGCAAGATATAACTTACAACAAACCATGAAAGAATTTAATCACATCATTGAACGGCCTAGAACTCTAGCCACACCCAGAAGAAATCATCATGCATACTTGGCAATTACGAGAAGCTAAAAGCCACTTTAGTGAAGTCGTTGATTTAACCCTTACAGGGGCCCCAACGCGTGACACGTCACGGGGTTGAAGCCGTCATTATCATTTCAAGCGCTGTTTATCAAAAATTAAGCGGAAATAAACAGGCCTACTCGATTGCTTACTGAATGCCCCAAAAGGTCAAGCACTTGCTGTGAGTCGCTCACGCGAAAAAATTCGTGATGTTTCATTTTGAAATATCAACTAGATACCTGCACGCTTTCAGAACTGACTAAAATTTCACCCGACCAAAACGTCATAAATTGGTTTAAGTCTCACAAAAAATTCGAGCTTTATGTCAGCACAATGCCACTGCGCAACATCACAATTGCCATCTCGTCACCCGCAACGTTCGTGATTTTGAACACTCTAGGGTGAAATTAATCAACCCTTGGGTTTGATTGGTCACAGAGCAAAATGGAAGTGCGAAGCAAAGCACTCAACACTCTCAAGTGACAAGGAAGCTAAGCGCTTCGTTGAAACGGCAGACCTTTCAATTATTGATCAGTCTGCCGCTAGACTTACATACCGATCAAACCACCGTCTAATTTAGTAATGATCAGTGTTGCTGAACGAGGGCGTTGGCCTGGTCCATACTGCTGACTGCCTTGAGCAGTAGCAGGCCATTGGCTTTCAAACTTATACTCTGGGCCCTGTTCCAAAGCTTTGGTGTTTTCACCTGGGTGCTGAATATTGACCAACAACGTTTTACCGTCTGCTGTTTCAGTTAACCCTGTCACTTCAGCGCCTTTGGGTGCAACCAGAAAACGCTTAAGTCTGGCATCACCCAATATCGCACCGACAAAAGTTTGCTGGTTACCTTGCTTATCGCCCAAATTATTTTGAACGGAAACCTTTGCGCCATCGCCTACATTACCGGGTAAGGCAGCTAGCAACATACAATTCGTTTCATCAGTTGCTGCACCGTCGTCTGTTTCTATCCACATAATGCCGGTTGTCGGGCTAAACCGCACACCATCTGGTGATGAAAACGAATTGCTAGCGGTTAAGCCAGAAATATTGACATCTTTAGGCATATCTTCTTCTGCACCGAACAAGAAAATATCCCAATTAAAACCCTTAGCCGTTGCAACATTGTTTACTTCTTTGAAGCGAATGATATGACCGTTAGGGTTACCCGAAGATTTTTTACCGTCGGCATCTGCATAGGCACGTGGGTTAGCGGCATTAACCGTACCTGGCTGGCGGTTCTTTGAGTTGTTATTGGTCAAAGTGAAATACACTTCACCGTTTTTCGGGTTGATTGCACCCCACTCTGGGCGGTCCATCTTTGTAGCCCCTACCGCATCAGCGGCGCTACGCGCATTAATAAACACATCGGCTTGATTCGCAAAAGCATACGGAGCGTAATTTTTAATACGTGGGTCTTCAATGCTTAACTCAAGCCACTCGCCTTGACCATCATCATTAAATTTAGCGGCGTACAACTTACCTTCATTTAAATATTTGTTACCCGCTGCCATACCACCGCCCACATCGGCAGGGTTCCAGTTTTGAGCCGATACAAATTTATAAATGTACTCATTTCTAGAATCACAACCCATATAAAAAGCTAAAGGTTGGCCAGCCACTGGGTTTGAGCACACCGCCCCTTCATGCGCCATACGGCCTAAGGCAACACGCTTTGCCGGCACAGACTGTGAGTTTGCGGGGTCGACTTCAACCACATAACCAAAGGTATTGCCTTCATTGCGATAATCTTGCGTGGCTGAGGCAGCTTTAGGTGACAAATTCCAACGTGCAAAACGACCGGCTTCATCAGGCATGTCGGTCACGGTAAACCAACCTTGACCACGAGCCTTTTTGGCATCGGCCGCAATAGGGCTAGTCGGTAAGCCATAACGTTTATTTGAAGCAGCCAGTTTTGATTCTGGGGCCGAATCATTAGTTGGAATGTTGAAATACGTAGCCCAATTTTCTTCACAACCTAAGTAGGTACCCCAAGGCGTTAAACCATTCGCACAGTTATTTAATGTGCCACGAACGGTTTGACCACTTGGGTCATATTGAGTTTGCATAAACGTTTGAATATCAGCAAGGTGTGCTGCTGGCCCTTGAACTTGCGCAACCGTCATGGGGGTGACACGACGATTTAAGGGTGCACCAATTTTGTAGCCCTTAATCGATCCATTGTTATCAAGATCAAGTTCAACAATTGAAAAACCGTGTTGATTGATCTCTTTCATTACCTCTTGGCCGGGGCGTTGACCGACATTCCAATTACCAAACTGCGTAAACTTTTGACCCGACACACCGTTTGATGTTTGGCCATTTAAATTAAAGAAGTGGGCATCGGCTGAGCTTTCATGATTAACCACCAACACAGCACGATTAGTGGCTGTAGGAGAATACTTTCCGTTGGCATCAATATAAAAAATTTGCATGCCATCGTGATGATCACCAATTCGATGCGACCAATCGTCAGTTTCAGTACCCGCATTGCTATAAGCCGGTACGGTTTGATCTATGGGGTCGCCCGTTGCATGCAATACTTTGACCACATAACCTTCCGGCACCATCACTTGATCAGCCAGACTTTTTGCCGTTGCATTAAAACCTAAGGTTTGAGAAGCTACCCCTGCATTGGGTATTGATATGGAATCAGATGCCCATGATGATAGTGGCATGGCCATCAATGAAGCCAAGCCCAAACCACCTTTTAACAAACCCCGACGCGACGGGTTAGCCAGCGCTCGAGCCAGCACAATTTCAAAATGCTCATTGTTTGATTCATTACCTTCGTAATAGTCATCATCATAGGGAAATGTCATGTCACACCTTTAAATGTTAAGGGTTAAAACAGCTATGACATTTTCACTAAGCTACATATCAGCACTATTAAAGATTTATGAATTTTTTATGACTTGGCAAGTATCTTTTGTTTCATACCGGCACTTAAAAATCATTGCGTATGAATGACAAAACCGCCCGTAGGCGGTTTTTTTAAGACGAAGATCATGCAAAAAAATTAAGCGGCAATTTTCAATCGTGAAGCAAGCATTACGTTTGCTGTTTCAATACTTAGCTGCGTTTGCTGGTTCACAAAACCGAGTAGATCTATTGCATAGTGCATTAAGGTCTCGACCTCAGCGATGCGTAAAGATTGGCCTAACAAGCCTTTTTTTAAGATGAAGTTTGCATTCATGATTACCACCCTTAAATTAAGTTTTTTTAAAGCTTCAATACGCATCTCAAATATCAAATGAAACTTATGCAGAACCTTTGAGAGAGATGGAAATAAACCCCTGCTCTGACAGCGCATGAATAACACCACGCATTAAGAAGCTGTTATCAAAACCAACGGTGTACTGTCGTGAGCCGGATACAATCGGTTGCAGCATTCGGCGCTCAACAAGCCTTTTTATTTGATAGGTGCGCTGCGCTGCGTTTAAGCTTGGCATCGCCCCGCTCAAGTCTGCTGCCTTTGCAACACCTTTTTTGATAGCGATAGACAACACGGCTTCTTCTTGTGCAGAAACAAGTGATCGATCTCGCGCATATTTAAGTGCGGGGAGCTATTGTCAAATCTAGTGTTTATCAGGCTGTCAAGCGGCTTTCCGTTTTGGCTTGTCAGTCGCTTCCACCCCGTCTACAAATCTGACCCCGGTAATCACCTTGGCCAGGAAGTCGAATCCCCGCAATCGACGCCAGTTCTTCTGGGCGCACTCTGCGAGCTTGAACATCATATGCAACATCCCCTTGTCGGTTAGGCAACCCTTGGCCCGTTTGGTGCGATGGCGAATGGTGGCAAACGTGGACTCAATTGGGTTGGTCGTGCGTATGCTCTGCCAGTGCTGTGCAGGAAAGTCGTAGAAGGCCATCAGCTCTTCACGGTCCTGCCTCAGGTTGTTCACCGCCTTGGGGTACTTGTCTTCAAACATATCTTCAAAGAGGTTAAACGCCTTATTGGCCGCTTCCTTAGTTGGCGCTTGCCAGATTTCATGAAGAGCTGACTTCACCTTGGGTTGCATGGACTTGGGCATGCAATTCATGACGTTGACCATTTTGTGCATCCAGCAGCGCTGCTGACAGGTTTCGCCGTAAACCTCATCGAGCGCTGCCCAGAAACCCATGGCGCCATCACCAACTGCTAGTTTGGGCGCATTCAGACCTCGGTTCTTCAGGCCAAGCAGCACGTCGCGCCAGCTTTGCTTGGATTCGCGCACCCCGTCTTCAATAGCCAGAAAGTGTTTCTCCCCACGCTCATTGACGCCAATGATCACCAGCGCACACAGCTTGCTGTCCGTGCCCCGTAGTCCACTGTAAATACCATCAGCCCAAATATAGACCCATTGGTCTTTATCCAGGCGACGCTTGCACCATTGATCGTAGTCGTTACCCCAGTCCTTCTTGAGCCGTGAGACCGTACTGGCTGACAAACCCGTTGCCTCTGGTCCCACCAGTGTCGCCAATGCTGCTGACATTTCCCCTGAAGACACGCCCTTTAGATACAGCCAAGGTAATGCAGCTTCTAGTGACCGGCTCTTGCGCACATAGGGTGGCACCAATGCCGACCGAAAGACCACTGGCTTGCCATCCCGAGCACGGATCTTGGGGATCTGTACCGTCACAGGGCCAATGCCTGTTTGCACCTGACGCTCAGGATGGTAACCGTTGCGAACCACGGCTTGGCGACCATCGGGCAATCGACGCTCCAAAAGCTCGGCCATGCGTTCTTCCAACTCAATCTCAACGGCTTGGTTCAGCAACTGCTGGGCTCCTCGGCGGATCAACTCTGTGAGCAGATCTTTCTCGATCGATGGGTCTGCAAATTCAACAATATTGCTGGTACTCTTACTCATGGCGGCATACTCCTATGGCTAGTTATTGGTTTGGTCACTACTAACTAACCATACAACGGATATGCCGCCTACTTGTAAAACCTCCAAACACCAGATTCAGTTATAGCTCAGACTTGTGTGGCTGATGGTCTAGGCGTCGCTGTAATAAGCGCATTGTCATTCGATGCTAAACGTGACCTGAATTTGACGGGACGAACAGTTAACTCGCTGTTCGAACCAAGTCCCGTATATGCGATCGCCCGCCGCGACTACACGGATGAGGAAATAATTCTTTCTTTCATAAACCAATTCGCTCCTCACATCACATTTAGCGCCTTGAGAGCCTTCGTTGCAGGGGGTCAGTCTCCATTGCCAAAGATCATCTGATACTGTCACAAATCATTCTCTGCGCAGCACCTTGATGTTACATAACTGCCCATACTATTTTCAGTAGCTCTCTGAAAACTTGCCGCGCTGTGCTAACTTTTGATGGCTAACGCGATAGTCTCAACATAAAAATGATCACGTGTCGCAAACGAAAGGAGCAGGGAAAGTCATGCCAAATACACAGCCCTTAACAACTCTCTCACAAGTCAAGTTTGAATTAATCGGTCGCGTCGGCGTTCTAACGATGAACAATCCGCCGGTAAACCCAATGAGCCGCATCTTGGGTGACGAGCTAACGTTCGCTCTTGACTACATATCCGAAATCGATGAAATCTGCTCGGTCGTCTTAACTGGTGAAGGCAAAATTTTCTGTGCTGGAGCAGATCTTAAGGGGCGCGCTGACATAATTAAAGGTCCCGGGGATCTACCAGCACACGCGCGACGGACGCGAGAAGCTTTTCATGCGATAAGAGAGTGCACAAAACCAGTAATTGCAGCAATCAATGGACCAGCACTTGGTGCAGGCCTAGGAATGGCTGCGTCAGCAGATATCCTCATTTGCTCTGAGAATGGCTCTCTTGGCTTGCCTGAGATTGACGTTGGTCTACTTGGTGGTTGCAAACACGCGCAAAGACTTTTCCCTCACTCCACTTTGCGCATGATGGCATTGACCGGATACCGAGTACCTGCGGCTGAACTCTATCGGCTTGGTATCGTCTTAAAGGTCACCACTCAAGGCGAGCTCCTAAGTGAAGCGCTCGCTATCGCATCTAATATTGCATCCAAAAGCCCTTTGTCGATTCAACTAACCAAGCAGACCATGAATGCCATTGAGGACATGAGCTTACGCGACGGCTACCGTTACGAACAAGACATGACGGCAACAATCGCGAAAACTGCAGATGCTAAAGAAGCTCAAAGGGCTTTTTTAGAAAAACGCGAACCAAAATTTGTAGGCCATTAATCGGCTCACCTGACCGCAAGACTCAGACGATTGGAGGCACATCAGTCTTGGTGATGGATCGTCGGAATAAATACCTTGGCCTCGCTAGTGGGTGGATAAAGTTGAGCCAGTTATCGGTGACACCCGAAAATCGAGAACTTTGTCAATGTGGTGTTGTCCGTCACCATACTCCATGCCTGCCATCAGGATAATTTTATTCAGCTTAGAAGCGAATAGATCTTCTGTCATACCCATGCCACCATGCACCTGCAGCACAGTGTGTGCAATGAATCGACCAACTTGACCTAAATAAATTTTTAGTAACGAAAGTTTGTAGTTATCGATTTCGCCTGAGTTAGCCGCATCAATAACTACGGTACGAACCAGTGATCTATAACATTCGTACTTCGAGTATACCGATGCCATGTAGTGCCTTAACGCCTGAAAGGTAGAAAGACTAACTCCAAACTGCTGCCTATCGCGCAAATAGATTAGGGTTTTTTCAATACTCATACCCATTGCCGCTGCAGCGCTCACGCAGGCAAATAAACAACCCATATTCCTTGTTTTATCAACCGCTATGGTTGCGCTATCGCCAAAAGCTAAGAGCTCGTGCCCAGCGACAGGGCGCTGAAGAAACTCAAAACTCATGGTGCTGCGACCATCGATTCTTTCAGTTTGCGAGTGTGTCTGGATCGCATCGTTGAAGGCGAGTGACGCCACCACATAGGACCCTTGATCTTGCTCAAAAGGACAGGCAAGTAAGATGTGCGTAGCAGACGGCACCCACTCAACCCCACTAATACGACCTGTCAAAATACACTCACCAGATAGCCCTATTTTTGCACAAAGCGTATCTTGTGCTGACGACAAATCATCCGCTTCCCTATCCAGAATGACAGGTTGAAAGCGTATGTTCCCTTGGGCCGTCTCGGAAACAAGCTTCAGTGCCTTCTCGTTACTTAAGGCCAGTAACATTGTCACCGGCAGGCCAAATCCTGCGGCGATTGGTAACGGTAAGGCATGACGATTCGCCCCTTCTAACAACGCGCAGAAGTCAATCAAGCTGCCGCCAATCCCCCCAAATTTTTCAGGTATCAAGCAATTCTGCCATCCTTGATCAATAGCTTCCTGCCATTTTTCGTTATATAACTCCGGAGTACTTGAGCTAAGTTTGGTATCTTTGATACGCCTTGCAAGATCCTGTGCGAACCGATCAGCCGAATCTGAAAAATCGGACTCAAAAATGTTTTTCGCCTCAAAAGCCATGTCGATTAGTCTCCAAATATCTGCCGTGCGATGACATTTTTCTGAACTTCATCGCTACCACCGTAAATCGTCTTGACTCTCGAGTAGAAGTAATTCTGCGCCCACAGTGTTGCCTCTAGATTGCCATCAAATGGGTCATCTTCATTTTTCGGCATGCGGATAGCAGCCGATGGGCCAACGACTTCCATCGCCGTTTCGGTCAGCTGTTGAAACAACCGTGCACTAATTAATTTGAGTGCTGATGGCTGCAAGGTAATTGGATCTCCTTTCATGGCGAGCTCGATTGTTTCAAGCCCTAAGGCCCGTACCGCACCCATTTCGGCTTCGATGTCAACCAGTCGGCCCAAGAGGAGTTGTTTTCGCCTTGCGAATTTTTTATCACTAATCCTATTCTCGATTAGCAATCGGACACGTTTAAGGCTTTGATACAGATTACCTGTGTTTGCTGAATTTAGACGTTCGCGAGCCAGTAAAAATTTTCCGTAGCGCCAACCAAGATCAGGCTCACCAATGCAATCGGAGATGGGAACCCTGACATTCTCAAGAAAAACCTCGTTGACATGGTGCCATCCATCAATAGTCTTGATCGGTCTGATCGAAACACCAGGTGCATTCATAGGAATGATCAGAAGGCTGATACCCATTTGCTTCTTGCTATGCTGAGAAGTACGCACCAATGTGTACATGAGATCACTCTCTTGCGCGTGTGATGTCCAAGTTTTTTGACCATTAACCACAAACTCATCGCCATCGAGATCAGCACGCGTATTCAATGATGCCAAGTCAGATCCTGCATTAGGCTCCGAATAACCCTGACACCACCAGTCTGAACCATCTAATATTGGCGGTAGGTATTTCTGCTTTTGCTCTTGCGATCCGAACTCGATAATCACAGGGCCGATATGACGCAACCCATGGTGATACTGGGGCGGACAGTCGTTCTCAGCTAGCACCTCATTAAAGATTGATTGCTGCATTGGATCCCACCCCATGCCACCAAACTCTACGGGCCAGTTTGGTGCGCCCCAACCATGCTCATAGAGTATGCGCTGCCACCGTGACCAAGGTTCACGTGAAATCTTTCGACCCTCAGCGACCATCTGACGAATGTCATCGGGGCAATGTGTCTGCACGAAATCCACAACAGACTGCTGAAAATCAGAATAATTGATCGATGTGCTCATAGTCTTATCAACGACCGAATAGCAGAACTGTTGTTAGCAAATTGGCTTTACCCATTCATCCCAATCGAGCATTAAACGCATACTCAATGGCGCAGAGGAGCCTCTAGCACGCTTGGCAACCACTAGTCGACGTTGGTCAGTCTCCCTTTATTTCGTTAAATATCTGACTCAAGAGTACAAACCGCGCCGGCTAACAACAAAATACTTAATGCGCATACTACTATGCTCATGAGGCATAGCAGTATGCGCATTGGCCAATCTGATCACTGCATTCATTCAACATGGTGAGGCACTAAACAGACCATAGAAAGTAGAACAGCCATTGACTACCTCGAAACAGGCCATAGAAAGTAGAACAGCCATTGACTACCTCGAAACAGGCCTAGCACCTGTGTGACGCAACACACCCAACAACAACAACAAAAACAGAATCACGATACCTCGTGACCAAGCAAAAGTGTGGGTTTAAACAACGACTCAATCCGAAGGCTCTTGGCATGTCTCAACACGGCACTATTGAGCGAGGGCCTAAAAGCGGATGATGAGGATAAAGAATTGTGGGTGCACGAGCTATAACTGAATCTGGTGTTTGGAGGTTTTGCAAGTAGGCGGCATATCCGTTATATGGTTAGTTGGTAGTGACCAAACCTGTTGACGCCGGTTGAAAACTGACCAGCTGGAGGTGCGGCTAAAAACTTGGACTGATTTATGCTGCCAGTCCGAGACTTTCTCGGTATTCTAAAGGACTGCGTGATCCAAGGGACATCTTGATTCGTTTTTCATTGTACCAATGAATATACGAATCAACGGTCTGAATAAATTGCTCAATGGTTGTTGTTTGCCAGTTACGAGGGTAAAACAACTCGTTTTTCAGGCGACCAAAGAAGCCTTCACAGGCGGAGTTATCTGGTGAACACCCTTTGCGCGACATCGACCGAATGAATTTGGCATCACCCATCCGAGTTAACCCGCCTGGCCATCGATAGTGAGCCCCACGATCCGAATGGACGACAGGCCTGCTATGGCATTTTTTCAATTGTGTCGATCGCGGCATCGAGCATCGTGTTCACGAGTTTAGCGTCAGGTCGCGTACCAATTGACCAACTAACCACCATGCCGTCAAAGCAGTCGATCATGGGCGACAGGTAAACCTTACCTGCTGGGATATGGAATTCTGTAATGTCCGTGAGCCACTTTCCATTAGGGTTTGCAGCATGGAAATCGCGGTTGATTATGTTATCCGGCGCGGGGCTAATTTCTCCTCCGTATGAGTGATAGCGACGACGTCTCGGCGTGGCAATGGTCAGTCCTTCCTGCCTCATTAAACGTCGAACAACTCTTTCCGAGATACTCTTTCC
>Ga0208413_1002571_pt1 | contig 10285 bp, 9 predicted proteins | sample AntAceMetag02UKD_FD_184761 | JGI IMG/M metagenome (GOLD analysis project Ga0208413, IMG submission 184761) | Saline lake microbial communities from Ace Lake, Antarctica - Antarctic Ace Lake Metagenome 02UKD (SPAdes) (version 2) | ecosystem: Environmental > Aquatic > Non-marine Saline and Alkaline... | reverse complement strand
CCCACGTGGTGTTCCTCGACAGCGGCCGTATCGTCGAGGAAGGCGAGCCGCACGCGCTGTTCCGCAACCCGTCGTCGGATCGCCTGCGCGGCTTCCTCGGGCGCTTCACGGACATTATCGGCGACATCACAACGCGCTGAAGCCGGGGAACCGGCCCTTGCGTCCGGGTGGACGCCGTCCAAACTCAGGGGCACGTTTTTCGAGGAGACCCTCATGCCCGCCACTTCCGTCACCAATCCCGCGCCCGGCTTCACCCGCAAGCCGGACCATGCCGTCGCCTTCCGGCCGGCCGGAAGGCGCGTCACGGTGCGCATCGGCGGCGCGGTGATCGCCGAGACCGAGCGCGCGACGCTCTGCGAGGAAACCGGGCACGGCCCGGTGTACTACGTTCCGATGGCCGACACCCGGGCCGACCTGTTCCGACCCACCGCCACGCGCTCCTACTGCCCGTTCAAGGGCGAGGCGAGCTACTGGTCGATCACCGCCGGCGGCGCGGACGCGCGCGACGCCGCCTGGTCCTACGACCTGCCCTATGACGAGGCGACGCCGATTCGCGGCCACTTGGCGTTCTACCCGGATCGCGTGGACTCGATCGAGGTCGGCTGACCGCACCGTCATGGACGGCACGCCGCCTGCCGTGGCCCTGCCCTCGGCGTTCCGCGATTGGTTCGCCGCCAAGGGCTGGGCCGCGCACCCGCATCAGCTGGCCATGCTGGCGGCGGCGCGGGAGGGGCGTTCGGCGCTGCTGATCGCCCCCACCGGCGGCGGCAAGACGCTGGCCGGGTTCCTCCCCAGCCTCGTCGATCTGGCCGAGCACCCACGCGACGGCCTGCATACCCTCTACATCTCGCCCCTGAAGGCGCTGGCGGTCGACATCCACCGCAACCTGACCGCGCCGATCGAGGAAATCGGGCTGGCGGTCACCGCCGAGACCCGCACCGGCGACACCCCTCAGGCCAAGCGCCAGCGCCAGCGCCGGGCTCCGCCGAACCTGCTGCTGACCACGCCGGAGAGCCTGGCGCTGCTGATCTCCTACGCCGACGCCGAGTCGGTGTTCGCCGGTCTCTGCTGCGTGGTGGTGGACGAGTTGCACGCCCTTGCCGGCACCAAGCGCGGCGAACTGCTGGCCCTTGGCCTCGCGCGGCTGGCGCGGATCGCGCCGGCGGCGCGGCGGGTCGGGCTGTCGGCGACGGTGGCGCACCCGGCGGCGCTGGAGGCGTTCCTGTCCGGTACCGGGCGGGCGCCGGCGCCCGACGTGGCGGTGGTGCGCGGCGGCGACGCGGCCGAGGCCGAAGTCCGCATCATGCTGCCGGACGGGCGGCTGCCGTGGTCGGGACACATGGGCCTGCACGCCGTCGACCGGATCTACGCCGCCATCAAGGCGCACCGCACGACCATCGTGTTCGTGAACACCCGCGCCCAGTCCGAGCTGATCTTCCAGGCGCTGTGGCACGCCAACGCGGACCACCTGGCGATCGCCCTGCACCACGGCTCGCTCGCCGCCGAACAGCGCCGCAAGGTCGAGGCGATGATGAGCCGCGGCGGCCTGCGGGCGGTCGTCGCCACCTCCTCGCTCGACCTCGGGATCGACTGGGCCGCCGTCGACCTGGTGATCCAGGTCGGCGCGCCGAAGGGCGCCTCGCGCCTGCTGCAGCGTATCGGCCGCGCCAACCACCGCCTCGACGAGCCGAGCCGGGCGCTGCTGGTTCCCGCCAACCGCTTCGAGGTGCTGGAGTGCCAGGCCGCCATCGACGCGGTTCGGGACGGCGACCTCGACGGCGAGGAACCGCGGCCGGGCGGGCTCGACGTGCTGGCCCAGCACGTTCTGGGCAGCGCCTGCGCCGCGCCGATCGATCCCGACGCGCTGTACGCCGAGGTGATCACCTCCGCCCCCTACGCCGACCTCGACCGCGACACCTTCGACGCGGTGGTGGAGTTCGTGCGCTCCGGCGGCTACGCCCTGCGCGCCTACGAGCGCTGGCAGCGACTGCGCCCGACCGACGACGGGCGCCGGCTGCGGGTCGCCCATCCGCGGGTCGTGCAGTCGTACCGCATGAACGTCGGCACCATCGTCGAGGCCGATCTCCTGAAGGTGCGGCTGAGCCGGGGCCGGGTGCTCGGCGAGATCGAGGAATATTTCGTCCAGGGACTGCGCCCCGGCGACACCTTCATGTTCGCCGGCCGCCTGCTGACCTTCCAGGGCATCCGCGAGCGCTACGTCGAGGCCACGCCGGGCGGCCAGGGTGAGCCGGCGGTGCCGGTGTACGGCGGCGGCCGCCTGCCGCTGACCACACAGCTCGCCGGCCGGGTCCGGGCCATGCTGGAGGACAGCGACTCCTGGCCGACCCTGCCCGGTCCGGTCGAGGAATGGCTGGAGATGCAGCGCTGGCGCTCGGTGCTGCCGCGCGCCGACACGTTGCTGGTCGAGGGCTTCCCGCGCAACGACCGCGAGTACCTGGTGGCCTACACCTTCGAGGGCCGCAACGCCCACCAGACCCTCGGCATGCTGCTGACCCGGCGCATGGAGCGCATGGGGCTGGGACCGCTCGGCTTCGTCGCCACCGACTACGTGATCGCGGTGTGGTCGGTGAAGCCCTGCCTGGACGTCGACGCGCTGTTCGACCAGGACATGCTCGGCGACGACCTCGAGGAGTGGATGGCGGAGTCCAGCCTGTTGAAGCGGACCTTCCGGAACGTCGCGGTGATCGCCGGACTGATCGAGCGCAAGCTTCCCGGTCACGAGAAATCCGGCCGGCAGGTGACCTTCAACGCCGACCTGATCTACGACGTGCTGCGCCGCCACCAGCCCGACCACATCCTGCTGACGGCCACCCGCCAGGACGCGGCGCGCGGCCTGACCGACATCGCCCGCCTCGCCGGGCTGCTGGCGCGCGCGCAGGGCCGGATCGTGCACCGCCGCCTCGACCGGGTGTCGCCGCTGGCGGTGCCGATCCTGCTGGAGATCGGCCGCGAGCAGGTCGCCGGCGGCGCGGTCGACATCCTCATGGACGAGCTGACCGAGGAACTGGTGGCCGAGGCGACCGGCGGCAACATGCAGGCGAGCCTGCCGATCTGACGCCGGCTGGGGCATAGTGCACGCCTGCAACCACAGAGGCTGAACCATGCCCTCCCCCCTCCGCCTCGGCATGATCGCGCCGTCGTCGAACACCGTCCTCGAGCCGATGACCGCGGCGCTGCTAGCCGGGGTGCCCCACGTCTCGACCCATGTCGCCCGCATCCGGGTGACCTCGATCTCGCTCGTCGACGGCTCGCTCGACCAGTTCGACACCGCGCCGATGCTGGAGGCGGCCCGCCTGCTGGCCGAGGCCCGGGTCCATTCGGTGTGCTGGAACGGCACCTCCGCAGGGTGGCTGGGGACGAAATGGGACCGCGCGATGCTGGCGGAGATCGCGGCCGCGACCGGGCTGCCGGCAAGCTCGGCGATATCCGCCACCCACGACCTGCTCGGGCTCGCCGGCGCCGCCCGGGTCGGGCTGGTGACGCCCTACCTGGCGGACGTGCAGGAACGGGTTCGAGCCAACCTTGCCGCCGCCGGCTTCCCCTGCGTCGCCGACCGCCGGCTCGACATCACCGACAACTTCGCCTTCGCCGAAGTCCCCGAGACGACGGTGGAGCGCATGGTCCGGGAGGTCGCGGCCGACGGCGCCGAGGTGGCGGTGGTGCTCTGCACCAACCTGCGCGGCGCGCGGCTGGCCGAGCGGCTGGAAGCCGAGCTCGGCATTACCCTGATCGACAGCGTTTCGGCGGCGCTCTGGGGGGCGATCCGGGCGGCGGGCGGCGATCCCGCGATGATCCGCGGCTGGGGACGGCTGTTCAGCCTTCGCTGATGAAGTCATCTCATAAACTGCCCGTCAAACCAGCCCCCGAACCCGGTTGACCCGGAGGCCTTCTCCGGCCAAGGGTCCGGGATGAGCCTGATCGTCTTCCATCTCAACGGCGCGGAACTGGTTGCCGACCCGAGCGGTGTCCTGCTGTGGCCGGCGCGCCGCACGCTGGTGGCGGCGGACCTGCACCTGGAGAAGGGCTCCGGATTCGCGCGCCGGGGCGTGCTGCTGCCGCCGTTCGACAGCGCGGCGACCCTGTCGAGGCTGGCCCAGTCGATCGCCGCGCACCGGCCGGAGCGGGTGATCTGCCTCGGCGACAGCTTCCACGATTCCGGGGCCGGCGACCGCCTGGGCGAGCGCGACCGCGAGCGGTTGCGCGCCCTTACCGGCGGCGCCGACTGGGTCTGGATCGCCGGCAACCACGATCCCGCCCCACCCGCCGACTGGGGCGGACGGGTGCTGGACGAGCTGGTGGACGGGCCGCTGGTGTTCCGTCACGAGGCGCTGGCAGCTCCGGTGCACGGCGAGGTGTCCGGCCACTACCACCCGAAGGCCCGGGTGCGGCTGCGCGGTCGCAGCGTGTCGGGGCGTTGCTTCGCCGCCGACGGCCGGCGTCTGGTGCTGCCGGCGTTCGGCGCCTACGCCGGCGGCCTCGACGTGCTGCGCCCGGATCTGCGCCGGCTGTTCGAACGCCGGTTCGAGGTCATGCTGCTGGCCGCCGGGCGGATCGTGCGCGTGCCGGGCGAGCGGTTGGAGGCGCCGGCGCCGGGCCTGAGGGCGCTCGGGTGATCCGGCCCCGGCCAGGCCCCGTAGACGCAGTTACCGTAGAAGCCGTCACCGTCGACGCCGTCACCCGCCGCAACCTGGTCCTCCGATGTCCGAAGCCCCTACCCTGCTCTGGTTCCGCCTCGACCTGAGGCTCGCCGACAACCCGGCGCTGGCGGCCGCGGTGGCGCGCGGCCGCCCGGTCGTGCCCGTGTTCGTCCTCGACGACGAGGATTCCGGCGAATGGGCGGCGGGCGGGGCGTCGCGCTGGTGGCTCCACCAGTCGCTCGACCGGCTCGCGACAGCGCTGCGGGAGCGCGGTGCCACGCTGGTGCTGCGCCGCGGGCCGGCGACGCCGGCAATCGAGCGGCTGGTTGCCGAGACCGGCGCCGACGCCGTCTTCTGGAACCGGCGGTACGAGCCCTGGGCGACAGCGCGCGACGAGGGCATCAAGACGTCCCTGAAGGCGCGCGGCGTCGCTTCCCGCAGCTTTAACGCCGGCCTGCTGCGCGAGCCTTGGGAGGTCGCGACCGGAAGCGGTGGGCCGTACCGGGTTTTCACGCCGTTCTGGAAGGCGCTGCGGGCGGCGGTGCCGGATGAGGCGCCGGTCGCCGCCCCCGATCGCATCCCGGCCGCGGCGGTAGCGCCGCCGGGCGACGACCTCGCCGACTGGAAGCTGACGCCATCCCGGCCGGACTGGGCCGCAGGATTGCGGGACGCTTGGAAACCCGGCGAGGCGGCGGCGCGCGACCGGCTGGGGGAGTTCCTCGACGGCCCGGTGCGCGACTACGCCGCCCGGCGCGACCGGCCGGGCGAGCCCGGCACCTCGCGACTGTCCCCATACCTGCATTTCGGCGAGATCGGCCCGCGCCAAGTCTGGCACGCCGCCGCCGCGCGCCACGACGGCAACGGTACCGACCGTTTCCTCTCGGAGATCGCCTGGCGCGAGTTCTCGTACCACCTGCTGTACCACTTCCCGGCCCTGCCGACGCAGCCGTTGCGCCCGGAGTTCGCGGCGTTTCCGTGGGCCGACGACCCGGTCGGTCTGCGGGCGTGGCAGCGTGGCTGCACCGGCTACCCGATCGTCGACGCCGGTCTGCGCGAACTCTGGTCGACGGGGTGGATGCACAACCGGGTGCGGATGATCGTCGCCTCGTTCCTGATCAAGGACCTGCTGGTGCCCTGGCAGGTCGGCGAGCGCTGGTTCTGGGACACCCTGGTCGACGCCGATCTGGCCAGCAATTCCGCGAGCTGGCAGTGGGTCGCGGGATGCGGCGCCGACGCGGCACCCTACTTCCGGGTGTTCAACCCGTCGCTCCAGGGCGCGAAGTTCGACCCCGACGGCGCCTATGTGCGGCGCTGGGTGCCGGAACTGGCCAGGCTGCCGGACGCCGCGATCCACACGCCCTGGGAAGCCCGGCCGCTCGACCTGGCCGACGCCAGGGTCCGGCTCGGCCGCGACTACCCGCACCCGATCGTCGACCACAAGGCCGCCCGCGAGCGCGCCCTGGCGCTGTTCCGCGGGCTGGGGGGGAGCGGGAGCGGCGGCGAATAGCCACTCGCCCGGGTTGGCACCGCCAGCTGCAACTCTGATATACCGAAGCATCCGCCGACGGAGAGCCCTGTGGCCGACGCCGAACGCTTCACCGGACACGAGCACGACCACGCGCACTGCGTGGCCGACGCGCTTGCCGCGGCCGACGTGGTATGCCGCCAGCGCGGCGCCCGGTTGACCGACCTGCGCCGACGGGTGCTGGAGCTGATCTGGGAAAGCCACGCCCCGATCGGCGCCTACGAGCTGATCGACAAGCTGTCGCGGGTCCGCGAGGCCGACGGCGAGGCCGGGCGGGTGGCGCCGCCGACGGTCTACCGGGCGCTCGACTTCCTGATGGCCCAGGGCCTGGTGCACCGCATCGAGAGCCTGAACGCCTTCGTCGGCTGCGCCCAGCCCGAGCACCCGCACCGCGGCTACTTCCTGATCTGCGAGGGCTGCGGGACCGCGCACGAGCTGGAGGGCGGGGCCCTCGACGTCGAGCTTAAGGCCCGCGCCCGCACCCTCGACTTCGAGATCCGCCGCATCACCATCGAGGTGGCCGGCCGCTGCCCGGCCTGCCGCCGGCCGGCCGCCCCGGCCCGCACAAGCCATTCCCACGCCGGAGACCACGCATGACCGACGCCGCCCCCTCGCCACTCGACCGCATGCCGGTCTCGATCCTCACCGGCTTCCTCGGCAGCGGCAAGACCACGCTGCTGAAGGCGCTGCTGAACCACCCGGGCATGGACCGGGTGGCGGTGATCGTGAACGAGTTCGGCGAGATCGGCCTCGACCACGCGCTGATCGAGCGCGTCGACGAGGACACGGTGCTGCTGAACTCGGGATGCCTGTGCTGCACGGTGCGCGGCGACCTGCTGGATACGCTGAAGTCGCTGTACAAGCGCCGCGCCAAGGGCGAGATCGCGCCGTTCGACCGCATCGTCATCGAGACCACCGGCCTCGCCGATCCCGCGCCGATCCTGCACACCATGATGTCCGACGGATTCCTCGTGACGCGCTTCACCCTGGACGGCGTGGTCGCGGTGGTCGACGCCGTCAACGCGCCCTGGCAGCTTGACCAGCAGTTCGAGAGCGTCAAGCAGGTGGCGGTCGCCGACCGCATCGTGCTCAGCAAGACCGACATCGCCGAGGCCGGCGCCGTGGCGGCGCTGGAAGCGCGGCTGCACGCCATCAACCCGGCGGCGCCGATCCTGAGGGCGGTGAGCGGGGCGATCGAGCCGAAGGCGCTGTTCGACGCCGGCCTGTACAACCCCATGACCAAATCGTCCGACGTGCAGCGCTGGCTGAAGGAGGAGGCCTACCGGGACACCGAGGGCCATGTCTACCACCGCCCGGGCGAGCACGAGCATCATGGCCACCACGGACATGAGCACCATGACCATGACCATGGGCACGACGACCACGGCCATCACCATCACGACGTCAACCGCCACGACGACCACATCCGGGCGTTCTGCCTGACCTTCGACGAGCCGTTCGCCTGGAACGCCATCGCCCCGGCCCTCGACATGCTGGTGCAGAGCCACGGCCTGAACCTGCTCCGCATGAAGGGCATCCTGAACGTCAAGGAGGTCGACCGGCCGGTGGTGGTGCACGCCGTCCAGCACCTGTTCCACCCGCCCGCCAAGCTCGACGCCTGGCCGGACGACGACCGCCGCTCCAAGCTGGTGATCATCGCCCGCGACCTGGAGAAGGACGCGGTCGAGCGGATCCTGAACTCCTACCTCGCGCTTGAGTTCGCCTGAGCGTGGCCCTTCGCTGCCCTGGAGATTTGTCGACGTAGCGGCTGCTGCCGGGACATGAATGTATGCGGTTCCCTGCGGAGCCGACCGTCATTCCGGACGGACGCGCCGCCCCGGCGCGGCCGAGCCGGAACCCACGCGGCGACGGGCACAGGCCGCCTGCAAGCGCGGTGTGTCGGGTGGGTTCCGGCTCCGTCCCGCCCGCGGCGGCCCGGTCCGGAATGACGGCAAGAGAGGGCCGCGGCCGCCGCGACCTTCGAGTGGGGCGACCCCGGGGCCGACCCCACCCCCGTCGTCATTCCGGACGGGCGCGCCGCCCCGGCGCGGCCGAGCCGGAACCCACGGGGCGACGGGCACAGGCCGCGGCAAGCGCGGTGCGTCGGGTGGGTTCCGGCTCCGTCCCGCCCGCGGCGGCCCGGTTCGGAATGACGGCAAGAGAGGGGGCGCTGCCGCCGCGACCTTCGAGTGGGCGACCCCGGGGCCGACCCCACCCCCGTCGTCATTCCGGACGGGCGCGCCGCCCCGGCGCGGCCGAGCCGGAACCCACGGGGCGACGGGCACAGGCCGCGGCAAGCGCGGTGCGTCGGGTGGGTTCCGGCTCCGTCCCGCCTGCGGCGGCCCGGTCCGGAATGACGACAAGAGAGAGGGCGCTGCCGCCGGGACATTCGAGGGGGGGCGACCACGAGGCCGACCCCAGCCCAACCGTCATTCCGGACGGACGCGCCGCCCCGGCGCGGCCGAGCCGGAACCTACGGGGCGACGGGCACAGGCCGCGGCAAGCGCGGTGCGTCGGGTGGTTTCCGGCTCCGTCCCGCCTGCGGCGGCCCGGTCCGGAATGACGACAAGAGAGGGGGCGCTGCCGACGGGGCGACCTGCGAAGCGGGAGCCGCGAAGCGCCGAGCCAGTTCATTCTCGCGCTCTGGGTACGGCGGGCCTGCCGTTTGCGAATTCCACAGCAAGCCGCGGAGCGCGACGCCGTCGCGTCGGGGATAGCGTCCGGCCGTCCCTCACCGAACGGCAGACACCCCGATGAACGCCCCCGCCCCGCGGCTTCCCGTCGCCTTCAACCGCCTCGCCTGGTCGAACCTCGCTGCGCAGTCCGCCGAACAGGTGGCGCTGGCCGCCGCCCCGCTGGTCGCCGTGCTGGCGCTCGGCGCCGGCGAGGCTGAGACCGGGCTGCTGCAGACCGCGCTGACGCTACCGTTCCTGTTGCTGGCGATACCGGCCGGGCTGCTCGCCGACCGGGTGTCCCGCAAGTCGATGATGGTCGGAGCCGAGGCGCTGCGGGCGCTCGCCCTGCTCGCGATCCTGGTCATGGCGCAGTCGGGGCTGATCACTTGGCCGATGCTGGCGCTGTTCGGCTTCATCGCGTCGTGTGGGACGGTTGCCTACAGCGTCGCCGCGCCGGCGCTGGTCCCGGCGCTGGTGCCGCCGGCCATGCTGGGTGCCGCCAACTCCCGCATCGAGTTGGCGCGCACGGTCGCCTTCACCGCCGGCCCGGCGGTCGGCGGCGCGCTGGTCGGTCTGACCGGAGCCGGAGCGGCGTTCGCGTTCGCCGCCGGGCTTTCGGTCCTGGCGGTGCTGCTGCTGAGCGGCCTGCACGAGCCGGTGCGCGCCCTGCCGCGCCGGCGCAGGCCGTTCGATGAGATCGCGGAAGGCGCGGTGTTCGTCGCCCGCCACCCCCTGCTCCGGCCGGTGCTGGTTACCCAGTTTGTCTTCAACACCGCGTTCTTCGTCATCATGGCGGTGTTCGTGCCCTACGCGGTCCGCCACCTGGGGCTGACCGCGTCCGGAATCGGCGTGGTGCTGGGGCTGTACGGTCTCGGCATGCTGGTGGGCGCGCTCGCCGCCCCAACGGTCCTGCGCCGGTTGCCGTTCGGGGTGGTGATCGCCGTCGGCCCGGTCGTCGGCCTCGCCGCGTCGCTGGTCATGACGCTGACCATCTGGGCACCGACGCCTGTGCTCGCCGCGGCCAGCCTGTTCCTGCTCGGGGTCGGGCCGATCCTGTGGGTGATCAGCACGACGACGCTGCGCCAGGCGGTGACGCCGCAGCGGCTGCTCGGCCGGGTGTCGTCGTTCAGCGTGCTGGCGCAGGGGTCGCGGCCGCTGGGCGCCGCGATCGGCGCCGGGGTCGGCGCGTTCGCCGGCGCCGAGGCCTGCCTGATCGTGGCGGTCGCCGGGTTCCTGGCCCAGGCGGCGGTGATCCTGGCGTCGCCTGCCGTCCGCCTGGCGCGGCAGCCGGCGATGGCGGCGGAGGCCTGATCCGGCGGGGACTGTCAGGAATTTCGTGTGTGGCCGGGCATAATGGGAAAGAAGGAGACATCCCATGGCTCGCCGCAAGGAACCCTCGATACCGGACGCGATTCTCGACCAGCTTC
>Ga0208413_1002551_pt1 | contig 10342 bp, 14 predicted proteins | sample AntAceMetag02UKD_FD_184761 | JGI IMG/M metagenome (GOLD analysis project Ga0208413, IMG submission 184761) | Saline lake microbial communities from Ace Lake, Antarctica - Antarctic Ace Lake Metagenome 02UKD (SPAdes) (version 2) | ecosystem: Environmental > Aquatic > Non-marine Saline and... | reverse complement strand
CTGAATAGCTCCCTTTTAGCGCCCCGGATGCTTGGACCCGGGGAAGGGCTTGGAGGCCATATCAGGCAAAGCCTGCGCGCCATCTTCAGTCCCGTTTAATTAAAGGCGAGCGGACGAACGAGCGCGTCAGGCCCGCGCAATCATGAAGCCGTAGCCCGGGGCGACCATGGCGACTAAATAGGCGAAGTGTTGGAGTAGGCTCAAGGTGATGGCGGTTTCGACCGGCAGCCCGAAAAGGGTGTAGGCGGCGAAGGCCGCAGCCTCATAAACGCCCAGGTCTCCCGGTGCCAAAGAGACCAAGGTGGCGATGTTCACGGCGGCGACCACCACCACTGGTCCAAGGTAGTTCGATGCCGCAGGCATGTTGCACCGCCAAGATACCCAATGCCTCGGCCACCTTGCCCCCTAAAGTCCACCCAATCCCGGCTAACAAATTCTGGGGCGCCGCAGGAATTGCACCGACGCACTCCAAGGGTCGAGCCAACTGATGTCGGCCGGCTTTCGAAAGACTAACCACGCCAAGAAAGGTAGGACGGTCAGTAAACTGATTCCGATGGCGGTCACCGCTTTTCCCGTCCAGCTGGGGAGGGGGGCAATGAGCATGGCCAACTCGAGCAAAGTGACTTTGGCCACGCCTTCAAAAAACTGATCCATGCCCATCAGCGCGGTGGTCGAGTCGACCCGTAACCTGGCGCGCTTGATTAGCAGCCCAACGGCGAGCGCATGACCGCCCCCGAAAGGCAAGGTGCTCATACCGGCGACGGAAAGCGCCACCACTTCCGGCATGTGCTGGCGGGCGGCGGGGGCATCGCCAGGCGCGAGGCCGCGCCACAAGGCAGTGAGGGTCAACAGGATCAACGAGTTGGCGCCCACCGCGACGGCGACCCACCCCCAACGGGCCGCGCTCAAACGCTCGGCTACCGCATTCCAATCGAAGGGACGAAGGAAAACCACCAGCAGCGCCGTGATCATGAGCCAAACCAATGCCCAAATCCGACGCGCGCGAATGCGCGCTGAGGGTGGCATGGTGGCGAGGGGCGATTCCACTCAGGCCTGATATCAGTCACGTCTCTCGGAGGACCAAGTCTATAAGCCACGTTCGCCGGAAACGCCCGTTCTTATTTTTCGAGTTATGGCACCATGGGGTTGATGAGCGGGAGAGGGGCGATCCTGACTGCTTGATCAAATTCTGCTTCATCCCTCCGCAGTCCGTTCAATCCCTCAGCTCAAAAATGCCCTAACGGAGGAATTCCCCTCGCGGTTTGCCCCGGTTAATCGGGGACACCCCCCGATCTCTTTCGGTAATTTGATTCGGATTGGCCGTAAGACTGGTTGCGGTCTAGGAGTTCCCCTCCGGACCAGTTGAGCCTCAATTGATCCAAACGATCCCCAATATGACCCTCCGAGCTGGAATTCTCAAATCCCCCCTTGCCCTGACTTTATTGCTGCTGCTGGCCGCGGTCAGTCTCCGCGCCGAAACAAAGCCAAACATCGTCATGATCTATATCGACGACTGGGCCTGGAATGGGTCCTCCGTGCCGATGGATGACGCGATGAGAAATTCCTTCATGCCGCTACTCGAGATGCCGAATGTAGAGAAGCTGGCCCGCCAAGGCACTAAGTTCACCCACGCTTACGGCGCTCACCAGTGTGCCCCCGCGCGAGCGAGCGTTCAAACGGGTCAGTCAGGCCCGCGATCCGGCTACACGCTCGTGCTAGGTAAGACGACGGGCGATTACTATGACGAGCGGAAGGATTACCAACATTTCCCGCTCGTGCCGACCATCTCCGAATCCTCCCTCGATGCGGATGCGGTCACGATTCCGGATGCCCTCAAACCGTTGGGCTACGCCAGTGCGCACGTGGGAAAATGGCATCTCTACAGTGATCCGGGTGACGCCGGTTACGTTTTGCACGACGGAGACACCAACAACAATCCCGGCAATACGATCGATAAAGAACGACGCATGCCCGCCGATATGGTCGATCCCAAGCTCATGTTCAGCATGACCGATAAGGCGATCGGGTTCATGGAACAGCAGGTTAAGCAGGCCACGCCGTTCTATCTGCAGATATCCCATTACGCGATGCACGAAGGGCCAGAGTGTTTGCCCCAGACGCGCGAGAAATACGCGAAACATCCGCAGGTGCAGGCCTACTACGAGCGCGAAGGCAAGGCAGCCGATACCGTGGCGCGTAAACAAGATCCGGCGGTCTGGCTGGGGATGGGGGAGGATTTGGACGGACGAATCGGAGCGGTGCTCGATAAGATCGAAGCCCTCGGGATCGCCGAAAATACCTACGTCGTGATGGTCGCGGACAACGGTTATCGTCATCATGCTTTACACGTGATCCCCGGAATGACGCAACCCCATCACGGCCACAAGTGGTGGGCGTGGCAGGGGGGCATCCGCGTGCCGATGATCGTGAAGGGCCCAGGCATTAAGGCCGGCGCGGTTTTTGATGGCAACGTGGTCAACTACGACTTCCTGCCGACCTTTGTCGATTGGGCCGGCGGTGATCCGGGCGCGCTGCAGAATATCGACGGCGTCAGTCTCGCGGCTTACATGAGAGGAGAGCAACCCGATGACACTTTCCTCAATCGCTACCTCTATTTTCACGTGCCGCACTACCGCCAGGAAGTGCCGCATTCCGCCATCGTTTCCGGCGACATGAAAGTGATGCATTTTTACGCCAGCCCGGACATTCCGATGCTGTTCAACCTTTCGGATGATCCCGGTGAAGTGAGTAATATCGCTCGCCAAATCCCGCAGGTGCACGAGCGGCTCTACGCCGAGATGATGCGTTATTTTAAGCAAGTTGGCGCCCGCATACCGAAAGCCAATCCCAACTACGACCCGGCCGAGTATCAGAAGCACAAAGACTACCCGGAACACATTATGTGGGGACCCTTCGAAGGCGACCGGCCATTGGAAGAAGACGAAATCTAGCGCGTTCGGTGCCGGACCGCGCGCTGGGCGCGGCGCCGAACCACCGGGTCGGTCGGCCAGCTGGGCGAACACTGGGACCGTTGGCGGCCAAGGCGGTGGGCGCGAATGTCCAGCGCTGCGGGCTCCAGTATTTTCCGAGCCATGACAACGCGTCAACGGAGCTCTGGTCGTGGATGGTGAAAGTGGGGGGGGGAATCGAGCTCGCCACCGACCGTTTGGTCGTCATCGCGAGTGAAGGGATTCGCGACCGATTAGCATTGAGAGGCGAGTCAAAGAAGAGGGATTGGTCCTGACGGATTATCCCCGACGGCTAAAGTTTAAACCTGACCCGCTTTATCATCTATCCCCCGCTTTTAAAGAAAGAGGCGGTCCGCGACGCGGTTTTTTCGGTGCGGACCACGCCCACTAATGGGTGGCCCCGTGCAGGGCGGCGGCGAGGGTGACCGTGGAGGCGTAGCACACTCCCCGATGATTCATAAAGGTCGACTCGGCGGGATTTAGATCGAGCGGACGGCCGCGAAAATCACGAGCGTGAAGTCCTGCTTCGGCGAAGAGGCAGGTGGTCGCGGCAAAATCCCACAACGAGCCGCCGCCAGCTTCCGTCTTAGGCGCTTTGAAGTAACAGGCGGGACCGTCTTCGAGCACTCGGCAGGCATTGAGGACAGCGCCCGCTCCGGCGACGACTTCGACTCCGGTGAAGCCCGTTCGCGCCGCCGCCGCTTCGACGGTGCGGATTATCATCTCCCGTTTGGGATGCGCCGGGAAGGTGTAATCGCAAAAGAACTTGAGCCGCCGGTCAGCTCGCAGGGGAGGAACAAAAGGCTGACCATCGATCTGGATGCCCGCTCCGGCGGTGGCCCGGTAGAGCTGGCCCGAGACCGGATCGAAAACGACCCCGATGACGGGTTGGCCGTCTTTCCTCACCAATGCGATCGAGACGGCAAACCCCGTGCCCGTGCGGATGAAGGGGAGGGTGCCGTCGAGCGGGTCGATACACCAGAAGTAGTCTTGCGCGAGGCGTCTTCGATCGTCCATTCGCTCTTCCGTGAGCACCGCCAAATCGTATTGCCGGATTGTCGGCTCGAGGACGCGGAGTATGATCGCCTCGCTGCGCTCATCCACGTCCGTGACAACCTGGGAGGCGAGGCTGTCCCCCGCCGATTTGGACCTCACCGCCACAGCGCGGTCGCGGTAGCGGGAGATTAGCGCCCCGGCCTCGGTCGCCGCGAGACAAGCCCGATCGGCGAGGTGCGGCAGTTCGTCGGAGGTGATGGTCATGGGTGTGGGCGTTCAATCTCCGCGAGGACTGCTTGAGCGAGGCGCTCACTGTAGCCGTTGATTTTCCAGTGCCCGGGACTCCAACCTTTGAGAAAGCGGTGGAAGTCGGTCCAAGCGACCGGGTAAAGGTGCCGCCAGTCGGCTTCGAGTGCATCGGCGACGACCGTTGCGCCACTTTCCGTGAGCGCGGACCGCAGTGCTTTGAAATAGAAATCGAGGAACGCGGGAGTTTGGCGTTCGCACGCGGATTCGTCGCAGCAGCTCCCGATAAAATACGCGACGTCTTTCATCCCGCAGCCCCGCCCCACGTATTGAAAATCTACCCCGGCGACCGCCGCCCGGTCCGCCGCGAAACAGAAATTCGCTAACTTGGCATCGCCATGGACTAAGGTTTGGAACGGGCTGCGCTGGAGCTTCGCGTCGATCGCGCTTGCGCCCCGCCAGAGGGCTGGGTCCGCGGTGGAGAGTTTGCTGAGCTCATCGGGACGGGTGGCCAGATGCCAGTAGGTGCCGCACTCCCAGAGCGCATCCGCCGAGCTACCAAGAAAGCTTGCATGGAAATTGGCGAGCCACGTAAGGCAGGCCTTCATTTCCGCCTCATTCACGCTCCGACGCCGTTCGCCGTAGCCGGAAGCGTCGAGATCTTCGAGGAGCAGCAGGACCTCATCGCCCTCAGTCTCGACCCCGAGGCACTCGGGCACTCGGCAGCGGGCACCACAGCGCTCGGCGTAGTCCTGATACCAAGCGGTCTCGACTTGGTAGGACTTAAGCTTGCGCGCGTGCGATCGATCGGTGTTCCAACCGCGGGGATGCTGCGTCGTGGGGGGCGGCGAAACATGCTTCACGATCACACTCCGCCGGTTAACCCCCTCAAGTTCATAGCGTAGGATCGAGCCATACCCGCTCCACAAGCTCTGCAGGACTTCCGTCTCCCAGCATCGGCTCGCCCCCGTCGCGCTGATAATTAATGCCTCCACCCCATGCTTCATGGCAACGCACGATGCGCCCAGATGAGGCGTTGTCAAAGCCACCGGTGATGGGCGCAGTCGGTAGGGGCGACATTCCGAACCGGCGAGTGATTGCTCAAGCGACGTTGCGGTGGATCGGCCGAAAACCGGAACTGGTCACCGCGGCGGAAAAGGGCTGAGACCGGCAGTAATCAGGTCGACGTCCCCTCACTTTGGGCAGTGGTTCACGCGGGGCGAATTCATACGCGAAAGTTGTTTTACTGGCCCCATTGGGCCCGGCGATGCGCAGTCTCTTTTCCGGCTTCTGCCTCGATAAAGGGACGTGATTTTCATTCCCTGCTTGCTGGTAGATCGGCATGAAACGAGAGGAGGGCGGCTCTGGAGCGGAATAGGCGAATAACGCTGATTAGGCTGCGAGACGCTGGACGTTGCCTTCACCGGTGAAATATAAGAGGTCTTCCCATCCACATTAATTCATTTCCTGCGCAGAGACAGCGCATTGGATAGGCCAAAGCACAAGAGCCCAGCGAGATGGCTAAAAACGCCGTTTTGATGTAGCGAACTGAAGGCAGGTGGTGGTGGTGTAGGGATCAACGCGAACTCCTGAATGGCCCAGTGCCCGGTTAACCAGAATGTTGCAGATAGAAAGGGGGTCACAAATAGGAGGTCAGTCCTGCTTCATCCATTTTACCCAAGGCCCAGTGGTCTGCTTCCCGCTCCTGCCTTTCCCAGATTTCATCATCCGTTACTTCAATATGGCGATACTGGTCGTGACCGACTTCGTGTAAAATGAGAAAGAGGACCATCCGATCATCGGCCCCATGGTCAAATAGTTCATCAATGCGTTCTCCCGTCTGCTCGATTCTATGCGGTCCTTCCTCCCAACGGAACACTTGATCTCGGATTCCCTGATAAAGTCCGTTCGCAAACGGATACCGAATGATAATCTGCAAGTCGGGAAGATTATCCTGAGGATCAGGCGCAATCCTCAATGCCTGTGTTGTTTCACTGTATTTTGAGGTTGCGGCCTCGCCCATGCCCAATGCCTCAGCCGTGTTTCTCATTTCCTCGACTGAGGCGACGACGTGGAAATGCTTCAGGTCAAAGCCGATCTCATCGAAGACTTTTTCAACAAGTGGCATGGGAGGGAGGCCGAATACGTCAGGACTTGACTATTGACAAAAGCACTGAATTCCGATCCCGATTGATGGATGCCCAGACCGCTGCGAGTAGAGTTTGTCGGAGCGTGTTATCACATTATTAACCGAGGTAATTACCGTTCACCGATTTTTGCGGGGAAGCGTCAACGGAAGGATCATGAACGGGTGGCGAAACCTCCCACCAATGAATCTGAGAATACAGGTATGGTTTTGATCCGCGCCACCTCTGGAAAAGTTTTGGGGTTTCGAAGGAAATTTGGTTCAGGTCGTCAGGATTTCTATTTTCCGAATGGAAAGTATGCGGGCCGCGAAGTCGGCAACGTGACTTATTCTAATGGCCAAACCGTTTTTGACGTAGTGGAATCAGCATCCGTTATTGCGGGTAATTCCAAAAAACTCACGTCACTTGCGAATAATCTCAATAGAAGGAAGAGCGTTCTACAGGGCGTTGACATTATGAAGGATAAGGCCGAGGGCCATTTGCATCCTGATTTCGTTGAACCGAATATAGAAGGCATTGGAACACGCTATGTTGAACTCGCCAAACAAGCTGGTCCGTGGAAGGTTTACACACACTTGGACTTTGAACTAACGGATGGCTATGAAAATGGGGACACACATGTTACGAGAATTAGATTTATCAACACTCCTGTTGTGGACCCATTAACTGGAGGCAACTATTACATAGACCTTCGAAGAGCTGCAGAACGGGGTGAAGTTACTCTTCAAATGCGCTATTGGGCATCTATGCTAAACCTTGAAAGATGAAAAAAATCACTTCCGGCATTGTATTGGTATTTTGGATGGTAATGTTCGTCGCATGCTCCCGTGAGTCGAGCGAGGCTCACGTAGACCAGTTCAGTGAAAATACTTTTCTTAAAAAGGAGATCTCTTTTGCCGGAATAGCATACGACTCACCAAGTATTCAGGATGCGATTCGAATTCTAGAATTTTGGGGGCGAGAAATTGATTTTAAAATCAATGAAAATGGGGATGCGCAAGAACTCAGACACGCTAGGATAACTAACAACATGCGACTCTCCGGCCTATATCTTGGTGAAGGAAATCGTGAATTGTATCAGGAGTTTTTCGAACGTGCTGTCGACGAGCGAACCAAACGAGAATTGAGCGAGTCCGAGGTTATGATTGTTCGCCGTGAGACCTTTAGTTGGATTATAAATGATTTGGAAGTGAGATCACCGCGTTGGGGCGAACTTATCGTTTCAAAGTTAAGAAATGAACTGGGCGATCTAAAGATCGAAGGTGGCAGTCAGAAAACGTCAGGGGAGAGCTGAAACAGGGGAGGGCTGAAACAGGGTCACTCCTTACTGTTTTAACTTTTAGGAACGCGACTAACCACGCCCCTGCGGCACACGCCGCGCCAGCTCTCCGGTCGCGCTGCTCCCTCCCGATCTGTCACGTCGTCTGCTTGTTCCCTCCGCTCCTGGGAGTCGCTCCAGTCCACTGGGCAGAAGCCCCACCGGCGTCGGCCTGGTCGCTAAAAATAGCGATCGGAGGAGGGTAAAGCCGAGCTTGCGGAGATGGCGAAGGAGCGTAGTTTGTCGGCATGAGCACCTTGGAAATGATCGTAGCGGAGCTGAAGGCACTGCCGCCTCCGAAGCTGGAGGACGCGGCCGACTACATCCATCGTTTGCATGAGACGACACGCGAGGAGCAACTGGCGATTCTGAATGAGACGGCCGGGGCTTGGAGTGGGCCGGATGGCGAGACCATCGAGCGCGCGATTGAGGAAGGTTGCGAAAGGATCGACCCGCGTGACTGGTGAGGTGCTACTCGATACGACGGTAGCGGTGGCGCACTTGCGCGGCGTCGCGGTCGTAAGCCAACGGCTGGCGGCCGCGCAGACGCGTTACTTGCCCACGGTGGCACTGGGCGAACTTTACTACGGAGTGCAGCGCTCGGCTCATCCCGAGGAAAACCGCCAACGACTGGAACGGTGGTTGCAAGCAGTCGTGCTGGTGCCGGTCAGTGCCGCGACCGCCGAGCACTACGGCACGTCAAAGCAACAGCTGGCCCAAGCCGGAACACCCATCCCTGAAAACGATCTTTGGATAGCTGCCACTGCGTTGGAGCACGGCTGGTCGCTGGCCACCCGAGACGCGCACTTTGAGCGTGTGCCTAGCCTCATCATCGAGGACTGGCGGTAGGCTCGGGCTGCTTCTTTTTTAGTCGCTGAACGCGTCATGCTGGCCATCGTAAACGATGCTCACCCGGACGCATGACGCGCTCAGGAATCGTGAGCGACTGACGAACCCCAACTGGAGGAAACGAAGCCCACAAACCCGCCGCTCGAAACGGCCCCCGCTCTTTGTATTGGTTGCCCGGCCACCCGCCGAAACCGCCCCAACTCTCGCCCAAAAAACACCGCTGCGGACTGAAAAACCGCATCTGGAGTTTTTTGTCCGAAGCCCCCCAGAACGCACCCAGCAACGACTCCGCAAGTCGCTGAACTGCACTAGGAAAACCAGTCCTCCGATGCTACGACGGCACTAGGCTGCGTTGTTGCCCCAAATAGCGCAGGAGATCGAAGAATTGGTGAAATGGAGCATATTAACGCAGGGACACACACCATTTTGACGGACGGTAAGAATGTTCAAATAGCAATTAATATAATATATATGGGTAGCCCAAGTGACGAAGTGGTAGAGAAATTCAATAATGGAATTGAAGCGGTATGGAGCGGAAGTATAGGAAAATATGAACTTAAGACATTTGTGAAAAATGACCCAGAATCCAGCTGGCATTATGTTCTTATCGTGCAAGGAAAGGGTAATTCAACTGAGGATTTATGGTTTTCCGAAAGCTCAGGTTGGACTGCAGCACATGAAACAGGACATTTACTCGGTCTCTTAGAGAGATATGAAATATGGAACCCCGAAAAGACCCCTTATCCAGGATATGAGAAAGATTTAATGGGGGCACCGTTTATGCCACTTAGAGAAGGAGGTCTCGATGAAGCATTGCAACAATCTCGTTCTAAACACCGAAGAATTCATAAAACTATAAGGAAATGAAAATACTGTTCATAGTATTTATGTCTTTGCTGTGCTCATGCAATAAAGCGTCGCCATCTAGCGAAGTGAAACCACCAAGTAATACGGAAAAATGGGAAACTATTACAGTTGGCCAGCTGGTGGAACTGTCCGTGCCACCTTATACTGAAATTGAAGAAAAACGTCCGATTCAGGATTATGTTATAGTATCATTTAGTAACGAAGGCGGTGAGCTGATACTCACTGCCTATATTGGCAATCATCCGAATTTCCCTAGCCAAAATTTCGTGTTAACAACGGAGAACATAGAAGTCCAAAATTACTTAACCCAAGTCGCGGTGGCCAATCACGATTTAATAGGCGTAAAAGAAGTGCTAATTGATTTTGGGGAAGACCAATTTTGGCCTAGATATATACATTTCGGAATTATGCAAGGCACACCAAAACAAATTAACCTTGTCGAAAAAATTATTCAGTCCGCAAGATTTGTCCCAAACGAGACTACACTATGGCGTAGTGATTACTTTCCTGCCGAGCGAGACTGAAAATAGGAGCCGCGAAGCAGCAAACGACGGGGTTAATGGATAGAATGACGTAAACTTCCTTGGTCTCCTTTCCCACCCGTTGTCCCTGACCCAAGCGGCACATGTCACGCCAGCAAAGCTGTCATGCCATCTACATCCTCCCTCGGTCGCTTGCGCGCCCTCAGTCCGTTGGGCAGTAGCCCCACCGGCGTCGGCCCTGGTCGCGAAGAATCGCGCCCGAAGCAGGGCTCCTGTAGGACCCGCCCTGTCACCGTCGCTCCTCCACTTCGCGTTGCTTCGTTACGTCCCGTCGGTGCCCGCCGTGATCAGACCGGCGGGGACCCCGCTGCGCCCGGCTAGGCAATCAGAAGACGTCAGGTCTTGACTCTTGACAAAATCACTGGATCCCGAGCCCGTTTGATGGATGCCCAGACCGCTGCGAATCGA
>Ga0208413_1002548_pt1 | contig 10354 bp, 5 predicted proteins | sample AntAceMetag02UKD_FD_184761 | JGI IMG/M metagenome (GOLD analysis project Ga0208413, IMG submission 184761) | Saline lake microbial communities from Ace Lake, Antarctica - Antarctic Ace Lake Metagenome 02UKD (SPAdes) (version 2) | ecosystem: Environmental > Aquatic > Non-marine Saline and Alkaline... | reverse complement strand
AAAATATGGTTATTTATCCTCATGGAGCTGCTGCTCGTAGACCCGGAACACAATATGTTGCTTCAGTAAAAACTCCAGCTGCTAAAACAAGATTAATACCTTTTGAATTTTCAACTGAACAAACTTACATATTAGAATTTGGAAATACATACATAAGATTTTATAGAAACAATGGTCAAATAGAATCTGTTGGAGTACCTTATGAAATAGTTTCACCTTATTTAACAGCAGAATTATTTGATATTAAATTTGCACAATCTGCTGATGTTATGTATATTACGCATCCCAATCATCAAACTAGAAAGCTATCAAGAACAGGTCACACATCATGGACTTTAACTGCGGTTGAATTTACTAATGGTCCATACTTAGATGCTAATACATCTACAACAACAATATCCACGTCTGCTCATACTGTAGGTACGGGTAGAACTATGACAGCAAGTGCTAGTACATTTGTTGCAACAGATGTTGGTAGACAAGTTAGATTTAGAGATGGCTATGGAATAATAACAGCTTTTACAAGTGCTACAGTTGTAACTATAGAAATATTAATAGACATGGGTTCATCATCTTCATCTACTGATTGGTCATTAGGATCATTTTCTACAACAACAGGTTTTCCATCTTGCGTATCTTTCTTTGAACAGCGATTAGTATTTGCTGCAAGTATTAATAATCCACAAACAGTTTATTTTTCTAAGTCTGGTGACTATGAAAACATGGATGCAAACATTGGTGGAACTGTTGCAGATGATGATGCTATTATTTATACAATCGCATCTAATCAAGTAAACGCAATTCGTTTTTTAACTTCTGCTAGAACTTTAATTATAGGTACTGCAGGTGGTGAATTTGTTGTATCTGGGGGTGGTGATAATAATGCTGTAACCCCTACAAACATTATGATTAAAAAACAATCTAATCATGGTGCTGCAAACGTAGATGCAATATCAGTTGGTAATGCAACATTATTTTTACAACGTGCTAAAAGAAAAATTAGAGAACTAGCATATAACTTTGACGTAGATGGTTATATTGCTCCAGACTTAACTATCCTTGCCGAACACATTACTGAAGGGGGTATTATTGAAATGGCATATCAAGAAGAACCTTTAGCCATTTTATGGTGTGTTAGAGATGATGGTGAATTAATTGCTTTAACATATCAAAGAGAACAAGAAGTAGTTGCTTGGCACAGACATATTATTGGTGGTTCATTTGGAACAGGTAATGCAGTAGTTGAAAGTGTTGCAGTAATTCCAACAGACGATAGTGAATATGAATTATATATGATTGTTAAAAGAACTATTAATGGTTCAACTGCAAGATATGTAGAATACTTACACACATTTAACTTTGACCAAACAGATAATACTTCATTTAATTATTTAGATTCTCAATTAGGTTTAAGCAAATCACAAACAACTTTAACAGCAGATATTAATGCTACAGCTACAACTGTTCCTGTTGCTTCTGTTTCTGGTTTATCAGCTTCTGGTAAAATAAAAATTGGTGGAGAAATAATTTCATATGCCGGTATATCAAGTCTTAACTTAACAGGATGTACAAGAGGTCAAAATATAACTACAGCAACATCTCATTTGTCTGGTGCTGTTACAAAAGAAGTTGTAAATATTATAGCTGGGTTAAATCATTTAGAGGGACAAACAGTTTCTATATTAGTAGATGGTGCAACTCATCCAACTAAAGTAGTTGCTAGTAATTCAATAACTTTAGATAGATTTGGAACAGATGTTAAGATTGGATTACAATATACATCAATATTAAAAACTATGAGAATAGATGCTGGATCACAAGATGGTACTTCACAAGGTAAAACTAAAAGAATATACGAAGTTACTGCTAGACTATTTGAAACAGTTGGTGTTGAAGTAGGACCAGATTTAGATAACATGGAAAGAGTACCATTTAGAACTTCTGCTGATCCTATGGATCAAGGTATTCCACCATTCACAGGAGATAAAGAAGTAGAATTTAGAGGAAATTATGATACAGATGGTTTTATGATGGTAAGACAAACGCAACCTTTGCCTTTAACACTTTTATCATTATACCCAAGATTGGTAACTAATGATGGATAATAAATTGCATATAACACCTTATACAAAAGAACATGGAAGATTTATATTATCTTGTCAAATGAATCATAAAATTTTAGAAGCTGATTCAGAATATATAAAAGTTATGGGTGATGCTCAAAACTTAGAACAAGATCATTTAGCTTTTACAGGTATCGTAAATAATAAACCTATTTTTGCAGCAGGTATGAAAATGATTTGGGGTCAAGTTGCTGAAGGTTGGGTTATTGCTACAGATGAAATGTGGAAACATCCCATTGCTATTTCTAAAGCAATTAAAAAAGATTTTGCTAGAGTTGCAAAGGAACATAATATAAAAAGAGTTCAATCTGGAATTAGAAAAGATTTTAAAGAAGGCATAAGATTTGCCGAATGGTTAGGATTAGAAAGAGAAGGCTTAATGAAAAACTGGGGATTTGACGGATCAGACCAATACTTATATGCGAGGATATTTTAATGGCTCCAGCAGCAGCATCAGCATTAACAACAGCAGCTCCTTATGCGGTAGGATTTTTGGGAGCAGCTCAATATCAACAACAAGGAGCTATTGGTAAATATAATCAAGGAGTTAATAATAGAAATGCTGATGTTCTTGAAGGTCAAATAGATCAAATAGAAGCAAAAGCAGAATTTGATATTGCACAATTTCAAAAAAATTTTAAAAAAATAGAAGGTGAAACTAGAGTTGCACTTGCTACTTCTGGTGTAGAACTTGGAACAGGTAGTGCTTATAATATAGAACTTTCAAACGCTTATGAAGCAAAATTACAAGAAAATTTAATTAGATATAATTCACAAGTTGCTGCAAACAATAAACAAGAAGAAGCAAACTTTGCAAGAATTAAAGGTACAATGGCTAAACAAGAATCTAGACTAGCTCAAATAAATACAGTAGCTTCCACAGGATCAAATATATACTCAATGATGAATAAACCTAAAGGAACTGTATAATGCCAAAAATACCTACATTTAAAGCAGAAGGTTCAATTACTCAATTAGCTGGTACTACATCTAATATTCAAATGGGTTTAAATAATACTCTTGCTAGTGCTTTAGCACCTGTAACAAAAGCTGTTGTTGATTTTAAAATAAAAGAAAATTCAGCACAAAACCAAGCAGAAGCATTAAGATTAGAAAATGATTTTATTACTGATATGCAATCAGTTACTCAAACAATTAAAACTGATCCAAAATATGCGTTAAACAAAGATGCAGCAAATGTATATTTAAAAGAACAATCAAATGCTTTTATAAAAAAATATCAATCATTAGCTACCAATGGAAATGTACAAGATAAGTTTTCTAATTATGCTTTAGCTGAAACTCAAAAATCAATTTTTAAAACTGATGCTTTAATATCAAATAATATTATAGCAGATTTAAATAATGGTTATGCAAAACAAAAAGAAAATTTAATGGCAACAGCCTTTATGGATAAAGGTATTGATATGGCAACATTAAAAACAAGTTTAGAAAAATTAGCTATAGATACTTATAGTTCTCAAGTATCTCCACCAGAACTAGATAAATTGTTAGCCACTATTCCACAAGAAATTGATTTAATGGTTGGACTTGAAAATGTAAGTCAAACTCCTTCTAAAACATTTGAATTATTAAAAAATAAAAATTATTTACCAAGCATAACCACAGAACAAAGAAAAGAATTACAAGAAAAAGCTAAAGTTATTTTAAGACCACAAATACGAACAGAATTTAAAAATTATGTTAATGCTAGAGCAGAAGGTAAAGAGCCACCAAGATTTGATGTAGAAAAAATAAATGAAATATTTACAGAACCAGAAGCACAAAAAATAATGGTTGTAAAAGAAATGGCAGATAACAATGCTGACAATATCATTTTTTTTCACACTTTAAAAAATGACGATATAGATGTTAATTTAAAAGCAATGATAGAAGAAAACAATGCAACATTACCCGGTGATCTTGCGAAAGAATCAAATGATTTTTTAACTCAATCAGCTCAAAATATAAAATTAAACAGACAGGATAATCCTGTTAAATATATAATAGATACAAATCCAGATATTGAAAATGAAATAATAAATGTATCAAATATGTCTACAGCATTTGCAGCACCCAATGAATATGAAACTTCTGCTATGGATGAGGCTCAATTAAATTTAACAGAAAGAATAATAGAAAAACAAAAATTATTAGGTATAAAAAATATAAAAGTTATGACAAATGAACAATCTCAATCATTTGTTGCAAGTTATAATGAAGCTGCAAAACTTTCAGATGGAGATAAACTAAATGGTATGATGCTTAGTTTAGCTTCTAATTATGGTGATAACGAAGGTCTTGCAATACAACAGTTAAGAGCAGATGGTTTACCTTTTGGTGCAACTGTTTCTTCTGGTTTAGGAAATTCTGTACTTGCAGAAATAGCTCTTTCATTTGATACAAAAGAAGAAAAAAAAGAAATAAAAGAATATTTAAAAACAAACGATATAAAAATTGATGAAATGAAAGAAGAAATAACTAATGGAGTTTCAGATTTTATGAATATTGTATTAAAAAATACACCAAATGATAGTTCTGAATCATTAACAAAAACAAATGAAATAAAAGAATTTTTAACTTTTGTTGCTGCACAAAAAATGATTGGTGATCCAGATATATCTCAAGGTGATGCTATACAATTTGCTGTAGATAGTTGGAACAACAATTTTGTTTTAACAGACACTTATTATATTGGTAAACAACAAGGTGATAAAATATTAAATTTAAATGAAACAAACAGAATACAAGATACTACAGACCTTTTAAGAACATACTATTTAGATGAACTTGATGTTGTAGCTTTTCAATCAAATAGTGAAGATGATCCAGTAGTATTATCAAATAAAATGCGTTCTCAAATGTCTATCAATGGAGAGTGGAGAAATACTGCAGATGGAGAAGGTGTAATTTTTGGCATTGTTCTTGATAATGGTTTTGCACCAGTTATAAATAATAAAGGAGAACAAATAATTTTTAAATTTGATGATAGGTCTGGTCTTGTTCCCGGAACAGATATTGTTATAGATTTTGATGTAGGATTTAACGAGCCAGAATCAACTCCTGCTAATATGTTAATTGATACTTTTAAAAAAGCAAATCAACTTGCTAGAGATGAAGGTATAACCTATGAAGAAGCATTGAAAAAAATAAGAAAACCAGACATTCCAAATATTGAATTTGATGATGGAAAAAAAAACTCTGAAATTTCAGTAGATGACCAATCATCTATGCTTCAATTTGATGAAAATTCAAAACCTCAATTTGCAAGTTTAAAAAATGAATCTCAATTAATAGGTTTAAATGATACTACTGGTAATTTAAATTTTGTAACAAAAATTTGGTCAAAATATTATCAAACAAGCAGAAGTAAATTAAAAGAGTTAAATGCAATGGCAAAATTAACATTACCTTACACAGTTCCAAAAGATGCTTTAAATTCAATAAATAAAGCTGCAAATATTTTTGAAGGTCAAATGGTAACTGATGGAAAATTATCTAAAGAAATTATTGTAGATTATTTATCAAAAATTGGACAAATAGAAACAGAATATAAATATAAAAAACAAAAAGGAAATTATATAGAAAAAACTAAATTTCTTGCCAGATCATATTGGCAGGTAGAACCAAGAAGTGCAGAAAGTTTAATAGAAGAAAATTTAAAAACAGACAATCCTTTATTTGGAAACAAATTTGAAACAACATTTAGAAAATCTTATCCAAAAGGTAATTCTGTTTTAGAACATTTATCAACTTTATCTCAAAAAGAATTAGCAAAAACATTAGAAAATGATTCAGATTTAGCTGCAACTATGGCTGCTGCTGATTTAATTACAAAATTAATAAACGCAAAAAGCATAAATATTTAATATGGCTCAATTTGGATTTGGATTAAACACAATTAAGACAGCACAGGAAACTGGCTATGATAATTACAAAACAAGTTTGTTTGAATCATTAGGAGCAGTAGCTGAAGATAACTGGAACTTTAATCCTGTAATGTCTTTATTCAATATATTTGGTTCTGACACATTTAATATAGATGGTATTGTACCAGCAGCAAAAGAATCAAGAGCAGCAGGTTTAATTCCTAGAGATAAAAATTTATTAAATGAAGAGTATAGAGATTTAGGATTATATTTTGAAAGAAACGAATATCAATCAGTTGTTGATATTATGGTTGATAGAAAAAAGAAAGAAAGAGAAAGACAAAGTATTATGGAAAGAGGTCCAAAAGGTTCTTGGAATCCTTTATCTGGTGGATTTTATGTTGGTGCTGCAAAACTTGCAGTAGGTATTGGTACAAGTTTTCTTGATCCTATAAACATTGGAGCTTCTTTTATTCCTATTTATGGACAAGCTAGATTTGCTAGGTCTATTGCTAAAGCAAAAGGAATGGGTGAAAAATCAGCAAAAGCATTTAGAAGAACAAGATTAAAAAGAGGTGTTATAGAAGGAGCAGGTGGTGCTTTGCTTATAGAACCTCTTGTTTATGGAGTAGCACAAAGAATACAAGCTGATTATGATATATATGATTCTTTTTTAAATGTTGCATTTGGTTCAGTTATTGGGGGTGGACTTCATGTAGGTGCTGGTAAATTAAAAGACATGAATACCAATGCAAACTTTCAAGCAAGAATTAGAATAAACAGAGAAAATTTAAGTAAAGGTAATGATGGAAAACCAGAAGTAGATTTATACAAAGAATATTATCCAGATGAAGTAGTAAATGAAATGATGAGATTAGATCAAATGGATTCAGAAACTAGAAAATTATTATTACAAAAAGGTATAGGGGATATGATGTTAGATGAACCTGTAAACTTAGGTCCAATCATAAACGCTGATCCTACGCTTAATGGTACATCAACTAAAGAACTTGATTTACAATTAATAGGAGCAAAAAAAAATCTTGAAATAATTAAAAGAGATACACAAATAATAATTAAAGATGGCGGTAAAGTAAATAAAATACATTTACAAAAAGCAATTAAAAAATACAATGACTTATTAGCTAAAAGAAAAAAATTAATAAAAACTACTAAAACAGAACCTGTAATTACTGATCCAGTAGTTAATCGTAAAAAAGTTTCTAAAGAAATGCCTTCTGAATCTCCACAAAAAATTATTACTAATGAAGATGTTCAATTAAAAACTTCTGAAGAAAGATTAGTTAAATTAAGAACAAAACAAAATGATGCTGGACTACCTTTGGAATTTACAAATAAAAGTACAGGTCAAAAAGATGCTACATTAAAAGAAGCAGACGAAGCATTAGAAGAAGTTAATTCTAAATCTGATGACATAGAAGCTGGTATAGCTGATTATATTAATTGTACAAATGGAAATAACTAATGGCTAAAAGTAGTTGCTCAACAAGAATATCTAATTTAATAAAAAAATCTTCTCTTAAATCTATAGATCAACAAGATGCTATTGATAAAATTAATATTGCTGTACTTGAAGCTAGGAAAACTAATTTAGATCAAGTAGATATAGATAAAATTAGTAAAAAAGTTACTGAACAAATAAAAGCTCAAAAAAAAATTAATAAAATTAATGCTGTTAATGATGAAATATTAGTAAGAAAAAAAGTACAAGAACTTATAGAAACTTTTGATGGTGATGAGCAAGAAGGTTTAATAGCTTTATTGGTTGGATCAAACAGACTAACATTAGGTGCAAGATCATCTGTTGGTGTTGCTCAAAATGCTGCACAAGGTCAGTTAGTAGCTTCATTTGATGCTGAAGTTACTGCTAATGGTTTAGATGGAATGTTTGATAAAGCAGATGCAAGACTTCAAGAAGAACTTGCAATAACACAACAACAAATTTCTGAAGGAATAGAAGTAACAACTAAAAATCCAGATATAAAAAAATTAGCAGAAATAATGGAAAAACATTCTGAATTAACTAGACAAGCATTAAATGCTAGAGGAGCAAACATTCCTAAAATGTGGGGATATGTTGTAAGACAATCTCACGATCAATTTAATGTAAGAGCCGCAGCAAATAGATTAGGTAAAAATGTAGATGATATAATTGCTGATCCAACTTTAAAAGGTACAGATATAAATTATAATAAAAATTTTACTGCTTGGAAAGATTTTATTATGCAATATTTAGATGGAGATAGAACATTTGGTAATACAGATAATATTGATTCTTTTTTAATGAACTCATATAATTCTTTGGTTGGAAATAAAATACAAGTAGCTGATGGAGCTAGTGGAGTATTTGGAAGTAATAGTGTTACAAAAGGAATTTCAAACAAAAGAGTATTACATTTTAAATCTGCAAAAGATTGGTATGCCTATAATGAAAAATTTGGCACAGGATCATTAAAAGAAACTTACTATAGTGGTCTAATGACAGCAGGAAGAAATATAGGTATGTTAGACACATTAGGAACAAAACCTAAAGATAATTTTGAAAAAATTAGAGTTGCTATTTCAAATAGAATGTTAGCAAAAAAAAGAAGTACAGAAAGTTTATCAAGCTATAGACAATTTGAAAAATTTATGAATGTTGTAGATGGAACTGTTTATACTTTTGATGGTGGAACAAATGGATTTGCAGTAGCAAAATGGTCTGCAATAGCAAGAGCCGTAGGTAATGTTGCAAAACTAGGTGGTGCTGTTATTTCTGCTGCAGCTGATATAGGTATCTATGCTTCAGAAATGAAATATCAAGGTAGATCATTTTTAGGTGGTATGGGTGAAGCTATGGGTGGGATTGGAAAAATAAAAAATACTAAACAAAAAAGAGATATAGCAAAAGGATTAGGTTTTTTAGGTGATGGTACAACTTATGATATTTCTGGTAGGTTTCAAGTTGGAGATAATTTAAACAAAGGCTGGACACAAATACAAAGAACATTCTTTAAATATAATTTACTTTCTTGGTGGACAAACACTTTAAAAGAAAACTCAATGTTAGGTATGGCAAATTATTATGCTAATCAAAAAAGTTTAAGTTTTGACCAATTAAATAAACCACTACAAAGTTTTTTTGGATTGTATAATATTGATGCTACTAAATGGGATGTTATTAGAAAAACTGCAATGTCAAAAGCAGATGATGGAACAGAATTTATTAATATTAGTTCATTAGATCAATTAGATGCTAATGGAAAACCAGTTGTCTCTGACGCTGATATAAAAAAAATTACAGGTTTAGATGATTTAACTGCTCAAGAAATGCAAATGGAAAGAGAGAAATTTAAATATTCTGTATCTGGAATGTTATTAGACAGATCAATTTATGCAGTAATTGAACCAGATGCTAGAACTAAAGGAACTATGACACAAGGTACTTTAGCTGGAACTGGAATGGGAGAAGCTATTAGATTTATGGGTCAATTTAAAGCATTTCCAATGGCTATAGGAAATAAAGTTTTAGGAAGAGAAATAGCTTTTTTAAGAAAAGGACCAAATCAAGATATAGGAAGAGGTATAAAAGGTTTAGCTTCTATTGTAACAGTTTCTGCTTTTATGGGTTATATGTCAATGACAGCAAAAGATTTATTAAAAGGTAAAGAACCTCGTGATCCAAATAGCATAAAAACTATAATGGCTGCATTTTTACAGGGTGGTGGTTTAGGTATTTATGGTGATGTTTTATTTAAAGAACAAAGAGATGCTGGATCAGTTGCTGCTGGACTTATAGGACCTGCTCCCACAACTGTTATTGATCTTGGTTTGGCTTTAAAATATGCTTTAAGTGGAGAAGGTGGTAAAGCTGGTAAAGCAGCATATAGAACTGTAAGTAGTAACATACCTTTTTTAAATTTATTTTATATTAAGACAATATTTGACTATATGATAGGGTTTCAAATCATGGAAACAATGAATCCGGGTGTATTAAAAAGAGTAGAAAAAAGAATGAAAAAGGATTATAACCAAGAATATCAAGAAAATTTTTTGTTTACAAAACCATCAAGAACTAATAAAGGTTTTTAAGACATGACAGTATCAACTACAATTATTAAGAATTTCCACAATGGTAATGCAAGTACAACTAACTTTGCCTATCAATTTAGAATTTTAGAGGACACCGATCTTTTAGTTATTATCCGTACAAACTCCACAGGAGCTGAAACAACTAAAACACTATCAACACATTATACAGTAGCCGGTGCAGGAGATGCGTCTGGTGGAAGTATAACATTTACTGGGGGAAATATTCCTGCAAGTGGTGAAACAGTTGTAATCAGACGGAATGTCCCGCAA
>Ga0208413_1002543_pt1 | contig 10365 bp, 11 predicted proteins | sample AntAceMetag02UKD_FD_184761 | JGI IMG/M metagenome (GOLD analysis project Ga0208413, IMG submission 184761) | Saline lake microbial communities from Ace Lake, Antarctica - Antarctic Ace Lake Metagenome 02UKD (SPAdes) (version 2) | ecosystem: Environmental > Aquatic > Non-marine Saline and... | reverse complement strand
GGTTCAACCGCACCCGCACCAACGAATACAGCTCGTCCAGCAGTTGCTGCTCGAGTGCGGTGTCGTAGCGGTAATGAAACGCGTGTCGGCGCACCACGTCACCATTCTTCTGCTCCACGTGAGCGTTGTCGTTTCACCAGATCACCAGGCTTGGGCGCTTCGTGGCGTGTTGCGTGGGCGCCCCGCTTGCCAGGAATTCCCTGAAGGCCAGCGCGAGACCTCACTAGCTCAATTTGGGATCGCCCCACCCGCAATCCCAAGGCTTGGGGGAGTTCGGCCCATACTCGTCTCGATCCATACACACCTCGTGTGGCTTCATGGACTGCCTGAACTTAGCCTCGAACCCACGCGTGCCGGATTTGCCTCTTCGAGGGGACACGATTACGCCAGGCGTCCTACCCGGATTCAGAAACACTGGTTCCCAACCACCCGGAGCGGGCACAAGCGTTGCACGGGGAGGCCTTCCGCGGTCATCCGGTAGATGGCCTCGTAAACCCTTTTGGGTTGGGTACCTCCTCTACGAGATCTCGTCCGCGTTGGAGAATACGAACGTTCTGTTCCCGTTGACGAATACGAACCCTCGCAGCGGCAAGTTCGGTATCCTCCGAGGTTGTCAATCCCGGTTGGGAGCCCTGGTCAATGGCTTCTTGTGTGCGCCAGTTGTAGACAGTTTGCTGGCTGAGACCAAGATCGTCGGCGACGTGCTTTACGGGCTGACCGGTTTCGAGCAAGTCGAGCACCTTCTGGCGAAAAGCTCTCGGATATTGACTCATCACGAATTCCTTTCGGTAGAGTCACCACCGCAATTCCGCCAGACCGACTCCGAGAAACCCAGGGCACATCAAAATCTCCAACAAACCCAGGGCGGTTCACCGCTGCCAAGGGTGAGAGGGACCTCATGGAGCTCGAGTCCCGTCTTTACGTTGATGAAATGCGCCGCGGACTCTGCGGTGAGGCGAGGCTCTGTTTGATTCGACTGAGAGTACATTTCCCAAAAAGTATCAGGGCACTGGACTGCGTTTTGTGCCAATAAGCAGGTCGGAAAACGGAGGTGTCCGGGCGGCGCCAGTATTCTTTCCAGATAATAAGAAAAGTGATGGGTAATTCCACCGAACATAGGGTCGCACACAGTGAACCTCCCAACGCAACGACGTTAGATTTTTTTGGGATTCATTTTAGAATTCGGTTGACCACTCGGTCTGTTATCCGCAAGCTGACATCATCGGATGCTTCGTATAACGCCCTTGCAGAAATATTGGACCCTCTTGACGGGGCCAAAGCCCTGACCGCGTACCTGAGGGGTGCGGGACCGCGAACTTGATACTGCAGTAGCGACTTGTAAAACTCTGAGGTTCGCCAGCTCAACGCGAGAGTCTGGATTCGACGGGCTGATATGAAGGGGGAACCAGTCCGGCTGTGGTTCGAAACTAAGTGAGCCGGTTCCTGCTCTCCCTGGCAAATTCTCTTTCTAAAAACGGCCGAGGAGTCAACATTTATAGCCCCGTACTCAAGAACTCCAAGGACAATAGCGCAATCAAAATCGAGTGAATTCGCGATTGCGTTCCGCATGGTGATTTTTAGCTCGTTGGACCTGAAAACTGAGTAGATCAAGTTTGCTTTTCCTCTGGACTCCGGCGCGGACACAAAGCGAATAGTGCGCCACCAGTAATTTCGCGATTCAGCAATTCGGAGAAGCGCCCCGTGGGCAGGGTGCTCAACAATCGCGCCACCGTTGCAGTCAGTTTGCTCCAGACGACCCATCGCGCCGACGATATGGTTCTCAGACATCTTCGGCACCAGAGTGCTGAGCCAATTTGTCTCCCATGTGTCATCATGCGCAGCCCACATGAAAAATCGGCTGTCACTCGCCTCCAGAACATTGAGGAAGTTGTTAAGAGCTGGGACAGGTGAGTTTAGGCGCTGGTAGGTTACCCGGCTATCTACCAAGGCAAAACCACGGCAAATTTCTTCAGTCTCATCTTCTGAGGCATTGTCCGATATTAGTAATCGAAAATTGGGAAAGTCTTGTGAAAGAAGAGATGTTATTGCTTCGGTTATAAACCGAGCACCGTTCCTAACCGGCATTCCAATCGTAATGAGCTCGGGAGAGCTATCCACCGGGTGCCTTTACTGCCTATCCGAACTGCCGCCAAATTGACTCGCGTTCATTTCCAAACGAGCCAAATCCAGCAGGTGCTCCCAGTCGGGGAAAATTTCCTGGCTCCCAGTAGTTGCAAAAGGGGTGTAGGCCGAGAAAATGAAGTCCAAGGTCTTTGGCAGATAAGGAAATAGTTTGTTTAACTCGTCAGCGCCTAAGGCTTTGGCAGCGACAAAAGGGTCCGGACGTCGGTTTACCCTCCTTTTAGCGGAGGACAACCTTTCTCTGGCTTTGGCTGTTTTGAGGCTGAAACTTCCCTCATTTGTGGCAACACCTTGTTTGTAAAAAAAAACTTTGTCGGAAACCGCTCCTCTCATGGACGAGACAATTTCCGCCCCGAGGGCGCTGTCATTCGCAATACTCTGACGAGCAACGGCAATTTTCAGCAGTCGCGCATCGAAAAGGGAATATACGATGTTACATTTTTGGGAGTGATGATGAAGGTTCACAAACCGAAGTAAGCGAATCAGAGCCGAGGTGTCGTCTAAAAAATACAGCGGGTGAAGCTGAGATGAAAATCCACGTCCAGCGCTAATGTCTCCCACCCACCAGTTAGGTGAGAAATAATTTGCTCCAGATTGTAGGTCTCGAAGCCCCTGAGCAAGAAAATCTGAATCCCATAAATCGTCATGGGCTGCCCACATGAAAAACTTGGCAGAGCTTTGGTTAAGCGTAAATTCAAAATTTTTAGCTGCACTACCCTTGGCTCCAGAGAAAACAGACACCCGGTGGTCAAGGGTCGCGTAATACTGAGCAATATCCAAAGAATCATCAGAGGACCCGTTGTCACTCAAAATAATTCGCAGGTTCTGGTGACTCTGCCCCAATAAGGAGATTAAGGCCCGATCCAAATACCGCGCACCATTGAGAACCGGCATGCCAATTTCTACTGCTTCATCGATCACCCCTTTAGCTTATCGTGTTGGCATGTCGCAGTCAGCGCCCCCGATTCTAGGTTGCGTCCCGCCAAGTGTAATTTTCGGCCCACGCGGTGTTGTTGCTAGGAACGAGTGAGCTGTCAAGCCTCGGGTCTGGTAGAAGCTTCGGTCAGACCCGTTCCATCGCCGTGATGCCGGGCAGGTCAAACTCACCCGCGAAGTGTGTCCGGCGAAACACCAAGCTACCGCCCAGTCCTCCCGCATACCCCACAAGGGGAAACAGCTTAGTCTCGCCGATTAAGCACAAGACGCGCCGCCCACCGACGAAGCTCCTCCGGGCTGCCCGCTCTACTGCCATTGCTTTTCATTCGCTTTCGGGGAATCGAGAACCTCCACTAAACCCCGGATAAGACAACGCGTAAAAAGTGGAAACCTAAGACGAACTGGCCAAGAGACGCTAACTTTTCTACTCAGGGGACTGGGGCCATCCGAACGATGGCTAAATTATGCCAAGTAGGGGCCAGGTACTGGCCCTCCAACAAACGCAAAGTTGCTCATTAGGCCGCAGATTCAGGACGTCCTTTTAAGGTAACCATCTGGTGCCACCGAAATGAGCAGCTGGTGATCTATTTTCTTGTCAATTTCAAACTCAGGGTGCGTGCTAAGGAATTCGCGCGCTGCTGTTTTGGGGTTGTTTCCTGGACCCCATGGCCTATCCGGGAACATTGAGCCAGGCAGGTCTTCAATAACTGTGTCAAAGACCACGCAGTAGCTTCCTACGGACACCAGGGGAGCATAGATTTCGAGCTCCTCCAGAACGTGGTCATGGGTGTGGTTACTGTCCAGGAACACCATCACCCGATCGAATTCCGCGGCCATCTGCCGGACTCGAGAAGCGACGTTGGGGGATGTACTTGGCCCCTCAATCATTTCTATCCGAGATGACATCGGGTGAGCTTCAACTGCCGCCCGATTGTGGGGTCGAATATCAATATCAACCCCTAAAACTCTCCGGTTTGGAAGCGTTGGGTCAAGCCCGGAACCCGATTCGATTGCTTCACAAAGATCTACCAGCGCAAGCATGCCCGCACTCATGATGAGAGAACCTCCGTGGGCAATCCCAGTTTCAACTATCAAATCGGGTTTAACTTCCCAAATGATTTCCTGGATGGCGACCATATCCTGGGGGTACTGAATAATTGGACGACCGAGGAAAGTAAAATTATATGAGTACTGAGGCGTCGTTGCCTCAACGAGAAAATCAGCTGCCGCTGCCTTTAGGAGAGAGTTTGACCCGTTGGAAGCCATTCGATTTTCTACCTCACGACCGAAATTCTTCACGCGTCAACAGCCAAATAATTGAACCTGTTGTTGGTCATCTCTCTAATCTCCTCCAGATAATTCGAGTTCATCACGTATACAGTGGCACCTTGGGGAAGCTTTTCGTTCGCTTCCGAGGGGCTCGAACCAGCAACCCGGAAATCGGTAAAAACTTTCCGTGTTTCCTTGGATTGACATCAACAACTAAGTCTATGGCGTTACCCACCCGTCGATTAATTACGGAGAATATCACTCCCTTTGACCCCCCCCCCATACAGCGACCATCTTGTCGTCGCCTTCAAGGGAACCCTTCGTGGGTAGCGATTCCAAAAAATCCTCCGGGAATGTGACAGAGTTTTCCTTGCTGAATTGGGGCTTCCTCAAGCTTGATAAGTCTGCAACGACCGAGATGTATTGGCCACTAAATGTTTTCTCGGCAAAAAGTAATCTGCTGAACATGTTCCTAAAATCAGAAATCCGAAAGTAATTTACGTGCTCGTAAAAAATGTCAAACCACGCCTTTCGTTCGCAAATCCAGTCGAAACAAGGGACCTCGATATAGATAAGCCCGCCGCCTCCATTAGCCTCGGCTAGTTGTAATAAAAAGTCGACTGGGTTCTGTATATGTTCCAAGACATGGCGAAGAATTAATCCCCGCGCCGCGCCAAGGAGTCCCGGGCGGAACAATTCTTTGATAATCCTTGGGTTGCTTCCCTGATAGGTCGGATCAAAGCCAGTGATATCGAAGTTTCGTTGCAACAAGAGTTCCAAGAAAAAACCTTTTCCACACCCGACTTCAATAAGACCCGTTAATCCGAGCTCTGTCTCTATAAGGTCAGCGACGGACTGAAGATGCTCCTGAAAAGCGGGGCTTACGGCTTGTTCGTTGTCGTAGTCGGAGTCATAGACCACTAGTTCTGGATTGAAGGAGGCATTGTAGACGAGACCTGTTTCGTAATCCTCCACAATCTCAATGTCGCCCAAGGGGCAGTTCTCTGCCTGCTGAACGGTCTTAAACACTCTATTTTGAAGGGTGGGGAGATTAGACTGAGAGTATAAAATTGTGCTCATTACATCCTTAAGATTTGAGCGCCGGAGGGACGCCCACCACGCATGTCGGGTCCAAGGGACTATCGGCTCGGCCGCCGAAATTTAGTAAATCCAGTCTACCAGAGGCCTTGGCCACGTTCGTAGCAAGTTCCCTCACCGTTGTCGGGATTCCTGTGCAGATATCGAAGGGACCATCCTGATCTCCTACGGCGATGTGAACGATTGCTCTCGCAGCGTCAACAACGTCCATGAAGTCCCGAATTTGGTTGCCTGAACTAAGGTCAGCGACTTTTCCGGCTTCTAACTGAGAGCGGATATACGGAACCAGTCTTCTCTTATCTTCGCCTTCGCCATAAAGATAAAACACGCGGCACCAGGCGAAGCTAACAGACTCCAGGGGTAGCCACTGGGATAAAGCAAGGAACAGGGCGGCCTTCGAGGCTGCGTAGGGCGTTTCAGGCTTAAGTGGTGTTTCCACTGACACGTAGCCCGAAGAGAGGTCGTATTCAAAACATGTTCCAATGCCTATGAAACGTCGAACCCCTGCCGAGGCTGCGCCCTTCGCCAAGTTGAGTGAACCGATGAGACAGTCGAGGTTTAGGGGCGATTCCAAGTATTTTCCAGGTTCGACGTACCACGCTAGGTGAATCACTACGTCAAGCCCGTGGCAGACATCCTCCCACCAGCTCGGACTCTCTGAAAACAAGTCTGGGGTTCGAACAACCCGGACAACTGAGGGTAATGGACCATCGTCATTCTCGTGGTTCTCCCTCACAACAAGGTGAAGCTCAACGTCATGCTCGGCGAGTAAACGGATTAGGTGCTTTCCAACAAAGCCGGTCCCTCCGGTGACTAGAATCTTCAGCGTCATATGACATCAAGCCTCGGAATGGCAGTCACATATTGGGTATCCGTAAGCCCATCCCCCCTCAGCTGGCTCTTGACTTCGTCGGCCAAGTTCCAGGGGAGAATGAGGATGTAATGGGCATTCTCCGCCGCTAAATGGCTGGGGGATTGAATAGGAATGTGGCTCCCGGGCAAAAACTTCTTCTGTTTACTCAGCGCAGCGTCATAAACAACCGGGAGCAGGTCGACCTTGACCCCCGCGAAATTCAATATTGTGTTCCCTTTAGCGGCGGCGCCGTAGGCCACCACTCGAGCGCCCAAGCGTTTTTTGTCGAGCAGGAACGACAACAAATTGTCTTTGATTTGATTCGCGCGTCCTTGAAAATCAAGGTAGGGCTCGAGAGTTTGCAAGCCACGCTGTGCTTCCTCCTCCATGATTGCGGCATATTCTGCCGTGTAACCGCGAGGATCGTTTTCGTGACAGCCAAATACGCGGAGGCTCCCGCCGTGGGTCGGGAGCTTCTCAGCGTGCCAGATTCTCAACCCAAACGAAGTAAATATTCGACTGACCGTGTAGAGCGAGAGGTAAGAAAAATGTTCATGATAAATCGTGTCAAATTGCGTATGTGCAACTAATTCCATTAGGTGTGGAAATTCAAGCGTTACGGTGCCTTGTGGCTTCAGTGCTAGTTTGAGCCCCTTCGTGAAGTCATTGATGTCAGGGACGTGAGCAAAGACATTGTTCCCGATGATTAGATCGGCCTTGCTCCCATCTTCGGAAAGCTTCTGCCCTAAAGCTTCACTAAAGAATTCTTCAATCACAGGAATCCCGAGCTTTTTCGAAGCAGCTGCAGTGTCCGAGGCCGGTTCAATGCCAACACAGGGGATTTTTGCCTCCACAAAATTCTTCAGAAGATAGCCATCGTTTGACGCAATTTCGATAACGAGGCTGGCTGAATCCAGGCGAAGGTCTTCTGTCATCCGGCGAACGTAGGCTTTCGCGTGCTCAAGCCAAGTAGTTGATGTGCTCGAAAAATAGGCATAGTCAGGGCTGAAGAGATCTTGCGCCTGCGCGTAATCCTCAGTTTGGACAAGCCAACAGTTCGTGCACACTTTGACCTTCAGAGGAAAATACTGCTCCGGCTGGGAAAGCTGCTTCTCAGATAAATAAGCATTGGAGGGCGGGGCGAACCCCAAGTCCATAAAAGTATTAGATACAAGTTCCATACAGTGTCGACAAATCATGCAATGATTCCTTTGAAATCGTCGGGAATAAAAGGAAGTTGTTCATCTCGACTCGATTGATCTGCAAATGGTAGCGGCCAGGAGATGCTTAGCCAAGGGTCCGTAGCATTGAAGCCACTCTCCGCTTCACGAACGTACTCAGCGGTATGGAGATACAGCAACTCGCAATCGGCGCTCAAAGCCTGGAAGCCGTGGGCAAAACCTTCTGGGATTGCTAGCGTTAGCCGGTTCGACTCACTCAGGACCTCTCCATGCCACCGGAGAAAAGTAGGCGAGCCGAGTCGCAAATCAACTGCCACATCGAATACCTCGCCCCTGATACAAGAGACTAGCTTCATTTCCGCATGCGGCGCCTGCTGGAAATGTAAGCCGCGAACCGTTCCGCTTTGCTTCGTGAGTGATCTATTGATTTGCTTCACTTTTCTGGCTCCAAGAATTTCGTCGAGGTCATTGTCGCAATACATACGCTCCACGAACCCTCTTGCGTCAGTGATGGGTTTGCGTTCGATAATCTCCAGGGCTGAAATTCCTGAGTGCCGGATATCAAACACACTCACGATGTGACGTACTCCTGGATTTGCTGAGTAGTCTTTTGGGAAATATTCGCACCGGACCTCCAAGCCTCATGCCACTCAAGTGTTTTGTCCAGTGCAGTTTCAAGGCCCCACTGAGGTGCCCACTCGAGCAAAGTCTGAGCCTTCGAAATATCGAGGGACAGCTTTTCTGCTTCATGCACTGTTTGCGAAGTCCCGAGTTCCCAGAGTGCATAGGGCCGGGCATCCGCTAACCATTGAACAACCCAACCCACGGTCCTGTTGCCTGTGTCACCTGGGCCAAAATTCCATGGTGCTGCGAATTGTTCACCCTGGCTGTGGAGGCTCTCTGCAAGGATCAGGTATCCTGAGAGAGGTTCCAACACATGTTGCCACGGTCGTGTGGAATTGGTAGATCTAACTTGGAGGGGTTCACCACTCTCTAGAGATCGAAGAAAATCTGGAATCAGTCTGTCGGTGGACCAGTCTCCTCCGCCAATCACATTCCCAGCCCGAGCTGTGGCCACGTGGATGCCCGAGTCAGTGAGGAACGAATCCCGGTAGCTGGCGACTACTAATTCGGCCGCTGCCTTACTAGCTGAGTAAGGGTCATGTCCACCTAGGCGATCATTTTCGCGGTAAGGCCAGACCCACTCATTATTTGCGTAGCACTTGTCAGTTGTCACCACGACTACTGATTTCACGGTGGGTGCCCTCCTGCAAGCTTCGAGCAAGTGAACCGTGCCGGTGAGGTTCGTCGTGAACGTGTCAACGGGATTTACGTAAGACTCGCGCACGAGTGCTTGTGCGGCCAGGTGAATCACGACCTCGGGCTTGCTCTCCTCAACCGCTCTCGAGAGCTTTGGGAGGTCTCGAACGTCTCCCACAACCGAGGAGGTTAAGCGGTCAGCGATCCGTACTTCTTCAAAGAAACTCGGCTTTGTAGAAGGCTCCAGCGAATAACCGTGAACTTTCGCACCCATCTCGCAAAGCCAATGCGCCATCCAGCCACCTTTGAAACCAGTGTGACCGGTAAGAAAAACTGAACGATTCTCCCAGAAAGTGTGGTCAGGGCTCCGGCTCATTCCCACACCTTCCACGGAGCATCCCCGGATTTCCAGAGGTCGTTGAGAAGACTTTTCTCTCTCAAGGTGTCCATAGGCTGCCAAAATCCAGAGTGCCTAAATGCTCTCAGCTGTTTATTTTGAGCTAGTTGAACGAGTGATTCTTGCTCCCAACTTGTCGAGTCTCCTTCGATTAGGTCAAAAACTTCATGCTTCAGAACGAAGAAACCACCGTTAATCCAGCTATTTAAACCCTCTGGTTTCTCCTGGAAATTCTCTACGGTGCCGTTGTCAACCAAATTGAGAACGCCATATCTCCCTGCAGGGGCGGTAGCCGTCACGGTAGCAAGTCGTCCGTGGCTCTCGTGATATGCGACCAACGCACTCACGTCAACATCCCCAACCCCATCCCCGTATGTGAAGCAGAAGTCACTTTCGCCTTCAAGGAACTTCTGAGCACGCTTTAGCCGGCCACCGGTGTTCGTAAATTCTCCGGTCTCCACGAGAGTTACATTCCAGGGTTCAGAGTTATTTTGATGAATTTTCACGCCGTTGTCTTTTAAAGAGAAAGTGACATCAGCCGTGTGCAAAAAATAATTCGCGAAATACTCTTTTATTTTGTAGCCCTTGTAGCCCAGACAAACCACAAAGTCCGTCACCCCGTGTGTTGAATAAATTTTCATGATGTGCCAGAGGATTGGTCGACCTCCAATCTCAACCAGCGGCTTCGGCTTGAGGTCTGTTTCTTCTGACAGCCTCGTGCCAAGTCCGCCTGCCAAAATTACTGCCTTCATAGGGTCCTAATCAGTCTGGGCTTCTGCGGAGTTTTCGGACAGTAGTTTCGGTTGATGTCCTATGCCGCTAACACCTGCTGATAGTAAGCGTAGCGGACGCCTTTGGGGCGGCCGTGAAATGAGAAGTTCCGGAATCACCGTATGGGAGTGATGCAGGGTTTGGTGACATCTAACATGTGAACACCGGAAGGTGTTCCTGAAAGGATGTTGTCATGAGAGCATTCCCTGAAGAGTTCCGCCGTGACGTAGTAAAAGTTGCCCGGAATAGCAAAGAACCAAGAAACAAAATCGCTGCCGATTTCGGTGTTTCCCCGGCAACCTTGTCCAACTGGATCCGACAGGCAGACATCGAAGATGGTGGCCGTGACGGGGTAACGAAAGAACAAGCCGAGGACCTGCGGCAACTGCGACGCCGTAACCGACTCCTGGAGCAAGAAAACGAAGTGCTCCGTCGCGCTGCAGCGTATTTGTCTCAAG
>Ga0208413_1002526_pt1 | contig 10417 bp, 8 predicted proteins | sample AntAceMetag02UKD_FD_184761 | JGI IMG/M metagenome (GOLD analysis project Ga0208413, IMG submission 184761) | Saline lake microbial communities from Ace Lake, Antarctica - Antarctic Ace Lake Metagenome 02UKD (SPAdes) (version 2) | ecosystem: Environmental > Aquatic > Non-marine Saline and Alkaline... | reverse complement strand
CCCCCCCGGCGCATGGCGGCGCAACGCCCGCAGCACCGACGACAAACCGGGCGCGCGTGTGTCACAATCCTATGCGGATTGGCCGTGAGGGGGCGTGGTAGATAGGCAAGAATTGTATGAAATATTAACAAATCGCAACTTTTGCTAGAACCATCCAGACTGATCGTCTAAGCCCCAATCAACACGGATTTTCTGTATGTCCCAAAGACGAGAAGTTGAAAAAATTTGCCCGGCACCACCCAGCAAGACGAAGGATCGCAAAGCAGTGTCCCAGACCATCACACCCGTTATTTTGTGCGGAGGAGCCGGCACGCGGCTTTGGCCATTGTCCCGCAAAAGTTTTCCGAAGCAATTTTCCAAGCTTATGGGAGAAGAGAGTCTGTTCCAGTCATCAGCGACACGCTGCACCGGACCAGAGTTTGCTGCTCCGCTAGTTGTAACCGGTGAACCTTTCCGCTTTCTCGTTGTCGAACAACTCGCCGCTGTCGAAGTGGCGCCTGCAGGTATCCTGATCGAGCCCGAGGCGCGCAACACCGCTGCCGCTGTTCTGTCTGCGGCTATCTGGCTTGAGCAAAACAACCCTGACGCGCTTATGCTGGTGCTGCCCTCTGATCATATCATCGCAGATACCGCCGCTTTCGGGGCTGCTGTGACCGCCGCTGTTCCAGCAGCGGATGAGGGCCAGTTGGTGACATTCGGTATCCTGCCGACCCGAGCAGAAACGGGTTATGGCTATCTGGAACTGGCAAAGGGCGCGGCAGCAAACGCCACATCTCCGCAACCGCTGGCCCGCTTTGTCGAGAAGCCCGACAGCGCGAAGGCGGCCGAGATGATCGCGTCAGGCCAGTATCTGTGGAACGCAGGGATATTCCTGTTCAAAGTCTCGACCCTGCTGGAGGCATTCCGGCAGCATGCGCCTGATATTCTTGAGGCTGTGCAGCCTGCGGTCACAGAGGCAAAGAACGACCTAGGTTTCCTGCGGCTGGATGCCGCGCCGTGGTCGCGCGCCCGCAGCGTGTCCATCGACTATGCCATCATGGAAAAGGCCGGTAATCTGACTGTGATGCCCTACACATCAACATGGTCCGACCTTGGGAGTTGGGAGGCCGTGCATCAGGAAAGCCATCCCGATGCCGCGGGCAATGTGGTCTCCGATCATGCCACGGCGATTGACTGCACAAATAGCCTGCTGCGGTCCGAGGTTGGCGGGCTGGAACTGGTTGGTATCGGTCTGCAGGATATGATCGCCATCGCCATGCCCGACGCGGTGCTGGTGGCAAGGAAATCCGACAGCCAGCGCGTCAAGGATGCGGTTGAGGCGCTGAAAACGCGCGGGGCCAAACAGGCAACGACCTTTTCAAGCGACCACCGTCCCTGGGGCTATTTCGAAAGCATCGCCATGGGCAACCGCTTTCAGGTCAAGCGCATCGTGGTGCATCCCGGGGCTGCCCTGAGCTTGCAAAGCCATTTCCACAGGTCCGAACACTGGATCGTCGTGCAAGGCACGGCGCGTGTGACCGTGGACGAGACCGTGCGTTTGCTGACAGAAAACGAATCCGTCTACATTCCGCTCGCGGCAGTTCATCGCCTGGAGAATCCCGGTAAGGTTCCGATGGTGCTGATCGAGGTTCAAACCGGCAGCTATCTGGGCGAAGATGACATCGTGCGCTACGAGGATGTATATTCTCGTAAGTAGGTCACCTTCAAAGTCAGAAAACCTAACTGCTCGCCATTAGTAGCCTTGGAAAGTAGTCATTTTCCAAGGCTACTTCCAAGGCCACGTACATTTAAAATCTACAATTTAAAGCAATCAATTATTTAAGTTTTAAGAAAATATCTGCGTATGCGCCTGATAGGATTTGATCTCGTGTGGATGCTTGTATCGTTCCATCGTGCGCCACTATTGACACTTCAAATCCATCTTTTTCTATGAGATCAAGAAAATCAACTCCAGATATAATATCACTAAAAAACGAAGGAGCAAATTCCATAAATATTTCAATGCCTGGAGTGGCTAGAAAAAAATCTCTAGCACCCTTATATATTAATGGCTCAGCTCCTTCAGCATCAATCTTTACTACATCAAATTTTTTCTCTCCTACCAAATTAGCCAACGAATCTGCAGGCACTTCAATGACATCGTATGTTTCATTAAACGAGCTGAAATCTAAGTCATCACGCACATAAGTCGCGCTCCCCTTGAACTTTTTAGGAATGGCGAATTTGACTGTTCCCAACTTTTCCATCACAGCAGCATTTAGGACCTTTGAGTATCCCATGTGACCATTCACGCTCAATGATTTTTCAACCAGCGCACACATTTTGGGATTCGCATCAATAGCTATCACACTTCCGCGCTCTCCAACTGCCTTCGCGGCAAGGAGTGAATAGTAACCGCAGTTAGCACCAATATCGAGGACGTTCATGCCTAGACGCAATCTTCCTAAGAAGGCAGCAGTAATCCAACTTTCCCAATACCCATCGAAGGCAAGATGTGGTGTTAGGCTTATATCATCGCCATCAAGGAAAATCTTTTGTCCATCGATTAAGGATGCCAACACAATCCCATTTCCTAAATAGCAAGCAGCAGGGCGACCTTGCGTTTGAATGCCCTGGTTTGAATTAGCGCCTCGCAGTTTGTTTCCAAAGCCGCGCAAATGTTTGACTGTGTCAAATTTCGCCGTAGAGGAAATTACGTCGGCACCCACCAAAACAATAAAAACCTCGTTGGCAAAGCTTACTCTGCCCAAAAGCAAAGCAAGTGCAAAATAGTCGCTCTCAATCTGGTCAGACAAACCTTTGTGCACAAGCAGGACATCAGTTGGCTGAAAATCATGCAACTTGGTGCTATATTCAAAAAAATTCTTGGAAATCAAACTAGACATTTCCCGAGGACCACAAACCCGGCCGGCCTTCTTAATGACCTTTAGATGATCCACAACTTCTATCCACTTTTGATCCAACATATTCCCCTTTTGCTTCGAACTTGATCCATTTGAAACCGACTTCAACGTTTACGTGTATCACTCACAGCGCGGAACACTGTAACCATTTTTTGACTGTTTGGGGATATGAAGTAAAGCGCCTTCACTAAGCCTTAACGGCTTCCAGGAGTTCGTCAGCGACATCATCCCATGATCTAAGTTTAGTGTTGACTATCTTCTGTTCAAGAATTGCTCTACGCTCAATGTCAAAGATAAGGTTTGCACAAGCTTTAAAAATGCTGTCGACAGACGTTGGATCGCAGTACTCCACTAAATCTCCACCAACTTCTGGAAGCGATGTAGTGTTGGCCACCACGCTGGTTTTACCATAACTGAGAGCTTCCCCAACAGGCAAACCCCATCCTTCATACAAACTGACAAGTATCCCAAATTCACAGTTGCGATAAAGAAAGTCTAATTCTTCATCCGATGGACTTTTGATTTGCTGAATCCAGCCCTTGAGACTACTAGTGCCCAAAACAAAATTATCAAAGCTTTCATTTGACCAACCTGTTCTGCCCACCAAGACCAGTCTTGGAATTGTTGGTCCATATGTTTCCAGCAACTTTTCCCAAGCCAAAGCGATTCGCCAAACGTTCTTTCGCGCTTCAAGGGTTCCAACGAAAAGCACATAAGGGTGACTTGCAGCAGCCCTAATGTGTTGATCGATATCTATCATCTCTGACAGCTTTGGAAATGCCTCAGATTTTATTTTCTCTGGTGATATAGGAAAAATACCTAACCCCCCAAGGCCTTCTTGTGCAAGAGGTACGGCTGCAGTGGGGATCTTTACATTGTAACATTTTAAAAAGTGGTCAAGATCAATTTTGCTCTTATTTGAATTTGTGAGATATTTCGATGTATATTCTCCACTGCCAACAAGCCAATCATGAAATATGATTGGTGCCTTTTGTGGAACAAGTTCTGGAGTTACAAGTGGGATAAGGTCATGTATCATGACGCTAACCACAACACCCAGGGATTTAGCAGCTGAAAACACATCTTTTGTGTCTTCAACATCCCAAGAACTATCAAGGATAATTAAATTGTCTCCTGGTTGGACTATGTTATCAAAATAGATCCTTTCTATTTTTTTTCGCTTTACAGCAGCATTTTGTGTACTTCTGATTTTTTTCCATTCGCGAACTGTAACAGAAAATTTTCTGAAAGCTTTTTGATTGCCTAAGAATGCAGCAATATCTAGCTTGGTTCTGTGAAAATAGTATTTGGCTGCTCGCGTTCTATATCGAGACAGTGGCCTTATTGTGCGGCTTCGTTTCCCTCCCACACCGAAAGCAGCAGCCAAGCTAGTGGCAGAAAAAACGATGTCACTGCCCACGTCTGCAATTGAGACAACCTGATAACGACCACTACTTCTATCGTAATATCCTAGGTATACTTTTTCTCCACCAACTTTCTTTGATACGCTAACTGCCAAGTTAATAAGCACCCTTTGAATGCCTGTAAAATGGTTTGCATTCCGAAGATGCAACAGCAAGCTACTTATATCGAAGAAAAATAGTGGTTCACGCATACGTTTATCCTCTGAACTAAGTTCAATTTACAATAGCTTAAAGAGTGGATGAAGTACAATGCAATTATGGCGTTAGTTTTGGTTTCCAGTTTTGCCAATTGATGAAATTTCTTACTCTCAAATATCGATTAATGCACAAGGAACCCTAATAGTTTTCTCCCCACTCAACTCGTCCCGCCCTCCACTAGGCTGAACCCTACATCTGTCACCCGCGCCGTGTCCCTGCCTTCCAGACGATCCAGTATACAGCCTGCCGCTGTCTCGCCTATCCTTGTGCGGTGTGATGCGGTTGTCGTCAACCTTACAGGCAGGCTTTGGCCCAGATCCAGACCGTTGAAGCCTGCGATCGCAAGGTCGTCGGGCACTGCGATCCCTGCAGCCATGCAGTGGAACACGCCGCCCACGGCCATGTCGTCATTCGAGAAATAGACCAGATCGGGGCGGGGGCCCGGCGACGACAAAAGCGAAGCCAAGCCCTGTCGGCCCAAGGCGACAGAGGAGGGGGCGTCCAGTGTGAGCAGGCCTGCAAGCTCCAGCCCCGACTCGGCCAGACCTGCGCGAAAGCCCTCAAGACGGGCACCGGCGCGATGGTCGCGGGTGATGTCGTGGCCGATATAGGCCAGCCGCCGATAGCCGCGCGCGGTCAAGTGGCGTGCCATCGCAACACCGGCACCGCGATGCGACATGCCCACAGCCATATCAACCGGATCGGTGTCGATATCCATGATCTCGACCACCGGAAGGTCGGCGGATCTGAGCAGGTTGCGGCTGGCCTCGGTCATGCCGCTGGGGGCAATCACCAATCCGGCGGGACGCCATGACAGCAGGTTGCGGATCAGGTGCTCTTCCTGCTGCGGGTCATAGTTCGAGATGCCCAGCACCGGATGGAAACCTGCATGGTCCAGACTGTCTTCCAGCCCTTTCAGCACGTCGGGAAACACGATGTTGGACAGCGACGGCAGGATCACTGCCACCTGATTCGATGGCCCACCTGCCAGCGCACCGGCCAGACGGTTACGCAAATAGCCAAGGGCATCGGCGGCTTGCTGTACCTTTTGCACGGTCCCAAGCGTGACGGCAGGGCTGGCGCGCAGGGCGCGGGATGCCGTGATCTCGCTGACACCGGCAAGGGCTGCGACCTCGGAGAGCGTAGGTTTTCTGGGCCGTTTCACTGGTTGCACGATGGGGTAGGGCCCTTTCAACAAGATGATTCACAGTGACAGGCAGACAGGACACAGAACCCGCCAGCCACGATTCGAAGCCGATCTTGCCATTGATTGACAGCGCTGTCATTCGGTGTCAGCTTATCTGCCGGAGGAGATCTGACTTTGCGCATATTGGTGACAGGAGCGGCCGGTTTTATCGGCCAGATGGTTGTGACAGCTTTGGCGGCGCGCGACACATTGCTGCTGAACGGGACCGAGCGCCGGATTTCCGCGATCCTTGCCACCGATATTGCCGAAGCGCCGCTGACCGATCTGGCCAGCACACATCGGCGTATCCATGCGCTTCCGGGCACGCTGTCTTCGCCCGAGGTGCTGGCGCGGATCACGCAGGATGCGCCCGATCTGGTGATCCATCTGGCGGCTGTGGTGTCGGGACAGGCAGAGGCGGATTACGATCTAGGCATGGCGGTCAATCTGCAATCCACGATTGATCTGCTGGATGCCTGCCGCAAGATGCCGAAACCGCCGGTCTTTCTGTTCTCGTCCTCGGTCGCGGTGTTTTCCTGTGCGGCCAATGACACGCTTTCCGAAGATACCCTGCCTGCGCCGCGTTCGTCCTATGGCACACAAAAGCTGATGGGTGAATTGCTGGTGCGCGATGCCACGCGCAAGGGGTTCATCCTTGGGCGCAGCCTGCGCTTTCCGACGATTTCCGTCCGCCCCGGTGCGCCCAACAAGGCGGCCAGCAGCTTTGCCAGCGGGATCATCCGCGAGCCGCTTGCAGGGCAGGAGGCGATCCTGCCTGTGGGCCGCGACCTGCGCCTGCACCTTGCCTCGCCTGACCGTGCATTGGCCTATACCTTGCATGCGGCGGGTCTGGAGCAAGACGCGATCGGTGCTGACACGACACTGACCTTGCCGGGGGTGACCGTCACGGTTGGCACCATGATCGACACCCTGACAAGCATTGCGGGGCCGGATGTCGCGGCGCGGATCAAACCCGCGCATGATCCGGCCATCGAGGCGATTGTCGCAAGCTGGCCCGGACAGATCCTGACGCCCCGCGCCGCAGCGCTGGGGTTCACACCCGATACTGATTTTGCCGATCTGGTCACGTCCCATATGGGGCGGATCGCGGCGGAATGACCTTGAGAACGACAACCAAAGCTCATGGGAGGAGCATTATGAAACATATCGTCACCGGCTTTTTTGCAGCCGCCCTTCTGGCCACCGGCGCGCAGGCGCAGCAGAACATCGTTGTGGGGCACGCGCTGTCGCCGACCTCGCATTACGGTGTTGGCGCTCAGGCCTTTATCGACACGCTGACCGAATTGTCGGGCGGCACCTTCACGGGCGAACAGGCCCCCGCTGGCCAGCTTGGCGGCGAGCGTGACATGATCGAAGGACTGCAGATCGGATCGCTTGACGTGGTCGTGACCTCGACCGGCCCCTTGGGCAACTTCGTGCCCGAGATTTTCGCCCTCGATCTGCCGTTCCTGTTCCGCGACTACGACCATGCCCGCGCCGTGCTGGATGGTGATATCGGTCAGGAACTGCTGGCCAAGATTGGCGAGAACAACCTTGTCGGTCTGGCATGGTCCGAAAACGGCTTTCGCCATGTGACCAACTCGCAGCGCGCTGTCCGCACACCCGCGGACCTGGCGGGACTGAAGCTGCGCACGATGGAAAACAAGGTTCACATGACGGCGTTCAGCGGCATGGGTGCCTCGCCCACGCCAATGGCCTTCCCCGAGCTTTTCACCGCGCTGCAACAGGGCGTTGTGGATGGTCAGGAAAACCCCGTTACCGTGATCACCGCGTCGAAATTCTGGGAAGTGCAGAAATATGTCTCGCTGACAGGCCATGTCTATTCGCCTGCTGCCGTTCTGGCCTCGCCCGTTCTGTATGACGGTCTGTCCGACGAGCAGAAGGGCTGGTTCGACGAGGCTGCAAAGGCATCCGCCGCCGCAACGCGCGCCGAAGTGAACCGTCTGGAAGAAGCTGGCGTTGCTATGTTGCTGGAAAACGGCATGGAAGTGATCACCGATATCGACAAGGCCCCTTTCGCGGCTTTGGCCGAGGCGTCCTATGCGGTCTATACGGACCAGTATGGCACCGAGATGGTCGAGCGCATCAAAGCCGTGGAATAATTTCTGCGATACAAGACAGACCGGCGCAGGGACCTGCGCCGGTTTTTTTCATTGACCTGACCGGAGGCCCGGATGCGCGCGTTCCTGCGATTTGAAGATTTCAGCACCGGACTGGCCATGCGCCTGTCGATCGCTTTTCTGGTGATCGCCGCGTCACTGGCCCTGTTTCAAGTCATCACCCGTTTTGTTTTCGGATCTCCCTCGACATGGTCCGAGGTGATTACACGCTCGTCGATGATCTGGTCGGTCTTTCTGGGGGTCTCTGTTGCCTTCCGTCACGGGGCCATGATCTCGGTCGAGGTGATCCAGCAGATGTTGCCGCCGCGACTTGGGCTGGCCCTGTTCATGTTCGCCAACGCGCTGTCTGTCGTTTTCTTCAGCATCCTGTTCTGGCAGGGCTGGTCCATGACCCTACGGGTCGCCAATCAAAAGCTCGCCGCTTTGGATGTGTCGATTGCATGGGCCTATGCAGCGCTGCCGGTTGGGTCGGTTTTCATCATCATCGCGATCCTTGCTGCGATGATCCGGGGCGCGCAAGGTGGCTGGACCTCGGCCCAATCCAAGCCCGAGGTCACACAATGAACACCGCACTGGGCCTGTCACTGGCCATATTGTTTCTGCTGGGCGTGCCGATTGCCGTGGCCATCGGTCTGGCATCCGTGATCGGAATTGAAGTGCAGGGGCGTCTGCCCATGCTGCTGGTGGCGCAGCGCATGTTCACCGGCATCGACAGCTTTCCGCTGATGGCCATTCCGCTGTTCATTCTGGCAGGCAACCTGATGTCGGCGGGCGGCATCTCGTACCGTCTGGTCGAGCTGGCTAAATCCATGGTCGGCGGCATTCAGGGCGGTCTGGCCTGCTCCTGCGTTCTGACCTGCATGATGTTCGCATCCGTGTCCGGCTCCAGCGTCGCCACCACATTCGCCATTGGTGCGATCCTGATCCCCGCGATGGTCAAACACGGCTACCCCGCACCGATGGCCGCCTCCATTCAGGCAAGCTCGGCGGAACTGGGCGTGCTGATACCACCCTCGATCCCGTTGATCCTTTATGGCGTGTCCACCGACACATCCATCGGCAAGCTGTTCGTGGCAGGGCTTGGACCCGGCCTTCTGGTGGCAACCTCGCTAATGGTGCTGGTACTGGTGATCTGCCGCGTGCGCGGCATCGGCATGAATGACGGCGACGACCGCTCCAGCATCGCGCGCGCAGCTTATGCCGCAACGCCTGCCTTGCTGGTGCCAGTCGTGATCCTTGGCGGCATCTATTCGGGCATCTTCACCCCGACAGAAGCCAGCGCCGCCGCTGTTGCGACAGCGCTGATCGTCGGGCTTGGCATTTACCGCGAGCTGAAATTCAGCATGCTTCCCGATATCCTGAAACAGACAATCATCTCGACCTCGGCCATCATGATCATCATCTCGGCGGCATCCCTGTTTTCGTTCCTGATCACCCGTTCCGGCCTTCCGAACGAGGTGGCGGCCTGGTTCAAGGACATGTTCGAAAGCCGCATCGCCTTTTTGCTGGCGGTCAATGTGCTGTTGCTGATCGTGGGCATGTTCATCGAAACCTCGGCGGCTATTCTGGTGCTGGCACCGATCCTTGCGCCGATTGCCGTGGCTTACGGTGTGGACCCTGTCCATTTTGGTCTGATCATCGTGGTCAATCTGGCGCTTGGCATGATCACGCCACCGCTGGGGGTGAACCTGTTTGCTGCCGCTGCCGTGGCAAAACTGCCGGTCGAAAAGATCATTCCGCATCTGGTATGGTTTGTGCTGACCGTGTTTGGTGCAGTGATGATCATCACCTATGTGCCTGCCATCACACTGTGGCCGGTTGATTTTGTTTTCGGGAAATAACCATGACGACTGTTTATGTGATTGGCTTGGGATCAATGGGGCTGGGCATGGCGTTGTCGCTTTTGCGCGCGGGTCATGACGTCCATGGGCTGGATTTGAACGCGGCGCAGGTTGCAAAACTTGAGGACGCAGGCGGTCATGCGCTGACGCAAGCCGCACCCCCCGCGGATGCGCTGGTCTGCGTGGTGCTGAACGCGGCGCAGACTGAATCCGCGCTTTTCGGCACCGATGGCTGGGCGGGCCAAGTCAAGCAGGGTGGTACGATCCTGTCCTGCGCGACAGTATCACCCGATTTCGCAAGGGCAATGGAAGCCCAAGCCCAAGCGCGCGGGCTGCATTATCTGGACGCACCAATTTCGGGCGGATCGGTCCGTGCAGCCGAAGGCGCGCTGTCGGTCATGGCGTCAGGCACTCCTGCCGCCTTTGACGGTGCCGCCGCAGTGCTGGACGCGATGGCCCAGACCGTGCACCGCTTGGGCGACCAAGCCGGACCCGGTTCCGCGATGAAGGCGGTCAACCAGTTGTTGGCGGGCGTCCATATCGCCGCAATGGGCGAGGCGCTGGGGTTCGCCACCTCGCAAGGGCTGGATCTGGCCCGCGTGCTTGACGTGATCAAGGTCTCTGCGGGCACATCATGGATGTTCGAAAACCGCGCCCCGCATGTGATCGAGGCGGATTATACCCCGCGCTCTACCATCAATATCTGGCCCAAGGATCTTGGCAT
>Ga0208413_1002524_pt1 | contig 10430 bp, 6 predicted proteins | sample AntAceMetag02UKD_FD_184761 | JGI IMG/M metagenome (GOLD analysis project Ga0208413, IMG submission 184761) | Saline lake microbial communities from Ace Lake, Antarctica - Antarctic Ace Lake Metagenome 02UKD (SPAdes) (version 2) | ecosystem: Environmental > Aquatic > Non-marine Saline and Alkaline... | reverse complement strand
TGGGTGACATTGTGGCTGAAAGGCTACAAGAGAGCTTCAGTGAATTAATGAGCTATGATTTTACGGCGAAGATGGAAGAATCTTTGGATGCGGTAGCTAGCGGTGATACCAAATGGAAGAATTTGCTTGATGATTTTTACAAAGGTTTTACCTCTCAGTTAGCAGTTGCCGAATCCTTGGACGGCGGAATGCGGACTAATGACCCAACAGGAACTGACATTGAGTGTCCTAAGTGCGGCCGCTATATGCAAATCCGTACCGCATCAACGGGCGTGTTCTTGGGCTGTTCAGGTTATGCATTGCCGCCAAAAGAGCGGTGTAAATCTACTATTAATCTCACTCCCGGCGATGAAGCGATACGTACTGACACCGCAGAGGAAGCTGAGAAGCAAGAAAATATTCTGCTCCGACAAAAGCGTCGCTGCTCCACTTGTAATACAGCTATGGATGGCTACCTTATTGACGAGAAGCGCAAGCTTCATGTCTGCGGCAACAACCCAGATTGTTCTGGCTTTGAGGTCGAGTCAGGTGAATTCAAGATAAAAGGCTATGATGGGCCTGTGCTTGAATGTGATAAATGCACAGCGCAAATGCAGCTTAAGACAGGCAGGTTTGGCAAGTACTTCGGTTGTACAAACGAAGAATGTAAGAACACGCGCAAGCTCTTGCGTAACGGGGAAGCGGCGCCACCGAAAATGGATCCTGTGCCGATGCCTGAACTGGAATGCGAAACTGTGGAAGATCACTATATTCTTCGTGACGGTGCTGCGGGCCTGTTTTTGGCAGCCAGTAAATTTCCGCGTAATAGAGAGACTAGGGCGCCTTATGTTGCAGAGATTTTGCCGCATAGAGAAGAGATTGATCCCAAGTACGACTTCTTGTTCAAAGCCCCGATTGAAGATGACGATGGTAATAAAGCGTTAATCCGCTTTAGTCGAAAAACTAAAGAGCAATACGTTCAAACTGAGGTGGATAAAAAGGCGACCGGCTGGAAAGCTTTCTATGAAGGTGGTGCGTGGGTGATTTCAAAGCCTGAGAAAAAAGTTGCCAAAAAGAAAGCGCCCGTCAAAAAGAAAGTTGCCGTGAAAAAGAAAGTCGCAAAGAAGAGGCTTGCCAAAAAAGCACCGAAATAAGCACGTAAGCAGTACGCAAGTAAGAGAGCTAATTATTGTGCCAGGTGCAGAGTATGATGTAAGTCTCAGCAAAAATAGGCATCAAAAAAGCTAAGTGACAAGTTAAGTAATAAGCTTAAATAATATTTAAGGTTGTTAGAGACAAAAAATACAGCTGCAATTACTTGCAGCAGTATTTTTTATGGGGCTGGTGTTATCCATGCCCGAGCCTGAGCCTTTTCTTGGTAACGGGCTCTCAGACCTAATTTGAAACAGGTCGCCTGCGCCTTTTAACTCAGAGACCGGTTCAGAGCCGGCGTCTAATAACCCCTACACTAATGCCTTCTATTGCGAAGCTGGTATTGCGCAAGTCAACAACAATGGGTGCAAAGTCAGGGTTTTCGGCAATCAAAGTGATAGTGTTCTTGTCGCCAGATTTATCTAAGCGCTTTACTGTTACCTCGTCTTCAATTCTTGCGACAATGATGTCACCGCTTTTGGCTTGATCGGTTTTGTGTACAGCCAAAAGGTCGTCTTCAAATATGCCGACATTGATCATGCTGGTGCCTTTTACGGTCAGTAAATAATCGGCCTTAGGAGAAAACATGTCGGGTGGGATTTTGCAGTAGTCAGAAATGGACTCTTGAGCGAGGATTGGACTACCGGCGGCAACCTGGCCAATTATCGGTAGGCCTAGTTGTTCGGTAATGGGCAAACGAATGCCTCGGGAAGCACCAGGCTGCATTTCAATAGCACCCTTGCGAGCCAAAGCCCGCAAATGTTCTTCAGCAGCGTTTGGTGATCGATAGCCCATTTTCTGAGCAATTTCTGATCGAGTAGGCGGGAAGCCAGTTTCCTGTAAATATTCTTTTATAAAGGCGAGAATTTCTTCTTGCCTGGCGGTTAGCTTGTTCATCGCAAATCCCTCAGAATCGAAACAACTGTAATTATATACAGTTATCTGATGATCTCAAGAAATCTTTAACAAACGCCGCGCATCTCTGTAAAAGCCATAACTATACCGGTTGTAGAGTGAATTGGCCTAGAGTATTTGAAAGTCATCGTCGAAATCGACCTTTTCAGGCTCGAACTTTGTTAGCGGTGCGGACCAATCGTCTGGGACAATCGCCTTGTCGGGATCCAAGCCATCTTCTGGGGAAACCTCAAACGGACTGCGCCAATCTTCGGGGGGGTCAATGGAGGAAAGCATGAGGGATTTCCAGGTTGGGCGATCGAACTCGCCAACCTCACCATCGATAAATTGAATTTCGATGGTACGACTTTCTTCGTCTATAGCTACAACTTCAAATACCATGCCGCTGACAGCATCTGCGTACCATGTAGCAACTTCTGGGAGTAACTGTTGCATCGCTTGTTGCCTCGCTAAGTTGTCTCGGTTGTTGTCTCGGTTGTTGTCTCGGTTGTTGTCTCGGTTGTTGTCTCGGTTGTTGTCTCGGTTGTTGTCTCGGTTGTTATCGAATGTAGCTTGCCTTGTTGTTTGCTTTAAACGCTGCCGGCTTGGGTGGCGTGCCCAAACCCTTAATCTATTGGCGCTTAATAAGTGCTCAGATAGAATTAGGTTTAGGTCATTAGCTACACCTAAATTCCACTATAGTGCGAAAAATGAATAAAGAAAATAATCTTTTAGAGTTAAAAGAGGTAATCTGCAAGGTTTCAAATTAAGAGTGTTTGCTAAGCATCTGAGTACGTGGAGATTATGTAATTTTGCCCGCTAAAAATTTATCTGTGATAATTGTGCCTCAACAAATAAAGTGAAAAAACGCCATGAATAATGCTTTGGGTCCATTAATGCTGGACTTGGAAGGTACGGCTCTTTCAGATTCCGAAAAAACGTTACTGCAGCGTCCTGTAGTTGGCGGGTTAATCCTATTTTCGCGCAATTATGAGTCGCCTGCGCAGTTGCTTGAACTGACTGCGGCTATTCGCAGTGTTAGGCCTGAACTACTGATTGCTGTGGACCAAGAGGGCGGCCGGGTCCAACGTCTTAAGGCTGGCTTCTTAGAGCTGCCAGCATTGAGATTAATAGGTGAGCTCTATGCGCGCAGTCCTAAGCTGGGGCTGGAAATGGCGCACGTTTGCGGTTGGGCGATGGCAGCTGAGGTGGTTCACCATGGTATTGATTTTAGTTTTGCTCCGGTCTTGGATTTGTTTACCCTGCAAAGCGAGGTAATTAAGGAGCGGGCTTTTGCGGCCGATTTTGAATCTGTGAGTATTCTAGCTCAAGCATACGTTAAAGGAATGAATGAGGCTGGCATGGCTGCCACTGGTAAGCACTTCCCAGGCCATGGCACTGTCATAGCCGATTCTCATCATGAGTTGCCGATTGACTCACGAGCGGCTGAGAAAATACTACAATCTGACTATCAGGCATTTGCCCGTTCGATAGGCTTTTTAGGTGCAATTATGCCGGCTCATGTTCAGTATCCGGATTTGGACGAGGACTGCGCGGGCTATTCGTCTTTTTGGATCAAACAAAAGCTGCGCGGCGAGCTAGGGTTTGAGGGCGTTGTTTTTAGCGATGACCTGACGATGACGGCGGCTCACTGCGCGGGGAGTTTATGTGTCCGCGCAGATTTAGCTTTGACGGCAGGTTGCGATATGGTGCTAGTTTGTAACGATGCCACTGCGGCGATAGAGGTGGCTGATTATTTGGAGGCAAGTGCATATAGGGGTAACCTAGAACTCAGCGAGCGTCTAAAAAGTATGTCGGCGCAAAAGAAAGATTTAAGTGATCTCTATAATTCTCAGCAGTGGCTTGATGCAAGCGCTGCGATTAATAAACTAACGGAAGGTAGCTAGTGGAAATGATGGAAAACTGGTTCGGAATAGAAAGTTTGCGTGAGCTTGGTTGGGGAATAGAGGTCTTCGCAGCCGTTGCACTTACGCTTACAGGTCGGTATGTCGCGAACAGATTCTTAAATGTTATGGGCCAGCGCCTAGAGAGAACCAGTAATGTCTGGGACGACGCTCTGTTTCAGGCAGCGAGAAGGCCGGTAAGTTTTCTTATTCTTATCTTGGGGTTGGTTTGGGCTGTTCAGATTAGTGACAGCTATCTCCAGTCAGAACTATTTTCACCTCAAAATCTAGAGTTGGTTCGAAAGCTAAGTTTTATCGTTCTGATAACGACGTTTTTGGTGCAGTTTATAAGTTTGGTTGAAGCTAGGATATTGGACAAACTCAAAGCTGGCCAATCATCAGATCAAACCCAGCTAGACCCCACCACTCTCCACGCTTTGGCTAAACTAATCCGCCTTGCTATAGTGATCTCTTCAGTTTTAGTGGCTCTGCCCACGATAGGAATTGAGATAACTGCGCTGTTAGCTTTTGGCGGCGTAGGCGGTATAGCAATCGGCTTTGCGGCCCAAGATTTATTGTCCAATTTCTTTGGCGGCTTAATGATTTACCTAGACCGACCGTTCGCTATCGGAGACTGGGTGCGCTCGCCAGATCGAGAAATTGAAGGGACTGTTGAAACAATAGGTTGGCGTTTAACGGTGGTGCGAACATTTGATAAGCGGCCTCTCTATATACCCAATGCGGTTTTTAATACTATTGTAGTTGAAAATCCTTCGCGCATGACAAACAGACGTATTAACGAAAAAATAGGTATTCGTTACAAAGACTCGAATAAAATGAGTACGATCGTTCGTGATGTGAAGACGATGCTTGAAAATCATGAAGATATTGACGCTACACAAACCCTTATTGTCAACTTCAATGGGTATGGCGCCTCTTCTTTAGACTTCTTTTTTTATACGTTTACTAAAACGACTAACTGGATTCGGTTTCATGAAGTTAAAGAGGATGTAATGCTGAAAATCGTAGATATCGTCCATAAAAACGGTGCCGATTTTGCATTCCCAACAACGACTCTTGATGGACTTTCACAGAACCTATTGCAGAGTATGATGAAGGAAATGAACAAAGAATCAAAGCCAGGCGGTGACCAAATGTTACCGGAGAGTTAAGTGAGTGACGTAAATTTAGAAAATATTAAGGCTGTATTCGATCGTTCAACACTGCTTCATAATGAAGTGGAAGTTGAGGCGGCGATAACAAGCATGGCTAAAAATATCACAGGCAAACTAAAGGATAAAAACCCGATAGTCATGTGTGTGATGAATGGTGGGCTGATAACCACGGGTAAGCTACTGGGTCAGCTGCATTTCCCCTTACAGGTCGACTACCTGCATGCTACACGATACCGCGGCAAAACTAGTGCTTCTGACCTTGACTGGCAAAAGCGTCCAAGTTTGGATTTAAAAGGCAGGGTTGTTTTAGTAGTCGATGATATTTTTGATGAGGGCGCGACGCTCGATGCCGTTGTTAATTACTGTACTGACGCTGGAACTGTGGAAGTATTCACTGCGGTGTTGACCGACAAGCGGCATGATCGAAAGCTGACGGCGCTACGAGCCGATTTTGTGGGTCTAACAATTACAGACGAATATGTATTCGGGTACGGGCTAGACTACAAAGGCTATTTTAGAAATGCCGCCGGGATTTACGCCATCGACAGAGGTGACTATTAGGCTTGGCTAGCCGTTAATTTTGCTATGTCTAAATCAAAGCTCAACTAGTTCCTCTATGCTAGTTAAATACAAAGCTAATTTTGTTTTTCGGCTCTCCAATTCAGCAAATAGATTGCCATAATTTAACAGTTGGGATTGATAGCGTTGTTTCATTGATTGGATGAACGCTTCATTAGTTTGTGATGATCTGGGGTGGCCAGTCTTAAAATCTATAATCCAGCGGACTCCCTCTTTATCTATCAGGGTACGGTCTACAACAAATAGTCGGTTGTGCTGGTTCGTTAAGCCTAATTCGGACTGAGCTTGTAAACCGTGTTCATCAAAAATCCAAGTAAACTCATCGTTGGCAGTATTGCTTTTTATAGTCTCTTGTACCCTGTCCAGAATGGTTTCCAACTCAGCTTCATCGTCCAAATGCTGCCTTAAATAGAGGCGCCAAAAATTTCTCTGGTTGCTTAACTTTTTAAGCCATAAATCTTTTTCATGAGAAATTGTATAGCTTTCCAAGCTGCTGTGAATGAGTGTGCCTATAGCTGAGGCGAGGGGGTTGTCATGCTCAAATGCCTCAGGTTCGGCGCTTTCTTTTTCGTCTTGCGAATCTACCTCAGCGCTTGCCGGTTGGCTAATTTTATCTATGGTTAAGGTGAGGGAATTGAGTTCCGCAGAGTTAAGTTCTAAAGCAGATTCAAATCGATTAATCGGGGTGACGTCTGGAAATAAATTCCCGCGGCTGGCCTCTTCATCGGTTACCTCCCCATAGAACAACTGTTTCTCTTCCTCAGTTAAATTGACTTTTTCGAGGTTAAAGTTGCCACTGTCCAGCTGTGGCCATATCCTGCTTAACAGACAGCCCTTTGGAGGGTGGTATTCGCCTCTGCTGTCCTCACTTATTGTGCCCAGTAACAATGCTGAGGTGCGCGCTCTGGTGACTGCAATGTAAAGTAGCCGTGTGTCCTCAAGCAGGTTTTTTTGCTGCTGCTCATAGCGCATTAAGTCGTATAGTTTGTTTTCTTCGTTGCCGACTGCTGTTTGAGTGGTAAGGAATAGCCGGTTGTCTCCGCTGGCGTTGAGTCGTTCGTACCATTGCAATAACTGCTTGTCATCGCTTGCTGGCGAGCGGTTGAGTCCAGGTAAAATGATATGGTCAAATTCTAGTCCCTTTGATTTGTGCATGGTGAGAATGTTGACCGGATTACTGTTGTCAGTGTCCATAGGAGGGCTTACGAATGACTGGCTAACTCGTTCTTGGAAGTCAGCGACATTCAAAAGACCATTGCCCAACTCATACTGTTCTAAAAGAGTAAAGTAGTGTGCGACGCTAAATGTTTCATCACCAGTTGCAATACAAACCCCTCTTAACAAAGTCCAAGTAGACTCAATCAAATCTCGAAGCGGCACCCTAAAACGTATCGAGATGGCGTGATGGAGAATTTTCACGATCCCGCTTAATCGGGCCGCGCCATCAGGGGAGAGTCCAGCGATTACCTGGCAGGTATCGCTGCCATTACTGCTGGCGAAGGCTAGTAGCCCCGACCAAATGCTGTTATTTTCAACGTGCTCAGTTATGGCAAACAAATCACTGCTTGTGAGCCCACACCACGGAGCTCGTAGAACAGATAACCATGCAACTCGGTCTGCTAGATTCAAAAGCGCTTTGGTTAAGCTCAATAAATCTTCAATAACTGGCAAGGTACCCAGTCGATCAATATCGGTGGCTAGCCATGGAATTTGATATTCCTTCAACAAAGGAATGATTTTAGCTAGATGAGATCTGCTCCTAACTAAAATCGCAATGCTGGCCTTCGGGTCTTCAAGTTGGATCGATTTAATTTCGTAGATAACCGCATTTGCTTCTGCTTGCTGTGCGACTAACTTGCCATCACTTTGATGTTGAATTACCTGGGCAGAGACTCCAAATTTAGGCTCCGCTTTGTTTACCGGCACGGAGACTGAATATGGCACAGCGCCGCGAGAGCTGTTGGGTTCAGGGGGGAATGCCTGAGAGAACACCTGATTAACCCACGTTACAATTTTTTCTTGCGATCTAAAATTGGTTTGCAGCGTCAATGAGTTTAATTGAATTTCGCCAATACCATGTTCACGAACATTGAGATAGATCCCTACATTGGCGTTGCGAAATCCATAGCAGGATTGCATCGCATCGCCAACTAAAAATAGACTTCTATTGTCTCCAAGTTGCCATCCCGCGGTTAGCTGTTGAAGAATTTCCAACTGCAGTTGGGAAGTATCTTGGAACTCATCAACTAAAATATGTTGTATGGCATGATCAAGCGACATGGCAAGATCGGTTGGGTTGTCTTCGCTACCTAGAGAGTTTCTGGCGGCTGCACCTGCTTGGGCATAATCCATCATGCCGAACTGGTTGAATGAGAGCAGGAGTTCGCCGCTCATGTGGATAAGGACCCTCGTTAACGCAGATAAAAAAGCCCATTGCTTGCTTTCCGAGTCGGGGTCAGGCAGCCGGCGGATGTAATCTAAAATCTCGGTTAAGCCGGCCTGTTCTTTTAAGCTTGCGCTTAGCTGGTTGAATTCTTGCTTGCGTTGTTTGCAAAGACTGTCGAACTCTTTATCGGATTTATCGCCTGCTGGAAACCCTTGGCGCTTATCAATTCGTGCACGCCATTTTCCTTCCTTGGTTAGCAACAGATCGGCGAGTATTTTCCAAATGGGCAAGTCGCAGGCCGTGCCATCTGGCAAAGTAGTTAGCATCTCTATGGTCTCCCACAATGCGCCTTCGGCGCGTCGATTGTGGGCGGCAAATCGCAGTAGTGTGGTAACTTTGCTCGCGCTTGGGATCAGACTGTGGGTTGCAACTTCTAGAGTTTCGGCAACTAAGTCTTCCAAACTTTCCCGCAGATAGTCCTGCGCATCTTGCCCTGATTGCTTGATGAAAAGTACGTGCGACACCCATTGGTCTCTTTTATTTAGCAGGTCAGCGAGAAGTTTTTCTACCTTGTTGGTATTGTTATCGAGGTGTTGTAACAGCAGCGCAATGTCGTCACTGAGCTCGACACCTTTGTCCAGCATGGAGAGGGTATTATGGATGGCATGGTGATAAATATGGGCGACATCTTCACTAAGCACTGGGTTGCCACCAACCCCCGAGAGAACCGGCATTTGACTGGCGAGGTAGAAACAAAAACTATCGATTGTTTGAACTCGAAGCCGCGAAGGATTCTTCAACAGGTTCCAGTTGCAGTCTTTGTCATGACTGATTACGTCGCGTGCTATGCCTAGACGTTGTTTTTCAAAATCTTTTTCGGGGACAGCTCCTGTGGCTTCAATTTCAACTGCCCATGCCAGGGTTGATAAAATACGGTCCCGCATTTCACTTGCGGCCTTGCGAGTGAATGTGATGGCCAATACTTCCTCAGGCTGTTTCGATACGCTTAGTAGGGACAGATATCTCAGAGTAAGTAATTCGGTTTTACCTGATCCCGCTGGAGCCTGAACGATGCAGGAATGGTTAATGTTCAGAGCCTGCTCTCTTGCAGAGGAATCAGCTAAGGTGGAAGAGTTAGATGAACTCATGTCGAATCTCCCACGATAGGTCGCCCATTTGAGATGGACTCGCGTAACTCTTGCACTCGACACAAAGACTGTAAGCCACAATAGAGGCAAGTTTTTTGATCGTTAACTGGGTTTACATTGGCTTCGCTGTCAATGAATTCGTCAGCGAGTAGCGAGATACGCTTTTTCCATAAGGCGCCGAGCTCTTCCCAGGAGTATTCGATTTTATCGTCATCATTTACCGGCTTCAGTAAATGGCCAAAACTGGCCGTGGCGGCAAGGCCCGTGAATTCCATTTTTTCAATATTAACGTGAGCAATGGAAAGCGCACCGATTGGCATTTCTTCAGATTCGCTAGCCACAACAAAGTACAAAGGCAGCTGCATGTCCTCAGGGCGCTCTTGTAACCAAGACTGACGAGTAGCAGCGCGCTTTCCGGTCTTGTAGTCAATTAATGCCAAGCTGCCATCGCTAAGTTGATCGACTCGGTCCATTTTCAAAGTAAGGTGTAAATTCCCATGCTGCCACTGATAGCTTTTTTCTTGGGATAGAAGGCTGAAATCTTGCCTTTTTACGTCAAGTTGGACAAAAAATGAGAGCAAGACTTCTAATCTTGTCTGTTCAATTTCTGAAAACTTGGGCGTCATTACACGGCGGAAATTGCGATTAAGGTAAGTAACGGCTTCGCGGCTTGCAGACTCAATCCGCATTTTAAGTTCTGGCGTGGGAAGGGTAGTCAGATCACTGATATTTTGGATTTTTGAATAAAATATTTCCATCGCTATGTGTACAGCGGTGCCTCTTGCCATGCTGCTTAGACCGCTGTTGAACTCTTGCAAAGTATTAGCATTTAAGCGGTGTTTGGCAAACCCTCGAAAAGGGCAGCTGGATTGATTACTTAACACGCTTACACCGCCCCTAACTTTAGCATTGGCTGCCAGTGCTGGTGCGGGGATATCATTCGTGGTTGAAAGTTGTTTGCGTGACTTATGGCTTTTACTATAAAGATTTAGGGGCCAAGTATCGGCGGCATTAGCCTCGGTGGTGGCGGTGTTTTTTATGAAGCTACTCGCTCTTAGCTGCTGGTCACTGTCAGTTTCGAAATGACTGTAAATTAAATCTCGCTGGACGCAGGCGATCAGAGCATTAAAGCTTTGCTGTGCCATAGCAAACTGATTCTCTCCATGGCTCGCCGGCATCTGGTGTTCGCGCTGTAATTCATAGGGTAAAAAAG
>Ga0208413_1002520_pt1 | contig 10440 bp, 11 predicted proteins | sample AntAceMetag02UKD_FD_184761 | JGI IMG/M metagenome (GOLD analysis project Ga0208413, IMG submission 184761) | Saline lake microbial communities from Ace Lake, Antarctica - Antarctic Ace Lake Metagenome 02UKD (SPAdes) (version 2) | ecosystem: Environmental > Aquatic > Non-marine Saline and... | reverse complement strand
GGGCTATGTCTAGCATTACAAAGATGTTCTAATCTACGTTGATTAGGCTCTTGAATAGATTGTCCAATGTAGCACTTACCAGTTTCTTTTTGTGTCCATTTATATATGTGCATTATGTATTATCCGCCTTAGGTCTAAGTGCTTTAGAAAGACTCTGACGTTCTTGAACTGTCTCGCCACTAATTTGACTAGTGTTAGTATTATTAATAAACGACGATTTTTGTGTTTGTCTTTCTAATGTATTGCTTAGTGACATTCTAATATCATCGTTAACTTTAACCCAACGTTGTCCGTCATAACGGAACATTCTGTTGGGTAAAAAGTCAGTTCGTAGAAAGTAATCGCCGCCTTCATTATTTCTAGGAAACTGTATACCAAATCCAAACGGAGCACCGTTTGGTGCAGCATCGCCTGTACCTACTAGATAACCTGTATAACCTTCACGTTCTGGTCTACTTACAATTTCATCTGCATTTCTGTTAATATTACTTGCATCAATTTCGTCGTTGTCTGCTGTTTGTAATGAAACACTACCGTCGTCATTTGTACTAACTGTATAATAATGACTAATATCATATCCGCTTTTAGGAGCATCTGATTCTGCTTGTGCAACAACAGCGTTTGAAATTTGCATTTCTTTTTCGTATGTACTAAGTAGATCACGTAGTGTGTTATCACTGCCTTCTTCTGCAGGCAGATCCATAATCTCTGAGTATTCTTGTCCGTCGTATATTTGCTTTAATTTTAATCGATATAAATGCGGATACCAAGTAGGTGAAAATCCTTCTGCTGCACGGTTAACATCTTCTACAACATAAAACCGTTTAAGTGCAACACTATAATCGTTAAGAGCATACTCGTCTTTTAGGTGCGGCAATTCAATTACATCACCTGGCATAATTTTTCTACCTAATGTTTTAACACTACTATTAATGTGTATAGTTAACATTAGGGTGTCATTACTAAGAAATAATCCAAACTGTGATAAATCAAAGTCAATGTCTTGCACATTATAAATGCCGCGCATACTGTATACGTCTGGATCGTACTTTCTGTCTCTATTTTCTAAAAATAGCAAGTCTTGTATGTTAGTTTCTTTTACAGCATCGTATGTAGGTTGATCAGCTGTGCCTTCACCTTCAGCAGGATTTTCTGCACCAAGAAACTTATGGATGTTAATATCAGTACCGCCAATGGTAAACATTTCATAAACTTGTTTGTCTATAAAATGATAATCATTACCGCGTTCCGGTTTGTATAGTGATAAGCGAGGGATAACCATTCTCCTATTGTTATACATATTTATCGCAACGAATAAATACTAATGGAGAACTTCATATGACACTAGCGACACAAAAACAAGAAGTATACGATTATGTTAACACATTCCTCGGCGGTGGCATGGTTGATGTTGAACTTGATCCTATACACTATCAAACTGGGTTATCAAAGGCGCTAACACGTTATAGACAGCGTACAGAACATTCAGTTGAAGAAAGCTATATGTTTTTAACTACTGTAGTTGACCAAAACGACTATGTGTTGCCAAATGAAGTAATAGAAGTAAGACAAATATTTAGACGCAGCATAGGATCGCGCACGGGCGGCGGCGACGGCGGTAGTTTGTATGAACCATTTAACATGGCCTACACAAACACTTATTTGCTGTCAGGTTCTAAACTAGGCGGACTTGCAACATATGATATGTTTGCACAACATCAAGAACTAGTAGGCAGAATGTTTGGTAGCTTTATTGAATTTAAATGGAGCAGTACTAGCAAAAAGTTAACACTGTTGCAGAGACCGAGAGCAGAAGAAGGACTGATGTTAATGTGTTATAACTATCGTCCAGACAGTGAACTGTTATCAGACTATATGGCTGTACAATGGATCAAAGATTATACACTTGCTAGTTGCAAATACATGCTAGGCGAAGCACGATCAAAGTTTGCTACCATTGCAGGACCACAAGGCGGATCAACTCTCAACGGCGACAGCTTAAAAGCAGAAGCACAGGCCGAAATGGAAAAACTAGAAGTTGAAGTATCAATGGCACAAGCCGGCGGAACTGGCTACGGCTTCACCATAGGCTAATGTTTGCGCTATAATCTAATTATGCTGTAAATACAGCATGACACATAAAGAAGCACACAGAATGTTTTGGATAGTAAAAGGACATTTTGCTAACGAAGTTACAGTTTTACAATCAGCAGACGGATACTTTAAACGAGTATGGGGCAATCACGAAGCCTGTTATCACGAAGAAGGCTTTGAAGAAGCATACCAAAAACTACTTGACAACACCTAATTACTAGTATATACTATATAAAAGTTAGGAGAGTCTTATGAGTAATCCCAAGTTATTAGTAATAGGTCATGGACGTCATGGCAAAGATACTGTGTGCGAAATGCTTCGTGACCACTATGGATACACATTTGAAAGCAGCAGCAAGTTTTGTAGTAAACAATTTATATACAATGATCTAAAGGACAAATATGGATATGCTGATGAGGAAGAGTGTTATGCTGACAGGCATAACCACAGAGCAGAATGGTATGATGCTATCTGCAATTATAATGTTTCTGATGCAGCGACTCTAGGTAGAGAAATGTTTGCTGCCTATGATATCTATTGCGGGCTACGCAACAAACGTGAATTCTTTGCAATGCAAAACACTGGTGTATTTGATTACGCTATTTGGGTTGATCGCAGTATGCACTTAGAAGCTGAATCTAAGGACTCAATGAGCTTAGAACAATGGATGGCCAACTTTACTATTGACAACAACGGTACATTAGAAGACTTAAAGTTTAATTTAGATCAATTAATGAGTCATTTAAAAGTCTGGCGTTAGATCACCTTGGCGCCAGCGCACTCCTTCTTTTTGTAGTGTACGTTGACAGTTTGCACATATAGTCTTTAAGTTATTAGGTCGACAGTTATTTAAATCACCGTCTATATGAAACACATTAAACTGTTCAGGATGCTTTGATTTAAATCCGCATTTTTCACAAACATTTTTCTTTTCATATCCGCGCTGTTTCCAAAGAGGCTCGCCGTGACCTAGACCGTTGCGTAAGCAGCGTTCGCACTTCTTCCTATAATAAGTTTTTCCTTCTTTGCGGTAATTTATTGCCGCAGGGCGATGTCCGCATGTGCATAATGGTCTCATAACACTAATACTTATCAATTCTCTAAGAAGCTCACCTTTTTGGTCCCTTTTTTGTGGCATATTATAGGGTGATTTAGTTACAATGTAATAAATACTGTATAAGAATATTACCATACCATAGGAGAAATAACATGGCATTAGTATCACCAGGCGTAGAAGTTAACGTAATTGACGAAAGTTTCTACACTCCAGCAGCGGCTGGAACGGTACCTATGATCTTTGTAGCTTCAGCTAGCAATAAAACTAGAAGCAGCGGCACAGGAACAGCAGCAGGTACACTAAAGGCAAACGCAGGTCAACCATATTTAATCACTAGTCAGCGCGAGCTTGGTGAAACATTTGGTGATCCACTATTTTACAGCGACAACAACGGCAACATGATTCATGGTGGCGAACTTAACGAATACGGTTTACAAGCTGCGTATTCTGCACTAGGCGTAAGCAACCGTGCTTATGTTGTTCGTGCAGATTTAGACCTAGCAGAATTAGACGCAAGTGCAACTGCACCAGGTGGTGAGCCAGCAGACGGAGCATATTGGTTAGACACTAATGTTAGTAACTACGGTATCTTACAATGGAACGGTGCGGCAGTTACAGTAGTAGGCGGACAAAGCTTTACATCAAAAACACCAACAGTACTTACAGTCGTAACTGACTTAATTGGCAATGTAGCTGGCAACGCACCTAAAGCGTCAATTGGCGCAATCGGCGATTATGCTGTAGACGCGAACGATACAATGAATAGATTGTATTACAAAACTCCAGGTTTTGGCACCACTGAACAGCGAGTGACTAACACAGGCACTTGGGTAGAAGTTGGCAGCGATGCATGGAAATCAAGTTGGGCAGTAACACGCGGCACCGCTTCTAATCCTACAACAACTGCAAGTGATTCAATTAGCATTAACGGCACAACTGTTATAAATTCAGGCACTGACATTGCTGGTATGGTAACAGCTATTAACGGAAACGTTGACGGAGTAACCGCAGCACTAGTTGATGGATCAATTGAAATTTATGCAAATAGTTTAAGTGAATCAAACGGTTCAGTAGCAGACGGCAAAGTTACACTAGCAGAAGGAAACAATACGCTGTTAGCTGACTTAGGTCTAACAGCAGGCACATACAGCTCGCCTAGACTACAGCCAGCACCGCATACAAGTGTTCCAGAATTCAAGTCAGGCGACACAACACCTGCACCAAGCGGCAGTGTTTGGATTAAAACAACTACGCCAAACGGTGGCGCAAACATTAGTGTTAAAACTTACAGCACAGCTACACAGCTATGGTCAACAGTAACAGCGCCATTATATACTACCTCAGAAGGCGCAATATACGGTCTTGACAAAACAGGCGGCGGAACAAATCTTGCAGTTGGCGCTTTGTATATCAAAACTAACGTAGATGAGCTTGTTAATCCAATTGGTAATTACAAAGTTTATACTCGTGCAACCGCAGGAGCAACTAGCATTACTGGTACAGTAATTACTAGTATTGCAGCAGCTACGTATACATTTACCCTACAAGAAACTAGAGCAAATACAGCAGTTCTTCCAGCAGCAGTAACAGTAAGTGTTACTACAACTGGTGCAACTACAGATGCAGAATTAATTGCAGCAGCAATTAATGCAACGGGCATGACAAATGTTGTAGCACTAGTTGACTCACAAAATAGAGTTGTAATCCAGCACAAACTAGGTGGTGACATTAAGATTGTTGATACAGCCGGCGGACTAGCACTAGCAGGATTTAGTTCTGCTAATACTGCTAATCTTTATGCAGGTCCAAACGCAGTTGGTCTAGTTGCTTCGAATTGGATGCCATTGACTTACACAGCATCAGGCACAGAGCCACTAAACCTAACAGCACAGGGTGCACTATGGTACAGCTCAGTAGTTGATGAAGTTGATATTATGGTACATAGCGGAACAACTTGGGTTGGCCTAAATCATGCAAACAGTCCATACAGTGCAACCAACGCAGCTGGTCCAATTGTAAGTGCAACTGCTCCTACAACACAAAATGATGTTGCTAAAACTGCACTTGTAGAAGGTGATATTTGGGTTAGTACAGCAGACGTTGAAAACTATCCAGCTATTTACAGATATAATGCTACATTGTCAGAGTGGATTTTGCTTGATAAAGCAGACCAAACTACTGAAAACGGTGTACTATTTGCTGATGCACGCGATGGCGATACAGGCGGAACTGTTGATGATGTACCGAGTGCAACTATTGCAGAATTACTAGTTAGTGATTATTTAGACCCAGACGCACCAGATCCTGCATTATATCCAAAAGGTATGTTGCTATGGAACTTGCGCAGAAGCGGGTTTAATGTTAAGCGTTTTGAGCGTAACTACATTGACACAGCGGCACTAAATGGTCGTCAAGACGACGCATCAATGGCAGCGTACTACCCACACCGTTGGGTGACTGATTCAGGTAACCAAGCAGATGGTTCAGGTAGCTTTGGCCGTCATGCACAACGTAAGAGCGTTACACAAGCACTACAGGCACTGGTTAATGGCAATCAACTAATCCGTGACGAAGAGAGTCGCCAGTTTAACTTAATTGCAACACCAGGTTATCCAGAACTAATTGGCGAAATGATCACACTAAACTATGACAGACGCCTAACTGCATTTGTTGTTGGTGATACACCATTCCGTTTAACACCAGACGCAACTTCATTAAATGAATGGGCAACTAACGTTAAATTAGCACTAGAAGATAATGACGACGGTGCAGTAAGTTTTGACGAGTACATGGCTATGTATTATGGTTCAGGCTTCACAAGTGATAATGCAGGAAATAACATTGTTGTTCCACCAAGCCACATGGCACTGCGTACTATCATACTAAATGACCAAGTTGCTTTCCCCTGGTTTGCTCCAGCAGGAACACGACGCGGTGGTGTAAGCAACGCTACAAGTTCAGGGTATATTAATGCAGAAGGCGAATTTAAGTCAGTAGCACTAAACACTGGACAGCGTGATACTTTGTACTCAAATGCAATTAATCCAATTACGTTCCTAGCAGGAGCAGGACTTGTTGTATTTGGTCAAAAGACTCGTGCAAGAAATGCAAGTGCATTGGATCGTGTAAACGTAGCACGTTTAACTGTTTACTTGCGCGGACAGCTAGAGCTACTAGCAAAGCCATACTTGTTCGAACCAAATGATAAAATCACAAGAGATCAAATCAAAGCAGCAGCAGATGCACTATTACTAGAATTAGTAGCACTAAGAGCACTGTACGATTTTGTTGCAGTATGTGATGAATCAAACAACACACCTGCAAGAATTGATCGTAACGAACTGTACTTAGATATTGCTATTGAACCAGTAAAAGCAATTGAATTTATTTACATTCCATTGCGTTTGAAGAACACAGGCGAAATTGCAGCACTAGGTTAATATGCGCATATAATGAGTGAGGAAAGTTCCTCACTCATTTAAGCATAAATACTGTATAGGAGAATATAAATGCCAATTACAACATTACAAAATATCAGTGTACCTACAGAAGGTGCTGGAAGTAACTCATCATTATTGATGCCTAAACTACAGTATCGCTTTAGAGTATTACTAGATAATTTTGGTACAACTGGAGGTCCAGATGGTACTAGAGAAGTTTCAAGACAAGTAGTAGACGTAACTCGTCCAAACGTTAGTTTTGAACAAATGACAATTGAAGCTTACAACAGCAGAACATATCTTGCAGGTAAGCACACATGGGAACCAATTACGCTAACACTACGCGAAGATGCAAACAACAACGTACAAAAAGTTGTTGGACAGCAGCTACAAAAGCAGTTCGATTTCTTCGAGCAGTCAAGCGCAGTATCAAGTGGTACTTACAAGTTCCAAACTAGAATTGAAATTCTAGATGGCGGTAACGGTGCTAACGGAGCAAGCGTAATTGACCGTTTCCACTTAGTAGGCTGCTACATTGAATCAGCTAACTATAACACACTGGCATATGCTACAAACGAAGCAGTAACAACTTCACTTACTATTCGTTATGATAATGCAATACAGTTTGGTGCAGACGAGTCATTCGAAGGTATCGGCGAAGCAGTTGCAAGAGCAACAGCAGCAGCTATCGGCGGAACGACTGTTACTGGCTAATTTACTTAGTTAAGGTTGGTATCTTATATAGAAAACGAAGATTGTTAACGCAGTCTTCGTTTTTCTTTATACACGCAGATAATTCACAAGGATAAATATTAGTATGAGTTTAAAAGATGCATTCCTATTTAACCTAGAGTCTGAGACACACCTGCGCGATGCTCGTCACGCCCACCAAATCTACACTCAAAATAATTTTGCCTTTGCACCTAAAACAAAATATATGTATCATGTTAGGTTTGATCCTAACGAAGAAATAGGCAATAGTGCTACTTCAAACGTATTTAGATTTCAAAAAGAACTAGGCGTGCTTGTTAAAAGTGCAGATCTACCAAGTTTTAGAGCAAGTGTAGAAAATAAACAACAATACAATCGTAAAAAGAATGTACAAACTCGTGTTGATTATCAAGACTGTAGGATTACATTCCACGACGACAACACCGGCGTTACTAGGTCATTATTAGAAGAATACTATAGGTATTATTTTGAAGATGCTAATAAAGTTACTAATGGTGTAGATGGTGCATACGGTGCTAGAGACAAGTATTTTGCTAGAGTGCCTAATTATGGCATGAACAACGGTAAACGAAATCCGTTTTTTAAAAGCATCACTATATACCAATTAGCACGTAGAAATTGGGTAGCATATACATTAGTTAACCCGTTACTGACTGCATGGGATCACGGAAGTGTTGAATCAAGTGGTACTGATTTTAACGAAAATACAATGAGTGTTGCATATGAAGCAGTGCAGTATACTAGCGGAACAGTTGCAGGAGACACACCAGCAGGCTTTGCAGATCAATCAGTTGGGTATGATGTAACTCCTAGTCCGCTAGGATATCTTGACAATGCTATGATCCCGGGTAGTAGCGAAAAGGGACTATTACCTGCACTATTAGGATTAGGAACAAGTGCACTCTTAAATAAAGCCTTTGGAAATAGTAATAGTCCAAGTAAAAATATACTTAAACAGGTTGCAACAGGAGTAATAGGCGGATTAGTGACTAACGTATTATCTCAAAATAAATTACCAGTTCCTGATAGCCAAAACATACAAACACCAACTTCGTCACAATCAACCAATTCTAGGACATTAGACGCAAGTGTTGTTAATAGTTTATTGTCAGATCCTACTGTTGCAGCCCAAGTAAATCCTGCACTAGTTAATAGCGGAGCACTTCCTAATGTAAGTATTAACGCATACAACAGTGCAAGTGCTAGCCAAAAAACATCGTATGACGCACAAATACAAGGTGCTATTGCCGGCGGCAATCAAAAATTAACACAAGTTGCATCAAACGCTCTTAAAGATTTAGGATATTAAAATATGTCAAGAACCGTATCAGATAGTGGTAATAATCCACCAACAGAAATAACTACAGAATTTTTTAATAATTTTTATAATTTAGAAATAAGTTACAACCCTAGTGAAGTAGACGCAGTAATTGGGTATTTCCTTAAACGTGGTTTTGAAAAAGTAAGTGCAATTAACACTGCTAGTGTGCTACTACAACAGGCAAAAATTGACGATTTAAATGTACAACAACTACTAGATACACTAAAAGGCGTTACTGATGTTCAACTAAGTCTTATTGTTGCGCAAATACTTAACTTTAATAGATCGAAGACTAGTGTGTTAGGATTTAGAGACAATGTTGATCAAGAACTGTTTGAACAGCGAAATGTTGTAATCTAAAATGTCTAGATTTGCGCAAGGTAAATTTACACTTAAAAACCCAGAAAAATATATAGGTACAAAGACTCCTACATATCGTTCAGGTTGGGAATTTACTTTTATGAAATTTTGCGACGAACATCCTGCAATAACACAATGGGCAAGTGAAGCTGTGCGCATACCTTATCGCAATCCACTAACTGGCAAACAAACAATATATGTTCCTGACTTCTTTATTGCATATGCAGATAAAGGTACAAAACAGCGTGTAGAACTAATAGAAGTTAAACCTGCAAATCAAGCAATTAAAGAACGGTTAGGTCGTAGCAAACACAATCAAGCACATTGGATTGTTAATCAAGCTAAGTGGGAAGCTGCTAGAGCATGGTGCAAACAAAAAGGCATACTATTTAGAATTGTAACCGAAGATGATATATTTGCTGGGACAAAAGGTAATAGTAGAAGATAAATAATAGTAGCATATAATGGAAAGTTTAAATGACTAAAAAATTAGAAGATCTACTAAATTTGCCCGATTCAAAAGAAATCATACAAACTGCAAAATCTCAGGAGCAAGAACAGAAGAAATACGAAATAGAGCAAGCAGAAACTTTTCGTGACATAGAAGAGTTTGACAAGATTGCAAGTGCATTACCCGCAGTTAGAGGATTAGGCCAAAAAGCAGACGAAGAACTAGAAGAAATTGCAAGTAAAGCAATGACAGCATATGATGACTTAATGGATCTAGGTATGAATGTAGAATCACGTTATGCAAGTAGAGTATTTGAAGTTGCCGGTAGCATGCTTAAAACCAGTCTCGATGCTAAAGTTGCTAAAATGGATAAGAAGCTAAAGATGATTGACTTACAACTTAAAAAAGAAAAAATGGATAAAGACAATGGTCTTGGCGACGGCGGCATGATCAACGGCGCAGGATATGTAGTTACTGACAGGAACAGCCTCTTAGAGAAACTTAAAGGCATGGATAAAGATAAATAGTTTATAGAGGATTATTGCGCAATGAGATCATTTACAGAAATATTAACAGAATCTAAAAAGACCTATGAATTTAAAATAGGAGTTGCTGGCAGTTTGCCAGAAGGATTTACTGACACTATGGAAACATCACTTAAAAAGTTTAAAGTTTCTAATATGTCAAGTGGAAAGAAAACACCAATTCAAGAACGTCCTTTAGATTTCCCACAATTACAAAATATGGAAGTTACATATTTTGAAACAGAATTAGAATACCCAACTACTAGTCAAGTACTACAAGAGTACATTGGCAAGTGTTGCGGAATTGATCAAGCATATATTATTGTACGCAACGCAAATGATCCTAGAGAAGAATATCAAGAAATGGATGACAGCGCTCCGTATGAAGCAATGTTAACTACAGCAGATATGGGCGGCGAAAGTGCCCAAGACGCAGTTGCTGGAAATAGAGTAATGAGTC
>Ga0208413_1002519_pt1 | contig 10452 bp, 10 predicted proteins | sample AntAceMetag02UKD_FD_184761 | JGI IMG/M metagenome (GOLD analysis project Ga0208413, IMG submission 184761) | Saline lake microbial communities from Ace Lake, Antarctica - Antarctic Ace Lake Metagenome 02UKD (SPAdes) (version 2) | ecosystem: Environmental > Aquatic > Non-marine Saline and... | reverse complement strand
GCTACTAATTATCGACAATTTAAAGGCTAACGTGTAATCGCGCTGTGAGCGCTTTAATCTAGCGGGGATAGGCGTTCCCATAATAAGTCTCCATAGTGTCAACTTATTTCAGGACGGGACAGATCAACAAAAAAGGCCAGCATTTGCTGGCCTTTTTTATGCGCGTCTTGTGTGTACCTGCTAGCTAATGAGTATCCTGCAAGCTGCTCTTGTAGGTTTCTGTGAGCATGACAACACAAAGCAAAGACAGCCCAGACGCGATCGCGATATAAACAGATACCCAAATAATGTCGTACTCGTACCATAGGTAGGTGGCAATGATCGGTGCGAACGCACCACCGAGTATGGCGCCTATTTGATAGCCTAGCGACGCCCCAGAATAGCGAACTTCGGTACTGAACAACTCGGTAAAAAAAGCTGCCTGTGGGCCATACATCAAACCAAGAAATACCAGCCCTCCACCTATACCTAAAACGATAAGCCAGAAGTTGCCTGTGTCTATTAACGGAAACAGCGCAAAAGACCACAGCCCAGTCAACACAGCCCCAACCATAAATATCCCTCGACGGCCGTGCCTATCGGAGTAAGATGCCGCCCAAAACTGAGCTGGAATCTGTAGCATTGATGCAAAAAGTACGGCAAATAACATATTTTCTCTAGACATAGCTGCGCCCTCGGGATCACTCCCATAGGCCAGCACAAAACCAATCAGTATATAAAAGGTGACCTGAATAGAAAGAAAAGCCCCTGCCGCCAAAGCAATTCGTTTAGGGTATTTAGCCAAGGCTACCAACACCGGAGAGCGTTGAATTGGCGCGTCGGCCGGAGCCTGCGCCTGCTTTTTATTTTTCAGCGATTCGAGCTCTTTAAAGGCATCGGTATCTTCCATATGTAACTGGACATACATACTAATACCAATCAACGCGACGCTGGCAACGAAGGGAATTCTCCAACCCCACTCCATGAAAAATTCTTCAGATACACTGCGACTAATAAGGATAAAGGCAAGATTAGCTAGTATCACTCCAACAGGTGCACCTGCTTGAGCGAAAGCCCCATAGAAGCCACGTTTATCCGATGGCGCGCTTTCAGTGACTAGAAGCATTGCGCCGCCCCACTGACCACCAATTGCCAAACCTTGGGTGAAGCGTAAAATACTTAATAAAATTGGCGCTGCAATACCAATTGTCGCAAAAGTAGGCAACAAACCTATCAAGGTTGATGCCACTCCCATCATCACCAAAGCGATAACAAGGGTTTTTTTGCGACCAACACGATCTCCCCAATGCCCAAAGATAATGCCGCCGAGCGGGCGAGCAATAAAGCCAAAGGCAAAGGTACCAAAAGAAAAAATAAGACCAATCGCAGGAGAACTGTCAGGGAAGAAAGCAGCGGGGAAAACTAATGCTGCGGCGGTTGCATAGAGGAAAAAGTCATACCACTCAATACTGGTGCCCGCTAGGGCAGTCAGCGCCACCTTTCTCATATTGGATTTTAGATGAACTTCATCGGCTGGCGCATTAACATCTGTGCTCATAAACTCTCCGTTTGCCATTATTTTTATTGATGACCGACAATAGCAGCTTAAGTAACAAGGTCGCAGTAATATACGCTCAACGACCCGTTTTGCAGTATTATTGGGCTTATGATTTACAGTTTACTAGGAACGCTACATCTTATTGCCATATTCGCACTGGTCGGGGCTATAGTGATCGAAAATATAGCGATAAAGCCTACAATTACTAAAGAAGATATCATTAATCTTGCTCGGGTAGATGCCGTCGCAGGAATCAGTGCTATTTTGACACTAGGGTTCGGCCTAGCCTTGTGGTTTGGCGTTGGCAAGCCAGCAGAATTTTATACCAGCAACCCTATTTTTCATGGGAAGTTAGGGCTATTCGCCTTATTAGTGGTATTTGCTGCTTATCCTGCCATATTCTTTTTTAAGCAACGTAGTGCCCAAGCAGACACTATCGACGTCCCTAAATCGATAAGAGTCTTTCTTAAAATTGAATTACTTATTGTCTTCATCATTCCTCTTTTGGCCTTTTTAATGGCAAGAGGAATTGGCCTACCAAGCTAATTAAGCGCCGTGCTTGTAAAAACCAAATAGGTTGTGAGATGAACAAACTGACAATGATCATGATTTCTACACTGACAATGACCACATTGCAGTGCTCATTGGTGCGCGCCCAAAGACTGGACCAAGCCGCCCTTTTACAAGCTATTTCTGGCCCTGACCGAGAGGTAAGCGATTTCATTCGCGATCCAGTTCGTAAGCCAGTTCAGGTTCTGGATTTTCTAGGTGTCACACCAGGAATGACTGTACTGGACCTCTACGCGGCTGGCGGCTATTACACTTTTATTTTTTCAAAAGCTGTCGGTCCCGAGGGCACGGTGTATGCACAGAACACAGTACGCGCACGGCAGTTCGTGGAAGACCGGCAAGATATCACTCAAGGCCAAGCCTTAGATCAAAAAATACAACAAGGAAAACTAAGCAACGTGATTCAGATTGTTCGGCCACTGGCAAGCTTAGGTCTGCAGCCTGGCTCCTTGGATACAGTGATGGTGGCTCAAGTGTTACATGACTATTATAATCCCAATCCTGATCGAGCTTTGAACATGCTCTTGCAGATCAAGGCCTTATTAAAACCAGGTGGGGTTATCGGAATCACCGATCATGTAGGAATTGCTCGCTACGACAATAATGACCTGCATAGGATGACAATAGCGCAAGCCACGGCTGTGGCGGAACAAGCAGGATTCGAGGTTTTGCGATCTGCTACGGGTGCCCAGCGATAATCATAGTAGAAGTATCTTTGACCCGAGACTCAACCGTACTACAGATAGGTTCTTACTCAAGCTCAGGAAGCCAGAGCAACAGCCCTGACCTGACCTGACCTGATCGTAATTGATCCTGAGCATAAGCAGCTTGGACCTTTTAATCATATTTGATAGTCTGATTCCTATAGGCCAATCTCACTTTGAATTTAAAGATTGCGCGAAACGAACATAAGGACCTAAACCCCATGAATGGCAAACACAAAGCAGGCCTCAACCAGCTTTATCGCGAGAACCCTACCGAGGCTGACAAACTTCTATGGGGACATAAGCAAACTAGCAGCAGGCGGGGCTTTCTAAGCAAAGGCGCTACCGCTGTAATGGGCGCCGCTCTTGGAATGAGTATTCCGTTTTCTAAAAATATGCCTGCCGGACTTATCCCAGCAGCATTTGCTGCCGACAATGCGCCGCAGCAGATCGAAGGCAAAGACGGACTAATTGTTCTCAACGACCGTCCGATTAACGCTGAAACACCAGCTCACCTTTTAAATGATGACATCACACCAAACAACCGCATGTTTGTCCGCAACAATGGCATCCCTCCAGCAAATATCAATCCTGACACATGGAAGTTAGAAATCGCTGGCGAGTCCTGCTCGCGCCCGACAGACTTTACAATTACGCAGTTAAAAGAGACCTTCGAAACTGTCACTTTGCAGCTGCAATTGGAATGCGGAGGCAATGGGAGAAGCGAGTTTATTCCCGCCGCTAGCGGCAATCAGTGGAGCACCGGAGCAATAGCCTGCCCTACCTTTACTGGGGTTCGGCTACGAGATGTCCTTAATTACTGCGGCATTGATGCTGATGCGAAGTATATCGGGTACTACGGCGCTGACAGCCATTTAAGCGGCGACCCAGAGTTAGTGCCTATTTCGCGGGGCGCGCCCATTTCAAAAGCCATGGAGCGTGAATCACTAATCGCTTGGCAAATGAATGGCGAAGCTATCCCTAAGCAAAACGGCGCGCCATTACGTCTAGTGATGGCTGGATGGCCCGCCTCAGTTTCTGGCAAATGGCTCAACAAAATCGTTGTCAGAGACCAGATTCACGACGGTGCAAAAATGGCAGCTCCTTCTTACTCCGTGCCTAAAATGACAGTAGCACCCGGTTCAAAGGTACCAAATGGCGACATGAGAATAATTGAGTCCATGCCCGTTAAATCTCTGATTACTTTCCCTCAATCGGGCATAAGTCATGACCTCAGGGAAAGGTTGATCATTAGCGGTCACGCTTGGGCCGGCGACGATCAGGTAAGCGGTGTTTTCATCTCCGTGGATTTCGGTGCCACCTGGCTCCCATCAGCATTGCAACCCGCCGCTAATCGATTAGCCTGGCAAAATTTTCGAACCTGGGTTCAGCTTCCTCAAACCGGTTACTATGAAGTCTGGGCAAGAGCCATGGACAGTCAAGGCCGATCACAACCAATGGTTGTGCCCGGATGGAATCCACGCGGGTATTTGAATAACGCCTGCCATAGAATTGCTGTACAAGCAGTTTAGGGACCTTACTATGAAACCAAAAAATATAAGCGCCGCGACATTTGTCGCACTCACTGTCGTACTCATGGCAGCTGTTTCCAACAGTCAGCTATCTGCACAAAATTCGGCAGATAGTGGAAGCGGGCTAATTCAGGAAGACGGCTGGCAAACAGTGCAAGCGAATTGCACAGAGTGTCATTCTGCGCAAATGATTATCCAAAATTCGGGTAGTCGAGCAGTTTGGAAGAGTCGAATATTGTGGATGCAAGAAACTCAAGGTTTGGGGGAATTGAGTGGAGATACCGAACACGCTATTCTTAACTATCTTGCCAATAATTATGGCCCCAAAGAAGCAGGCAGAAGAAGCGGTTTAGCTGTTCACCTAATGCCTGCCAACCCGTTAGAGAGTATGGACTAAATGGCTACCGATCAAATTTCTATGTTTGGAGATGCCCCGCCAACTCCAGAGCCTACCGAGAAACCTGCAAGTTTTACGATCAGCAAAACCTTCCAAGGCAATGCTCAAAAGGTGTTTGATCAATGGTTAATACCCGTGTTTATTGGCAAGTGGATGTTTAACAAGGAGATCATTGGCGAAAAAATAGTTAGCCTTGATAATACCGTGAGAAAAGGCGGTGACTACAAGTTTATTGTGGAGAAGAAAGGTAAGACAATCGAGTACAGCGGCCAGTATTTAGAATTAAAGATCCCAAATCAACTCGTCTTCAGCTGGGTTAAAGACGGACGAGAAGATCGCTGCAGCAGAATCAGTCTGCGCTTTGAAGAAGACGGCACTAAAACAAAAATGAAATTCTCAATGAAATTAGATCCAGCTCTTAATGATCAAAAAGAAAGCATTAAAAGAGTTTGGAATGCTCGCTGCACGGCTCTCGCCGAGCGCCTAAAATAGAGCCGCGATTACTGCTTCAGTATTTAGCGGCCTATTTGCGATTGCCGCGCTTCACGCAAAGTCCTGGTAGCTGCTATTGGCAGAATAAACCCATCTTGCAGGTTTTTATTGACCACTTTAGTCACTTTCTCTAGATAGTCTGCATGGTCTGAATACAATGATTGCAATATCTGCTCATTAAACGGTTCGTGCGAGCCATAAAGGAAGCAAAATCTATTAGCACCCGTGTTCATACCTGTATTTGTAGCGGTTGGTACCGCATGCTCCGCGAGGCGAATACCACCTAACACATTGCCATATTCATCTCTGGCAAATTCAAGTTCCGGCATCATTCTAGAGACTTGCAAGGGCTCTCCAATTGGTGGTGCGATGTCCTCTTTCACCCAAATGACAAGATGATTAAAGGCAGCATCCATGACATCTCGAAATGGGACAGTGCTATATGCCGGCAACTCACAACCCGACTCTCTAGGGGTAACACCATCCAGCGCTAGTCCGTCTCTTAAACGGCCAACTTTTCCATACTCAATTTCAAAGGGCACATCAACATGAGATGTTCCTGCCACTTCCCACTGCCTAAAGGTTTCAGTGTTGGGCTGGGGCATTGCTGCTCTTCGCGACATATCTGTCTCGGCCATTATTTTGAAAATTTTCACGCCTTGGTCATCGCGAATTCTGCCGCCACCACCGTGCACCATAACGCCATCATAAATAGGCTCCAGAGGGTGAATGTTATTCAGGTAAATCGCTAAGCGAGATGCTGATTGTGAATGTCCTGTAGCTAAAATTTGTTCGGCTTTCAGCCCGCTCAAAATATCAACCGAATTACCCGATGTTTCACCAGTTCTGTTTATCGCTTTGCCAACGCTTGAAAAAATATCATAAGAAAGCTCGTCTCGTGTAGCCATCCCGTCATGGGTCACATCGAGACTTGAGTATCTGCGTGAACTCCAATCCTGCATGGTATCAATGCCCATTTGTTGCGCCGAAACCGCCACATAAGCATAGCCATTTCGAATAAAATGCTCACCGGACTGCCACCAGTCAATATCCTTATCTGGCCCACCCGTAACGTTAATCCACTCTACTACCACGACGCCATTGAACTGCGCTGCAGACACTGGCCGGCGAACAATCAAACGCGTTTTATAGCGGTGACCAAAATCAACAATGACTGAATTCTCCATCTCAGAACTCGAATATCGATTAGCCGAACCTTCGATGAAATACTCTTCCTCGAGGTAGCCTCGACTAGCTAGCTCAATAGCCGATGCGCTATAAATCGTGTTCAAAGAGGGATGGCCTGCTGGATCAATAGGGATTGGCCCATTAATAACAGCACCGGGGACGGCCGCTGACAGTGCGCCACTAAACAGAACCGGCAGCGCTAGATGGAGCGCTGTTACGCTTAATTGTGATCGGCTAATTTTGATCATGCTCGTGTAACCCCTGCTGAGTTCCCTTTTTAGAGACGCTTACCGATGAATACTACTGCCAACTACGAACCAATTCATCATAATCGATGGTGATCGGCGCAGGCTTCTCATTCGCTAATTTCTCCTTCGGGGCTCCAGGCTGAGCAAACCAATACTCACGACTTTGCCTATCGTTTAATTTAGGGCCGCACTCTCCCAAAACATCGGCACGCTCTAATCTCTGCATCAGCCTTTCTTGTGCAACGGCCAGTGCTGTCATTGCTTGCTGCGGCGATTTTGCACCAGATGCTGCATCACCTATATTCTGCCACCACAGCTGAGCCAAGCGCGGATAATCGGGAACGTTGGTGCCGGTAGGCGTCCACTGCACTCTTGCTGGAGAACGATAAAATTCTACCAAACCGCCTAATTCCGCAGAACGCTCAGTGAAGCTTTCATGGCGTATGTCTGAATCTCGTATAACGGTTAGTCCAACATGGCTTTTCTTGAGAGACACAGTTTTCGACGTAACAAACTGAGCGTAAAGCCAAGCCGCTTTGGCGCGATCGGTAGGGGTAGAGTTCATTAATGTCCAAGCACCGGTGTCTTGATACCCTAATTTTTGTCCTTCTTGCCAATAAGCGCCATGGGGAGAAGGTGCCATTCGCCATTTTGGCGTGCCGTCTTCGTTCATAACAGGCAACCCGGGCCTAACCATGTCTGCTGTGAACGTTGTATACCAAAATATCTGCTGAGCAATGCTGCCTTGAGCGGGCACCGGCCCGGCCTCGCTAAACACCATTCCAGCGGCTTCAGGCGGTGCATAATTTCGTAGCCATTCGATGTACTTCGTCACTGAGTAAACGGCGGCAGGGCCATCGGTAGCGCCACCTCTTTCTACGGTGGATCCGACCGGACTGCAGCCTTCTACACGAATACCCCACTCATCTACCGGTAGCCCGTTAGGAATGCCAGCGTCTCCTGCACCGGCCATAGACAACCAAGCATCGGTAAAGCGCCAACCTAGAGACGGATCTTTCTTACCATAGTCCATATGACCATAGACTCGCTGGCCATCGATTTCGCCTACATCATTGGTAAAAAAGTCAGCAATATCCTCATAGGCCGACCAGTTAACAGGAACACCTAATTGATATCCGTGCTTATCCAGAAACTGCTGCTTTATCGCCGGATCAGTGAACCAGTCATACCGAAACCAATAGAGGTTAGCAAACTGCTGGCTAGGCAATTGATAGATTTTGCCATCCGGACCCGTCGTAAATGATAGGCCTATAAAGTCTTCCAAATCCAATGTTGGGGATGTGACGTCCGCCCCCTCTGCGGCCATCCAATCGGTTAAGTTACGGACCTGCTGATATCGAAAGTGGGTTCCAATTAGATCGGAGTCATTGACATAGGCATCGTAAATATTTTCACCAGACTGCATCTGAGTCTGTAGTTTTTCAACCACATCACCTTCGCCGATAAGGTCGTGGGTCACTTTTATGCCGGTAATCTCGGCAAAGGCTTTAGCAAGAGTTTGTGATTCATACTCATGCGTTGTAATCGTCTCTGATACTACTTTAATTTCCATTCCCACAAAGGGTTTCGCAGCCTCTACAAACCAGGCCATTTCGGCCATCTGCTGCTCTTGGCTGAGCGTTGAAGGCTGAAATTCTGGCAGCCACTGGCTGACATCATCGATATCTGCATAGGCATTAACTGCAGCTACCACAAATAATGCTGCTGAAAGTCTTGATCGAACAGAAACTAGTCTAAGCATGTAAACCTCAACGCCCACTTGCGTGGTTGTAGTGAACGGAAATAAATATTAATGATAAAAGCATTAAACAAACAGAAAAACCAATAGCCCAAACAAAGCACAAACCGCAAGTGCCCACCAAAGGCTTAAGCTAGCGAGCCCTAGCCAGGCTAAGCAAATGAAGGCACTGCCTAGCAGGGTGACGAATAAACGGTCTCCCCGCGTGGTTTCAAAGCGCAGTATGCCAGTACGGGGGTCTCCGCCCGGACTAAAATACTCCCATACCGACATCGCTAAGATAAAAACTGCGATGCTGAGAAAAAAAGTGGCAGTGGGTTGTGTCCATGCCATCCACGATAAGTCCATTATGAGGCCTCAATGTAGGGTTAACTGCTAATTTAAGTAGGGCACTGAGCTTAGCAAAATTTTACACTTACCCCAATTGTTTATATGCTATGACCCAATGTCTGAAATCACACCCATTTTGCCACGCCCCCCAGGTTTTTTGCAGGCTCTTATCTGCTTTAGCGCGATTGTTATCACTATTGCAGGAGGGCTTTTTGGCCTAGGTATCAGCCTGCATGCACTGATGTTTCTATGCCTTCTGTGGGTTGGACTGCACGCCTATAGCCTAGGACACGACTATTTACAGATTCGCGAGCTGATGAATAGCGCTCTGACCAGAGCCATGCCTGCGATTTATATATTTATACTTATCGGGATGGTGATTTCTAGTTTCATGCACAGCGGGACTATCGCCACCCTAATGTACTATGGACTAAGTTGGCTTAGTCCGAGTTTGTTTCTAGCGGTGGGAATGCTGCTGTGCGCAGTGATGTCCGTTGCCACCGGAACATCTTGGGGTACAGTTGGTACTTTAGGGGTGGTTTTTATCGGCATTGGCTCTGCTATGAATATCCCCGCGCCTCTAGTGGCTGGCATGATCGTCTGCGGCGCCACCTTTGGCGACAAAATGTCGCCTATTTCAGATACGACTAATCTCGCCGCCATGAGTGCCGGCACCGAGCTCTATCGACACATCTACGCCATGCTGTTCACAACAGTTCCCACCTTTGGCCTCACCTTCCTGATTTTTTTAGTGATCGGACGGGGCTATGGAGATCAAAATTTAGAACTTAGCGAGGTAACATCGATTCAAGCTGCCCTTGCCATCAATTACAGCCTTACCCCTTTAGTAACTCTATTGCCTCTTGTTTTGTTAGCCACACTGAGCATTCGCAAAGTTCCAGCTGAGGTGACTATGTCATGCAGCATTATGCTCGCCGTGCTGATAGCCGTTGTCTACCAAGGCGAAAACCCCATCGCTGTTCTCAATGCGCTGTGGGAAAACACTCCTGAATCTACTGGCATCGAAAGTCTGGATGCTCTCCTTGGCCGCGGCGGCATTAGCAGCATGAGCTGGACTTTACTGTTGGCTTTAATGGCAATTGCATTAGGAGGGATTTTACACGGGTCCGGAATTCTTAAAGCCCTGTTAGCCGGGATCATCACCAGAGTGCAGCGCACTACCACACTTATTGCCACAACCATTTTGTCTGGTTTCTTAGGCAACATTGCTATGGGCGAGGCTTACATTTCAATCATTCTAAACTGCCAACTCTTCAAACCAAGATATGAGCAGCAGAAATTGGAAAACGCAATTCTATCGCGCTCAGTCGAAGAAGGCTCGACCATGACCACCGGCCTTATTCCATGGACAACGGCCGGTGCATTCTATAGCGCCACTCTAGGGGTCGAGGTATTTAATTACGCTCCCTATGCTTTTTTCAACTACCTTAATGCCATAGTTGCCATTGCGATGGCCGCGCTTGGGATTGGTCTTCTCAAAAGGAAAACCATCTCCCCCCCCGCCTTATAAAAAACAAAAAACTATTGATTAAGGCCACGACCATCAGACCAACAGGCCAACAGGCCAACAGGCCAACAGTCTGGAGGCCAGTAATAGGCATCGTTATAAGTCAGCTCCTTTGCAACCTTTATTAACTGTCACTTTCCCAATAGAACCTAGCATAACTGCCGCAA